>Ga0153918_1000004_pt1 | contig 357481 bp, 333 predicted proteins | sample TSFL002MetaG_FD_104687 | JGI IMG/M metagenome (GOLD analysis project Ga0153918, IMG submission 104687) | Attine ant fungus gardens microbial communities from Florida, USA - TSFL002 MetaG | ecosystem: Host-associated > Fungi > Mycelium > Unclassified | place: USA: Florida, Paynes Creek Historic... | reverse complement strand
GGAACGGCGGGCACGAGGTGTCCAGTTGATGCATGAGTTCTTCACACAACCGTGGTTAACAGCCCTCGTGCCCGCCCCAACGTTAACGCGCCGTGATCAGCACCTATCCGCGCGACCTCTTAGTCACCGGCACCGAATTGCGCACCAGGCCGTTCTCCCAGAGATCGGTGTGGAACGTCACATTGGCCAGCTGGTTCATGGCCGCGGCGCCGATCGATGCCGGGATCTTGGGGGAGTCGACGATCGGCTTCCACCAAGCCAGCACGTCCTTCAACGCCGCGTCCCGCCCCACGAGAGCATCCTTGGCGATGTTGTAGCTCTGGTGGAATGGGTAGCTTCCGGGTGCGTAGTCGTTCTGCGCCGTTGTCTGCGCGCCGTAGTACTGCGTGTAGCGCCGCATCCACACCGTGTCGTTGTTCGCGAACCCGACCTCGGGGAAGTCCCATGTCAGCGCGAACGGGATGACGGTCGACTCGCCGGGCTCGAGCGTGGCCGAGACCGCGATCGCGCCGGCGGAGTTGGATGCGTCGAGAGCGGTGTTGCCGAGCGCTCCGTCGGCGCTGAACTGCCCGTAGACGTCCGAGCCGTCGCGGTTCGCGTCCCACGAGGTCAGGTAGCTGAAGCTCTGGTTCTTACCCACGTCGGCAGCGATGGTCCACTCCGACTTGTACGCATCCGGCGTGTTCGCGTCGGAGTCGGAAGAGAGAGTCACCGCGTGGATGCCGGTGGTCGGATCGTCTCGCTCCTGACTGCTCAGTCCTTGGCGCACGGTCGCCGGCTGACGGCCCTCGTGCGCGGGGACATTCGGCATCGTGAACATCGTCGAGACATTGGCGGTCTGCGTGGTGTTGTTCGCGATCCGCACATCGAAGTATGCGACCGGCAGCGAGGTCCGCTTCTCTTCGCCGGCGACTATCGGCGAGAAGAAGCGCATGGAGACGTCGGTGGCGAAGGCGCTGTGCCCGTAAGTGATCCAGCCGAACGGGTAGAGGGCGGAGTAGTCCGCATCGCCCTCGTGCAGTGTGTTCCACGCGGGCAGCGGGTCGTCCCAGTTGCGAATGGTCGGCAGCGACGTGTCGTGCGGCCCGTCGGTCGCGAGCGTGCGCGTGCTTGCCGGCTGGTCACCGAGCTGCTCGCGGACATGGAACGCCGCCTGCGGCAGCGATCGCACTTCGTACGATGTGCCTTGCGACCCGCCGAAGTTCCACGGCCCGAACGTTCCGGACTGGTTGATCATGAACGAGCCGGCGCCGATGCCGCCGAGCGGAACACCCAGACCCGGGGTGGTGTACGGCATGAACGCGGCGATTCCCGTGTTGCAGCCCGACACCAGCAGACCCTGGCAGCTGCCGGCGGGAATCTCGCCAAGAGGCCGCACCAGCGCAGACGAGGGGATGTCGAATCCGCCGTTCTTCGCAGACCCGGTCCCTCCCGCTGACGTCGCCTGGGCCGAGGCGGCAGTGAGGGCGGTGATCGCCAGCGCCGAGGTGGAGGGCGGCGACGAGCACCTTCGTGCCGAGGAAACGGCCAAGTGTTCTCGGTCTCGGTCTCGGCGTTCGCGCCGCCGTCCGGTATGCAGCGAATCTGCGCAGCATTCTGACTCCAATGTCCAATACGCGGGCAGGCCGCATCGCCCTCGCGGGGGATGCCTCGCGGGCCGAGCGCCTGTTCGAGGCACGCTAGTGTCCCGCTCCTGAAGTTCGTTGCCGGTTCTGGTTCCCGAAATCCGCATGGTGACGCGGATCTCATCGCCCGAATATCGCAACGGACTAACGAGTCAGGACACTAGCGGTGACGGTCCTCGGGCTTCAAGCGACGACCGAGGAGTTGCGCAAAGGGCTCGAAGATACGGAATCGGGCGCGAAGCGGCTGTCCGGAGAGTCGTTCGCCTTTGCTGAGGCGACTGGCGCAGGCGTCCGGAGCGGAGGAGAAGCGTGGAGGGGATGACGGGAATCGAACCCGCGTCATTAGTTTGGAAGACTAAGGCTTTACCATTAAGCTACATCCCCGCAATATTCGGTTCTCGTCCGTTCGGCTGCTGCCGCCGCGTCCCGGACCTCAATGAGCATACCTGACTGACGGGGGTGCTCTGTTCCGTTAGACTCATGACGGCCGTTCCCGCGCGCGCGGGTTCCTACCCGGGGCGTAGCTCAGCTTGGTAGAGCGCCCGCTTTGGGAGCGGGAGGTCGCAGGTTCAAATCCTGTCGCCCCGACTGCAATGACGAGATGGATCCGCAGGATCTGTCGCGTCATCGCCCGAGGTCGACGAGCGAGGATCCCGCGCAGGCACCGGGCGTCGTCGCATGCGACGTGCGGAGAAGCGCCGGGAGCGGCAGCTCGGACAGCGCTCGCCGTCGGACGGCGTCGGCGAAGCTTCTCGGCATCCAGGCGCGCGATCCGTGTGCGCCGTCGGTCCAGGCCGGCCGGTCAGGTCGGCCCTCGAACCGTCGTCGCGCGTGCGCCGTGCCGTCCTTGCTTCGTCGTGCTTCGCCGTGTCGCCGAGCGGGGGGCTTGACGGGTACGCACTTCGCAGAGGCTGTCGATGAGGGTGCAGGAGCGCGAGGCGTCGGCGAGGGCCCCGCGCCCGGCACCGAGACAGCGACGGCCGCATCTCCGGAAGTCGAAATCATGACGCGAAGGGTTGTCACGCCGCCCTCGATGCTGTTTACTTCACGTGGTTAAGAAATACCACCTGAAGGAGGAACTCGACGTGGAGAAGCTCAGAGCCCGAAGGCCGTGGAGGCGCCCCTTGGCGGTGTCCGTGGTCGGGACGCTCGCATTGGCCGCAGTGGTGGCCTCGCCGGCGGTCGCGTTCGCCGCCCCGGCTCAGAATGCCGCCGCCCATCGCGCTGCGGCGCAGCCCGTGGCGCCGGCGACGGCCTCGCCGACGCCCGTCATCCCGAATGACACGCTGGACGCCAGCAAGCCGTACATGGGCTGGAGCAGCTACAGCATGCAGGTCTACTCCGGATCCGGAAGCACCTGGCCCGCGGAGAACGACGTCAGGGCGCAGTCGGATGCGATGCACAAGACGTTGCAGGCGTATGGCTACAACCGCATCAACGTCGACGCCGGCTGGAACGACGGGGTGGACGCGTACGGGCGGCCGAAGCCGAGCGGGAAGCTCTATCCCGGCGGTTTCACGAAGCTCATCGACTACGTCCACGCCAACGGGCAGAAGTTCGGCGTCTACATGATCCCGGGCATCTCGCCGGAGGTGTACAAGGCGGCGCTGCCGATCTACGACGCGCCCGGCTGCACCACCGCGGACATCGTCACGCAGCCGTTGCAGCAGGCCGATTACTGGGGGATCGGGTACCGCCTGGACTTCGCCGACCCGTGCGCGAAGAAGTACGTCGACTCGGTCGCCGACCAGCTCAAGGCCTGGGGCGTCGACTTCCTGAAGTTCGACAGCGTGACCCCCGGGTCCGGCGTCAGCGACCTGACGCTGGATGCCCGGGACGACGTGGCGGCATGGTCCGAAGCCCTGCACCGCAACAACATCTGGTTCGAGATCTCCTGGGCCGTCGACATCGCCTACGCCGACCTGTGGCAGAAGTACGCCGACGGGTGGCGCGTCGACTGGGACGTCGAGTGCTACTGCGCAGGCAAGGCGCTCACGACCTGGGACAACATCTCCCGGCTGTTCCCGCGTCTGGCGGACTGGTGGGTCAAGGCCGGCCCCAAGACCGGATGGAACGACCTCGACTCGCTCGACATCGGCAACGGCCGACGCGACGGGCTCACCCTCGACGAGCGGCGCACCGCGATGACGCTGTGGGCCACGTCCGCAGCTCCGCTCTCGCTGGGCGACGATCTGACCGATCTCGACGCCGACGGCATCAGCCTGCTGACGAACAAGGACGTCATCGCGATCAACCAGCAGGGGCACCCCGCACGGCCGGTCTCGACGTCGGGCCAGCAGCAGGCGTGGTACTCGCTGAACGACGACGGCAGCTACACCGTCGCGCTGTACAACCTCGGGCGCGCGAACGCCGATGTGAGTGTGAGCTGGAGCGACATCGGGCTGACGGGCGCGGGCACGGTGCGCGACGTCTGGGCGGGCAAGAAGCTGGGCTCGTACCAGAGCGGATTCACCGCGGCGAACGTGCCGCTGCACGGCGTCCGGCTGCTGCAGGTCGTCCCCGACAAGAGCGCTCAGGTGGCCGTGGACGACGACGACACCCGGATCTCCGCCACCGGAGACTGGGCGCGCAATGGCGGCAAGGAGCGGAGCGCCGTCTCACAGGCGCTGCCGGTCGCCATCGGGGACTCGGCCACGGACGCGGCCCCGAAGGCTCCCGACGCGCACCTCGTCCAGACGATCAACAACAACGATCCGGGTCTCGTCTATGCCGGCTCGTGGAACTACAACGCGGGACGCAACCTCGGCGACTACCAGGACGACGTGCAGTGGTCCGAGCACGACGGGGACTCGGTCTCCTACACCTTCGTCGGCACGGGCATCGATTACGCCACCGAACTCGACTCCGGCAACGGTCGGGTCGACGTCTACCTCGATGGTGCGTACGTGACGACCGTCGACACGTGGCGGGATCCCTCCCAGCCCCGTGAGGCTCAGCAGATCGCGTACAGCTCCGGCGCCCTCGCCGACGGCACGCACACGCTCAAGCTCGTGAAGAAATCCGGCAGCTACATGATCGTCGACCGGTTCGACATCACCCGGTCGAGCCTGATGGATCCGGCGTCCGCGGCCTTCGACAAGGCGGCACCGGCCGACCTGTCGATCGCGTTGAACCGGGCGGGGAGCGACCTCGTGTCGATCTCCGACGCCGCCGGCGGGCTGGTGCGCGGAACGGACTACGCCGTCTCGGGTGACACGGTGACGCTCGCGACGTCCTACCTGATGCGCCAGGCGAAGGGGACGGTGGATCTGCAGTTCTCCTTCCGCGGCGACGCGTTCGCCGGCATCCATTACACGAAGACCGACGGGGACGCGCTCGAGCTGGGCTTCGTCGGCACGGGCGTGCAGTGGGTCGCCCCGCTCGCACCCGATCAGGGCACCGCGAAGATCTATCTCGACGGCGCGCTCGTCGACACGGTGGATGCGCACGCCGCCGAGCGATCGTCGCAGAACGTCCTGTTCTCGGCGGACAAGCTCAAGAACGGCGCCCACACGATCAGGATCGTGAAGGCATCCGGCGATCTGCTGCGCAGCGACCTGATCCGGTACACGGTCAAGTAGAAGCCGCTCGCGACCGAACACGGGTCCCGTCCGAGCGTCTCGGACGGGACCCTGTCGCATTGCAGAGGATCGCGGGGCGCAGCGGAGTGAGCGGCCACGGTCGTGAAGGTAGACTGTGGTGCGGCATGCCCTTTCGGCGAGCCCGTGCACGGGCTCGCAGGGCTTCCAGACTTCACGACCGCGCCGTTTGCGCGGAAACGACAAGGAGAACACACCAGCATGGCGAACAGCACCGTCGAGAAGCTTGCCCCGACCCGGGTCAAGCTGCACATCACGGTCACCCCCGAGGACCTCAAGCCCAGCATCACGCACGCGTACGAGCACATCGCGCAGGACGTGCAGATCCCCGGCTTCCGCAAGGGCAAGGTGCCCGCGCCGATCATCGACCAGCGCGTCGGCCGCGGAGCGGTCATCGAGCACGCCGTCAACGAGGGACTGGACACCTTCTTCCGCGAGGCGTCGCTCGAGCACAACCTCCGCATCGTCGGCCGTCCGTCGGCCGAGGTCGTCGAGTGGCCGAGCGAGAAGGACTTCTCCGGCGACCTCAAGGTCGAGGTCGAGGTCGACGTCCGTCCCGAGATCGAGGTCCCGCCGTTCGACGGCATCACCGTCACCGTCGACGCCGTCGAGGCCGACGACGCCGCCCTGGACGCCGAGCTCGACCGCCTGCGCGCACGCTTCGGCACGCTGGTCCCCGTCGACCGTCCTGCGAAGTCCGGCGACTTCGTCGAGCTCGACCTGGTCGCCGAGATCGACGGCGCCGAGATCGACCGCGCCGAGGGCGTCTCCTACGAGATCGGCTCCGGCGAGCTGCTCGAGGGCATCGACGACGCGATCGACTCCCTCACCGCCGGTGAGGACACCACCTTCCGCTCGAAGCTCGTCGGCGGCGACCACGCCGGCGAGGAGGCCGAGGTCTCCGTCACCGTCAAGGCGGTCAAGGAGCGCGAGCTGCCCGAGGCGGACGACGACTTCGCCCAGATCGCGAGCGAGTTCGACACGATCGCCGAGCTGCGCGACAGCCTGCGCGAGTCCGTCGAGCAGCAGGGCGTGTTCACGCAGGCCTCCGCAGCGCGCGACAAGCTCATCGACACACTGCTCGAGCAGATCGACATCCCGGTTCCGCCGCAGCTCATCGAGGACGAGGTGCACAACCACCTCGAGGGCGAGGGCCGCCTGGAGGACGACGAGCACCGCGCCGAGGTCACCGAGGCGAGCACCAAGCAGTTCCGCACCCAGGTGCTGCTGGACTCCATCGCCGAGGACGCGAACGTGCAGGTCTCGCAGGACGAGCTCAGCCAGTATCTGATCCAGTCCGCCGCGCAGTACGGCATGGCTCCGCAGGAGTTCGTCGAGGCGCTGCAGTCCGCGAACCAGCTGCCCGTCCTGGTCGGCGAGGTCGCTCGCAACAAGGCCCTCGCGGTCGCGCTCGGCAAGGTCACCGTGGTCGACTCCCACGGCAAGGCCGTGGACCTGACCGGCTTCGTGGCCACCGACGACGAGGCCGAGGAGGCCGCCGAGGCTCCGGCCGACGAGAAGCCCGCGAAGAAGGCCCCTGCCAAGAAGGCTCCGGCCAAGAAGGCCGCCGCGGAGGCCGAGACGGCGGCGGAGGCTGACGAGGCTCCGGCCGACGAGAAGCCGGCGAAGAAGGCGCCTGCCAAGAAGGCTCCGGTCAAGAAGGCCGCCGACGCCGAGTAAGCATCGGATCCACGATCCGCAGGAGGGCGGGTGCATCGCGCACCCGCCCTCTTCGCATCCATCGAGCACGACGAGAGCGAGGACGGACATGAACGACTGGCAGGAGCGGATCGACGCGGTGTGGGAGGCCGCGGCGGGAGGTCTCGTCGACGATGAGGTCATCGCACGGATCGACGCCATCGCCGCCGAGCGGGGCGTCGACGACGCGGAGGCGGCGTTCGAGCGCGCGGGTGCGCGCGACTCCGCAGGGCGGCCCGGCGAAGCGGTCCCGCTGTACCGGCGGGCGCTCGGGCTCGGACTCGACGACGACCGGCGCGCCCAGGCGACCATCCAGCTCGCCAGTTCGCTGCGCAACCTCGGCGACGTGCGGGGCGCGCTCGAGCTCATCGAGGCCGAGCACGCCGCGCACCCGGACTCGCCCTACCGCGATGCGATCGCGGCCATGCATGCGCTCGCGCTGGCGAGTTCCGGCCAGCCGGAGCGCGGGCTCGGCGTGGCCATCCTCGCCCTCGTGCCGCACATGCCGCGGTACCACCGGTCGATGACGGCGTACGCCCGCGAGATCGCGGGTTCCGGCGCCTGATATGCCGACGGCGAACACGGCCGGGCGCGCGCGTTGTCGCCGGTAGATTCGAATCACCGAACACGGAAACAGGAGCGGAAATGGCTGAACCCCTGGTCGCGACGAGCGTCTTCGACAGGCTGCTCAAGGATCGCATCATCTGGCTGGGATCCGAGGTGCGGGACGAGAACGCCAACGAGATCTGCGCCAAGATCCTCCTTCTCGCCGCCGAGGACCCCGAGAAGGACATCTACCTCTACATCAACTCGCCCGGCGGATCCATCACGGCCGGCATGGCGATCTACGACACGATGCAGTTCGTGCCGAACGACATCGTCACGGTGGGCATCGGCATGGCCGCCTCGATGGGTCAGCTCCTGCTGACCAGCGGCACCAAGGGCAAGCGCTACATCACGCCGAACGCGCGCGTGCTGCTGCACCAGCCCCACGGCGGCTTCGGAGGCACCGCGAGCGACATCCAGACGCAGGCGCAGCTCATCCTGTCGATGAAGCAGCGCCTCGCCGAGATCACGGCGTCGCAGACAGGCAAGACGGTGGAGCAGATCAACGAGGACGGCGACCGGGACCGCTGGTTCACCGCCACCGAGGCTCTCGAGTACGGCTTCGTCGACCACATGCGCGAGCACGCCAGTGACGTGCACGGCGGCGGCGGCACAGGCGCGGACAAGTAAGGGCTGGAGAGGACACCCATGTACACACCCACGTTCCGCTCCGCGGGCACCCTTCCCTCGAGCCGCTATGTGCTTCCTCAGTTCGAGGAGCGCACCGCCTACGGCTTCAAGCGCCAGGACCCCTACAACAAGCTGTTCGAGGATCGTGTGATCTTCCTCGGCGTGCAGGTCGACGACGCATCGGCCGACGACGTGATGGCGCAGCTGCTGGTCCTGGAGAGCCAGGACTCCGAGCGCGACATCACCATGTACATCAACTCGCCCGGTGGATCCTTCACCGCGATGACCGCGATCTACGACACGATGCAGTACGTCGCCCCGCAGATCCAGACGGTCGTGCTGGGTCAGGCGGCTTCGGCGGCCTCGGTGCTGCTCGCGGCCGGCGCGCCCGGCAAGCGTCTCGCGCTGCCGAACGCGCGCGTGCTGATGCACCAGCCCGCCATGGGCGAGGCCGGTCAGGGCCAGGCCTCGGACATCGAGATCCAGGCGGCCGAGATCCTGCGCATGCGCACGTGGCTCGAGGAGACCATGGCCAAGCACACCGGGCAGCCGGTCGAGAAGGTGAACCGTGACATCGATCGCGACAACATCCTCTCGGCGGAGCAGGCCAAGGAGTACGGCATCGTCGACCAGGTGCTCACGAGCCGCAAGCGCCAGGCGCTGAGCTGACCTGAAGTCTCCGCCGGGGGCGTGGTATTCCCGTCGGGTCCGCCCGAAGCGGCTGACGTCTGACATCCCCGCGAGAGGGCGGTCCGGATCCGATTCCGGACCGCCCTCTCGCGTCTCCACTCCCGTTGCGCGGGTGAGCGAGGCGGCGTGCTCATATGAGCAGATGAATGCGCGTGCGCGTGGCGAACGGTACTCTCGGAGCATGCCCCGATCCGCCATCGATGACGACGAGCTGCTCGCCGTCCGTGTGGCGGAGCTGTACTACGACGAGGACAAGACGCAGGACGAGATCGGCGGTCTGCTGGGCATCTCCCGTTGGAAGGTCGGGCGGCTGCTGCAGCAGGCCCGCATCGACGGGATCGTGCGGATCGAGATCGTGCATCCGCGCGCCCGCAAGCTCGGCATCGAGCGCGAGCTGCGCGAGCGCTTCGGGCTCGCCGACGCCGTCGTGGTGCCCAACGGGCCGAACGACGCCGAGACCCTCGGACGGGTCGCGCAGGGCGCCGCGGATCACCTCGCCGCGCTCCGGCCGGTGCCCAAGACCCTCGCGGTGAGCTGGGGGCGCACGCTCACCGCGATCGCCGACCGCATGGCCGACGGCTGGGCGCGTGGCGTGACGGTCGTGCAGATGAACGGCGGCGTGAGCGTGAACCGCCGCCCGGGAGGCGCGGCTTCGCTCGCGGCGACCATCGCCCAGCGCGCGTCGGGACATGTCGCACTGCTGCCCAGCCCCGCGATCCTGGAGCGACTGGAGACCAAGCAGGCCATCGAGCGCGACCGCACCGTCGCGGGCGTGCTCGATCAGGCCGCGCGGGCCGACGCCTACCTGTTCACCGCGGGCGTCTGCGATGCCGGATCCGCGCACGTCGACAACGGCTACCTGAGCGTCCGGGACATCGACGAGCTGGCGCGGCGCGGCGCGGTCGGCGACGTGCTGGGCCGCTACATCGACGCGGACGGCAACATCGTCGATCCCGAGCTCGACGCCCGCACCGTCGGACTCGGCCTCGAAAGGCTGCGCGAGGCGCGCACCGCCGTCTTCGTCACCGCCGGAGAGGCGAAGCACGACATCGCCCGCACGGTCGTGACCGCAAAGCTCTGCACGATGGTGGTCACCGACGAGGAGACCGCCCGGAACCTTTTGGAGTTGGATCAGTGACCACGACCGAACTCGCACGGCGCACGGCGCTGGAGGTGCTCGGCGGCGACCCCGACGACCTCACGCTGCGCCGATTCCTGCACGGCCTGCCCGGAGTCGACGCGGTGGGCCTCGAGCAGCGCTCCGCCGCGCTCGGCACCCGCTCGATCAAGACGACATCGAAGGCGTGGGCGCTGGACACCATCGTGCGCCTCATCGACCTCACCACGCTCGAAGGCGCGGACACTCCGGGAAAGGTGCGTTCGCTGGTCTCCAAGGCGAAGCTTCCCGACGCCGCGGATCCGACCTGCCCGTCGGTCGCCGCCGTGTGCGTGTACGGCGACATGGTCCCGTACGCCGTCGAGGCGCTCGGAGCCAGGCACGGCGACCCCGACGACGGCGACATCTCCGTCGCAGCGGTCGCGACGGCGTTCCCGAGCGGCCGGGCCTCGCTCGCGGTGAAGCTCGCCGACACCCACGACGCGGTGGAGGCCGGCGCCGACGAGATCGACATGGTCATCGACCGAGGGGCGTTCCTCGCCGGGCGCTACGGCCAGGTGTTCGACCAGATCGTCGCGGTCAAGGAGGCCTGCCGCCGGGAGGACGGCACGTCCGCCTCGCTCAAGATCATCCTCGAGACCGGCGAGCTGAACACCTACGACAACATCAAGCGCGCGTCATGGCTGGGCATGCTGGCCGGCGGCGACTTCATCAAGACGTCGACCGGCAAGGTCGCCCCGGCGGCCACGCTGCCGGTCACACTGCTCATGCTCGAGGCCGTGCGCGACTGGCACCGCCTCACCGGGGAGAAGATCGGCGTGAAGCCGGCCGGCGGGATCCGCTCCTCGAAGGACGCGGTGAAGTACCTCGTGCACGTCGCCGAGACCGTAGGGGAGGGGTGGCTGCAGCCGCACCTGTTCCGCTTCGGCGCGTCGAGCCTGCTCAACGACGTGCTGCTGCAGCGGCAGAAGCTGACCACCGGCCACTACTCCGGCCCCGACTACGTCACGATCGACTGATGCTTCGACTGGTCCCTGAGCCTGTCGAAGGGCAGCAACCGGAAGGTTTCCGATGAGATTCCTGGAATACGCACCCGCGCCCGAGTCGCGGAGCATCCTCACCCTGAAGGACGAGTACGGGCTCTTCATCGACGGCGAGTTCGTCGAGGGCCGTGGCGCCTCATTCGGCACGATCTCGCCCGCGGACGAGTCGCGCATCGCGACGATCGCGCACGCGTCGGAGGAGGATGTCGACCTCGCCGTCGCCGCTGCGCGCCGCGCCTACACGAAGGTGTGGTCGAAGATGAGCGGACGCGACCGCGGCAAGTACCTGTTCCGCATCGCACGTCTGGTGCAGGAGCGCGCACGTGAACTCGCCGTCGCCGAGAGCCTCGACAACGGCAAGCCGATCACCGAGTCCCGCGATGTCGACGTGCCCCTCGTCGCCTCGTGGTTCTTCTACTACGCGGGCTGGGCGGACAAGCTCGACTACGCCGGTGCCGGGCCGGATCCGCGTGCGCACGGCGTCGCCGGACAGGTCATCCCGTGGAACTTCCCGCTGCTCATGCTCGCGTGGAAGGTCGCCCCGGCCCTCGCCGCAGGCAACACCGTGGTGCTGAAGCCCGCCGAGACGACGTCGCTCACCGCACTGATCTTCGCGGAGATCCTGCAGCAGGCGGACCTGCCCGCAGGCGTGGTCAACATCGTCACGGGTGCCGGCGCGACCGGCGCGGCGCTGGTGCGCCACCCGGACGTCGACAAGGTGGCGTTCACCGGATCCACGGCGGTGGGCCGCGAGATCGCCCGCGCCGTGGCCGGCACGGGCAAGGCGCTCACGCTCGAGCTCGGCGGCAAGGCCGCGAACATCGTGTTCGACGACGCGCCGATCGATCAGGCCATCGAGGGCATCGTCAACGGCATCTTCTTCAACCAGGGCCACGTGTGCTGCGCCGGCAGCCGTCTGCTCGTGCAGGAGTCGATCCACGACGAGGTCATCGACCGGCTGAAGTCCCGCCTGTCGACGCTGCGCCTCGGCGATCCGCTCGACAAGAACACCGACATCGGCGCCATCAACTCGGCCGAGCAGCTCGCGCGGATCCGCGAGCTCAGCCAGGTCGGCGAGGACGAGGGCGCCGAGCGCTGGACGGCCGACTGCGTGATCCCGGAGAAAGGTTTCTGGTTCGCTCCGACGATCTTCACCGGCGTGGAGGCGTCGCATCGGATCGCCCGCGAGGAGGTGTTCGGCCCCGTGCTGTCGGTGCTGACCTTCCGCACCCCCGCCGAGGCGATCGCGAAGGCGAACAACACGCCGTACGGCCTGTCCGCAGGTGTGTGGAGCGACAAGGGATCCCGGATCCTGGCCGTCGCCGACCAGCTTCGCGCGGGTGTGGTGTGGGCCAACACGTTCAACCGGTTCGATCCGTCGAGCCCGTTCGGCGGGTACAAGGAGTCGGGCTACGGCCGCGAGGGGGGCAAGCAGGGCCTGGCAGCGTACCTGCGTCCGTCGGCCGTCGCACGTCAGATCGAGGCCAAGGCGCCGAAGAAGGGATCCGCGGCATGAGCGCGCGTCTGACCGTTCCCAAGACCTACAAGCTCGCGATCGGCGGCGCGTTCCCGCGCAGCGAATCGGGGCGCACCTATGAGGTGGCCACGCCGAAGGGCGCGTTCCTCGCGAACGCCGCCCGGGCCTCTCGCAAGGACGCGCGTGACGCGGTCAAGGCCGCGCGCACGGCCCAGGCGGGCTGGGCGAAGGCGACCGCCTACAACCGCGGACAGGTGCTGTACCGCGTCGCCGAGGTGCTCGAGGGGCGCCGCGCCCAGTTCGTCGACGAGATCGTGGCGCAGCAGGGCGTGTCCGCGGCCGTCGCGGGCGCGCAGGTCGACGAGGCCATCGACCTGTGGGTCTGGTACGCGGGCTGGTGCGACAAGTACGCGCAGGTCGCGGGCAACCTGAACCCGGTCGCGGGGGCCTATTTCAACATCTCTGCGCCCGAGCCGACGGGTGTGGTGGCGATCGTCGCCCCCCAGGAGGACGCTCTGCTCGGCCTCGTTTCGGTGGTCGCCCCGGCGCTCGTCGCCGGCAACGCGGTCGTCGTCGTGGCGAGCGAGCAGTACCCGCTCTCGGCCATCAGCCTCGCCGAGGTGCTGGCCACGAGCGACGTCCCCGGCGGCCTGGTGAACGTGCTGACCGGCTCCCCGGCCGAACTCGCGCCCTGGCTGGCCGCGCACGCCGACGTCAATGCGCTGGATCTGGCGGGCGCCGGTGGGATCGACTGGGTCGACCTGCAGATCGCCGCCGCCGACACGCTCAAGCGCGTGCTCGCCCCGGGCGAGGTCATCGCCTCCCCGCAGCGGATCGCCGCGTTCACCGAGGTGAAGACGGTGTGGCACCCGAAGAGCATGGTCTGAACGAACGATCCCTGAGCCTGTCGAAGGGTTGAACGGCTCGTCCCGTGCAGCGCGGGGCGGGCCGTTCGTCATGAAAGGCGGTTCCGGCGCGTGTTCGCCGTGCGCGGAGCGGCGCGGCGTCGGCGATCCGTGGCGATACGACCCGATGTCCGGTGCAGCGGTTAGGCTCGAACAGCGGCAACGCCGCACGGTGTTCCCACGCCGTGATCGCCCGTCGTGACGGTATGACGGCGACCGCGGACCACGTCTCGAAGGAGGACGCACATGGCACGCATCGGTGAGAGCGCCGACCTGTTCAAGTGCTCGTTCTGCGGCAAGAGCCAGAAGCAGGTCCAGCAGCTCATCGCGGGCCCCGGCGTCTACATCTGCGACGAGTGCGTCGAGCTCTGCAACGAGATCATCGAAGAGCGCATGGCGGAGTCCGCGAACGGCGAGGTCGCCGAGTTCGATCTGCCCAAGCCCCGGGAGATCTTCGCATTCCTCGAGGAGTACGTGGTCGGCCAGGACCAGGCCAAGCGCGCTCTCGCGGTCGCGGTCTACAACCACTACAAGCGCGTGCGCGCCCGCGGCACGCTGCAGCCGGCCGAGCAGAAGGCCGACGAGATCGAGATCGCCAAGAGCAACATCCTCATGATCGGCCCCACGGGGTGCGGCAAGACCTATCTCGCACAGACGCTCGCGAAGCGCCTCAACGTGCCGTTCGCGGTGGCCGACGCGACCGCCCTCACCGAGGCGGGCTACGTCGGCGAGGACGTGGAGAACATCCTCCTCAAGCTCATCCAGGCCGCCGATTACGACGTCAAGCGCGCCGAGCAGGGCATCATCTACATCGACGAGGTCGACAAGATCGCGCGCAAGGCCGAGAACCCGTCGATCACGCGCGACGTGTCGGGCGAGGGCGTGCAGCAGGCGCTGCTGAAGATCCTCGAGGGCACGGTCGCCTCGGTGCCGCCGCAGGGCGGGCGCAAGCACCCGCACCAGGAGTTCCTGCAGATCGACACCACGAACGTCCTGTTCATCGTCGCCGGGGCCTTCGCCGGCCTCGAGGACATCATCTCCTCCCGTGTGGGCAAGCACGGTGTGGGCTTCGGCGCCCCGCTGCATGACAAGGGCAAGGATCTCGACCTGTTCAGCGAGGTGCTCCCGGAGGATCTGCACAAGTTCGGTCTCATCCCCGAGTTCATCGGCCGCCTGCCCGTCGTCGCGTCGGTGACGCCGCTCGACCAGGCTGCGCTCATCGACATCCTCACGGGTCCGCGCAACGCCCTGGTCAAGCAGTACCAGCGCATGTTCCAGCTCGACGGCGTGGAGCTGGAGTTCGAGGACGATGCGCTCGAGTCGATCGCCGATCTCGCGGTCGAGCGCAAGACCGGGGCACGTGGCCTCCGCGCGATCCTGGAGGACGTGCTCGGACCGATCATGTTCGAGATCCCGTCGACCGAGGACGTGCAGAAGGTCGTCGTGACCCGTGCGGCCGTCGACGAGGGCGCACCGCCCACGCTGGTTCTGGCGCGCAAGCGCAAGAGCGCCTGACCGTCGGGATCGGCTCGCGTCGGGCCCCGGTTCCGGGGCGCCGCCGTCGGATCAGCCTCGTTCGTGCGGTCAGGAATCCAGGCCGCGGCGCGTGAGCAGCGGGGCGATCTCCGCCTCGCGGCCGCGGAAGTCGCGGTAGGCCTCGAGCGGGTCCTTCGACCCGCCGATGCCCAGCAGGCGCCGCCGGAAGCGCTCCCCGTTGGCGCGCGTGAGCCCGCCGTTCTCCCGGAACCACTCGACCGTGTCGGCATCGAGCACCTCGCTCCAGATGTACGAGTAGTAGCCCGCGCTGTAGCCGCCGGAGAACACGTGTGCGAAGTACGCCGAGGAGTATCGGGTGGGCACGGCCGGATCGTCCAGACCGATGTCGGCGAGGGCTGCCGCCTCGAACGCCGTGACGTCACCGATCGATTCGCCCGCAGCCAGGGAGTGCAGCGCCTGGTCGAGCCAGGCCGCAGCCAGATACTCGCTGGTCTCGAAGCCCTGGTTGAACGCCCGGGTCTCCTGCAGGCGCTCGATGAGGCCTTCGGGCAGCGGCTCGCCGGTCTCGTGATGCCGGGCATAGGAGCCGACGATCTCGGGCCAGAGCATCCACATCTCGTTCACCTGACTGGGGAACTCCACGAAGTCTCGGAACACGTTGGTGCCGGAGAAACGCGGATACGTCACGTCCGAGAACAGTCCGTGCAGCGCGTGCCCGAACTCGTGGAACAGGGTGTTGACCTCGTCCAAGGTCAGCAGGGTGGGCTCGCCGTCGGCGGGGCGCGCGACGTTCAGGTTGTTCGCGACCACCGGGCGCGTGCCGCGCAGCGCGGACTGGCTGACGATCGGGTTCATCCATGCCCCGCCGCGCTTGCTGTCGCGCGTGTACAGATCCAGCACGTATAGGCCGAGCGCGGATCCGTCCTCCTGGAAGACCTCGAACGTCCGGGCGCCCGGGTGGTAGACGGGCAGGTCAGGGCGCTCCGTGAAGGAGAGCCCGTACAGCCGGCCTGCCGCGGCGAACACACCTTCCTGCAGCACGCGCTCCGCCTCGAACCACGGGCGCAGAACCGCGGTGTCGATGTCGTACTGCGCGGTGCGCAGCCTCTCCGTGTAGAAGGCCCAGTCGTGCGCCTCCAGCGAGAACGGCTCCGGCTCGGTGTCGTCGATGAGGCGTTGCAGGGCCGCGCGCTCCGCTGCGGCGTTGCGCGCGGCGGGCGCGGCGAGGTCGCGCAGCATGCGCTCCACGGCCCCCGGCGTTCCGGCGGTCTCGTCAGCCGTCACCGCGGCGGCATGGGACGGGTAGCCGAGCAGCGCTGCGCGTTCGGCCCGGAGGGTCGCGATCTCGGCGAGGACGCCGCGATTGTCGTGCTCGCCGCCACGGGCCCCGCGTGAGCGCGACGCCGCCATGATGCGGCGGCGGCTCTCGCGGTTCGTGAGCGCGGCCAGCGCCGGGTGGCCGGTGAACAGCGGGAGGGTGAGCAGGTGCTTTCCTTCGAGGCCGCGGTCGGCGGCGGCGCGGGCGGCGGACGAGAGCTCGCCGGCGCTCAGTCCGTCGAGCTCAGCGGCGTCGTCGAACACGACGGCCAGCTCGTTCGTGTCGGCGAGCAGGTTCTTCTCGAAGGCGGTGCTGAGCGAGGAGATCCGCTGGTTCAACTCGGTGAGCCGTGTCTTCGCTTCGTCGCCGAGAGCCGCTCCCGCCAGGGTCATCTCGCGATGACAGCGCTCGACCAGGTGGCGCTGCTCGGAATCGAGGGCCAACGCGTCGAGCTGATCGCAGAGCTGAGAGACCCGCCAGTACAGGGCTGCATCCAGGAGGATCGCGTCCCGGTGCGCGGCCATCAGGGGCGCCAGCTCCTCCTCGATGGCCTGGATCTCGGCGGTCGCATCCGCGGAGCTCACCGTGTAGAACGCGTGCGACACCCGGTCGAGCAGTTCGCCGCTGCGCTCCAGCGCCACCATCGTGTTCTCGAACGTCGGCATCGAGCGCACCATCGTGATCCGGCGGATCTCGGCGAGCTGTTCCTCGAAGCCGAGCCGGAACGCCGGGAGGTAGTGCTCGGGACGGATCGCGGCGTAGTCCGGCAGGTGATACGGGAGCGTGCAGGGCTGCAGCAGCGGGTTCGTCTCGACCGTCATGCTCCGAGCCTAGGAGACGGCGCCCATACTGCGGAGGATGCGACGCGAGCCCTTCGACGACCTCAGAGCGCGACGGCGGGGCGTCACCGGGCGAGGTCGGCCATGACGCTCTGCAGCGCATCGGCGACGCGCCGCACCGACCGTCGGCGCAGGTTCTCCGGCCGCGCCAGCACATCGATCATCCGGTTGGTGCTCACGTACTGCAGCGGGCGCCGCACCACGGCCTCGGTGCCCGGCGACGTGTACCGCGGGAGCACGCCGATCGCGTCACCCGTCGCGATCACGGAGGCAGCGACGCCGTAGTCGTTGATGCGGTGCACGATCTGCGCCGGGCGGTTCGTGATGGCCGAGATCGTGCGCAGCACGTCATCGGGGGAATAGCCCGCCCGGCTGGTGACCCAGCGCTCGCCCACGACGTCCGCAGGGCGCAGCGACGCCCGCTGTGCGAGCGGATGCGCGGGGGAGAGCGCCACGTCCAGGGGCTCCGCAGTGAGGGTGAGCACCCGGATCCCCGTCTTCGGCCACGGCGGGCTGTGTTCCATGCGATGCGCCAGCACGAGGTCGTAGCGCGCGGTGAGCGCGGGGAAGTCGCTCTGCGCCACGTCTTCGTCGGTGAACCGGATCGCGGGGACATCGGGACCGGATCCGAGCTCTCGGATGAGGGGTCCGAACAGCGCCTGGGCCGCGCTGAGGAAGCCGCTGATCGTGACGACGCCGCCCTCCGCCGCCTCGAACTCGTCGACCGCCGACCGGGCCGCGGCCATGGCGTCGAGGGCCGCGGCGCCCGCTTCCGCCAGCGCCTCGCCCGCCGGGGTCAGCACGAGAGTCCGCCCCTGCTTGCGGGTCAGCGGCGCCCGCACGCCGCGCTGCAGAGCGGCGAGCTGCTGTGAGACGGCGGACGGCGTCACACGCAGCGCCTCGGCGACCGCGGTCACGCTGCCGAGCGCACCGAGCTCGCGCAGGATCTGGAGCTGCTGCAACTGCATATCCCCATTGAAGCATGTAGTGATGCTTAAAGATCGCTCCAGATAGTCGGGATTGATCTACAGGATCATCCGCGGTGGGATCGAGGCATGAAGGCTCTCTACAAGGACGGCCCGCACGCGGGCCTCGAGCTCGTCGATCGGCCCGACCCCGTGGCCGGAGGAGACGAGGTGGTCATCCGTGTGCTGCGCACTGGCATCTGCGGGACCGACCTGCACATCCAGCGCTGGGACGACTGGGCGGCCTCGGCGGTGACCGCGCCGCTCATCCCGGGGCACGAGTTCTACGGCGAGGTCGTCGAGGTCGGTCCTCTGGTGCACGACATCGCCGTCGGCGACCGGGTCTCCGGCGAGGGGCACATCGTGTGTGGCATGTGCCGCAACTGCCGTGCGGGTCGCCGCCAGATGTGCATCCGCACGATCGGTCTCGGCGTGCAGCGCGACGGCGCCTATGCGGAATACCTCACCCTGCCCGCGACGAACGTCTGGGTGCACCACGCCGATGTGACGCCAGAGCTGGGCGCGATCTTCGATCCGCTCGGCAACGCCGTGCACACCGCGCTCGCCTTCCCGCTGGTGGGCGAGGACGTGCTCGTCACCGGCTGCGGTCCGATCGGGCTCATGGCGATCGCGATCGCCCGCCACGTCGGTGCGCGCTTCATCGCGGCCACCGATGTGAGCGCCCCGCGGCTGCAGCTCGCCCGCGAGATGGGCGCCGACGCGGTGGTCGACGTCTCCCGGGAGCAGATCGCGAACGCCCAGCGCGCGCTGGGCATGCGCGAGGGCTTCGACATCGGCTTCGAGATGAGCGGAGCTCCGAGCGCGCTGCCGGCGATGATCGACAACATGAACCACGGCGGGCGGATCGCGATGCTCGGTCTGCCGACCGGGCCGTTCAGCGTGGACTGGGGCAAGATCGTCACGCACATGCTCACCGTGAAGGGCATCTACGGCCGTGAGATGTTCGAGACCTGGAACGCGATGGGAGCGATGCTGCAGACCAGCTCCGTGCTGCGCGAGTCCATCACCCGCATCATCGCCGAGGTGCTTCCCGCGCGAGACTGGGAGAAAGGCTTCGCCGCTGCGGCCTCGGCGGGCACGGGCAAGATCATTCTCGACTGGACCGAACTCTAAACGTCAACGACAGAGGAGACGACGATGTATGGAGCATTCCAGCAGCACCTGGCCGACGAGCTCACCGGGATCGACGAGGCGGGGCTCACCAAGCACGAGCGCGGGATCCGCGGTCCGCAGCGCGCCGAGATCATCGCGGACGGCGCCGAGGTGCTGAACTTCTGCGCCAACAACTACCTGGGCCTCGCCGACGACGAGCGCCTCGTGGAGGCGGCGAAGGGCGCGCTCTACGAGTGGGGCTACGGCCTGGCGAGCGTGCGATTCATCTGCGGCACGCAGGAGCAGCACCTCGAGCTCGAGCGACGGCTGTCGGCGTTCCTCGGCACCGACGACGCGATCCTGTTCTCCTCCTGCTTCGACGCGAACGGCGGCGTCTTCGAGACGCTGTTCTCCGCCGAAGACGCGATCATCTCCGATGAGCTCAACCACGCGTCCATCATCGACGGGATCCGGCTCTCCAAGGCGCGCCGGCTGCGCTACCGCAACCGCGACATGGCGGATCTCGAGGGGCAGCTGAAGGCGGCCGCCGACGCCCGCTTCCGGGTGATCGTGACCGACGGCGTGTTCTCGATGGACGGCTACATCGCCCCGCTCGCGGACATCTGCGACCTGGCGGAGCGCTACGACGCCCTGGTCTTCGTGGACGACTCGCACGCGGTCGGCTTCATCGGCGAGCACGGCCGCGGCACGCCGGAGCTGTGCGGTGTCGAGGGGCGTGTGGACATCTACACCGGCACCTTCGGCAAGGCGCTCGGCGGTGCGAGCGGCGGCTACGTCGCGGGCCATCGCGACATCGTGGCCCTGCTGCGACAGCGCGCCCGTCCGTACCTGTTCTCCAACACGCTCGCGCCGTCCATCGTCGCGGGCACCCTGCGTGCGCTCGACCTCGTGGAGGGATCCGGATCCCTGCGCGCGCAGCTGCAGGAGAACGCCGCGCTCTTCCGCCGCCGGATGACGGAAGAGGGCTTCGACCTGCTCCCGGGCGAGCACGCGATCGTGCCCGTCATGTTCGGCGACGCCGCGCTCACCGCCCGGATCGCCGCGGAGATGCAGAAGCAGGGCGTGTACGTGACCGCGTTCAGCTTCCCGGTCGTGCCCCGCGGGCTCGCGCGCATCCGCGTGCAGATCTCGGCCGCGCACACTCCGGAGCAGGTGGAGCGCTGCGTCGCCGCGTTCGTCGCCGCCCGGGAAGCGGCCGCCTGACCGCCCGCCGACCGATACGCGAAACGCCGCCGCCCCGAGAGGGAACGGCGGCATTTCGCGTCACCGCATGCGAGGCGACTCAGTCCTCGAATGGGCGGACGATCACCTCGCCCGAGGCGGTGCGTGAGACCTCCCAGCCCGTGTCGAGCTCGGCGATCGGCCGGCCCTCCAGCCAGGTGAGGGTCCACGTGCCGCGCAGCAGGTTCAGCGCACCGGTGTGCAGGCTCAGCGTGCCGCCAGCGACACTGCGCGCCTCGGCGTCGGCGATCGCCGGGCGCAGGGCTGCCGGAACCGATGCCGGCGGCTCGGATCCGGCGGCCCAGCGCGTCCCGAGCTGCATCACGCCACCTCGGCCGGCGCCAGCTCGATCGCGGTGACGACGAGCTCCTCGGCCTCCGCGAACCCGAGTTCGGCGATGCGTCCTACGGCGCGCAGGTCGTCGGCGGCGGCCTGGAGGGCCGCGATCTCGGCCGCCGGGGCTGCGATGGTCGCGGAGGACATCGGGGTCTTCTGGGAGGCCTTCGCCTCGGTCTTCGCCCGGCGGATGCCGATCAGCGCCTTGCTCGCGGTCGCGAGGACGGCGGGATCGCCGTCGCCGCCGCGCGGCGCGGGCCACGAGGCGGTGTGCACCGATCCCTCCTCGAACCAGCTCCAGGCCTCCTCGGTCGCGAACGACACGATCGGAGCGAGCAGTCGGAGCAGCGTGGACAGGGCGAGCCGCAGCGCGAGGGCCGCGGACGCCTGTCCCACGTTCGTGCGGTCGTAGGCGCGCTCCTTGACGAGCTCGAGGTAGTCGTCGCAGAACGTCCAGAAGAACGCCTCGGTGATCTCGAGCGCCCGCGCCTGGTCGTAGTTCTCGAACGCGGCGGTCGCATCGCGGATCACCTGGTCGAGCGTGGCGAGCATCGACGCGTCCAGCGCATACGTGATCTCGGCGCCCTCCGGCACGGGGAAGGACAGCACGAACTTCGCGGCGTTCAGGATCTTGATCGCCAGGCGGCGGCCGATCTTCACCTGCGTCGGGTTCTGCGGGTCGAACGCGGCGTCGGCGCCGAGCCGGCTGGACGCCGACCAGTACCGCACCGCGTCGGAGCCGTGCGCGTCGAGGATGTCGGCCGGGGTGACCACGTTGCCCTTCGACTTCGACATCTTCTTGCGGTCGGGGTCGACGATGAAGCCGCTGATCGCGGCGTTGCGCCACGGGCTGCGGCCGTCTTCGAGCGTCGAGCGCAGCATTGTGGAGAAGAGCCAGGTGCGGATGATGTCCTGGCCCTGCGGGCGCAGGTCCATCGGCGCCACGAGATCCCAGAGCTCGGCGTCGCGCTCCCAGCCGCCCGCGAGCTGCGGGGTGAGGGAGGAGGTCGCCCAGGTGTCCAGGATGTCGGCCTCCGCGTCGAAGCCGCCCGGAACGCCGCGCTGCTCGGCGGTGTAGCCCGCCGGCACGTCGGTGGTGGGGTCGATCGGCAGCGATGCCGCGTCGGGGACGAGCACGCGGTCGTAGTCGCGCTCGCCGTTCTCGTCCAGGGCGTACCAGAGCGGGATCGGCACGCCGAAGAAGCGCTGCCGGGAGACCAGCCAGTCTCCGGTCAACCCGCCCACCCAGTTCTCGTACCGCACGCGCATGAACTCGGGGTGCCAGCTCAGCTCGGCGCCGTGCGCGAGCAGCTGGTCCCGCAGCTCGGCGTCGCGGGCGCCGTTGCGGATGTACCACTGGCGGGTGGAGACGATCTCGAGCGGGCGGTCGCCCTTCTCGAAGAACTTCACGGCGTGGTTGAACGGCTTGCCCACCGCGGTCATAGCCCCGGTCTCCTGGAGCTTCTCGACGAGCGCCTTGCGGGCGGAGAACACGGTCTTGCCGGCCATGTTCTCGACGTACCAGGACACGGCGTCCGCATCCGCCACCGATGCCGGGGCGTCGGGCAGGAACCGGCCGTCCAGGCCGATCGTCGTCATGTTCGGCAGGTCCCGGCCGTCGACCGTGCGCAGCTCGCGCCACCACACGATGTCGGTCACGTCGCCGAAGGTGCAGACCATCGCGGCTCCCGTGCCCTTGTCGGGCTGGGCGAGGTGGTGGCCGTGGATCTCGATGTCGGCGCCGAAGAACGGGGTGCGCACCTTCGTGCCGATGAGGTGCTTGTGCGGCCCCTCGGGGTGGGTCACGATCGCGATGCACGCGGGCAGCAGCTCGGGACGGGTGGTCTCGATCGTGATGTGACCGGATCCGTCCGCGAACGGGAAGTCGATGGTGTGGTACGACGCCTGCTGGTCGCGGTCCTCGAGCTCGGCCTGCGCGATCGCGGAGCGGAAGTCGACATCCCAGAGGGTCGGGGCGAGGGACTGGTACGCCTCTCCGCGCTCGAGGTTGCGCAGGAACGCGAGCTGCGACTGGCGGATGGAGTCGTCGGAGATCGTGCGGTACGTCTGGGTCCAGTCCACGCTCAGCCCGAGCTGGCGGAACAGCGCCTCGAACTGCTTCTCGTCCTCGACGGTGAGCTTCTCGCACAGCTCGATGAAGTTGCGGCGGCTGATGGGGAGCTGGTCCGCGGCACGAGAGGACTTGTTGTCGCCGCCCTCGAACGGGGGAGTGAAGTCGGGGTCGTACGGCAGCGACGGATCGCAGCGCACGCCGTAGTAGTTCTGCACGCGGCGTTCGGTGGGCAGGCCGTTGTCATCCCAGCCCATCGGGTAGAACACGTTCTTGCCGCGCATGCGCTCGAAGCGCGCCTTGATGTCGGTGTGCGTGTAGCTGAACACGTGCCCGATGTGCAGGCTGCCGCTCGCCGTGGGGGGCGGGGTGTCGATCGAGTAGACGCCCTCGCGGCCGCTCTGCGCGGCGCGGATCCGGTCGAAGAGGAACGTGCCGTCCGCCGACCAGCGCTCACCCCACTTCGCTTCGAGGCCTTCCAGCGCGGGCTTGTCGGGAATCGCGTTCAACGACGACATGGATCTCCTCGTGCGATGTGTGCGGCACCGTGTGAGCGTGCCTGAGTGTGGGGTGTGCCGACAGTCTACCGGGCGCTCGGAGGCGGGGATCCCGTGCCGTCGACGGCCGGCGCAGGCGAGAAGGGGGTGCAGGAGGAGAACCCCGGCACCTCCTTCTCCGGTCCTCACAGGATGGCGAGAAGCTCGGGGGACGCCGCGGCGCGGACGGCGTCGCGGGCCTCGACCGCGGTCGCGGCCTCCCTGGCCGCGGCTGCGAGCCGCTGGCAGTCGAGCTGGGTGTGCGCGGCGAGCGCGACCCGGACCGCGGGGACCTTGCCCGGCGCCATCGACAGGCTGGTGACGCCGAGGCCGACGAGCACGAGGGCCAGGAGCGGATCGCCGGCGGACTCTCCGCAGACGCCGATCGGGCGCCCGGCGGCGCGCGCGCCGTCGCCCGCCGCCGCGATAACGTCGAGCACCGCGGGCTGCCACGGGTCCAGGAGATCCGCGAGCTCGCCCTGCATCCGATCCGCCGCCATCGTGTACTGCGCGAGGTCGTTCGTCCCGAGGCTGCCGAAGTCGACGGCGCCGAGGACGTGCGCCGCGCGCAGGGCGGCGGCAGGGACCTCGATCATCACGCCGGCCTTGGGCAGGCCGTTCTCGTAGACGCGCCGCGCGAACCACGCGGCCTCCTCGACGGTCGCGACCATGGGTGCCATCACCCGCACGTCCGCGCCGGTCTGCTTCGCGGCGATCGCGAGCGCTTCGAGCTGCGCGTCGAGCAGGTCAGGCCGCTCGGCGGACAGACGCAGGCCCCGTCGTCCCAGAGCCGGGTTCTCCTCGGGGCCGAGGTCGGCGAACTTCAGCGGCTTGTCCGCCCCGGCGTCGAGGGTGCGCACGACCACGCGGCGCCCGCCGAAGGGCTCGAACACGCGCCGGTAGATCTCCGTCTGCTCGGCGACGGTGGGAGCGGTCTCCGACGACAGGAAGACGAACTCGGTGCGGAACAGGCCCACGCCCTCGAGGTCCTGCGCGCCCGCAAGCACGGCGTCCTCGACGCCGCCGATGTTGGCGAGCAGGGCGATCTCGAGCCCGTCCTTGGTACGGCCCGGACCGGATGACTTCGCCAGGGCCGCCGCTCGCCGTTCGCGGCGGACCCGCTGCTCGGCGACGAGCTCCGGATCCGGGGCGACGACGACCTCGCCGGTGTCGCCGTCCACCGCGATGAACGTTCCGGGCGCGATCTCCGTGGCGCCGGCGAGCTGCACCACGGCCGGGATCCCCATCTGCGCTGCCAGGATCGCGGTGTGGCTCGTACGTCCGCCCGACCGCGTGACGATCCCCGCGACGAGCGCGCGATCCAGGGTCGCGGTCTCCGCCGGCGCGAGATCCTCGGCCACCACGATGCTCGGCTCCGCGAAGTCCGGGACCCCGGGGGTCGGCACGCCGAGCACGGCCGCGACGGCGCGGGAGCCGACGTCGCGGAGATCCGCGACCCGCTCGGCGAAGTAGCCGCCGAGCGCCTCGAACTTCACGACGAACTCCTCGACGGCCGCCGCGATCGCGGTCGCGGGTCCGACGCCGGCGCGCACAGCGGCCTGGGCCGCCTTGAGCAGCGACTTGTCGCGCGCCATCATCGCAGTCGCCTTCAGGATCGCCTGCGCGGTGTCGACGACGTGCTCCGCCTTGGCGTCGAGCGCCGCCGCGACGTCGGCGAACGCCTGGGCGACGTCGGCTGCGGCCTGCTCGGCGTCGGCGGCAGCCGGCTCGTTCTGCGGCGGGCGGACCGGCGGCGCGACCTGCACCACCGGCCCGTACGCCGTTCCCGGGCTGACGCCGATCCCCTGCCGGACCTCGCCGGGGGTCACGGCCGTCATCTCACTGCGCGTCCAGGTCGGTGGACAGCAGCGCGACGAGCCGGTCGAGCACGGCGTCCGCGTCGGCGCCCTCGGCGGTCAGGACGACCTCTTCGCCGTGCTTCGCGCCCAGTGCGATGACGCCCAGGATGCTGGTCGCGTCGACGGCGTCCTCGCCGGGACGTCCGATCTCGACGTCGAGCCCGGACTCCGCGGCCGCCTCGACGAACAGGGATGCGGGACGGGCGTGGAGGCCGACGGATGAGGCGATGGTGACGGTGCGAGTGGCCATGATTGTTCTCCTTCGAAGGGGTGGTTGTTCAGACGGCGACGGACGCCGCCGCCTCGATCTGCTCGACGCGCTTGTTCTGCGACACAGTTTTCAGCACGGTGATGATGAGCGCCATCACCACGACGCCGATGACCAGCGCGAGCAGGAAGAGCAGAGGGGCGCCGATCAGCGGGAGCACCCAGATCCCGCCGTGCGGTGCACGCAGGGTGACGCCGAACACCATGCACAGGGCGCCGGTGACGGCGGATCCGATCACGGACGACGCGATCACCCGGATGGGGTCCGCGGCGGCGAACGGGATGGCGCCCTCGGAGATGAACGACAGACCGAGCAGCCAGGCCGCCTTGCCGTTCTCGCGCTCCGGCTCGGTGAAGAGCTGGGGGCGCACGGCCGTGGAGAGCGCCATCGCGAGCGGGGCGACCATGCCGGCGGCCATGACGGCGGCCATGATCTTGAGCTGCGGGGCGTCGGTCGCCGCTCCCGCGGCGGCGAGGCCCGTTGTCGCGAACGCGTACGCCGTCTTGTTGACCGGCCCGCCGAGGTCGAAGCCCATCATCGCGCCGAGGACGATGCCGAGCACGAGCGCGCCCGCTCCGGTCATGCCGTTCAGCCAGTCGTTGAGCTGCGTCATGACCCACACGATCGGACGGCCGAGGACCGTGATGAACAGCCCGGCGGTGACCAGAGTCGACAGCAGCGGGATCACGACGACCGGCATGACTCCGCGGACGCCCTTGTGCACGCGCCAGCGTGAGATCCAGCGGGCGATGAAGCCGGCGAGGAATCCGGTGACGAGTCCGCCGAGGAATCCGGCGTCCATGGTGGCCGCGATCGCGCCGCCGACGATGCCGGGGACGAGCCCGGGGCGATCCGCGATCGCGAAGGCGATGAACCCGGAGAGGATCGGGACGAGGAATCCGAACGAGGCGGCGCCCATCACGAACAGCAGTCCGCCCCACGACATCAGGCTCAACGGATCGAAGTGCTGGGCGATGTTCATCCCGTCGGCGGAGGTGAGGTTGTACTTCACCACCGTGAGCGCCCCGGACTCGCCGACCGCGATCTGCGCGATCATGAACGAGAGCGCGATCAGGATCCCGCCCGCCGCGACGAACGGGATCATGTACGACACGCCCGTCATCAGCCACTGGCGGATCTTCGTGCCGACCTTGGCGTCGGATTCCACCTTGGTGGTGAGGCCTCCGCTCGCGGGCCCGGCTGCGGCAGCCGCAGCCGCCTTGCTCGGATCGGCCGCCCACTCGGCGGCCAAGGCCACCGCGCGGTCGATGAGCTCGGGTCCGTCGGAGATCGCCTTCTTGACGGGGACGTCGACCGTGGGCTTGCCCGCGAACCGTCCGACGTCCTTCACCGCCAGGTCGTGCGCGAACACGACGGCGTCGGCCTCCGCGATCTCCGCGGGGGTGAGCGGGGTGGATCCGGCAGAGCCCTGGGTCTCGACCTTGATCGAGTGCCCGGCCGCCTTCGCGGCCCGCTCCAGCGCCTCGGCGGCCATGTAGGTGTGCGCGATCCCGGTAGGGCAGGAGGTGACGCCGACGAGTCGGAGCGGACGGTCGGTCGCGGCGCTCGCCGCCGGCGCGGCGGTCGCGGTGGCCGGGGTGGCCGCTTCGGTCTTCGCGTCGGCTTCCGCGGGTGCGGTGGCGGTGGTGGCGGGAGCGGGTGCGGCCGCGGCGGGGGCCGCCTCGTCCAGCTGCACGTGCTCGCCGACGATCGCGACCACCTCGGCCGGGGTCGTCGCCGACAGCAGCGCCTCCCGGAACTCCGAGCGCATCAGCGCTCGGGCGAGCTTCGGCAGCATCTGCATGTGCGCGTCGCCGCCGGCCTCGGGTGCGGCGATGAGGAAGACGAGCCGCGCCGGGCCGTCCTTCGCGCCCCAGTCGATCCCGTTCTCGGAGCGGCCGAAGACGAGGGAGGGCTCCGTGATCGCCGCGCTGCGGGCGTGCGGGATGCCGATGCCGCCGGGAAGGCCGGTGGCCATCTTCGACTCGCGTTCGCGGACGTCGGCCAGGAATTGGTCGAGGTCGGTGCAGCGGCCGGTCGCGACGAGCCGCGCGGCGAGGGTTGCGGTCGCCTCGTGCCGGTCGGTGCCGGTGAGGTCGAGCACGACCTGTTCTTCGTTGATCAGTGCCATGAGGAATTCCTTTCCGTGGGGTGTGGTCAGTCCGCGAGGGGGAGTGCGCGGTCAGGGGCGGAGGTGAGCGTGACGTGCACGCCCGGAAGGCGGGCGGGCGTGGGCACCTGGCTTCCGGGCAGGGCGACGGCCGCGGTTCCCCAGCGGACGCCCTCGCTCAGTGCGTCCGCCGCAGGGCGGCCCGCACTGAGCGCGAACAGCAGCCCCGCGAGCATGCAATCGCCGGCGGCGACCGTGGAGACGACCTCGGCGGCGACGGCGTTCGCGTGCCAGGCGCCCGTGTCGGTGACGAGCACGGCGCCGTCGCGGCCGAGGCTCACGGCGACCATGTCGATGCCGTCCCGCTGCAGCGCCTGTGCGGCGTCGAGCACGGCGCCGAGCGTGGGAAGGTCGCGGCCCACCAGTGCGCCGAGCTCGACGCGGTTGGGCTTGATGAGGGTCGGCTTCGCGGCGACGGCGGCGGCGAGGGGCGAACCCGAGGTGTCGATCGCGATGCGGACGCCCTGGGCGCGCGCCCCCCGGACCACGCGGGCGTAGAAGTCCGCCGGAGTGTCGCGGGGGAGACTGCCGCCGCCGGACAGCCAGGCGCCGGCCGGGACGCTCGCCAACGTGCGCGTGATGAGCGCATCGATCTCGGCATCGTCGAGAAGGGGTCCCGGCTCGTTGAGCTTGGTCGTGGTGCCGTCCGGTTCGAGCACGCTGATGTTCATGCGCACGCTGCCTCGGATGGGCACGACGAGGACCGGAACGGAGGCCGCACGGCAGAGCGCCTCGAGCAGTCCTCCTTCGAGCCCCCCGGAGGGAAGCGCGGCGAGGGTGTCGCCGCCCATCGCCGCGACGGCGCGGGAGACGTTGAGCCCCTTGCCACCCGGGTCGACCCGACTCGACGTCGCTCTCTGCACCTCGCCGCGGGAGAACGCGTCGAGCGTGATGGCGCGGTCGATGCTCGGGTTGGGGGTGAGGGTGACGATCATGCGATCACGACCTTCGGTCCGGCGGCGCGCAGCGCCTCCACGGCGTCGGTGTCCGCCGCGTGGTCGGTGATGATGGTGTGGACGTCGTCGGCGCGTGCGAAGCGCTGGAGGTGGACGGCGCCCAGCTTGCTGGAGTCGGCGACGAGGATCCGGGTGCGCGCGGCGTCGAGCATCGCGCGCTTCACGGCGGCCTCGTCCTGGTCGGGGGTCGAAAGCCCGTGGTCTGCGTCGAAGCCGTTCGTGCCGAGGAATGCGACGTCGACGGCGAGCTCGGAGAGTGCGCCGATCGCCCACGGGCCGACGGCGGCGCCGGTGACGGTGCGCACGCGCCCGCCGATCATCAGGAGGGCGAGGTTGCCCTGCCCGGCGAGCACGCCGGCGATGATGGCGTTGTTGGTCACGACGGTGAGGTGCGCATCGGCCGGGAGCATCTCGGCCATCGCGAGCGTGGTGGATCCGGAGTCGAGAAGGATCGTGCCGCCGTCCGGCAGCTCCTGCAGTGCGCGTGTGGCGATCCGCAGTTTGGTGTCGGAGTGGCGGCCGATCCGCGCCGCGAGGCTGAGCTCCGGGACCGGCCGTTCGGCGAGGAGCGCACCGCCGTGCACGCGCCGGACGAGTCCCTGCTGCTCCAGCACGGCGAGGTCCCGGCGGACGGTCTCCGTGGTCACATCCAGCAGCTCGGCCAGGCCGGTCACCTCCACGCGCCCCTCCCGTTGCGCGCGTTCGTAGATGCGCTGCTGCCGCTCTGCTGCGTACATCTGGCTCCCTTGCCGTCCTCTGATCCCCGCGGGGTGTCGAGCTAATTTCCCACATACTACAACAGAAAACAACAGAAAAAAAGAAATCCGAGGAAGGGGCGACGGGCGGTGCCATGCCGGTGGAGCGCGTTAGACGATAGATCCACCCCGTCCACAAACCGGTAGCCTGGGGTGTCGCGCACACAGCACCCCTCACCGCACCCCCGAGGATCCCTATGCCTTCTCCGCTTCGGCGCCGCCTCCTGCCCCTCGCCGCGCTCGCCGCGGCCACCGCTTTCGCTCTCAGCGCCTGCTCCGCCTCGACCGGATCCGGATCCGCGTCCGCTGATGCGAACGGCGAGATCGTCTGGGGCGTCGACGGCAGCCTGCTCTCGTCCGGGAAGATGGATCCGCAGACCAGTCAGCTCGACGTGACGGCGATGGTGCAGCGCGCCGTGCTCGACTCGCTCGTGTTCCAGAAGCCCGACGGATCCTTCGTGCCGTGGCTCGCGAAGAAGTGGGAGGTCTCCGAGGACGGGACCGCCTACACGTTCCACCTGCGCGACGACGTGACCTTCACGGACGGCGAGAAGTTCGACGCGGCCGCGGTGAAGGCGAACTTCGACCGGATCGCGGACCCCGCGACCAAGTCGGCGCAGGCCGCAGGCATGCTCGGCGGCGAGCTGTACAAGGGCACCGAGGTGGTCGACCCGACCACGGTCAAGGTCAGGTTCTCGCAGCCCTACGCGCCGTTCCTGCAGGCGGCGAGCACTGCGCAGCTCGGCTTCTACGCGCCGAAGATCCTCAAGGAGCACGCAGCCGACCTCGCGGCGGGCGGCAAGGGCATCACCGTGGGCACCGGTCCGTTCCAGCTCTCGTCGTACACGCCCGATCAGGAGATCGTGTACACCCGCAACGCGAAGTACGCCTGGGCGCCGGAGGGGCAGAAGGCGCCGGCGTTCAAGACCCTGCGCGTGCAGATCCTTCCGGAGGCGTCCGTGCGCAGCGGATCCGTGACGTCGGGCGAGATCGACGTCGCCTCGCAGCTGCCGCCGAACCTCGTGTCGCAGATCAAGGGCTCCGCGACCGTGAAGTCGGTGCAGGTTCCGGGGCTTCCGTACTCCCTGTTCCTGAACGAGAAGAACGGGGTGTTCGCCGACCAGAAGGTGCGTGAGGCGTTCACCCGTGCGATCGACGTCGACGCCGCGGTGGACAAGATCTTCTTCGGCCAGTTCCCGCGGGCGTGGAGCATCCTCGGTCCCACCACACCCGGCTACGACAAGAGCCTCGAGAAGAGCCGGCCCTTCGACAAGGACCTCGCGAACAAGCTCCTCGACGAGGCGGGCTGGACGCAGCGCGGCGCCGACGGGATCCGCACCAAGGACGGGAAGCGCCTCACCGCGGACTGGATCGCCTGGACCCCGGTGTCCGACGACCATGCGGCCCTCGCGAACGCGATCCAGTCCGACCTCAAGGCGGTCGGCTTCGAGATCACGCGCGAGACGCTCGAACCGGGCGCCTACAACGAGAAGTACGACCCCAAGACGTTCGACATCACGGACTGGGACTTCTCCGGCGTGGACCCCGACCTGCTGCGCAGCCACCTCGCGACGGGCGGCTTCCAGAACGCGTCCTCGGTGAGCGACCCGAAGCTCGACCAGCTCCTCAAGGACGGCATCGCGACGACCGACGCGGCCAAACGGGCCGACGTCTACGCGCAGATCCAGGAATGGAACGCCAAGGACGACGCGATCGTGCCGCTGTACGTCACCTCGGCCATCACCGCCGTGGGCGACAAGGTGGCGGGCCTGGGCTTCGACATCTACGGACGGCCGCTGTTCTTCGGCACCAGCGTGAAGTGAGGGCGGTTCGCGATATCGTCCGCTCGTGAAGGATCGCCCAGGGCAGCGCACGTCCGCCTCGTCTCGATCCGGTGCTGTCCTGCGCCGGATCGGCGGGGCGGCGCTGTCGATCGTGCTCGTGCTCTGGGGCGCGGCGACGCTGGCATTCCTCGCGTTCCGGGTGCTGCCCGGGGATCCGGTGAGCGTCATGCTCGGCCCGCAAGCGCAGGTGAGCGAGGCGGTCAAGGACCGGATCCGCGCGGACCTCGGGCTGGACCGTCCGCTCTGGCAGCAGTACCTGTCGATGCTGGGGGACCTCCTGCGCGGAGATCTCGGCACCTCCTATCAGCTGCGGATGCCGGTGAGCGAGGTGATCGGCCGCCCGCTCGGCGCCACGCTGCAGCTCACAGCCCTCGCCCTCGCGATCGCGGTCCTGCTGGCGCTCGCCGGAGCGCTACTCGCCCGACGCCCGTTCGCCCGGGGTCTCCTCGCGACAGGCGAGCTGATCGTGCTGTCCTCGCCCGTTTTCTGGATCGGCCTGCTGCTGCTCACGGTGTTCGCCTTCGGTCTCGGCTGGTTCCCCGTGGCGGGGTCTCGGACCGGAGCGAGCCTCGTGCTGCCTGCGGTCACGCTGGCGCTGCCGGTCGCGGCGCTGCTCGGCCAGGTGCTGCGCGACGGCGTGGACGCGGCGGAGCGCCAGCCCTGGGCGCTGACCGTGCGCGCCCGCGGGGCGGACCACGCCCGGCTGACGCTGCGGCACACCCTGCGGCACGGCTCGATCGGAGCGCTGACCCTGAGCGCCTACCTCGTCGGATCGCTGCTCGGCGGCGCGGTGCTCGTGGAGACGGTGTTCGCCCGCCCGGGCCTGGGCCGGGTCACCCTGGCCGCGATCACAGGGCGCGACCTGCCGGTGGTCACCGGGATCATCCTGTTCAGCGCGCTCGTGTTCGTGGTCGTGAACACTCTGGTGGAGCTCGCGGCACCGTTCCTGGATCCGCGGTTGCGGACGTCCACCGGCCGCCCGGTCGAGGCCGCACCTGCGCGGCCGGAGGCCGGGGCATGAGGGCGCTGCCACGGATCCTGTTCGTGCTCGCGGCGGTCGTGCTCGCCGCGGTCGTGCTGGCCGCCCTCGTGCCGGGCCTGCTCGCGCCCGCGGATCCGCTGCAGACCCACGTGCGCGACGCGCTGCTGCCGCCCGGGCCCGGCCATCCGTTCGGCACCGACCAGAGCGGGCGCGACGTGTACGCCCGCGTGGTGCACGGCGCGGGGCGCTCGCTCGGCATCGGCGTCCTGGCGACGGGGCTGGCGCTCGTGGTCGGCCTCGTGATCGGCTCGCTCGCCGGGGTCTCGCCGCGGCCGGTCGACGCGGTGCTCATGCGCACCAACGACGTGCTGATGGCGTTCCCGGAGTTCCTGCTGGCGCTCGTCGTCGTCGCGATCCTCGGCCCCGGTGCAGCCAATGTGGCGATCGGCGTGACGCTCGCCGCGATCCCCGTGTACGTGCGGCTCGCCCGCGCCCAGACGCAGGTGCTGCGCCGCGCCGAGCACGTGGAGGCGGCGCGCATCCTCGGCGTCGGGGCGTTCACGGCCTTCCGCCGGCACGTCGCACCGGGCGTGCTCGGCGCGCTCAGCGTGCTCGCCACGATCGGGCTCGGATCCAGCATCCTCGCCGCCGCCGGACTCAGCTTCCTCGGGCTCGGCCCCGCCGAGCCCTCGCCCGAGTGGGGGCTCATGCTCGCGGGCGGACGCAACGTGCTGGGCCAGGCCTGGTGGATCGCGGTGTTCCCCGGGCTCGCGATCACGCTGACCGTGCTCGCGGCGACCTTCCTCGGCCGCACGCTGCGCGCCCGCGCCGAGGGGAGACGCGCATGAGTGCCGTGGCAGCCGCGGGCGACGCCCGGACCGCGCTCGAGGTCGACGGCCTGCGGATCCGCATCGACGGACGCGTCCTCGTCGACGACGTGTCGTTCGCGGTCGCGCCGGGGGAGTGCGTGGCTCTCGTCGGTGAGTCGGGCGCGGGGAAGTCCCTCACGGTGCGCGCCCTGCTCGGGCTGCTGCCGGAGCATGCCGAGGTCTCCGCGGGCACGCTCGAGGTGGACGGCGTCGACGCGAGGAGGCTCCCGGAGCGCGAATGGCGCACGCTGCGCGGCGCACGTATAGCGCTCGTCTCGCAGGACGCCCTGGTGTCCCTGGATCCGCTGCGCCGCATCGGCGCCGAGGTCGCGGAGCCGCTGGAGATCCACGGAACCGTTCCGCGAGCCGCGCGGGACGCGCGCGTGCGCGAGCTGCTCGTCGACGTGGCCATGCCGGATCCGGAGCGGCGCGCCCGGCAGCGCCCGCACGAACTGAGCGGCGGGCTGCGACAGCGTGCGCTGATCGCCAGCGCGCTCGCGGCCGACCCCGTGGTGCTCATCGCGGACGAACCGACCACGGCCCTCGATGCGACCGTGCAGGCCCGGGTCCTGGCCCTGCTGCGCCGGATCGCGGACGACGGCACGGCGGTGGTGTTCGTGAGCCACGACATGGCGGCGGTGCGCCGGATCGCCGACCGTGTCGTGGTGGTGCGGGATGGCCGCGTGGTCGAGCACGGGCCGGCGGCAGCGCTGCTCGCCGCGCCCCGGGACGCCTACACGCGGGAGCTCGTGCTCGCATCGGCGCCGGTGCGCCGCACCCCGCCGGCCGGCGACGCACCCGCGCTCGCCACGGTCACCGGGGTCGGGAAGAGCTTCGACCGCCCGGTGCTGCGCGACGCGTCGTTCGTGCTGCGCGGTGGAAGGACTCTCGGCGTGGTGGGGGAGTCCGGATCCGGGAAGACGACCCTGGCCCGGATCCTGCTCGGCGTCGAGCGCGCCGACACGGGCAGCGTCATCTGGGCGGACGGAGCCCGTCCGCGGATCCAGCTCGTGCATCAGAACCCGCGGGGCGCGTTCGATCCGCGCTGGACGATCGGACGCTCGCTGCGCGAGGCGCTCGCGGCCGGAGGCGTTCCGCGCGGACTTCGCGCGTCGCGCGCCGCCGCTCTGCTGGGCGAGGTCGGACTGGATCCGGCTCTCGTCGACCGCCGCCCCGCCGCGCTGTCGGGCGGGCAGCGCCAGAGGGCGGCGATCGCGCGCGCTCTCGCCGCGGATCCCGAGGTGCTCGTGCTCGACGAGCCGGTGTCGGCGCTGGATGCGACCTTGCGTGCCCGGATCCTGGCGCTGCTGGACCGCCTCCAGCGCGACCGCGGACTGACCATGCTCCTGGTCTCGCACGACCTCGGCGTGATCGCGTCGGTCGCGGACGATCTGGTCGTGATGCAGGACGGAGCGATCGTCGAGCAGGGTCCGGCCGCGCAGGTGCTCGAGACTCCGCAGCACCCCTTCACGCGCGAGTTGCTCGCCGCCTCCAACCCCGTTGTCTGACTGTGCTCTCTGCTCCAGAGCGCCCTCCCACTTCCGAGTCGTCCCCATGAGCGGAGCCTAGAGCGTGCGCTCATGGGGACGACCCGGAAGTGGGAGGGCATGCGCGGGGGCTGTGGGCGCGCTTGCGCCGGGTCCTACCTCTGGGTCGTCCCTGTGAGCGGAGCCCAGGGCGTGCGCTGAGGGGGACGACTCGAAGTGGGAGGGGTCAGTCTTGGACGTCGATGCCCGCGGCACGGGCGAAGACCGTGGCGAGAAGCTCGACCTGGCGGGAGGTCAGGGTGGTGCCGCGCAGCGAGGTCACGTCGAGGTACGCCAGGGCGTCGAGTCCGCGCAGGCGAGACGCAGGGCGGCCGGGGCGTCCGACGGTGCGGGACATGCTCCGACCCTATGGTCCGACGCCGACCGCGCCCCATGGCCAGATGCCGCAGGGGTGGGTTCCCGGCCTCCGGGCGTCCCCGTCAGCGGAGGCCATGGCGTGCGCTGACAGGGACGCCCCGGAAGGAGAAGGTCGTCGGACGCGCAAGGGAGGCCGCAGCGGATCCGACCGCGTTAGACTGGACGGCACGAGCATCGATCCGGCCATCACCGGGGAGCTCTCGGAAGAACGCTTCGGCACGCTCCGCACGAGCGCAGCGGACGGAGTCAGTAGAACCGAGCGGGGCAGGCCCGTCACAGCCGCAGTGAGAGTGGTGTTCCGGTCCAGCGGTTGCTGAGCCTGTCGAAGCACAGGGGCCGGAAACGCAACGCAGGGTGGTACCGCGGTCCGCACGGATTCTCCGGGCGGGTCGTCCCAGCGAGCAGCATCCACCACCGACACTGCGAGACACGATGACCTACCCGCGCACCTCCGCTTCGACGAGCTCAGCGACCGAATCGTCCTTCGGTCCGGCCGCTTCGACGAGCTCAGCGACCGAATCGTCCTTCGGTCCGGCCGCTTCGACAGGCTCAGTGACCGTCACCCCGAGCCCGCGTTTCCCCGAGATCGAGCGCGACGTGCTCGCGTTCTGGGAGGCCGACGACACCTTCCGCGCCTCGATCGCACAGCGCGAGGGCGCCGAGGAGTGGGTCTTCTACGACGGCCCTCCGTTTGCGAACGGCCTGCCGCACTACGGTCACCTGCTGACCGGGTACGCAAAGGATCTGTTCCCGCGCTTCCAGACCATGCTGGGCAAGAAGGTCGACCGCGTGTTCGGGTGGGACACGCACGGCCTTCCCGCCGAGCTCGAGGCGATGAAGCAGCTCGGGATCACCGAGAAGGACGAGATCGAGCAGATGGGCATCGACGTCTTCAACGCGAAGGCGCGCGAGTCGGTGCTCGCCTACACGCACGAGTGGCAGGACTACGTCACGCGCCAGGCCCGGTGGGTGGACTTCGAGCGCGGCTACAAGACCCTCGACCTGAGTTACATGGAGAGCGTGCTCTGGGCCTTCAAGACCCTGCACGACAAGGGCCTCGCCTACGAGGGCTACCGGGTGCTGCCGTACTGCTGGCGCGACGAGACCCCGCTCTCGGCGCACGAGCTGCGGATGGACGACGACGTGTACAAGGAGCGTCAGGATCCGTCCGTCACCGTGAGCTTCCCGCTCTCCGGCTCCAAGGCCGCGGCGCTGGGTCTCGAGGGCGTGCGCGCGCTCGCCTGGACGACGACGCCGTGGACCCTGCCGACCAACCTCGCGCTCGCCGTGGGGCCGGAGATCGCCTACGTCGTCGTCCCGGTCGGACCGAACGGCGCGTCCGAGGGCGCGCAGGGGGATCGTTTCCTGCTGGCGCGGGACCTGCTCGGCGGCTACGCGAAGGACCTCGGCTACGACAGCGCCGAGGACGCGCTCGCCGCGGTGGAGAGCACCATCACCGGCGCGGAGCTGCGCGGTGTCACCTACGACCGCCTTTTCGACTACTACGCCGACGCCGAGATCTGGGGCACCGAGAACGCCTGGCAGATCCTGGTCGACGACTACGTCACCACGAGCGACGGCACCGGCATCGTGCACCAGGCGCCCGCCTACGGTGAGGACGACCAGCGCGTCGCCGGCGCCGCCGGGATCCCCACGATCCTCTCCCTCGACGAGGGTGGACGCTTCCTGCCGCAGGTGACCGACGTGGCCGGCGAGCTGTGGATGGACGCCAACACGCCGCTCGTGCGGCTGCTCCGCGCGGGCGGCCGGCTGCTGCGCCTGCAGAGCTACCTGCACTCCTACCCGCACTGCTGGCGCTGCCGGAACCCCCTCATCTACAAGGCCGTCTCGAGCTGGTTCGTGCGTGTGACCGACTTCAAGGACGACATGCTCGCGAACAACGAGCAGATCACCTGGGTACCGGAGAACGTCAAGCACGGCCAGTTCGGCAAGTGGCTCGAGGGCGCGCGCGACTGGTCGATCAGCCGCAACCGGTACTGGGGATCCCCGATCCCGATCTGGAAGAGCGACGACCCGGAGCACCCGCGCGTGGACGCGTACGGATCCCTCGCCGACCTGGAGCGCGACTTCGGCCGCCTGCCGCGCAACGCGGAGGGCGAGGTGGACCTGCACCGCCCGTATATCGACGAGCTCACCCGGCCGAACCCCGACGACCCCACCGGCAAGAGCACGATGCGGCGCATCGAGGACGTGTTCGACGTGTGGTTCGACTCGGGATCCATGCCGTTCGCGCAGGTGCACTACCCGTTCGAGAACCAGGAATGGTTCGACACGCACTCGCCGGCTGACTTCATCGTCGAGTACATCGGGCAGACCCGCGGCTGGTTCTACCTCATGCACGTGCTGTCGACCGCGCTGTTCGACCACCCGGCCTTCACCGGCGTGAGCTGCCACGGCATCGTGCTCGGATCCGACGGCTACAAGATGTCGAAGTCGCTGCGCAACTACCCGGACGTCTCCGAGGTGTTCGACCGGGACGGATCCGACGCGATGCGCTGGTTCCTGATGTCGAGCTCGGTGCTGCGCGGCGGCAACCTGTCGGTCACGGAGGAGGGGATCCGCGCCGGCGTGCGCGAGTTCATCCTGCCGCTGTGGAACTCGTGGTACTTCTTCGCCACCTACGCGAATGCGGCCCTCCCGGTCGTTGAGCGAGCGCAGCGAGACGAAACGCGTGCAGGTTCAGGGGACTCGGCTGTCCCGGTCGTTGAGCGAGCGCAGCGAGACGAAACGCGCGCAGGCTCAGGGGCCGACCCTTCGACAGGCTCAGGGACCGGCGGCTACCAGGCGCGCTGGCGCACGGACTCAACCGACGTGCTGGACCGGTACATCCTGGCGCGCACCGGGGATCTCGTCCGCGGAGTGCAGGAGGACCTCGAGGGCCTCGACTCGACCACGGCCGCCGCGCGCCTGCGCGACTTCGCCGAGGTGCTCACGAACTGGTACATCCGCCGCTCCCGCGACCGGTTCTGGGTCGGCGTGACCGAGGATCCGAAGAGCACCGAGGCGTTCGACACGCTCTACACGGTGCTCGAGACGCTGACCCGCGTGGCGGCTCCTCTCGTGCCGCTGATCGGCGAGCGCGTCTGGCAGGGCCTCACCGGCGGGCGCAGCGTGCACCTGACGGACTGGCCCGACGCAGAGCTGTTCCCGCACGCGGACGACGTGCGCGACGCGATGGACGCCGTGCGCGAGCTGTCCAGCGTGGGCAACGCGCTGCGCAAGAAGGAGAAGCTGCGGGTGCGCCTGCCGCTGGCCCGGTTCACCGTGGTCACCCCGCATGCGGACGCCCTGGCGCCGTTCGAGGACATCCTGCGCGACGAGCTGAACGTCAAGGCCGTCGAGCTCGTCGCCCAGAGCGAGGGCGCCGCGGCGGAGTACGGCATCAGCCACCGCCTGAGCGTCAACGCGCGCGCCGCCGGTCCGCGGCTCGGCAAGGACGTGCAGCGCGTCATCCGCGCCGCGAAGGACGGCTTCTGGACCGAGGAGGGCGGTGTGGTGACCGCCGACGGCATCGCCCTGGAGCCGCACGAGTACGAGCTCGCGCTGGAGACCACGGGGCGCCCCGAGGGCGAGGCGCTCGCCGTCGTCCCCACCGGCGGCTTCGTGCTGCTGGACACCGCGACCACGCCCGAGCTCGAGGCGGAGGGTCTGGCCCGCGACGTCATCCGCGCCGTGCAGGAGACCCGCAAGAACGCCGACTTCGACGTGAGCGACCGGATCGCCCTGGTGCTCGACTTCGCCGACGCCGCCGAGGCGGACGCCGTGGCCTCCGCCTTCGACGCGGCCGACGTGGCGGGGGAGACGCTCTCCCTCGCGTACGCGGTGCGCTCCGGTGCCAGCGTGCTCACGGAGTTCGGGATCCTGCCCGCCGAGGCGGAGCTCGAGGCGACGATCCCCGAGGGGACGTACGCGAACAGGGCCGATTTCACGATCGGCGTGGCCCGCCTCGGAGGAGCATCATGGGATGCGCTGAGCGAGAGGGGCGAGACGAAATGACCGACGACCGCGAACGCGCCGACGCCGTCTACTCCGCGCTGCTGGAGCGCGCCGGCGAGCGCTGGGTGCAGCCCCGCAAGGAGCGCACGGCCCGTCTGCTCGAGCTCCTCGACGACCCGCAGAAGACGTACCGCGTGGTGCACCTCACCGGCACGAACGGCAAGACCTCGACCGCCCGCATGATCGAGAGTCTGCTGCGTGCGCACGGATTGCGCACGGGCCTGTTCACGAGCCCGCATCTGGAGCGGTTCACCGAGCGGATCATGATCGACGGGGAGCCGATCGCCGATGCCGCGGTCGCCGACGCGTGGGAGGAGATCGAGCCCTTCGTCGGGATCGTGGACGCCGAGCTGGAAGCCGCGGGCGACGCGCCGCTGACCTTCTTCGAGCTGCTGACCGTGCTGGCCTTCGTCGCCTGCGCGGACGCCCCCATCGACGTCCTTGTGCTCGAGGTCGGCATGGGCGGATCCTGGGACTCGACCAACACGGCCGACGGCGACGTCGCGGTGTTCACGCCGATCGACCTCGATCACGCCGACCGTCTCGGCGACACGATCGCGAAGATCGCCGAGGTGAAGGCCGGGATCATCAAGGACGCCGCCGCCGTGGTCTCCTCGCGTCAGGCGCCCGAGGCCGAGGCCGTGCTGCGCCGCGTCGCGGCGGAGCGCGGTGCGAGCATCGCGTTCGAGGGGCAGGACTTCGCCCTCGTCGAGCAGCGCCTCGCCGTCGGCGGTCAGCAGATCACGGTGCGCGGGCTCGCCGGCGACTACCGCGAGGAGTACCTGCCTCTGTACGGCGAGCACCAGGGGTTCAACGCGGCCCTCGCGATCGCGGCCGTCGAGTCGCTCATCGGGGGAGCGCAGCACGCGATCGTGGGCGACGTGCTCGCCGAGGGGCTGCAGGGTGCCACCTCGCCCGGCCGCCTGCAGCTGCTCGGCGTCGCGCCGACCGTGGTCGTGGACGCGGCGCACAACCCGCATGGTGCGCGCGCGCTGGCGGCCGCGCTGAAGGACAGCTTCGACTTCGACGAGTGGGGCCTCGTGCTCGGCGTGCTCGGCGACAAGGACGCCGCGGGCATCGTCCAGACGCTGCTGCCGTCCGTCGAGCATGTGTTCGCGACCGCTCCCGACTCGGATCGGGCCAGCGACCCCGACGCCCTTGCCGACCTCGTCGAGGCCGCGGGCGGCCGGGCCACCGTGCACCCCGCCCTGGCCGACGCCGCCGACGCCGCACGCGAGTGGGCGGCATCGACCGACCGTCGTGCGGTGATCATCGCTGGATCCGTCGTGCTCGCGGGCGAGGCGATCGCCCTCGCGGCCGAAGAGGACTGGAAGAGCGGATGGCGCGCGTGAGCGACGAGACCGCATCCGCGGCGCCTCCGCGTCGTGCCCGGCGGCCCCGCGGCCTCGCCCAGAAGCTCGGGTCGATCATCCTCGCGTTCGAGGCGATCGTGGTGGGGCTCGCAGGGTTGACGGTCTTCGGGCTGAAGGCCCTCGGCCCGGGGATCGAGCCGTGGTGGGGCATCGTCGGCGGCGCGGTCGTCGGGATCGCGATGCTCGTCGCCGCCGGCCTGATGGGCAGCCGCGCCGGAATCGTGATGGGATGGATCCTGCAGGTCATCGTCCTGCTGTCCGCCATCCTGGTGCCCGCGATCGGACTGGTCGCGATCGTCTTCGGCGGCATGTGGACCTACGCGATGATCGTCGGCGGACGCGCCGACCGCGCCGTGCGCGCGACCGCTTCCGCCGCACCGACCTCCGCTCGACCGAGCCCGCCTGAAACGACGACAGAGAGTGACTGACATGCCCACCGAAGAGACCCTCGTCCTGGTCAAGCCCGACGGCGTCGCACGCGGCCTCACCGGCGCGATCCTCGCCCGCATCGAGGCCAAGGGATACGCGCTGGTCGACATCCGCCTGGTCGAGCCGGACCGAGACCTCCTCGCCGCGCACTACGCCGAGCACGAGGGCAAGCCGTTCTACGAGCCGCTGCTCGAGTTCATGCTCTCCGGTCCCTCCGTGGCGATCCGCCTGGCCGGCAACCGCGTCATCGAGGGCTTCCGCTCGCTGGCGGGCACGACCGACCCGACCACGGCCGCTCCCGGCACGATCCGCGGCGACTTCGGTCGCGACTGGGGCCTCAAGGTGCAGCAGAACCTGGTGCACGGCTCCGACTCTCCCGAGTCCGCCGCGCGCGAGCTCGGCATCTGGTTCGCCTGACACAGGCCGGTCCGACGTGAATGCCCCGGTCCTCTCCGCGAGAGGCCCGGGGCATCTGCGCGAGACATCAGATTCAGCATGAGACACCACGTCAACAGTGGTGTCTCATGCTGAAAGTGATGTCTCGCGGATCCGAAGGTCCGGATCCGCGTCAGAACATGCGGACGACCTCGCCGATCAGGTCGACGCCGGCCACCTGGGCGAGCACGACCACGATCGCGAACGCCACGATGGACGCGAGCGGCACCCAGGCGCCGAGGCGCCGGGCTGTCTCCTGGGCGCTCCGGGCGATCGGGAATGTGCCGTTCGCGAAGAGCTGCTGCATGGTGGCGAGGAACGTGGGGATCACCACGAGGTAGGTCAGACCGCACCACGGACACAGCGTGTGCAGGTCGAAGAAGCTCTGCCCGATCAGCCAGGCGATGAACACGAACGCGCCGGTGATGCCCAGGCCGAACAGGGCCCAGAACCAGCGCGGGAACCGAGCGCCCGCGAGGATCGCCACGCCGACGACGAGGGGGGCCATCCAGCCGGTCAGCCCGATGAGGGGGTTCGGGAACCCGAACACCGAGCCCTGCCACGAATCCAAGTTCTTGCCGCACTGCACGAACACGCTCACATTGCAGCTGAGATCGGCGGTCGGATTCTTCAGAGTGGCGAATTTGTCGAGGGTGAGCTGGAAGGCGGCCCACCATCCGACGACGCTTGCGACGATGAGCCAGATGGCGTAGCCGACGGGACGGGTGCGCTGTGCGGACATGCCGCGATTATCGCAGTAGCCGTTCGGTGCGGGATGCATGCGCATGCATCGGTTCGCGTCGAGGCGGGCATCTGGCCGCGATGGTGCGATAATGGAAGGGTTGAGTCGCCGTGAAGGCGGCCGACGGATACAGACTTCGGGGGCTCCGGCCTCCAGCGATCAGAGCATATGCCGATCGCAGACCGATTGAGTTCGCGGCGCCAAGTGCACCGCACGAGAGAATTCACGGCGGCTGCGCCGCCGTGCAGGGAGTACGCCAGAGATGGCCGACGAGAACAATGACAACGCCCCTACCCTCGATCTCGACGCGCTGCAGGCGCCGATAGCTCCTGAGCCCGCGGAGCCGACGCCCGCGCCGGAGGAGGACTCCGCTCCGGCCGAGGTCTTCGGCGACGCCGGGGCGCCCGTCGACGATGCGGCCGCGCCGGCCGCCGACGGTGACGTGACAGAGTCCGCGGACGCCGGTTCTGCCGAGGAGATCGAGGCTGAGCCCGAGCGCACGGCGGAGGCCGAGCCGGCCGCCGAGCCCGAGACGGACGCGCCGTCGGCTTCCGAGTCCGCGCCGACGGAGCCCGTGACGGAGACGGATGCGCCGTCGGCTCTCGGGTCCGCGCCGGCGGAGCCCGTAGCGGAGGCGGTGCCCGAGGCCGTCCCCTCCCAGGAACCCGCTTCCGAGGCGGTGCCTGAGGCCGTCACCGCCGTGAGCCTGGGGCTGCTGCCGGAGATCTTCGTCTCCCGCGTCTCCACGCAGCTGCACTTCCACGCGCCCACGATCGTCCCGCTCCCCGCACGCACGCGCGATACGAGCCGCGATGCCGAGGACAGCCGTCGCACCCGCGGCCGCGGCGACACCGAGCAGCCGCGTCAGCGCCAGCGCGTCGTCGAGTACATCACCGAGCCGAAGGCGATCAAGGGTTCCACCCGGCTCGAGGCCAAGAAGCAGCGCCGCCGCGACGGACGCGACGCCGGTCGCCGCCGCCCTGTCGTGACCGAGGCGGAGTTCCTGGCCCGCCGCGAGGCCGTAGACCGCGAGATGATCGTGCGCTCCAAGAACGGCCGCACCCAGATCGCGGTGCTCGAGGACAACGTGCTCGTGGAGCACTACGTCGCCCGCAACCAGGACGCGTCGCTCATCGGCAACGTCTACCTCGGCCGCGTGCAGAACGTGCTGCCCAGCATGGAGGCCGCGTTCGTCGACATCGGCCGCGGCCGCAACGCCGTGCTGTACTCCGGCGAGGTGGACTGGGACGGCGTCGAGACCGGCAACCAGCCCCGCCGCATCGAGCTCGCCCTGAAGGCCGGCGACCGCGTGCTCGTGCAGGTCACCAAGGACCCGGTGGGCCACAAGGGCGCCCGCCTCACCAGCCAGATCTCGCTGCCCGGCCGCTACCTCGTGTACGTGCCGAACGGATCCATGAACGGCATCTCCCGCAAGCTGCCCGACACCGAGCGCGCGCGCCTGAAGCGCATCCTCAAGGAGGTGCTCCCCGAGTCCAGCGGCGTGATCGTGCGCACGGCGGCCGAGGGCGCCACCGAGGAGCAGCTCACCAACGACGTGCAGCGCCTCACCGCGCAGTGGAGCTACATCCAGAAGCAGGTCGAGACCCAGCAGGCCCCCGCGCTGCTGCACGCCGAGCCCGACCTGCTCGTCAAGATCGTCCGCGACGTCTTCAACGAGGACTTCACGCGGATGCGGATCCAGGGCGCCGATGCCGGCCGCACCATCCGCTCCTACCTGGAGAGCGTCGCCCCCGATCTGCTGGATCGCGTCGAGGCCTACGAGGACACCAGCGACCCGTTCGACGTGTACCGGGTCACCGAGCAGATCGAGAAGGCGCTGGACCGCAAGGTCTGGCTGCCGTCGGGCGGATCCCTCGTGATCGACCGGACCGAGGCCATGACGGTCGTCGATGTCAACACCGGCAAGTTCGTCGGCTCGGGCGGAAACCTCGAGGAGACCGTCACCAAGAACAACCTGGAGGCCGCGGAGGAGATCGTCCGCCAGCTGCGCCTGCGCGACATCGGCGGCATCATCGTCGTCGACTTCATCGACATGGTGCTCGAGTCCAACCGCGACCTCGTGCTGCGCCGGCTCGTGGAATGCCTGAGCCGCGACCGCACCAAGCACCAGGTCGCCGAGGTCACCTCGCTCGGCCTCGTGCAGATGACCCGCAAGAAGCTCGGACTGGGCCTGCTGGAGACCTTCAGCGAGCCGTGCGAGGTGTGCGCGGGCCGCGGCGTGATCGTGCATCACGACCCGGTCGTGAGGCACCGCGCGGCCGCCCCGCCGCAGAGCTCGAACCGTCGTCCGCGCGGCGGCGGCAACGGCTCGCAGAACGGCGGCGGGTCCGCCCCGGCAGCGCCCGCGGCGCCGGGCAACGGCGGCACGCACGGCATCCCGGAGGGGGCGAAGTCGGCCCTGGCCCAGATCGCGGCGTCCACGCGGTCCGCGAACGGCGAGGCGCACGCGGTCGAGACACCCGTCGAGATCGCCGTCGAGCAGGCCGTCCAGGAGCGTCCCAAGAAGCAGCGCAAGAAGCGCGGATCCGATCGCACCAAGGCGCCCCGGTCCGAGGCCGAGCAGCTGCTCGACTCGGTCCTCGATGCCCTGCCCGAGCCGAAGGCTCCGGGGCAGGGCCGCAACCGGCGCCGGGTGACCACCGCCGCGCTGTCGGCCGGCACCGCGGTCGTGCACACGACCGAGGCCGCGCCGCAGGTCGAGCGGAGCTGACCGGGCGGAAGCGTCTGTCGGCTCGTGCGACGATTCGCACGCAGTGTGACGATCGGCACGCGGATCCTCGTGGATCCTGTGCTGATCGTCCCCTGATGTGCTGATCGTCGCGCCGATCCTGCCGGGGCCGGCGGGAGGGCGCGGCCGATCAGCGGTCGCGCGCGGGGACCCGCAGGCCCGAGGCGATGAGCCGGCGCGTCAGCTCCTTGCCGCCGACGTGCTCGGCTCCTCCGGCGATGAGCCTGGGGAGGGAATCCTCGGGGACGTCGTAGTGATCCAGGTCGAACGCCCGCGGGGGGATGTCGTGCGCGGCGGCGAAGGCATGCAGCTCCGCGACGTCCGAGTCGCTGACCAGGTGCGCCCAGAGCCGTCCGTGCGCGGGCCAGATCGCGTCGTCCACGAGGATCGCCATTCCGCGATCCTAGACGCGGCCAGGGCGCCGAGGGGGATCCGCCCCGCGAACCGATCCGGATCCCGACATGGCCCCCTCCGGATCCGGATCCGGATCCCGATCCGGCCCCGCCCGGATCCGGATCCCGACACGGCCCCCGCTCGCTTTGCGAGGGGAGAGCGCATCCGGTAAAGTAGCTCCTTGGTGCACCGCGCCGGACGCCCCACTCGGCCGCCGCGGGATCATGCAACTCGCGCCCGCCACTGCGGATCCCTCTGCTGTGGCGCGATGCACGCACAGTCTTCCCGTGAGAATACGGAGCGGTCCCGCTCCCCAACGAAACAGGTATGAAGTGGTTTACGCAGTAGTGCGCGCCGGTGGACGCCAGGAGAAGGTCGAGGTCGGCACGATCGTTCAGCTCGACCGCCTGAAGGCGGCCCAGGGCGACAAGGTCGAGCTCGCCGCGGTGCTCCTCGTCGACGGTGACACCATCACCACCGACGCCGACAAGCTCGCGAAGGTCAAGGTCACGGCAGAGGTCGTCAGCCACCTCCGCGGCCCGAAGATCGTCATCCAGAAGTTCAAGAACAAGACCGGTTACAAGAAGCGCCAGGGACACCGTCAGGACCTCACGCGCGTCAAGATCACCGGCATCAAGTAAGCACGAAGAGGAGCTGAGAAATGGCACACAAAAAGGGTGCGAGCTCGACCCGCAACGGTCGTGACTCCAACGCACAGCGACTCGGCGTGAAGCGCTTCGGCGGCCAGACCGTCAGCGCTGGCGAGATCCTCGTCCGCCAGCGCGGCACGCACTTCCACCCCGGCGTGAACGTCGGCCGTGGCGGCGACGACACGCTGTTCGCCCTCGCCGCCGGTGCGGTCGAGTTCGGCGCGAAGGGCGGCCGCAAGGTCGTCAACATCGTCGCGGCCGCCGAGTAAGGCGCAGGCGGCCTCAGCCACCGGTTGGGCGCTTTCGGAAACGGGGCGGGCTTCGGCTCGCCCCGTTTCCCTATCCCGGCACGAATCCCGCAACCCCACCGCCCCGCAAACCCAGGAGGATCCCCGCATGGTCACGTTCGTCGACAGGGTGACGCTGCACCTGCGTGCGGGCAAGGGCGGCAACGGCTGCGTCTCCGTGCACCGGGAGAAGTTCAAGCCCCTGGGCGGCCCGGACGGCGGCAACGGCGGCGACGGCGGCGACATCGTGCTGGTCGCCGACCCGCAGACCGGCACCCTCCTGTCGTACCACCACTCGCCGCACCGCACCTCGCAGAACGGTGGCTTCGGCATGGGCGACCATCGCTCCGGGTACGACGGCGAGGCGCTCGAGCTGCCCGTCCCCGTCGGCACGGTCGTGAAGTCGCCCGACGGCGAAGTCCTCATCGACATGGTCACCCCGGGTGAGCGCTATGTGGTCGCCGCGGGCGGTCAGGGCGGCCTCGGAAACGCGGCCCTCGCGACGCCCAAGCGCAAGGCGCCCGGGTTCGCCCTGCTGGGCACGCCCGGCTTCGAGGGCGACGTCGTGCTGGAGCTCAAGACGGTCGCCGACGTGGCGCTGGTCGGCTACCCGTCGGCGGGCAAGTCGAGCCTGATCGCGGCGATCTCCGCCGCACGCCCGAAGATCGCGGACTACCCGTTCACCACGCTGCACCCCAACCTCGGCGTCGTGCAGGCCGGCGACTCGCGCTTCACCGTGGCCGACGTGCCCGGCCTGATCGAAGGGGCGAGCGAGGGCCGCGGTCTGGGCCTGCAGTTCCTGCGGCACGTCGAGCGCTGCTCCGCGCTGCTGCACGTGCTCGACTGCGCGACGCTCGAGCCCGGCCGCGACCCGCTCAGCGACCTCGACGTGATCCTCGCCGAGCTCGCCGCCTACGAGGTGCCCGAGGGACAGGTCCCGCTGCGGGAGCGTCCGCAGGTGATCGCGCTGAACAAGATCGACGTGCCCGAGGCGCGCGAGCTCGCCGACTTCGTGCGCCCCGAGCTCGAGGAGCGCGGCTTCCGGGTCTTCGAGATCTCCACGGTCTCGCACGAAGGCCTGCGTTCGCTGACCTTCGCCCTCGGCGAGCTCGTCGACGCGCACCGCGCCGAGCTGGCCGCGGCTGCCACAGCTCCCAAGGAGCGCGTCGTGATCCGCCCCCGCGGGGCGAAGCGCGAGTTCGAGATCCGCGTCGAGGGCGGCAGCTATGGCAACGTGTACCGGATCCTCGGCGACAAGCCCGTGCGCTGGGTGCAGCAGACCGACTTCCAGAACGAGGAGGCCGTGGGCTACCTCGCCGACCGGCTCGAGAAGCTCGGCGTCGAGGACGAGCTGTTCCGTCTGGGCGCGGTGCGCGGATCCACGGTCGTGATCGGCCCCGGCGAGAGCATCGTGTTCGACTGGGAGCCGCAGATGTCCTCCGCGGCAGAGCTGATCACCTCGCCGCGCGGTCTGGACTCGCGCTTCGACCCGAACACCCGGCGCACCACCAGCGAGCGCCGCGAGCGGTACCACGAGCGCATGGACGCGAAGGCGGCCGCTCGTGCCGAGCTCGAGGAGCAGCGCCTCGCGACCCGTGCCGCGGCTGGAGAGGGCGCCGAGAGCGCCCACCAGGCAGGAGCAGACGAGGACGCGCAGTGACGGCGCTGACCCGCGCGGACCTGCCCCGCGCGGCGCGGATCGTCGTCAAGGTCGGATCCTCCTCGATCAGCGGCGATTCCGCGTGGCGGATCCCGGTGCTCGTGGAGGCGCTGGCGGCTGCGCACGCGCGTGGCACCGAGATCGTCCTGGTCTCCTCCGGCGCCATCGCCACCGGGATCCCGTTCCTGCAGCTCGATGCGCGCCCCACCGACCTCGCCACCCAGCAGGCCGCGGCCGCGGTCGGCCAGAACGTGCTGATCTACCGCTACCAGGAGGCGCTGCGCCCGCACGGCGTCGTGGCGGGGCAGGTGCTGCTGACCACCGGCGACCTCGAGCACCCCACGTCGCGCAGCAACGCGCGCCGCGCCATGGAGCGTCTGCTCGGCCTGCGCGTGCTGCCGATCGTCAACGAGAACGACACGGTGGCCACGCAGGAGATCCGCTTCGGCGACAACGACCGGCTGGGAGCGCTCGTCGCCCAGCTGATCGGCGCCGACGCCCTCGTCCTGCTCAGCGACGTGGAATCGCTGTACACGCGTCCGCCGTCGGACCCTGCGGCCGAGCCGCTCGACGTCGTGGCCGCCGGCGCCGACCTGTCGGGGCTGGAGTTCGGCGCGACCGTCGTGAACGGAGTCGGCACCGGGGGAGCGGCGACCAAGGTCTCCGCGGCGCGCCTGGCTGCCGCGAGCGGCATCGGGGTGCTGGTGACCAGCGCGGATCTGGTCTCCGAGGCGCTGTCCGGCGCCGAGATCGGCACCTGGTTCGAGCCCGCGGTCTGAATCCGTCATGCCGGATCCGGCAGGATCCTCGCGTGGGTACACTGACCGCATGTCCTCCGTGATCGCCGATATCGTCGTGCCCGCAGAAGCGTCCGCCCCGCAGGGGCAGGATTCCCCCGAGCGGCGGATGCGTGCGGCCAAGGAGGCGTCGCGCGAGACCGCCCGGCTCACCAGCGACGGCAAGGTCGCCGCCCTGAACGCGATCGCCGACGCGCTCGTCGCGGCTTCGGCGGACATCATCGCCGCGAACGCACGCGACCTCGCCCGCGGCGCCGAGGACGGCATCGGAGACGCGCTGCTGGATCGGCTGCGGCTGGACGAGAAGCGGATCGACGCGCTGGCGGCCGCCGTGCGAGAGGTCGCCGCCCTCCCGGATCCCGTGGGCCGCGTCGTCGGCGGGCATCGCATGCCCAACGGCGTCGCGCTGGAGCAGGTGCGGGTGCCCTTCGGCGTGGTCGGCGCGATCTACGAGGCCCGGCCCAACGTGACCGTCGACATCGCCGCGCTCGCGCTGCGCGCGGGCAACGCCGCGGTGCTGCGCGGAGGCAGCGCCGCCAGGGAGAGCAACACGGTGCTCGTGCGCGTGATGCGGGACGCCCTCGCCGCCGCAGGGGTCACCGCCGACGCGATCCAGACCGTGGACGACTTCGGCCGTGACGGCGCCACCTCGATGATGCACGGGCGCGGCCTCATCGACGTGCTCGTGCCGCGCGGCAGCGCCGGGCTCATCGAGACCGTCGTCACCGAGTCCACGGTTCCGGTGATCGAGACCGGAGCAGGCGTCGTGCACATCGTGCTCGACGAGACCGCCCCGCTGGACTGGGCGCGCGACATCGTGGTGAACGCGAAGGTGCAGCGTCCGAGCGTCTGCAACGCCGTGGAGACGGTGCTCGTGCTCCGCGGCGCCGCCGACCGGCTGGTCCCCGAGGTCGCGGATGCGCTGATCGCGCAGGGCGTCACGATCCACGGAGACGAGGCCGTCCGCCGGCTCGTGCCCGCGGCGGTTCCGACGACGGATGCGGACTGGGCGACCGAGCACCTGAGCCTGGATCTGTCGATGCGCGTGGTCGACGACCTCGACGCGGCGCTCGCGCACATCCAGCAGTACAGCACGGGGCACACCGAATCGATCATCAGCACGGACGCCCCCTCGATCGAGCGGTTCCTGGCCGAGGTCGACTCCGCGGTCGTGATGGCGAACGCGTCCACCCGCTTCACCGACGGCGGCGAGTTCGGATTCGGCGCGGAGGTCGGCATCTCCACGCAGAAGCTGCACGCGCGCGGCCCCATGGGCCTCGCGGAGCTGACCAGCACGAAGTGGCTCGCGCGCGGCGCGGGGCAGACGCGCGGCTGAGGGCTAGACTGGGGAGCTGAGATCCACCCTGATCACTCTGGAGAATCGATGAACCTCGTCGCACAGCTCGTGCAGACCGCCGCAGAGAACACCGGGCAGAACGGCAACGTGACGCTGGAGACGCTTCCGTTCTTCTTCATCGCGGCAGGCGTGTTCACGCTGCTCGGCCTGGTCGCGCTCTCCTACCGCAACGTCGCCAACCGCCACGCCGCCAAGGCGGAGGCGTGGGCGGCGGAGCACGGTCACGAAGGACACGGGGCCGGCCACGGTCACTGAGCTGATGCGAAAGTCTCCGCAGGGCGTCGAATTTCGCATCCGTCTGGTCTTGTCCTCCGCCAGAGGGCAGCTGATCCGATGACGACCACTCCGGCGCCGCGGATCGGCGTGATGGGCGGGACGTTCGACCCCATCCATCACGGTCACCTCGTCGCCGCGAGCGAGGTCGCGCACTCGTTCGGACTGGACGAGGTGGTCTTCGTCCCCACCGGCGAGCCGTGGCAGAAGAGCGGCGTGTCCGCCAGCGAGCACCGCTATCTGATGACGGTGATCGCGACGGCCTCGAATCCCTCGTTCACCGTCAGCCGGGTGGACATCGATCGCGACGGTCCCACCTACACGATCGACACGCTGCGCGATCTCAAGGCCCAGCGGCCGGATGCGGAGTTCTTCTTCATCACCGGTGCGGACGCCGTGGCGCAGATTCTCAGCTGGAGGGATCATGATGAACTGTGGGACCTGGCCCACTTCGTCGCGGTTTCCCGACCCGGTCACGTGCTGAGCACGGACGGCCTGCCACCCGGCGACGTCAGTCAACTGGAGGTCCCCGCCCTCGCGATCTCGTCGACCGACTGCCGATCACGGGTCCGTGAGGGGGATCCCGTCTGGTACCTCGTGCCCGATGGAGTGGTCCAGTACATCGCGAAGCATCATCTTTATCGGAGCACCTCATGAGCACATCGGATCAGCAGAAGCACGTTGCTGATCAGTCATCTGGCAGCGGCCAGCGCGTTGCTGATCAGTCATCTGGCAGAGGCCAGCTGACCCGCAAGCAGCTGCGGGAGGCGCGACTCACCGGATCGACCCCGATCGTCACTCCGGAGGACGCCGAGGCCGCCCGCTTGGTCGCAGAGACCGCGCGCACGCCCGCCGCCACCCCGCCGGCTCCCGAACCCGAGGTCGAAGAGCCCCTGACCCGCCGCCAGAAGCGAGAGCAGGAGCGGATCCGCACGGGATCCACTGCCGTGATCGACGAGCTGTCGCCCGCCGTCGACGTGCCGAGGATCCCGGAGCGGCCGGAGCTGCCGACTCCGGCGCCCGCTGCCCCTGTCGAGCCGCAGCCACTCGCCTCCGTCCCTGCGGCACCTGCGCCGTCCCCGGCGGCGGAGATGATCACCGACGTGCCGCGTGCCGCCCCGCCGACGCGCCGTCGCTCCTCTGCGCCGGGCACCGACCTCGATGAGCAGGACGGCGTCGACGACGCCGAGCAGGCGCCGGCTCCGGTCCCCGCCTCGACGATGCGAACCCACGAGGAGGCGCGCCGCGCGTGGCACGCCGACCCGGTCGCGCCCGCCCAGCCGACCACCCCCGCCGTGCCCGCCGTCGGACAGCCGACGACCCCGGCAGCCCCCGCGGCGCCGGCGTCGGCCGTCTGGGCCCCCGCCGTACCGGCCGCGGCCCAGACCCTCGCCGCACCGCGTGTCGACGCGCCTGCGGCGCAGCCGGCGGGCGCGCGCCCCGCCGAAGAGGAATCGGCCCTCGGTGCGCTCTTCCGACAGGCGGAGACCGACGAGGGGCCGTCCCGTGCGGAGGACGGCTCCGAGCCCACGGTGAACGCGGGCTTCGGCCGGCGCGTGCTGGCCGAACAGCCCGCGGCACCGCAGGCGGACTCCTTCGACGCCCTCATCGGCGACTCCACCGGATCCCACCACGCGGCCCCGAACACGCTGATCTTCCAGCAGGCGCCCGCGGCGCTCTCGCTGTCGGGTCCCGTCGCCTCCACGGGCGAGATCCTCGTGACCGGCAGCTACGACCTCCCCGCGGGCCTGGGCTCGCGCGGTCACGCCGACGGCGTGGCCGACGGCAAGGAGGTCGACGCCGTGCTCGTGGACGGGGAGCTCGCTCCCGCGTCCTCGCCCACCCCGATCGCCGCGAGCGCCGCGATCGGCACGATCAAGCCGGCCGGCGAGGTCATCCGCCCGCCGGAGCCCGAGAAGGGCAACAAGCTCATGCTTGCGCTCACCATCACCGCCGGCGCCCTCGCCGTCGCACTCGTCGGCGCCCTCATCGTCGCCATCACCACAGGAGCGTTCTCTTCATGATGCAGTCGCCGTCCGCCGCCGACATGCTGCAGATCGCCGCCGACGCGGCCCGTTCCAAGGGCGGGGAGGATCTGCTCGCCCTGAACGTGTCCGAGCCGCTGCCGCTCGTCGACATCTTCCTCCTCGTCACCGGGAACAGCGAGCGCAACGTGGCCGCGATCGCGGACGAGGTCGAGGAGAAGATGATCGAGGCCGGCTACAAGCGCGTACGCCGTGAGGGCCGCAGCGAGGCACGCTGGGTGCTGCTCGACTTCGGCGATCTCATCGTGCACGTCTTCCACGAGGAGGAGCGCACCTACTACGGCCTGGAGCGCCTGTGGAAGGACTGCCCCGTCGTGCCGATCGCGGAGCCCGCACCGCTCGGCGCACCGGCCGAGAAGGACTGATCGCGGCGGAGGACGCGGAGCTGCCGGCGGGCGCGGCCCTGTTCGCGCGACACGCCTGAGCCGGATCTCCGCCGCGCGGTCTCCCTCCGCGTCGACGAGCGCCGGTCGGTCGGCGCGCCGTCCCGTGAGGGCGAGTAGGGTCGAGCCGTGGGACGGATCACGACGCTGCGGCCGGTCACCCGGATCGCTCTCGGAGAAGGCGTGCGTCGTCGCGCCGACACGCTCGCGGTCGAGGAGCCGCTGGAGATCCGGATCGCCGGCGCGCCCCTCGCGGTCACGATGCGCACGCCCGGCCACGACGTCGAGCTCGCGATCGGCTTCCTCGTCTCCGAAGGGGTGATCTCCCGTCGCTCCGATTTCCGTGCCGCGATCCACTGCGGCGGTCCGGGCACCGGCGGCGAGGAGAACACCTACAACGTGCTCGACACGACTCTGGCTCCCGGGGTGCGGCTGCCGGGCGCCGACGAGGCGCGCCGCTTCTATACGACGAGCTCGTGCGGGGTGTGCGGCAAGGCCGGCATCGACGCGGTGCGCACCATCTCCCGCTTCGCCGTGGCCGACGACGATCTCGAGGTCGACGCCGAGTGGATCTCGGAGCTGCCGGATCGGCTGCGCGCCGGGCAGGCGGCGTTCGACAAGACCGGGGGGCTGCACGCTGCGGGGCTCTTCGACGCGGCGACCGGCGAGCTGCTGGTGATCCGTGAAGACGTCGGCCGGCACAACGCGGTCGACAAGGTGATCGGATGGGCGCTGCAGGCGGGCCGCCTGCCGCTGCGCTCGACCGTGCTGCAGGTGTCGGGGCGTGCGAGCTTCGAGCTGGTGCAGAAGGCGGTCATGGCGGGGATCCCGGTCCTGTCCGCGGTCTCCGCGCCCTCGTCGCTCGCGGCCGAGCTCGCCGAGCGGTCGGGGCTGACGCTGCTCGGCTTCGTCCGGGGGCGTTCCATGAACGTGTACGCGCACGCGCAGCGCGTGCGGATCGATGCGGTGACGCGGGGCGACGTGCCCGTGCAGGGAGGACGAGCACGACGATGAGCGACGTGGACGCACGCGGGGGGTCGGCCTTCGGCCTGATGCCAGAGGAGCCTCGCCAGGGCGGCTACGGGCCGCGCACGACGGCGGCGTGGTCCCGCACGCCGTATCGCCACCCGGCAGCAGGCTGGGGAGCGGCGATGTCGGTGGGCAGGGTGCTGCTGCGCGAGCGTGAGCCGATCGCCGGATCCGAGGCGATGCTCATCATGAACCACGGGCGCTCGGGTTTCGACTGCCCCGGCTGCGCGTGGCCCGACGACCCGGGCAACCTGCGACTGGACATCTGCGAGAACGGCATCAAGCACGTCACGTGGGAGATGACGCACAAGCGCGTCGACCGGCGGTTCTTCGCGTCGCACACGGTGTCCGAGCTGTCGGAGTGGACGGACTTCGACCTCGAGAATCAGGGACGCCTGACCGAGCCGATGAGCTATGACGCGGCGAGCGATCGCTACGTCCCGATCAGCTGGGACGACGCGTTCGCCCTCGTTGGCGAGGAGCTGCGCGGCCTGGACAGCCCGGACCAGGCCACCTTCTACACCTCGGGCCGGCTCAGCAACGAGGCCACGTTCCTCTACCAGCTCCTGGTGCGCGAGTACGGCACCAACAACCTGCCGGACTGCTCCAACATGTGCCACGAGGCCTCCGGCCGTGCGCTGAAGGCGTCGCTGGCCACCGGCAAGGGCACCGTGGACCTCCGCGACTGGGAGGAGTGCGACGCGCTCTTCGTCCTCGGCGCGAACGCGGCCTCGAACGCCCCGCGCATGCTGACGGCGCTCTCCGACGCCGTGCGCCGCGGGGCGCAGGTCGTGCACGTGAACCCCCTCGTCGAGGCGGGAGCGACCCGCACGATCGTGCCGCACGAGTTCGTGGACATGGCGCTGTTCAAGAGCACCGATACGAGCACGATGAATCTGCAGGTGCGGATCGGCGGCGATCTCGCCCTCATCCGCGGCATGGCCAAGGCCGTCTTCGAGCGGGCGGAGACGGATCCGACCGTGCTCGACACCGCATTCCTGCGCGAGTACACGAACGGGGTCGAGGAGTACCGGGCGCTGGTCGAGGCGACGCCGTGGGCTGAGCTGGTTCGACAGTCGGGACTCCGCGAGGAGGAGATCCGGGCGGCGGCGGCCGTGTACCTCGCCTCGGAGCGCACCATCATCAGCTGGTGCCTCGGCGTCAGCCAGCACGAGCACGGCGTCGACACCGTGCGTGAGATCGTGAACCTCCTGCTCCTGCGAGGCAACATCGGGCGCCCCGGCGCGGGGCCGTCACCGGTGCGCGGACACAGCAACGTGCAGGGCAACCGCACGTGCGGCATCGACCACCGTCCGCCGGCGTGGACCGATCGGCTCGCGGAGGTCTGCCGCATCGACCCGCCGCGCCACGATGGCCTGGACACGGTCAAGACGATCCGCGCGATGCATGACGGCACGGTGACGGTGTTCGTCGGCATGGGCGGCAACTTCGTGCTCGCCGCGCCCGACACCCGGTACACGGCCGAGGGACTGCGTCGCTGTGCGCTCACCGTCCAGGTGAGCACCAAGCTCAATCGCAGCCATCTGGTGCACGGGAAGAAGGCGCTGATCCTGCCCTGCCTCGGGCGCACCGAGCGCGACCAGCAGGCGGCCGGCCCGCAGGGGGTCACCGTCGAGGACGCGATGAGCATGGTGCACCTCTCGGTGGGCCGCAAGCGGCCGGCCTCGGCCTATCTGCGCTCCGAGCTCGCGATCGTCGCCGGCATCGCGAAGGCGACCCTTCCCGAGACCCGGACGCCGTGGGACGACTACGTCGCCGACTACGACCGGATCCGCGACGTGATGGCTCAGGTGCTGCCCGGGTTCGAAGGGTTCAACGAGCGGATCCGCAGTCGGCATGGGTTCCGGATCCCGCAGCCGGCGCGGGAGCGCGTGTTCCAGACGGGCTCCGGCCTCGCCGAGTTCTCGCACGCCCCGCTGCCCGATGTGATCCCCGCCTCGGACGAGACCCTGGTGCTGCAGACGATGCGCTCGCACGATCAGTGGAACACGACGATCTACTCGAACAACGACCGCTATCGAGGTGTGAAGAACCTGCGCGAGCTGATCTTCCTGCACGTCGACGACATGCGCGCGCGGGGCATCGCCGAAGGCGACCTGGTCGACATCCGCTCGACGTCGAAGGACGGATCCACCAGAACCGTGCATGCGTTCCGCGCGGTGCCGTACGACCTGCCCCGTAGCAATGCGGCCGGCTACATGCCCGAGCTCAACGTGCTGATCGGGCACGCCGACTACAGCGTCCAGAGCGATCAGCCGCTCATGAAGAGCCTCCAGGTCAGGGTCACGCCGTCGACGGTCGGCGCGCTCTGAACGCGTCGTGAGGCGGCGCCTGTGGTGCTCAGCAGGCCGCGATCTGCGGGGCCGCCTCGACGAGGACGGCGCTGAAGCGCTCCCCGGGCTCCTGCTGCGCCGCCTCGATCGACGTCCGCGGCCCGACCGTCAGAGATCGCGGGCGAAGAGGTCGTCCCAGGTCTCACGACGCACGACGGCGCGGGCCCGGCCATCGCCCGCGAACACCACCGGCGGACGACGGCAGCCGTTGTAGTTGTTGGCCATGGTGTGCGTGTAGGCGCCGGTGGCCGCCACGACGAGGAGGTCGCCGACCCTGGCCTCGGGCAGCCGCAGCGGGTCGACGAGCACGTCGCCGGACTCGCAGTGCCGGCCCACCACCACGACATCCTCGACGGCGTCCTCGTGCAGACGTTCGGCGAGGGCCGCCTCGTAGCGCTGCTCGAACAGGGCCACTTCGAGGTTGTCTCCCATGCCGCCGTCGACCGCGACGAAGGTGCGCGCGTCGCGCTTGACCGTCGTGACCGTGTACACGGTGAGCGCCGAGCCGTTCACCATGCTCCGGCCCGGCTCGATGATGATCTCGGCATCGGCGGGGAGGTGCGCGTCCGCCGCCGCGAGGAGGGCCTCGACATAGGCGTCGACCGTCGCCGGATGCTCGTCGTACGTGTATCGCGCGCCGAGCCCTCCGCCGAGGTCGTACACCTCGAACGTGCCGAGGGCCGCGAGCGGGGCGACGGCGGCGGCGAGCTCCGCGGGATCCATGATCTGGGATCCGACGTGGGCATGAACGCCTCGCATGCGCAGGCGCGGGCTGGCCTCGATCCGTGCGATGAGCCGTGCCGCGGCGGGGGCGGTGAGGCCGAACTTCGATCCCACCTGTCCGGTCTGCACGTGCGGATGCGTCGAGGACTCGACCTCGGGGATCACGCGCACGAGCACATCCTGGGAGCGCCCGTCCGGCACCAGCTGCTCCAGCCGGTCCACGTCGTCGGGGTTGTCGACGACGACGAGGCCCACTCCGGCGTCCACCGCGATGCGCAGCTCCTCGGTGGTCTTGGCGTTGCCGTGCATGACCAGCAGTGCGGGGTCAGCGCCCGCGCGCAGGGCGCTGAGGATCTCGCCGCCACCTGCGACATCGAGCCCCACGCCCTCCTCGACCATGACCCGCTGCACCGCGGTCGCGGGGAACGCCTTCGAGGCGAACACCACGCGGGCGTTCGGCCGACGCGACGTCAGCGCCATGAGGTACTCCTGCGCGCGGGCGCGCAGCGACGCCTCGTCGACGATGATCGCGGGCGTCCCGAACTCGCGGGCGAGGTCGTCGACCCGGCATCCGGCGACGCGCAGCGTGCCGTCGGCGTCGACCTCGGCGCCGGTGGGGAGCAGTTCGAGCAGGGGGTGCGGCATGGGGTTCGCCCTTCGTTTCGGTTCGGGACCCGGCGCACGGTTCCGTGCGCCGGGGAGCGGTCTCACGCGGACCGCGGTGCAGGTCGGCCGGCCGCCGCCAGATGACAGATCGGGAAGACGCGAGATCCGATGTCCCCGGCGGAGGCTTTCGCGTCAGGGCCGGGCGTCGATCATCCGCGGTCGGCGCTCACGGCTGCCCGGGGCACGACGACCACGGGGACGGGGGAGTTGCGGGCGACCTTGGTGGCGTGGGAGCCGAGGAAGACCCGTGCCAGCGGGCCGAGGCTGCTCGATCCGACGACGAGCACCTCGTCGGACTCCCAGGGCACATCCGCGATCGCCGACTCCCAGCTGTCGCCCATCCCGATCACGGTGCCTTCCAGGACCGGCGGTTCGGCGAGCGCGGACACCTCGGTCAGCAGGCTCGTGGCGTGGCGCTGCACGTCGGCCGCCCACTCGTCGGCGATGCCCTGCTCGACGTCGAGCCCGGTGCCCGCCGTCCCGGACACGGGCGGTACCACCGCGAACGAGGCGACGCGCAGTGCGGCTCCGACCCGGCCGGCGACCTCCGCCGCGCCCTTGACCAGGTCTGCGGAGGTGTCGGTGCCGTGGTACGCCGCGGTGACCCGACGGACGCGGGCGCCGTCGGAGGTGCGGAACCCGCGGGGCGCGATCGCCACGGGGACCGGGGAGGCGTGCAGCAGCGCGTCGCTCTCGGACCCGAAGGCGATCCGTCCGGCCGGCGCCGTGGACGAGGATCCGACCACGACGAGTTCGGCCTCGTGCTCCTCGGCGAGCTCGACCAGCCCGCGGCGGACCGAGGGCGCCTCGTGCACGACGAACCGGGTGGGAATCGCGTCCCCCAGCACCGCGGCGGCGTGGTCGAGTGCGGCCTCGGCCGTCGCTCGGGTGAAGCGGCGCCATTCCGCGTCGGCGGTGCCCGCGGCCATCGGCCAGGTGCGGGGCACGACCGCCGTGACGACGAGGTCGGTGCCGGCCGAGCGGGCCAGCATCGCCGCGAGGTTCAGCACGGATGCAGAGCGCTGCGCGGGATCGATCCCGACGACGAGGCTCATCGCGGATCCTCGGTCCTGCGGGCGGCGGCCGCGCGACGGATCGCGTCGGTGCTCGGCTGTCCGACGGTCGTCGTGTACGGCGACTCCGCCTCCACGACCGGGTGCCCGATCTCGAGCGCGGAGTGACGGCGGCCGTAGAACCAGTAGAAGACGAGGAACACGGCCGTCCAGATCAGGAACACGACGATCGTGATGATCCGCAGCTGGGTGATGATCGCGATGCAGCCCAGGATCGACAGGATCGGGATCGTCCAGCCCAGCGGCAGGCGGAATCCGCGCTCGAGCTCGGGCTCGCGCACCCGCAGGATGATCACGCCGAGCGACACCACGAGGAACGCCACGAGGGTGCCGATGCTGGTCATCTCGGCCAGGAAGTCGATGGGGATCACGGCGGCGAGGATGCTCGTCGCGATCATGACGATGACCGTGTTGGGGATCGGCGTCATGGTGCGCGGGTTCACCTTCGCGAAGACCTTCGGGATCATGCCGTCGCGCGACATCGCGAACAGGATCCGGGTCTGGCCGTAGAGCACGACCAGGGTCACGGAGAAGATCGAGATGATCGCGCCCGCCGCGACCACCGTGCCGGGCCAGCTGGATCCGATGATGTTCTGCAGGATCGCGGCGAGACCCGCATCTTGATCCTTGAACTTCTCCGGGGCCTGTGCGCCGAGGGCCGCAAGGCAGGTAAGCACATAGAGCGTGATGATGATGCCGAGCGCGAAGATGATCGCGAGCGGCAGGTTGCGCTTCGGGTTCTTCGCCTCGTCGCCCGCCGTCGAGACCGCGTCGAGGCCGACGAAGGAGAAGAAGATGATGCCGGATCCGCCGATGATCCCCGCGAAGCCGGCCGGCGCGAAGTTCTGGAAGTGATCCGCGTTCCAGCCGGTGAAGGCGACCGCGCAGAAGAACAGCACGACCGCGATCTTGACGACCACCATGATGCTGTTCACGAGCGTCGACTCGCGGGCGCCGCGGATCAGCAGCAGCGAGCACAGCACGATGACGATCACAGCCGGGACGTTGACCACGCCGCCCTGCTCGGGGGCCTGGGAGAGCTGGACGGGCAGCTGCCAGCCGAACAGGTTCTGCAGCAGCTGGTCGACGTACTGCGACCAGCCGACGGCGACCGCCGCGGTGGAGACGCCGTACTCGAGCAGCAGGCATGCGCCGACCGCCATCGCGGTCCCTTCGCCGAGAGTCGCGTAGGCGTAGGAGTACGTCGATCCGGACACCGGGACGGCGCCGGCCATCTCGGCGTAGCAGAGCGCCGTGAGCCCGGCGACGACCCCGCCGATCACGAAGGACCAGATCACCGCGGGGCCGGCGACGGGGACCGCCTGAGACAGGATGAAGAAGATGCCGGTGCCGAGCGTGCCGCCGACTCCGATCATCGTGAGCGAGAACAGCCCGATGCTTCGTTTCAGATGCACTTCGCCGGCTGCGACCGGCGTGGTCGGCTTCCGGCGCAGCAGCTGCTGGGCGATGGTGGGCATGCCGATTCTCCTTTGAACGGTTCGGTCGGATCGCTCCGCGGCGGGGGCGGGCGGAGAGGCGGTGTCAGCACTGCGGGAACGGTCGCGCGGATCTGGCGCGTCTCCATGGTCCTGCGCCGAGCCCCCTGACGGAATCCCGAGGTTCCGTCCGGCCCACATATGCTGTATGTCACTGACTCGTCTCTCAGTCGATGATGTGCATAGGAGCTAGGTGTCATGGTGGATCTGCGTCAACTCGAAGCGCTCCGGGCCGTGTACGCAGAGGGCTCGGTGACCGCGGCGGCGCGCCGGCTCGGCTGGGGGCAGCCGACCGTCGATTACCACCTGAAGAACCTCGAGAGCCTGATCGGCGCCTCCGTTCTCGTGCGCTCGCCGCGGGGGAGCAGGCTGACGCCTGTGGGCATGCTGCTTCTCGAGCGCGCCCAGGAGATCCTCACCCTCAGCGAACGCGCCGTCACCGACGCGCGGGAGCTGACCGAGACCGGGCGCGTGCGGCTGCGTTTCGGCACCTTCACGTCGGCGGCCCGGCTCCTGCCGCCGATGGTGCTGCGGCTGGGCGATCTCGGGATCGAGGTCGACGTGGTGCTCGAGGAGGTGCCCTCGCTCGTGGAGCGCAGCAACAGCGGCGAGGTCGATGCGGCCCTCGTCTACGCCGTTCCTGGATACGAGCTGTCGTTCCGGCCGAACGTCGCCACGATCGAGGTGCATCGGGATCCGCTTCTGCTCGCGCTGCCGTCCGGGCACCCCCTGGCCGCGCGCACGACGATCGACGTGCCCACTCTGCTGACGTTGCACGACGAGCGCTGGATGTTCGCCGCCGCCGAGGGCGATTCGATGGACACCATCGTGATCGACTCCTTCGCCGCGGCCGGGCACACCCTCGAAGTGGCGATCCGCACCGACGACTTCCAGGTGATGCTGGCGATGGTGGGCGCCCGCATGGGCATCGCGCTCGTGCCGAGCCTCGCCGCGGTCGGAGCGCATCCGGGGATCGTGCTGCGCCCCATCGACGATCCGGCGTTCGTGCGCTCGATCCTGGTGACGGTTCCGGCCGCGGGCTCGGCGCGGCGCCCGTCCACCGCGGTCCGCCAGCTCGTCGCCGCCGTGCGCGACGGCTTCACGGCGCTGCACGCCGGTGTGGACACCGAGTGAGGCGGCGGGACGGACCCCCGGCGGATCCGGGAGGGAACGGACACGCCCGGCGATCCCGATTCGGGGGTCGATTCGCATCCGGCCGAAGCGGTGTTGTAAGCTGAACGGGTTGTCGCGGGAAGCTGCGAACAGCGTCTGGGCCTGTGGCGCAGCTGGTAGCGCACCTGCATGGCATGCAGGGGGTCAGGGGTTCGAGTCCCCTCAGGTCCACCATGAAATAGCCCGATCAAGGTCGATTTCTTGCAACACTGGATGAATTGAGGCCTCCAGCGGAACCCAGCCGAGTCCCACCCTTGGGGCTCGCGGATTCGCGGAGGTCTCTTTCATGTTCAACGACGACATCACCCCTGAAGCGGTCCATTCACTGTGTGCCGAACTGGCAGTCATGCTGGCTGTGGAGGACGCGGCATCGTCTACTCGCGGCCCACGGGCTCGCGTCAAGGCGTCCGCTGACGGGCGCTCGGTCTCGATGCTGTACATGCGTGACCTCGTCTTTGTCGATGTCGCGAGGAGCTGTTACGCCTTCGATCTGGGCGACTTCCTGCGAGTGCTCGTGCAGCTGGACGACGGCGGTTGTGCGGCCCTCTTCGAGCATCACGGCGGACGTATGCTGAGATTCGAGAGTGACGGCGATCTCGTGCACGTCGTGCGCGACCAGATCCGAGCGTACGACGTGCCGGGATTCAAGGTGACCATGAGTCATGGCGACCTGCGGCGCGGCTTCGCACGGGCAGGGCTGGCTGTCCGATGAGGCGCCATGCCGTGGTCGATGAGTCGACGGGCGCTGTCGTCTCCGAGTGGGACCACGCAAATGAGGCAGCTTCCACGGGCAGGTTGTGGCCAGTCGTTCGACGCTACCCGGATTCGCCCCACACTATCGGCACCAAGGGCGCTCCGCTCGGGCGGGCTACTCCCACCTGACTCCTGAGACGGATCCTCCTGAGCCGGTCTCAGGAGGGTGGGTCACCAGTCGCTGTGGTCGAGTGCGGCGCGCAGATCGTGCAGGGCGCGCTCGTCGTCGCGCGTGGGCGCGGCTCCGCGGCGCAGCGCGGTGCGGGGGAGCCACCCCGGCAGCGTGAGGCGCGGTCGTCCCTGCGGCGATGGAGAGGTCTGTGCAGCGGGGCGCGGCGACGCATCGGTGCGGGTCGGCCAGAGGCGGAACGGCCAGAGGCGGAACGGCCAGAGGCGGAACGGGGTGCGGGTCGTGGCGGTCTCAGTCATGGCTTTAAAGCTACGATCGATAGGATTCTGCCACCAGGTGGCGGGAAGCCTTTTGCCATAAAGATTCAGCCAGTATGATCACGGGCATGCTGCACAGCGTCACGCTCCCGGTGATCGACGGGCTCGCCGTCTTCGAGTTCGGACTGCTCAGCGAGGTGTTCGGGCTCGATCGCAGCGTCTACTCGGATGTCCCAGCCTTCGACTTCCGCATCTGCGGCGTCGAGGCGGGCCGAGCGGTGAGCACCCAGGTGGGGGCGCAGGTCATCCCCGCATACGGCCTCGAGGCGATGGAGCACGCCGATGTGATCGCTGTGCCTGCCGCGCGGGTGCGGCCCGCGGAGGAGTACCCGCCGGAACTGCTCGACGCGCTGCGACGCGCGGCAGATCGCGGCGCGATCCTGCTGAGCGCGTGCTCCGGCGCATTCGTGCTCGGCGCCGCAGGTCTGCTCGACGGGAGGCCGTGCACCACGCACTGGCGCTACGCCGGGGAACTGCAGCGGCGCTACCCGACGGCCCGAATCGACCCCGACGTCCTGTTCGTGGACGACGGCGATCTGATCACGAGCGCCGGCACCGCGGCGGGCATCGACGCCAGCCTGCACTTGGTTCGCCGTGAGCTCGGCAGCGCGGTCGCGAACGTCATCGCCCGGAACATGGTGGTGCCGCCGCAGCGTGACGGCGGCCAGCGCCAGTACATCGAGCGCCCCGTGCCGCAGACCGACTCCGACGCTCTGGGCGATGTGCTCGCGCACATGGGCGGCCGCCTCGCCGAGCAGCACACCGTCACCTCGCTCGCACGGCTCGCCCACATGTCCACCCGGACATTCGCACGGCGGTTCGTCGCGGAGACCGGGGTGACGCCGATGCAGTGGCTCACCGCCCAGCGCGTGCTGCAGGCGCGGCTGGCCCTCGAGACGACCGACGCGTCCATCGAGGAGGTCGCCGCCTCCTGCGGTTTCGGCAGCGCCACGCTGTTCCGCCACCACTTCACGAGGGAGGTGGGCATCGCTCCCAGCGCCTACCGTCGCACGTTCGCGTGTCAGGACGAGGGCGCGCGGCCCGCCGGCGCCCCGCTCGACGAGCGGCTGTCCGTCGTCGTGTCCTGATCCCGGTCCGTGGCTCGAGGGATATCGCGGGCCGCGTCACCTTCCGGAGCCGGCCGACTCCTTCTCCTGCGGGAGCAGTGCCGGACGACCCCCCGTTCCGGTGCTCCCGCGGTGCAGTCCCTCCGGTGTCGGCACGGCGCGGACCTGGGGATCCGCGCCGGCCTCTGGGGCACAGGCAGGGCTGCACCGGAGTGCGGTCGGGCTCCGCTCCCGGAGCCCGACCGCTGCGAGCGACTCGATGCGCAGGTGTATCGTGAGACGGGCCGCTTTCCCCGTCGTGTTCCGACCTGCGGGATGCCGGTCCGCGCCGCACGCCGATGGGAGGCTGCTGCGGTGCGGCTCAGCCGCTCTCCGGGGGAGAGCACCGCCCTGGGGAGGATCAGATGATCGACGCGCGCACCGACGCCGAGCTGCTCAGAGATGTGCGCGCGGGTGACCGCGGCGCCTACGAGGTGCTGTGGCGGCGGCATTTCGGCGCAGGATTGCGATACGCCCGGAAGATGTTCCCGTCACGCGCCGAGGACCTCGTCTCCGAATCGTTCCTGGCGGTCTACCAGCAGGTCACCATGACCGACAAGGGGCCGGAATTCGCGTTCCGCTCCTATCTGAAGGCGGTGATCCGCAACACCTCCATCCGCTGGCACCGGGAAGCCGATCACGTGATGGAGACGGAGCTTCCGGAGCAGATCGACCCCCGCGACGGCCTGAGCCACGTGGAGCGCACCTCCGACTCCGCCGACGTGCTCGCGGCATTCGAGGAGCTGCCGGAGCGCTGGCAGCGCGTGCTGTGGCTGTCGGAGGTCGCCGAGATCGGCAGGGCCCAGATCGCGACGGATCTCGGGATCAGGCCGAACGCGGTGTCCGCACTGCAGCGGAGGGCGCGGCACGGGATGAAGCTCCAGTGGCTGACACGTCAGGTGCCCGTCCTCCTGCGCGAGGACGACGCGCACGTCGCCCGCCTGCTCCCGCGGCATCTGACGGAGCCGAGGAATGCGGCCCTCGCCGCCGAGGTCACCGCGCATGTGGTCGCCTGCGACGTCTGCGAGGATCTGCTCCTGCGGCTGCGCAGCTCCACGACACGCGTGCAGGGTGCGGCGCTCTCGGCGGCGCTGCTCGGCGCGTTCGGCGCGGGCGTCCCGGCGTCGGCGTCCCTCTCCGGGGGGACCGCTGCGGCGGCGGCCGCGGTCACGACCGGATCCGGCGTCGTCGCGTGGCTGTTCGCCGGCGGCGTCACCGCGGCCACGGTCGGCGGTCTCGTGCTGACCTCGCTGTTCACGGTCGCACCGGCGGCGAGCGAGCCCGCCGAGACGATGAGCGCCCCGGCTCCTGCGGCGTCGGCGCCGCCACCGGCCCCCGCGCCCTCCGCGCCCGCCCTGCTGCCCCACTCCGTCCCGGAGGCGATCGGGATCGCCGAGCCGCTGCCCGTCACCGGACGCAACAATCCCGACCCGTCGATCCCCACGATCACGCTCGTGAACGACCCGGATCAGCCGATTCCGGGCCCGCCGTCGCACCCCGAGACCGCCGGTCCCGGCGTGCCGGATCCGGCGACCGATCCTGGCACCGCCCCGTCGCCGGGGATGACGACGCCGACGACCTCGGCCGGCTATCTGGCGCCGGCGATCGCCGGCAGCACCGCGCCCGGCTCGAGTGTCGCGATCGAGCTCGACTCGCAGAGGTACACGCCCGCGGTCGCCGAGGACGGATCCTGGAGCTTCGACCCCCGGGGCCTGGAGCTGGCCGCGGGGACGTACGACTACCAGGTGTGGGCGTATGACGCGACCACGCAGTCGGCGCCGACGACGGGCAGCTTCACCGTGCTGCCGATCGTCGTGCAGGGTTTCGAGGGCGTCACCGGCTATCAGGACATGCTCGTGGACGAGGCGCAGACCACGGGGCTCGTGATCGCGCTCACCGGCCCCGCGAACGGGACGGTGTTCGTCAGCACCATGGAGGGGCACACGGCGTTCATCCCGCTCGACGAGACCGGCCACGCGCTGCAGCGGCTCCGCATGGATTCCCGCGGCTGGTACTATTTCACGTTCCGTGCGCTCGACGCCGACGGATTCTGGGGACCAGGAACCGAGAAGAGCGTCGACGTCTACGATCCCGATGTGATCCTGGATCCGTGGGGTCCGGACCCCGAGGGGATGACGTTCGAGTTCACCGAGCCCTGACGAACGAGCCCCGCAGAGGCGGGAGATCGCGTACGGCCGATCCCGGGATCGGGCAGCCGCTCGCCCGCGCGGCCGGGAACACCACCGGGAACGTCCGTGTTGCAATCGCCGTGGACATCCTCGACAGCATCGTGATCGGCGCCGGACAGGGAGGGCTCTCGAGCTCGTATCATCTGCGTCGGCTCGGCATCCCGCACCTGGTGCTCGACGGCGACGACGCGCCGGGGGGCGCCTGGCAGCATCGCTGGGACGCCCTCACCATGCAGGACGTGCACGGCGTCGCGGAGCTTCCCGGATCCGTTCCGCCTCCGCGGACGATGGAGCGGGCGAACCGTGCAGTGCCCTCGTATTTCGCCGCATACGAGCGCGCCCACGACCTTCCGGTGATCCGGCCGGTGCACGTCGATCGTGTGACGGACGAGGACGGGATCCTCGTGGTGCACGCCGGGGACCGGACCTGGCGCTCGCGCACCCTGGTCAACGCCACCGGCACCTGGACGCAGCCGTTCCTCCCGCATTACCCGGGCATGGAGACGTTCCTCGGGGAGCAGTTCCACACGGTCGACTACCCGGGGCCGGAGCACTTCCGCGGCACGCGCGTTCTCGTCGTCGGCGGCGGTGCGTCTGCGGTGCAGTTCCTGGGCGCACTCGCTCCGATCACCGACGTGCTGTGGGCCACCCGTCGGCCTCCGGTGTGGCGCACCGACCACTTCACGCCGGAGGCGGGAGCCGCGGCCGTCGCGCTCGTGGAGCAGCGCGTCGCGCAGGGGCTCGCGCCGCAGAGCGTGGTGAGCGTGACCGGCCTGATGCTGCGACCGCAGGAGCAGGAGGCGGCGCGACGAGGCGTGTACGACGCGCGGCGTCCGATGTTCGAGCGGATCGAACCCGACGGCGTGCGCTGGGCCGACGGCACCTTCGAGCCGGTCGACGCGATCCTGTGGGCCACCGGGTTCCGGCCGGCGATCGGGCACCTCGCCCCGCTGCATTTGCGCAGCGAGCACGGCGGGATCCAGCTCGACCGGGACGGACGCGGAACGACCGCGGTGAAGGACCCCCGGATCCAGCTCGTCGGCTACGGCCCGTCCGCGAGCACGATCGGGGCGAACCGCGCGGGGCGCACCGCGGCGCGCGGCGTGCAGCGGTTCCTCGCGCGAGTGGGGGCGGAGCAGGTCCCGGTTCCCTGACGCGTCGTGGATCCGGGAACGTGATTTCGGATCCGCTCGGTGGTCGCGAATTGCGGATAAGCCCCGGACATACCCGCATTCTGCGACCAGTGAGCCTCGAGGCGATCAGCGGATGATGCGGATCGACCCCGTCACGGCGGTCGGGGAGACCGGGCGCGTGATGCGCAGCCCGTCCGCGATCAGCGCGCCGACCTTCGTGCCGATGCACAGGCTGATGAAGATCATCGGCGCGGCGGCGAGCGCGGCGGCATCGAAGGAGGCGAGGGCGACGAGCCCCACGGTGCCCGGGACGAGCAGCAGGAACGCCGGCTGGAACGACACCGTCGCGGGCACGGCCAGCGTCATTCGCTCCAGCACGCGGGCGGCGAGGAAGAGCAGCCCCGCGGTGATCCCCGTCGCCACCGTGCTGCCCGTGTAAGGACTCAGCAGCAAGAGCGCCCCGTAGGTGCAGATCATCACGATCACCGCCGCGATCGTGAGGCGGAAACCGGATCCGTAGCTCAGCCCGATGCCGATCGCGAGCACGACCACGCCGATCCAGCTCCACGCCAGCGGCGGCACGGCCTCCCAGCCGCTGTGCCCGGTGACCAGCGACGTCTCGCCGACGAGCGCCGCGGAATGCGGATCCACGCGCAGCCCGGTCGCGGCGGCGCCCGTGAAGATCCCCGCGGCCATGAACGTGAGCATGATCAGCCCGTACACGAGACGCGACGCTCCCGTCACGATGTCGGCCGCCGTCAGTTCGAGCAGCGCGTTGGTGATGAGCGCGCCCGGGACGAGGAGGGCGACCGGCGCGCACACCGCGAACAGCGGCACGGCGCCGAAGCCGAGCCGGTCGGCGACCACTCCGACCACGAGCGTGGAGATGAGGGACGCCACGAACGGGATCACGGCGGCCGCCGCGCGGATCCGCTCGGTCACCATGACGATCGCGGCGACCAGCCCGCCCACGAGCAGGGCGAGCACGACCGCCCACCAGGGGCAGCGGAACAGCACCGCGAGTCCTGCGGCCAGCAGTGCGCCGCCGGACGCGGTCTGCAGCACCGGATGATGGCGTTCGAGGCCCCGGATGTGCGCGATGTGCGCGGGCACCTGGTCGAGGGTGACCCGTCCCGCCTCGAGCCGGCGTGCCAGCCGCGACGCATGCGCGGTCTGGCGGAACGTCAGCCCGGGCCCGCCGCCGGCGGCGATCGTGGTCGCGCCGGGGATCCCGGGACGGCTCACGAACACGTGCTCGGGCAGCACGGCGAAGGACAGCTCGGCGCCGGGGACCGCGGCGTCCCTTGCGCGCTCGAGCGTGCCGCGCACATCGGTGACGGACACACCCGCATCCAGCAACAGGGCGCCGAGATCGCCGAGTGCGACGTCGGGGGAGGTGGCTTCGGACATCACCTGAAATCGTAGGACCTGTGCCGCCTTCGCGCGTCGTGCATCCTGCCCCGCACCCGCTCCGGGTGCTCGGGGAGGCGATCCAGACTTGGACGCACCGCAGGCGGGCGGTCGCGTCTCGTCCGCGCTGCGGCGGGACATCGCGGATCAGCTCCCGCGCTGAGCGTCCTTCGTCTCGCCTGCGGCTCGCTCAGGAACCGGGGGTGGCGGCTGGCTCAGGAACCGGGGGTGGCGCGGGATCCCAGGCCTCGAGGATCCGCGCCCGCAGTTCGTTGCCGCGCTCGGCGAACTCGCGCTGTCGGCGCACGTACTCGGCCTTCCCGTCGGCGGTCTCGATCCGCACCGGCTCGACGCCCCAGTCGCCGAGGTCGTAGGGGGCGGCCTCCATGTCGAGGATCCGGATGTCGCGGGCCAGTTCGAACGCATCCAGCAGCAGCTCCCCGGGCACGAGCGGACCGAGCTTCATGGCCCACTTGTACACGTCCATCCCCGCATGCAGGCACCCCGGCTGCTCGAGCAGCGGCTGCGTCTCGCGGGTCAGCCGGCCGCCGTTGGCTGCCCCGTCGGAATCCCGGGTCGGCGCGAGCCGGTTGCGCGGCACCGCCTCGGGCGTGAAGAACCGGAACGCGTCGATGTGCGTGCAGCGCAGCTCGCCCTGCTCCACGACCGCGTCGGTGCCGGCCTGCCCCAGCCGCAGCGGCACCGCGTGCCGGTGCTCCGGCGTGCGATAGACCATCGCCCACTCGTGCAGGCCGAAGCAGCCGAACTGCCCGGGGCGCGCGGCCGTGCGGGACAGCATCGCGTGCACGAGGCGCGCGAGCTCAGGCTTGTCCGCCGCGAACGCCGCCGGGTCGGGGACGAACGCGTTCGACGCCGGAGCGGATCCGGATCCCGCATCGGACCCGGATCCTGCCACGGGGGAGTACCAGCGCCAGCCCGCGCGCTCCGAGGCGTCCTCGAGCACCACGCCGGCACCGGGGTGCCACCGGCGCAGCCGACCCGGCTTGTAGCCGTAGTACGTGAACAGGAAGTCGTGCACCGGGTGCTTCTCGCGGCGGGCCTGGCGGGCGCGGTGCTCCGCGGTCAGCGCGTCGGCGCGCGCGGCGTGGGCGTCGGCGCGGGCGGTCCAGGTCGCACGATCCAGGCGCGCGCGGAGGACCGGGGCGATCGCGGACTGCGGCGAGGCCGGGGCAGGCCGGGCCTCGGCGGCCGAGGCGCTCATGACTCGGAGCGCACGACGCCCGCGTCGATGAGCTCGTCGAGGATTCCTGCGCCGTCCTCCGCGCTCACCCAGGGGGCCAGGTCGTCGTCGCGCGCTTCCGCGTCGGCCCCGTCGCCATCCGCGCGGGCCGCGGCGCGACGGCCTGCGAGCACGCCCTCGGCGGGGAGCAGGCGCCGGATCGCGACCGCGGCGACGTTGTCGGGGTGCTCCACGAGGAACTGCCCGTAGATGGCCTCGTCGTGCTGGCCGTCGTCGCCGATCAGCAGCCACCGCATCTGCGGGAACTCCTCGGCGAGCCGGCCGAGGTTCCGCAGCTTGTGCTCGCGGCCGCTGCGGAACCAGCGCTCGTGCGTGGGTCCCCAGTCCGTGAGCAGCATGGATCCGGCCGGGAACAGATGCCGCGACAGGAACCGGTTCAGCGTCGGCGCCACGTTCCACGCGCCCGTGGAGAGGTAGATCATGGGCGAGCCCGGGTTGTCGCGCATGAGGCGCTCCAGCAGCACCGCCATGCCCGGCACCGGCGTGCGCGCATGCTCGTCGACGACGAACGAGTTCCACGCGGCGATCAGGGGGCGCGGCAGCGCCGTCACCATCACCGTGTCGTCGACGTCCGAGACCACGCCGAAGCGCACCTCGTCGGCGACGATGAACACTCGTGCGGGGATCGGATCCTGGCCCTCCACCGACATCGCGACCTGCTGCCAGCCCGCCGGGAGGTCGGCCTCGATGCGGCAGTCGACCACGCCGCCGCGGTCGGCCGTGACGTCGTGCGTGCGACCCGCGACGGTGATCGTCACGGTGGCGAAGCTGACCGGGATGCCGACGAAGCTGCGCCAACCGCGCACGCTCGCATCCTTGCCGCCGCTGCGGGTCTTGGGCAGGATCAGCACCCGGCCGACCACGCGGGTCCAGCCGGGGCCGCCGTAGCCGGGGAAGGGCACGACGGTGGCGGTGCGTCCGCGCTTGCGGGCACGCCGTTCGCGCCACGCGTGGAAGCGGTGCTCCAGGCGGGCGAACCAGTGGATCCGCTCCGGTCGGGATGAGGAGGAGGGCATAGCGTCTCCAGTCTTTCACGTCCGCCTCCGGAAACCCCCATCCCGGGCGCGGGCGAACCGCATCCCGCCTCCGTCGGGACGGACCGCACGCCGGGCGGAGCGGTCGGCAGGCTGGGATAATCTGGAGGTTCCCCTGTTCAGGGGCGCTCCGCTGCCGCAAGAAGAATGGTCGTCGCGTTGTCTGAGAACCCGTCCCACACCGCCCCGTCGAATGACGACTCGCTGTCGGTGCACGAGCTTCAGGCCAAATGGCAGAAGTACTGGGTCGAGAACGAGACCTTCCGCGCCGGGGGCGCCGAGGACGTGCGCCCGCGCAAGTACGTGCTGGCGATGTTCCCGTATCCGTCGGGCGACCTGCACATGGGGCACGCCGAGAACTACCTCTACTCCGACATCGTCGCGCGCTTCTGGCGGCACCGCGGGCACAACGTCCTGAACCCGATCGGCTGGGACTCGTTCGGCCTGCCCGCCGAGAACGCGGCGATCCGCCGCGGTGCGGATCCGCGCGAGTGGACGTACCAGAACATCGCGCAGCAGAAGGCGGGCTTCACGGCCTACGGCGTCTCCTTCGACTGGAGCCGCGTGCTGCACACCTCCGATGAGGAGTACTACCGCTGGAACCAGTGGCTGTTCCTGAAGCTCTACGAGCGGGGCCTGGCCTACCGCAAGAAGAGCCCGGTGAACTGGTGCCCGAACGACCAGACGGTGCTCGCGAACGAGCAGGTCGTCGACGGGCGCTGCGAGCGCTGCGGCGCGGAGGTCGTGAAGAAGAACCTCACCCAGTGGTACTTCCGCATCACGGACTACGCCGATCGCCTGCTGGACGACCTGAACCAGCTCGAGGGCTTCTGGCCGCACAAGGTGCTGCAGATGCAGCGCAACTGGATCGGCCGTTCGGTCGGCGCCGACGTGGACTTCACGATCGAGGGCCGCGAGGGCGCCGTGACAGTGTTCTCGACCCGCCCGGACACCCTGCACGGTGCGACCTTCATGGTCGTCGCGCCCGACTCCGACCTCGCCTCCGAGCTGGCCGCCGGATCCTCGGAGGAGGTCCGGATGCGCTTTGCGGACTACCTGGCCCAGGTGCAGAAGACGAGCGAGATCGACCGGCAGTCCGCCGACCGCCCGAAGACCGGTGTCTTCCTGGACCGGTACGCGATCAACCCCGTGAACGGCGAGCGGCTGCCGATCTGGGCCGCCGACTACGTGCTGGCCGACTACGGACACGGCGCGGTCATGGCCGTGCCCGCCCACGATCAGCGCGACCTCGACTTCGCGCGCGCGTTCGACCTGCCCGTGAAGGTCGTCGTCGACACGACGGCGCCGATCACCGGCGCGCTGCCCGTGATCGAGCTGGACGAGGACGGTGTGCCGATCGAGCCCCTCGAGTCGCTCGACGACCAGCACCCTGCGAAGACCGGCATCGCCCTCACCGGCGACGGCCGCATGATCAACTCCGGCGAGCTGAACGGCCTGTCCAAGCGCAACGCGATCGCCCGTGCGATCGAGCAGCTCGAGGCGGCCGGCACCGGCCGCGCCGCGAAGAACTACCGCCTGCGCGACTGGCTGATCTCGCGCCAGCGCTTCTGGGGCACCCCGATCCCGATGCTCCACACGCAGGACGGCGAGATCGTGCCGGTGCCGGAGGAGCAGCTGCCCGTGCGCCTGCCTGACGCCGCCGGACTGGACCTGTCGCCGAAGGGATCCTCGCCGCTGGGCGCGGCGACCGGCTGGGTGCAGACCACCGTGCCCGGAACCGGGGAGCCCGCGCTGCGCGACCCCGACACCATGGACACGTTCGTGGACAGCTCCTGGTACTACCTGCGGTTCCTGTCGCCGCAGAGCTCCGAGGTCGCCTTCGATCTGGGCGAGGCCCGCCGCTGGGCGCCGATCGACTCCTACATCGGCGGCGTCGAGCACGCGATCCTGCACCTGCTGTACGCCCGGTTCATCACCAAGGTCCTGTTCGACATGGGCCTGATCGACTTCACCGAGCCGTTCTCCAGCCTGATCAACCAGGGCATGGTGATCCTCGACGGCGCGAAGATGTCCAAGAGCAAGGGCAACCTGGTGCTGTTCCAGGAGGAGCTGGACGCCTACGGCGCCGACGCGCTGCGCGTCGCCCTCGCGTTCGCCGGGCCTGTGGAGGACGACAAGGACTGGAAGGACGTCTCGACCACGGGCGCCCAGAAGTTCCTGGCGCGTGCGCTGCGGGTGGCGCAGGACGTCGACAGCTCCGTCGACGTGGTCTTCGACGGCGGCGATGCGGCGCTGCGCCGGGCCACCCACCATCTGCTGGCCGATGCGCCGGCCCTGGTCGAGCAGACCAAGTTCAACGTGCTGGTGGCACGCCTGATGGAGCTCGTGAACGCGATCCGCAAGACGATCGACACCGGATCCGGTCCCGCCGACCCCGCCGTGCGGGAGGCCGCCGAGACGGTCGCCGTGATGCTGGACCTCGTCGCCCCGCACACCGCCGAGGAGATGTGGGAGATCCTCGGTCACGAGCCCTCGGTGGGCCTGGTCACCTGGCGTCAAGCCGATCCGCTGCTGCTCGTCGAGGACACCGCGACGACGGCCGTGCAGGTGAACGGCAAGGTGCGCGCGACGCTCGAGGTCCCCGCCAAGATCGGCGACGCCGAGCTGGAGGCGCTGGCCCGCGCGGACGAGAAGGTGCAGCGCGCTCTCGAAGGCAAGGAGATCGTGCGGGTCATCGTGCGCGCACCGAAGATCGTGAACTTCGCCGTCAAGGGCTGAGATCCCTTGCGATCCGGGGGGAAGAGCGCGCGTGCTCTGCGGATCGTGAGGCGGATGCTCGGCGCAGCGGTGATCGCGGTCGCGCTCGCCGGCGCGGGCCTGCTGCTGGCCTGGCAGCTTCCGCGTCCGGTCAGCGACACCAGCGCGATCGGCGTGCTCTGGCATCGGCACAGCGATGAGCTGGGCGCCGCCTGGAACCACGAGACGTGCACCGCCGGCGTGTGCCGGCAGGACTACCGCGCCGGCACGATCTACGCCGCCGTGAACGGCGTCGCGCACGTCGTCCGCGGCGACGCGGTCGGCGAGGCGTTCGACGAGTTCGGCGGCGTGGCGGCGCTGGGGCTGCCGATCGCGGAGGAGAGCGGATCCGCCGACCGTCCCTGGCAGCCGTTCCAGCGAGCCGGGATCTTCGCGAACGGCGACGAGGGTCCCGTCCTCGTGCGCGGGGCGGTGTGGCGGTCGTGGCTGCGCTCCTCCGACGAGCGCGGCGGTCTCGGCTTCCCGAAGGCGTCGGAGCACCGTGACCGCGGCGGCATGCCGGTCCAGGAGTTCGTGAACGGCGTGATCTACCTGCGCGACGACCGGGCGATCCCCGTCATCTCCGACATCGCGGGCGTGCATCGGCGCAGCGGGGGCTCGCACGGTCCTCTCGGCTACCCGAAGAGCACGCAGCGGGCGGTGGGCGACCGTCTGGTGCAGGAGTTCGACGGCGGCGAGGTGTGGTGGTCGGGCGGCACCGGAGCGGCGTCGGTGCAGGCGCCGTTCCTCGCCGCGTACCACGACCGCGGCGGCGCGGGCGGGGCGCTCGGGCTGCCGACGGCGGAGGCGTCGCGGCTCGCCGGCGGCTCGATGCAGGCCTTCCAAGGCGGCGTGCTGTACCGCTCCGACAGCGATGAGGCGATCCTCACGACGACCGCGGGCGACATCCAGAACCGGTATGCGGAGCTGGGCGGTCCCGAGGGCGAGCTCGGTCTGCCGACGGGGGAGAAAGTCGACGTCGGCGGCGGCCGCTATCAGGCGTTCGCCGGCGGTGTGCTGCTCTGGCGCGCAGGGGCGGGGGTGTTCCGCATGGATGCGGAGAACTTCGCGATCTGGGCCGCGGATCCGGCGCGGTTCGGCTGGCCCACGAAGGATTCCTGGACCGACGAGCGCGGCGCGCACCAGGACTGGGAGAAGGCGCGGACGGTGCTGCGCACGGGGCGCCTGCTCACCGTGCCGCAGACGGCGGTCGACGGGGCCACCGCCGTGCTCATCTGCGACTCCCAGTGCTCGGGCGACTCCTGGATCGATCAGGGCGCGCGAGCTGCGGGATTCCCGAACATCGCGAAGCTCGGATATCCCGGATCCGGCTATCTGGCTCCGATCGCGGGCGGCAACACGGGCGTCGTGGAGAGCGTGGCTCGCAACCGCGTACTGCTGCCGGAGGGGGATCCGGGTGTCGTGATCGTCACCCTGGGCGGCAACGACGCGGCGCAGAAGCGGTCCACGACCGAGGTCGCCGCCGCGGAGGACCAGCTGATCGGCCTGCTGCGACAGGCGTATCCGAACGCCCCGATCGTCGTGAACGGCGTGATGAGCCGCAGCGACCCGGCGCACGCCGCGCGGAGGGCGATGGACGCGGCGGTCACCGAGGAGGCGCAGAACCAGGGCGTGCACGCGATCTCGGTCGCGGGCTGGGTCAGCGACTACTCCGCGCCCCAGGCGGACGCCGTGCATCTGACGCCGGCAGGTCACGCGAAGATCGGTCCGCACTACGCCGACGCCCTGCGGGCCGCGCTCGGTCGCTGAGCCTTTTCCGGTGCCCGGATCCGGTCCCTGCGCCTGTCGCGGGCCGAACTCAAGATCCGGTCCCTGAGCCTGTCGAAGGGTCCGGATCCGCGATGCGGTCCCTGCGCCTGTCGCGGGCCGAACTCAAGATCCGGTCCCTGAGCCTGTCGAAGGGTCCGGATCCGGATCCGTCAGACGCGCTCGAGCGGGTTGTCGGCGAGCTTCTGGATCAGGCCGCCGTCGACGAGCCGGCGCGCCTGGCTGTCGGGCTTGCGGGCCGCCTGCTGCTGCACGCAGTCGCCGAACTCCGCGGCGAGCCCGAGCCGAGGAAGAGCCGCCAGCACCTCCCGCCGGAACTCGAGGGGGATCTCCTCGTCGCGGCGCCCGGAGATGTCGAGGCCGGTGGCGATCTCCAGAAGGTACCCCTCCACGTCCCGGGCGGGATCCACCGAGGGCCAGTTGTGCCGCACGATGACCTCGTTGACGCGGCGCCGCCGCTCGGCGGGCCAGCCTGCGCCGGCCGTCAGCGCCTCGCCGACGAAGCCGCCCGCCTCCTCGTAGCCGAGGACGTGGTTGTCGTACGCCGGGGCGAGCCCGATGTCGTGCAGCAGGGCGGCGGTGTAGAGCAGCTCATGGTCGATCCCGTCGCGTCCTTCGATCAGCGCGAACGCCTCCGCCCAGAGCCAGCTGCGCCGCACGTGGTTCACGAGCGCCGGAGACTGGAACTGCGTGACGAGCTCGTGCGCGCCCCGGGCAGCGGCGGTGTCGGGCGGGACGAACTGGTTCAGGCGCATGTCGGCTCCGGGATCGATCGCAGGGGTGCGATCAGCGTAGCGGCCCGGCGCCCTTCATCCTCCACACCAAGGCTGAGGATCGGGTTCTGCACGCCTTGCGTCGATCCGGCTCCACAGACCGACCGGGCCGCCTACCGTCGGCGTGTGAGCGAGCAGTCGGAGTCGGAGGGCGCGGCGCCGACCGTCGTCGTGCGTGCGCCGAGACGGCTCCGGCTCGGGCTCGGCGCGGCCGTGGTGGTGGCGCTGGTGGCGGTCTCGGTCACGGTCGGCATCGGCCTGCTGAGCCGGTCCGCGGCGCCGGAGAGCATCGCGGTGACACCCGATCCGAGCGCCTCCGTGACGGGGATCTCCGCGGGGTCGGTGTACGTGCACGTGCTGGGGGAGGTGGCGAAGCCGGGGCTGTACGTGCTCGACGACGGCGCCCGGGTCGCGGAGGCGCTGGCGGCCGCCGGCGGCACGCGGCCGACGGCGGATCTCGCCGCGGTGAACCTCGCCCGCGTCGTGACCGACGGGGAGCAGATCCTCGTGCCGGCGATCGGGGCGGCGGCAGGCGCGGGAACGGCTGCCGACGGCTCCGGTGCGGCCGGCGGCGCGGGTCCGGCTGCGGGCGGGCTCGTCGACCTGAACACGGCAGACGCGGCCGCGCTCCAGCAGCTGCCGAGGATCGGTCCGGCGCTGGCGCAGCGCATCATCGAATGGCGCACGACGAACGGCCGCTTCACGAGCGTCGACGATCTGCTCGGCGTCGCCGGGATCGGTGAGAAGGTGCTGGCCGGCATCCGCGACCGGGTGCGGGTATGAGCGCGCGCCCGTCGAGCGCGCCGGGGGACAGCGGCTCGGAGCGGGACCTGTGCGGCGTGCTCGTCCCTGATCCGGGTGCTGCGGAACCGGGCCGGCTCACAGGCCCTGCGTCAGGCGGCCACCGTGGCGCCGAGCTGGGCGCTGATCTCCCGCGCCTCCTTGTCGAGCCGGGTCCGCAGATCGTCCCAGGAGCGATCGTTGACGCGCGAGGTGGGCCCCGCGATCGTCAGGGCCGCGCTCACCGCGCCCGTGTGGTCTCGGATCGGCACCGCGATGCTGGACAGCCCGACCTCCTGCTCCTCGATGCAGACCGCGTAGCCTTCGCGCCGTGCGATGTCGAGCTGTCGCAGCAGCTCGCGGCGGTCGACGATGGTGTGCTCGGTCCTTCGCTCCAGCGGCCCGGCGAGGATGTGGTTGATGAAGCTCGGGTCCTGTCCGGCCAGGAGCACCTTTCCCGACGCGTTGGTGTGCAGCGGGGAACGACGGCCCACGTTGGCGACCATCGTGAAGGTCTCGGCGGACTGCCCGCGGTCGAGGTACAGCACGGAGACATCGTCGAGGATCGCCAGCAGCGCGGCCTCGCCGGTCTCCACCGCGAGGGTGTCGAGATGGACACGGGCGATCCGGCTGACGTCGACTCCGCGCAGAACGGAGCTGCCCAGCTCGTACATGCCCCAGGTGAGGCTGTACCGGGCATCCGCGTCCTTGCGGACCAGCCCCTCGACCTCGAGCGTCTTCAGGAGGTTGTAGACCGCGGGCTTGCTGAGCCCCGCGGCCCGGGCCAGATCGCTCAGGCCGCTCGGCTGCGGTGTCCGTGCGATCTCCTTGAGCAGGGAGATCGCACGGGTCACCGACTGCACCGTGCGCGGGGTGGAAGGCTCCGTATCGGCAGCATCCATGGTCTCTCGTCTCTTCGTTACGCCTGGCCGTGCGCAGCGCGCGAACGGCGCGACACTGAATCGATTATGACGGCCACGAGCAGGACCGCGCCGGTGATCATGAAGCGGATCGCAGAATCCAGGCTCAGAAGCGTCAGTCCCGAGGAGATCGCGGAGATCACGACGATGCCGAGGAGCGCCGAGTACGCCGACCCCCGGCCGCCGAACAGACTGGTGCCGCCGATCACCGCGGCGGCGATCGCGTTGAGGTTGGTGTCGCCGCCGCCGCTGCTCGGATTCGCCGAGGCGAGGCGCGCGGCCGCGAGCAGCCCGCCGATCGCCGCGAGGGTGGAGCAGAGCATGAACACCGAGAGGTACACCTGGTTCACCCGGATCCCGGCCCGGCGTGCGGCCTCGACGTTCCCGCCGATCGCGAAGACCGCCCGGCCCCACGAGGTGCGGGTGAGCGCGAAGTCGAAGATGACGACGAGCACGATGAAGAACAGGAACATGACGGCGACGCCGCGGGACAGCGCGAGGTACCAGGTCAGGCCGCACAGGGCCGCGGTGAGCACGGCGCCGCGCAGCCAGATGCCGCTGCGGGCGGCGGAGCTCAGGGACATGGCATCGCGATGCCGTGCCCGGCGGATCCTGCTGAGCACGTAGCTGCCCCCGGCGAGGACCGACAGCAGGTATGCGACCCACGGCGGCAGGAACATCTGCTGGGCGAAACGCACGATCCAGGAGTCGAACGGGATGTTGACCGAGCCATTCGTGCCCAGCACGTAGAGCTGGAACCCGAGAACCGCCAGCAGACCCGCGAGGGTGATCACGAAGCTCGGCACGCCGAACTTCACGAACAGTGCGCCGTAGAGCGCGCCGATCCCGACGCCGATCGCGATCGCGGCGCCGATGGAGAGTGCCAGGGGCCAGCCGAAATGCGTGAAGGTGATGGCCATGATCGCCGCCGCGAGGCCGCTGACCGAACCGACGGAGAGGTCGATCTGTCCGAGCAGGAGCACGAGCACCACGCCCAGCGCGATCGTTCCGACTGCGGCGGACTCGAGGGTCAGGTTGACGAGATTGGCGCTGGAGAGGAAGAACCCGTTCAGCGACTGGAAGACGATGGCGATGACGATGAGTCCCACCACGACCGGCATGACGCCGAGGTCGCCGCCGCGCAGGCGGCGCCAGAGCCCTTGGATCTCCCCGCGCAGGCCGGGCTGGACGGCGAGCCGCTCATCCTGGAGATCGAGCAGTTCGGTGGGGGTCTTCACGGTGGTCATGGGGTCTCCTTGGCGGCTGCCCGGCGGGTGACGACATTGTCGGCGGCGCCGGTGATGGCGGTGATGATCTCTTCGTGGCTGACCTCGCCGGTCACGAAGACTCCGTTGTTGCGTCCGAGGCGGAGCACCGCGACGCGGTCGGCGACGGCCCGCACGTCGGCCATGTTGTGGCTGATGAGGATGACGCCCAGTCCGTTCTCGCGGAGCCGCTCGACGAGGTTGAGCACCTCCGCCGTCTGCGCGACGCCGAGCGCCGCTGTGGGTTCGTCGAGGATCACGATCGACGGTTCGCCCACGAGGGAGCGCGCGATCGCGATCGTCTGCCGCTGTCCGCCGGAGAGCGATGCCACCGGGATGCGGACGCTCGGGATGCGGGCCGAGAGCTGCCGCAGCAGCAGCCACGCCCTCTGCTCCATCTCGTCCTCGCGCAGCACGCTCGCCGACCTCAGCTCCCGGCCCAGGAACAGGTTGGAGACGACGTCGAGGTTGTCGCACAGCGCGAGATCCTGGTAGACGGTCGCGATGCCCAGCTGCTGCGCGTCGAGCGGGCTCTCGATGCGCACGGGCGAGCCGTTCCAGAGAATGTCCCCGGAGTCGGCGGCGTGCACACCGGCGAGGACCTTGACGAGCGTGGATTTACCGGCGCCGTTGTCGCCGACGAGGGCGACCACCTCACCGGCGAACACGTCCAGGGAGATGTCCGTCAGGGCGTTCACGGCGCCGAAGGACTTGTTGATGCCGCGCAGGCTCAGCAGCGGCGCGGTGCGGGGGGTATCGGTCACGGTGTCATCTCCCGGAGGGGAACGGGGCGGCGGAGACCGGGTGGGCCGGTCTCCGCCGCCGATCGGTCACTCGATGCCGGCCTTCTTGCAGGCGGCGGCGTACTCGGCGGTGCAGATCTTGGCGGCGGTGTAGAAGTCGTCCGCGATGACCGTGTCCTTGATCTTGTCGACGGTCACGGCCTTCGGCTGCAGCAACGTGCTGGGGATGCCGTCGACGGTGGTCTCGCCCTTGACCTTGTCGCCCTTGGCGAGCTTGTACGCGACCTCCGCGGCGGCCTGCGCCTCGCCCTTGAACGAGTTGTAGACCGTCATGTACAGGTCGCCGGCGACGATCTGCTGCAGACCGGCGAGCGAGGCGTCCAGTCCGGTCATCGGCGGCACTGCGCGTCCGCCGGCCTTGAACGCCGCGATCGCGCCGCCGGCATTGCCGTCGTTGGCGGAGTAGACCGCGACGATCTTGTCTCCGAACTTCGTGATCTGGCCGGCGGTGAAGTTCTGCGCCTCGGTTGGATCCCAGGTGGAGATGTCAGCGAGGACCGGGAAGCCGCTGCCGTTGATCACGGACAGCGCGCCCTTCTTGATGGCTCCCGCGTTGTTGTCGGTCGATGCGCCGTTGAGCATGACGATCCCGCCCGCGGTCGGGGCGACGCCGTCCGCCTTGAGCTTGGCGACGAGCGACGTGGCCTGCAGCTCGCCCACCTTCTCGTAGTCGTTCGAGATGGAGTAGGTGACCTTGTCGCTCTTGATCAGGCGGTCGTACGAGACGACGGGCACGTGCTGCGCGGCCGCCGCCTCCACGATGCTGGCCGCCGCCACGCCGTCGTACGGATCGACGACGAGCGCCTTCACGCCCTGCGTGAGCATCGACTGCGCCTGCTGCTGCTGTTTGGCGGCGTCGGAGTCGGCGTTCGCGTAGATCACGGTGCAGTCCGGGCAGAGCTCCTTGAGCTTCGCCTCGAAGTAGGGCTTGTCCTTCTCCTCGTACCGCGCGACCACGGTCTCAGGCAGGAGCAGCCCGATCGTCAGCGCCTTGCCGCTGCTCCCGCCGGTCGCCGCGCCGGCAGCGGTGTCGCTGCCGTTGGAGCACGCCGAGAGCATGGTTGCCGCGATCGCGAGAGCTGCCGCGGCAACACCGAACCTCTTCGTGTCAATCTTCATTGACCAACCTCCGATGATGTGTCGACCACCTTGGTGACGGCAGCAATCTTGACTCGCGGAGAGGGTGTCGATCTACGACCTGTGATCGAAAGCGTTATCTCATGGCGAATAACTTTCGGTGATCGCAAACGTCAATGCCAGCCGCTGCGCACAGCGTCCGCGGCCTTCTGGAGGCGTGCGACGATCCGGGCCGGGGAGATCCGTCGCAGCATCGATGCATCGACCGCGACGGCCAGCGCCGCGCCCGCTCGTCCGCCCTTGCCGACCACGGGGACGGCGAGGCTCGCCAGGGCAGGCTCGTGCTCGCCCCAGCAGACGGCGTAGCCCTCGGCCCGCACCCGCTGCAGGTCAGCGGCGAGCGCCCGCGGCTCCGTGATCGTGGCCGTCGTGCTGGGCGACAGCGGTCCGGACAGCACCCGTCTCACCTCCCGGTCGGGCAGCCCCGCGAGCAGCGCCTTGCCCGAGGCGGTGGCGTGCAGCGGAGAGCGGTGCCCGATCGTCGCCAGGGTGACGAACGCAGGATCCTCCTGCTCGCGGTCGACGTAGAGGACCCCGTCATGGTCGATCACGGAGAGCAGTGCTGCGCCGGGAACCTCGCCGGCGAGCTCCATCAGCGCGAACCGCGCCGCCTCGGCGAGCTCCCGTGCCTCTGCGACCCGGCCGGCCAGCTCGTACGCCGTCCAGCCGAGCCGGTAGCCGCCGGTTGGATCGCGCTGCGCGAGTCCTTCGAACACGAGGCTGTTCATCAGGTTGTACACCGCCGGCTTGCTCAAGCCGATCCGCCGGCTCAGCACGCTCAGGGTGAGGGGAGCCTGCGCCCGTGCGAGCAGGCGCAGCAGCTCCACCGCGTGCGAGACCGAGCGCACGGTTCGAGGCTCGTATCGGCTGGCCGGATCCTCATCGATCCTCATTGCGACTCCTGACGCATCGTTAGCAGTGAGTAAATCATATTTGCGAGCACTCATTGAGAACGAATCGATCACGATCTAGCGTCCAAGGCAGAGGAATCGACGTGGTGAAACGACAAGCCGGAGGAGCACGAGTGGGCACGGACGCGACAACCGAGAAGGACATCATCGGCGGATGGGCGCCGGCCGACGCCGGCGTGTACGGCGCGGCGTTCGCGACCGCGCGGGAGAAGGTGCGCTCGCTGATCACCCGGAATCCCGGTACCTTCCCGACCTTCACCGACGGCGGCGCCTGGCATTTCGAGGACGACCCCTGGGCGCCGACCTGGTCGGCGGGCTTCCTGACCGGTCTGCTCTGGCTCTTCGCCGACCACGACGAAACGGGATGGTGGCGCAGGCAGGCGGAGAAGTACAGCGAGCTGCTCGAGCCGCGCAAACACGACGGCGGCACGCACGACATCGGCTTCCTGTTCACCCCGAGCTGGGGCCGGTGGCATGCGGCCGCGCCGAGCGAGCGCACCGCTGCGGTGCTCATCCAGGCGGGCCGCACCATGGCACGCCGCTTCAACGAGCACGGACGCTATCTGTCCACGTGGGTCGACCCCGGCAGCACTTTCATCGACGTGATGATGAACATCGGCATCATCTACCAGGCCGGCCACCTCAGCCATGACGAGAACCTCGCCCAGATCGCCACCGCGCATGCGATGACGACGCGCCGCTACCTCGTCCGCGGTGACGGGACCAGCGTGCACGAGGCCTGGTTCGACCCGGAGACCGGCGAGTTCCAGCGCACCGCCACGCACCAGGGATACCGATCGGATTCGAGCTGGGTCCGCGGCCATGCGTGGGGGGTCTACGGGTTCGGCAGTGCGTACAGCTGGACCGGGGATCCGCGCTTCCTCGACACCGCGCGGCTGCTCGCCGACACGTACATCGCGCGCACCGGGGACCGCCTGGTGCCGCCGAACGATTGGGACGACCCGACCCCGCGGTTCGCCTACGAGTCCTCCGCCGGCGCGGTCGTCGCGGCGGGGCTGCTGCAGCTGGCCGACCTGAGCGGCGACGCCGGCGGAGAGAAGTACCGCCGCTATGCCTACCAGCTGGTCGCGAAGCTGAGCGGCCCCGAGTTCCTCGCGCAGCCCGGGTCCGCTTGGGAGGGCGTGCTGCGACACGCCATCTACCACCTGAACAACCAGGTCGGGGTCGACGAGTCGGTCATGTGGGGCGACTACTACTACGTGGAGGCGCTGCACCGGATCCTCCGTGGCAGCGTTGCGGCGACACGATGATCGCGAGCGAGAAAGGCGACCGGGCGGGCGCCGCCTCCGGAGGAGCCGCCTCGAAAGGACGGATCGTCACAGCCGGGGGCGGCGGAGGCGGTCGCGCGATGACCGCGATGACAGGTCGCCCTGAAAGAATCGACCTCTCACCGGCCGATGGAGATGCCCGATGATGTTCATGAGTGCCGAGGAAGCCGCCGCGCTCGTCCCCGACCAGGTCACCCTTCTCGTCGACGGCTCCGGCGGCGGAGTGAATGAGCCCGGTGCGGTGCTCGCCGCGATCGAGGACCGCTTCCTGCGCACCTCGACGCCGCGTGGTCTCACGGTTCTGCACGTGTCGGGGATGGGATCCGGCAACGGCGACGGGATCGACCATCTCGCCTACGAAGGACTCACCACCCGCGTGATCGGCGGTCACTGGGCATGGTCGCGCCGGATGCAGGAACTCGCCGCCGACGAGCGCATCCAGGCGTACTGCCTGCCGCAGGGCACCCTGTCGCACCTGCTGCGGGAGATCGCCGGCGGACGGCCCGGCCCGGTCTCGGCCGTCGGCCTCGGCACCTTCGTAGACCCCCGGCTGGACGGTGGCAGACTGAACCGTGCGGCGGTCGAGCCGGTCAACGAGCTCGTCGACCTCGGCGGCCGCATCTACATCCACACCCCCGCGTTCCCGATCCACGTGGCCGTCATCCGCGGCACGACCGCGGACGAGCACGGCAACCTCACCATGGAGGGCGAGGGGCTCCTCGCCGAGACGCTCGCGGCGGCGCAGGCGGCCAAGGCGAGCGGCGGGATCGTCATCGCCCAGGTGCGCAACCGCGTGCCGTACGGGGCGATCGAGGCCGACCGGGTGCGGGTGCCGGGGATCCTCGTCGATGCGATCGTGGTCGACCCGACCCAGCGCCTCTCCGCCGCCACGGATCGCGACCCGGTGCTGGAGTCGCGGCTGCGCAGTCCCGAAGTGGAGATCCCCCCGATCCCGTTCACGGTTCGCAAGGTGATCGCCCGCCGCGCCGCGCAGGAGGTCAGGGCCGGCGAGGTCGTCAACCTGGGCTTCGGGATGCCGGACGGCGTTGCGGCGGTCCTCGCCGAGGCCGGCGTCGCAGACGAGGTGCTGTTCACCGTCGAGCAGGGGCACGTCGGCGGTGTTCCGGCGGGCGGCACCGACTTCGGCCTCGCCCGCAACGCCGAATCCTCGATCGACGCCGGCGCCCAGTTCGACTGGTACGACGGCGGCGGCCTCGATCTCGCGGTGCTGAGCTTCGCCGAGGTGGACCGGCACGGGAATGTCAACGTGAGCAGGTTCGGTCGGCGCGTGGCCGGCATCGGCGGTTTCGTGAACATCTCCCAGGGCGCGCGACGCGTCGTCTTCGTCGGGACCTTCGATGCCGGAACCACGAGCACGCTGGACGGTCGCGGCGGCATCGCGGTCGGCGGCGGCGGTGTGCAGAAGTTCGTGGACGCCGTGCAGCAGATCAGCTTCAGCGGTCCTCTCGCGGCAGAGGCCGGCAAGCCGGTCCTCTACGTCAGCGAGCGGGCCGTGTTCGAGCTCGGACCAGGCGGGCTGACCCTTGTCGAGATCGCCCCGGGCCTCGACGTGGAGCGCGACGTCGTCGCGCGGATGGGGTTCCGTCCGGCGATCAGCCCCGATCTCGCGGAGATGGACCCCGCACTGTTCGCCGACGCAGTGCTCCCGCTCGTGCTCACACCCGCCGGCCTCGAGGAGATCGCCCCATGACGCTGTCCACCACACTCCGCGATGACGGCATCCTGATCGCCGTCATCGATCGAGCGGCCAAGGGCAACGCCCTGGACACGCCGACCATCGACGCGCTCGGCGATCTCGCCGCGAGCCTGCACGCCGGCGACCAGCCGACCGTGCGAGCCGTGATCATCACCGGCGCAGGCGAACGCGCGTTCTCCGCGGGCGCCGACATCTCCACCCTGCGCGGGCTCTCCGCGGACGCGGCCCGGCGCCAGATGCTGCACGGACAGGACGTGTTCGACCGCATCGAGGAGCTGCCGCAGCCGACCATCGCCGCGATCAACGGCGTCGCCCTCGGCGGCGGTCTGGAGCTCGCCATGGCGTGCGACCTGCGCACCGCGGCGACCTCCGCCCGGCTCGGGCAGCCCGAGATCACCCTCGCCAACCTCCCCGGCTGGGGCGGGACCCAGCGGCTTCCCCGGCTGGTCGGCAAGGGACGGGCGCTGGAGCTGATCCTCACCGGCGACCCGATCGATGCGGACGCCGCCCTCGCCTGCGGTCTCGTCAACGCCGTCGGCGACGATGCGGTGGACGTGGCGCTCGCGCTCGCCGCCCGCATCGTCCGGCACGCGCCCGGCGCGGTCGCGGCGGCGAAGGACGCCGTCCTCGCCGGCGATCGGCACGGTGTCCGTGAAGGCCTTCGCCGTGAGGCGGAGCTCGTCGGCCAGCGGTGTGCGACGCCCGAACAGCGCGCCGCCGTGGAAGCCTTCCTCACCCGCAGATCCACCCCCACAACGAAAGCAGATCCCTCATGAGCGGACACTTCTCCTCGCCCCCTCGGCTGATCCTCGGCGACGACGCGCTGGACACCGCCGCTGCGTTGCTGCCCACCCTCGGCAGCTCCGTGCTCATCGTCACGGATCCCGGCATCGTCGCCGCGGGCATCCACGCGCAGGTCTCCGACATCCTGGCGGCGGGCGGCCTGCCGATCCACACCTTCTCGAACGTGGTGGGGAACCCCGACGTCGAGACCGTCGTCGCCGCTTCGGCCGCCCGCGAGGCGACCGGGGCCGATGTCATCGTCGCCATCGGCGGCGGATCCAGCATCGACGTGGCCAAGGCCGTGGCCGTCGTCGCGACCAACGGCGGCGGCATCGCCGACTACGAGGGCGTGGACCGGTTCCGCACCCCGCCGCTGCCGGTGCTGGTGGTGCCGACCACCGTCGGCTCCGGATCCGAGGTCACCAAGGGCGCGGTGATCACGAACCACGCCACCAGCGTGAAGATGATCGTGGTCTCCGACCTGATGTTCCCGCGCATCGCGATCCTCGACCCGCGCGTGGTCGCCAAGCTGCCGGGGCGCATCGCCGCGACCACCGGCATGGACGCGCTCACGCACGCGATCGAGGCCTACGTGGCCAAGGGCGCGAACCCCGTCACGGACGCGATCAACCTCGGCGCGATCGAGATCATCGGCAAGAACCTCGTCGCCGCCTCCCAGGGCGACCCCGATGCGCTCTACCAGATGCTCGTCGCCTCGTCGATGGCCGGGATCGGCTTCCATGACGCGGGACTCGGCGCGGTGCACGCGCTGGCCAACACGATCGGCGGGCACTTCGGCATCCACCACGGCACGGCCAATGCGCTGTTCCTGCCGTACGTGATCGACTTCAACATTCCAGCGGCGCCCGCCCGCTTCGCCCGGATCGCGCAAGCGCTCGGCGAAGACGTCTCGGGGCTGTCCGTCGACGATGCCGCCGCGAAGGCCTCGGACGCCGTGCACCGTCTCGCCGACGAGACCGGAGTGCCGCGCACCCTGACCGAGCTGGACATCCCGGAGGACGCGATCGACCGGCTCGCAGAGGACGCCCTGCAGCAGGCCGACCTTCCCGGCAACCCCCGTGAGGCCACCCTCTCCGACCTCGTCGCCCTGTACCGTCGCGCACTCTGAAAGGAACGCCCGTGCCCATTCCCACCCCTACCCACGCCGACGCCCGCCTCGTCGGTCACATCATCGGAGACCAGGAGACCGGCGCCGCCGACGAGGCGATCGAGCGCCGTGCGCCCGGCACCGACGAGATCGTCAGCCGGGTCCTCGCCGGCGGCGCGCCCGAGGTCGCCGCCGCTGTCGGTGCCGCCCGTGGCGCGTTCGACGAAGGCCCCTGGCCGCGTCTCACGGTCGCCGAGCGCGCCGCGGCCCTGCACCGTGTCGCCGACCTCATCGACGCGCACGCGGACGAGCTCGCGCGTCTGGACGCCGAGGAGTCCGGCAAGCCCCTCACCACCGCGGAGGGCGACATCGGCGGCGCGGCGGGCCTCTGGCGCTATGCCGCCGCGCTCGCCCTCACCATGAAGGGCCAGACCTTCACAGGCAATGGACCCGACTACACCGGTCTGGTTCTGCGCGAGCCGATCGGCGTCGTCGGTCTCATCATCCCCTGGAACTTCCCGGCGCTGATCCTCAGCCAGAAGCTGCCGTTCGCGCTCGCCGCAGGCTGCACGGCGGTGGTCAAGCCGTCCGAGTTCACCAGCTCCAGCGCGCACCTGCTCGTCCGGCTCATCGCCCAGGCGGGGATCCCGGCCGGCGTCGTGAACCTGGTCGTGGGGGATGGCAGGGCAGGGCAGGCGCTCGTCGAGTCCGAGGGCGTCGACCTGGTCTCCTTCACCGGATCCACGGCGACCGGTCGCCGGGTGATGACGGCCGCGGCCGGGAACATGAAGAAGATCTCGCTGGAGCTCGGCGGGAAGGCCGCGAACATCGTGTTCGCCGACGCCGACCTCGAGGACGCGGCCGCCGGTGTCGTGCACGGCGTGACCTTCAACAACGGCGAGTGCTGCGTCTCGCAGCCGCGGCTGCTGGTGCACGCGTCGGTCGCCGACGACTTCGTCCAGGAGGTCGCGCGACGGATGCAGCGCATCCGGGTCGGGCAGCCGCTGGATCGGGCGACGCAGCTCGGCGCGCTCATCCATGCACCGCATCTGGCGCGGGTGAAGGGATTCGTCGCGGACGCCGTACGATTCGGCGGCGAGATCGTCACCGGCGGCGGGGATCCGGCCGGGTCGGATCTCGGCAACGGCCAGTTCATCGCGCCGGCGGTCATCGACCGGGTCGCCGCCGACGCCCCTGTCTTCCAGGAGGAGATCTTCGGCCCTGTTCTCGGCGTCACGCGGTTCACGGACCCGGCCGAGGCCATCCGTCTCGCCAACGGGGTGCAGTACGGTCTCGCGAACACGATCTGGTCGAAGAGCACCGACACCGTCCTCGACGTCGCCAAGGCGCTGAGGAGCGGCACCGTCTACGTGAACACGACGATCGACGCGCCCGCGCAGATGCCGTTCGGCGGCTACAAGGCCAGCGGCATCGGCCGAGAGATGGGCGAGGCCGGGTTCGAGGAGTTCACCGAGCTGAAGAGCGTGAGCATCCGCACCGGGAAGCGCGTCCACACGTTCCCCGGCTGAACACACGCGAGGGGCGCGGGAGCTGGCGCCCGCGCCCCTGCGCGGGCGGTCGCCCTGCACAGACGTGCGACGAGCCGGATTGTGCACGGGAATCGGGAGCGGCGTGCCGTCGCGATCCTGGGCGGCCTAGCCTCGCGGTGTGACTGAGGACGCGGACTCCGAGAGAGGGGAACCAGCGGTCGTTGCGCGCGTCCCGCGCCGGATCCGCCCAGGGCTCGCGGTGGCGCTCGTCGCCGTGCCGGTGACGGTCGGTGCTGCGCCGGGCACAGCGGGATCGGACGGGACCGAGGGAGCGCTGACCGATCCGGGCACCTCGGACATCGCAGCGCTGGACCAGCGGGCGCGCGTATGAGCAGCGCAGCCGGCGCGACACCGGATTCGCCGCGACAGCGCCTGCGCGATGTGCGCATGGTTCCTGTCGCGCTCACGGCATGGGCGGTCGCGTTGCTTCTCGGCTTTCTGCCCGTTCTCGCCGGACCCACCTGCGAGATCACGGCGGTGCTCGCGTCGATCCTGCTGGTCGCTCGCGCTCGCGTCGGGCTGGTCGCTCGGGCTCGCGTCGGCGGGGGCAGACCGACGACGGACCATGCTCGTCCTGGCGCCGACCGGCTTCGCCGGGCGCGCGGTGACCGCGGCACCGCTGCGGAGCGCGGGCGGCTTCCCTTCGCCCTCGCCCGGGCGGCGCCGCTCGGCCTGGTGTGCCTCACCGTGGCCGCCGGGATCGGCGCGTCGATCGCGCTCGCACAGCCCGCCCGCGATCGGGCGGCGGAGCTGACCGGACACGTGGTGACCGCCGAGGTGAGCGTGCGGTCGCTGCCCTCGCTGGGCGCCGACGGCCGGCTCTGGGCGGATGCCGACACGCGCCGGCTCGGGCCAGGGGATGATCCCGCACCGCTGCAGGTGCCGGTGCGGGTCGGGATCCCGCCGGATGCGCGCTCGGCCACGCTCGGACCGGGCACCGTGCTGCGGCTCACCGCGCAGACCAAGCGCACGGATCCCGGTGAACGCGCGGCCCTGGTGCTGTTCGCGGAGGGCCCGGCCGAGCAGCTGTCTCGAGGCGGACCGGTCGAGCGGATCGCCGGCGACGTGCGCGCCGCGTTCATCGCGCGCGCCCAGCGGCTGCCCGAGCCCGGCTCGGAGCTGCTCCCGGGGCTCGCCGTCGGCGATGTGCGCGCGGTGAGCGACGAACTCGACGCGGCGATGAAGGCCAGCGGGCTCTCGCACCTGACGGCGGTGAGCGGCAGCAACCTTGCGCTCGTGGCCGCGGCCGGCTTCGGGATCGTCGCGCTGTGCGGCGGCGGCAGGATCGTCCGCATCGCCGTCGCGGCACTCGCCCTCGCCGGATTCGTCGTGCTGGTGACACCGCAGCCGAGCGTGATCCGGGCCGCGGCCATGGCGGGGGTGGCCATGGCCGCCCTGCTCCTCGGTCGTCCGCGAGCCGGCCTCTCGGTGCTGCTGCTCGCGATCACGGTGCTGCTGCTCGCGGATCCGCGTCTCGCCGCCGCGCCCGGGTTCGCGCTGTCGGCCGCGGCCACGGCCGGACTCATCGCGCTCGCGCCGCCGCTGGCCGCGGGGCTCGAGCGGTGGCTGCCCGGGCCGGTCGCGCTCGCGATCGCGGTCCCGCTGTCGGCACAACTCGCCTGCGGGCCCATCATCGCCCTGTTCGCGACCCAGCAGTCGCTGGTCTCCGCGGTGGCGAACCTGCTGGCCGAGCCCGCCTCGCCGATCGCGACCGTGCTGGGCCTGCTCGCCTGCCTCGCCATGCCGGTGCCACCGCTCGCAGACCTGTTCGCGGCGGCCGCGTGGCTTCCCTCCGCCTGGATCGCGCAGACCGCCGTGACGACAGCGGCCCTGCCGCTGGCCACGATCGAGGCGCCTGCCGGCATCGTCACAGCCCTGGCCGTGGCGGCCCTCAGCGCGGGCATGTTCTGGATGATCGTGCCGCATCGCCCGCTCCGTGCCCCGTGGCGGGCCATCGCCGGCGGCCTGACCGCGGTGCTGGCCGGCACGGCGGCGGGCTTCGGGATCGTCGCGGGTCCTGTGGCGACGCTGCAGCGTCCCTCGGACTGGGGGATCGCGATGTGCGACATCGGGCAGGGCGATGCCGTGCTCGTGCGAAGCGCGGAAAGAAGCATGCTCATCGACACCGGGCCGGATCCGGATCCGCTGCGGCGCTGCCTCGACGAGCTCGGAATCGCCCGGCTCGACGTGCTGGTGCTGACCCATTTCGACCACGATCACGCCGGCGCGTCCGATGTGCTCGTCGGGCGTGCGGACATCGTGCTGCACGGACCGGTGGACACCGCCGCGCACCAGCACCAGCTCGATCGGCTCGAGCGCGCGGGAGCGCAGATCGTGGCGGCGTCGGCGGGGATGACCGGACGCCTGGGCGGCGCCGACTGGCGCGTGCTCTGGCCCCGGCGCGACGAGAAGGTCTTCCCGGCGGGCAACGACGCCGGTGTGGTGCTGCAGATCGAGGGCGGCGGGGTGCCGCGGAGCCTGTTCCTGGCGGACCTCTCGGCGGCCTCGCAGGCCATGCTGCGGCGGCTCGCCCATCCGCACGACGAGACCGTCGTGAAGGTCGCGCACCATGGCAGCGCCGATCAGGATCCGCAGCTCTATGCGGATCTGGATCCGGCTCTCGCGCTGATCTCCGTGGGCGAGGGCAACGACTACGGGCACCCGCGAGCGAAGACCCTGGACATGCTGCGCGCCCTGCGCGCGCCGATCCTGCGGACCGACCAGCGCGGCACGATCCTCGTGTCCGAGGGGGAGGAGGGGCTGCAGGTCTGGGCCGAGCGCCCGGCCCCGGCCGACGGCGCCCCGTCCGACGGTGCCCGGTCCGACGGTGCCCCGTCCGACGGGCGCGCCACGGCGGCACCGATCGCGAGCCCGGCGCGTGCCTCGGAGCCGATGCCGGCGCCGACCGCACGGGCGCCGTGAACGTCCGCGCCCGCCGGTACGCTGGAGGAATGCCCGCACCTCGCTCGTCCTCCGCCGCACGTCGCGGAGGGAAGGCGACGAACATCCCGCAGGTGTCCTGGCGCGACCCGCGGCCGGCGCCGATCGTGCTGGTGTCCGGCCCGGAGGAGATCTGCGCCGAGCGCGCCATCGCGGGGGTGCGCGCGTATCTGCGCGCCGAGGATCCCGCCCTCGAGGTCAGCGACCTGCGCGCGGACGACTACGAATCGGGGAGCCTGCTGGGCCTCGCCTCGCCGTCGCTGTTCGGCGAACCGCGCCTGCTGCGCATCTCGGGCGTCGAACGCTGCACGGACGCGTTCCTCGCCGAGGCCGTGGCCTACCTCGAGCATCCGCAGGAGGGTGCGACGGTCGTGCTGCGGCACACCGGTGCGACAGTGCGCGGCAAGAAGCTGCTCGACGCGATCCGCGCGGGCACCGGCGGCGGGATCGAGATCGCCTGCCCCGCCATCAAGCGCGACGATGAGAAGGCAGACTTCGCTGCGGGGGAGTTCCGTGCCGCCGGTCGGCGCATCCAGCCGCAGGCGCTGCGCGCGCTGGTCTCCGCGTTCTCCGACGACATCACCGAACTCGCCGCCGCCTGTCAGCAGCTCATCAACGACGTGCAGGGCGACGTCACGCCTGATCTCGTCGAGCGCTACTACGGCGGGCGTGTCGAGGTCTCCGCGTTCGTCGTCGCCGACACGGCGATCGCCGGGCGCCTCGGCGAGGCGCTCGTCGCGCTCCGGCACGCGTTGGCCTCAGGGGCGGATCCGGTGCCGATGGTCGCCGCGTTCGCGATGAAGCTGCGGTCGATGGCGCGCGTGGCCGGATCCCGGGAATCGAACGCGGCTCTGGCTGCGCGGCTCGGGATGAAGGACTGGCAGGTGGATCGCGCCCGCCGCGATCTGAGCGGCTGGAACGAGCGCACCCTCGGCCTCGCGATCCAGGCGACCGCGCGCGCGGACGCCGACGTCAAGGGCGCCGCCCGCGACCCGATCTTCGCGCTCGAGCGGATGATCACGGTGATCGCCACGCGGGCGCCTTACGGCAGCTGAGCGAGGCCGGGCGACGCGGAGCCGACCGGATCCGCTCCGGCCGCTTCCGGCGCGCCGAGAGGGAAACGCCTCTGCCGGGCCGCTGGGGGCGGTGAAATCCATCTCCGCGGCTGCATGCGGCGTGTGTCGGATCGGTGCGAGATGGACAACGCCTCTGCCGGGGCACGGGGGGCGGCGAAGACCATCTCCGCGGAGCACGGCCCCGGGACCTTGGAACGACGAAGGCCCGCCCCAGTCGGGACGGGCCTTCGCAAGATCCGGCTCAGAGAGCGGAGACCTGCTTCGCGATCGACGACTTGCGGTTCGCGGCCTGGTTCGAGTGGATGACGCCCTTGCTGACGGCCTTGTCGAGCTTCTTCGACGCCGTCTTCAGCGCGGCCTCGGCGGCGGCCTTGTCGCCACCGGCGATGGCCTTGCGGGTGTTGCGGACCGCGGTCTTCAGCTCGCTCTTGACGGCCTTGTTGCGCTCGCGCGCCTTCTCGTTGGTCTTGTTGCGCTTGATCTGCGACTTGATGTTCGCCACGGATGGAAACCTTCGTTCGAGTGATGGATGGTTGTGCCGGCCTGGCGGTAGAGGGGCGCCTCCGGCAGCGTGCAGGGGTGGGACCTGACACGCAAGCCAATCACCGATCTTATCAGGGATCCGGTCGGGGGCGAACCGATCCTCAGAGGTGTCGTCCCCGTGAGCGGACCCTATGGGGTGCGCTCACGGGGACGACACGGTGGTGGCGCGCCGTGCGCGCGGGCGGAGCGTGGCGGGGTGCATGCTGTCCCTCGAGGAGGCACGCTCGTGACAGCACATTCAGGCGCGCCCGCGCAGGGCACGCCCGCGCACGCCGAGGCGGCGCGGGTCGGCGTGCTGTGGATGACGCTGTTCACCCTCGCGTGGCTCGCGATCTGGACGGTCCAGCTCACGCCCGTGCAGCTCCTGCTGCCGCTGCAGCTGGACACCGGCGCGCCGGGGGAGAGCTGGATCGCGGGCGTCGTCTGGGCGGGGGTCGTGCTGTCGGTGGGCGGACTGGTCGGCATCATCGCCGCGCCCGTGTCCGGCCGCTGGTCCGACCGCACCCGCTCGCGGCGGGGGCGTCGGCGGCCATGGGCGATGGGCGGATCCCTCCTCGCGGCACTCGGTCTCCTCCTCACGGGTTTGGCGACGGGCCCGATCGCCGTCGGCGGCGCCTGGATCGTCGTCTCGGTCGGGGTCTCCGTCGCGTCGGCCGCGCTCACCGCGATGATCGCGGACCAGCTCACCGCACAGCGCGGCGCGGCCTCGGCGGCGGCGAGTTCGGCGCAGGCGGTCGGCATCGTCGTCGGAGTGGGCGCGGTCGTGCTTCTCGGCCTCGGAATCCTCCCGTCCTATCTGCTGCTGGCCGCGATCATCGCCGTCGTCGGGGTGGGCACGGCGCTGTGGCTGCCCGATGCGCCGGCGCACGAGCTCGCGCCGCCCGTGCTGCGCCCGGGCTCCCGGACGGCGTCCTGGCGCGACCGCGACTTCCTGTGGCTGCTCATCAGCCGTCTGATCGTGAACATCGGCAACGCGTTCGGCACGTCGCTGCTGCTGTTCTTCCTGCTCTACGGTGTGAGGGTCGCCTCGGACGAGGCACAGGACGACCTGCTCGTGCTGATCGTGATCTACACGGTCTTCGTGGTGATCGCGTCGATCGTCGCCGGCATGCTGTCGGACCGTCGCTCCGCGAATCCGCTGCGCCGTCGCCGCATGATCACCGCGGTCTCCGCCGTCGTGCAGGCGATCTCGGGGGTTGTGATCCTCATCCACCCCTCGTTCCAGACGACCGCGGTCGCCGCTGCCGTCATGGGTGCCGGCTACGGCGCCTACATGGCCGTGAGCCTGGCGTTCGCGACCGATCTGCTGAAGGATCCGGACGATCACGCCCGGGATCTGGGGCTGGTGAACGTGTCTGCGCAGCTCGGTCAGCTCCTGGGGCCTCTGCTCGGAGCGGGGCTCGTCGCCCTGGTCGGCGGGTTCTGGCTGCTGTTCGCCGCCGCCGCGGTGCTGTCGGCGGTGGGCGGGGCGATGACCTATGCGGTCAGGGCGCCGTCTCCAGCGTCGCCAGCGCCAGCTGCAGCACCGCGTTGAACACGCGCGGACGCATCGCGGTGACGAGGTGCGTCGTGCGCGGCACGATGATGAACTCGGCGTCGGGCGCCAGCCGGCGGTACAGCGTCTCATGCGTGCGCAGCTGGTCGAACTGCCCGTTCACGAACCACGTCGGCACGCGGATGCGGGGGACGGCCGAGACCAGATCCAGCTGAGCGAGCGCGCGCAGCGCCGCATCCTGCGCGGCCATCGCGAAGCCGCCCGCGCCGAAGTCGTCGCGGGTGGAGGCGGGCAGCGTGGCGTCGAGCACCTGCCGGCTCAGCCACATCCCTCGATCCGGCATCGCGTTCAGGGCGCCGGCCAGAACCCGGTAGGCGGCCAGCCCCGCGCCCCGGGGGAGCGCGGTGCACGAGGCGCCGATGAACCCGGCGATCGGCGGGGCGGGATCCGTTCCCGCGTACGCGGTCGAGAGCAGTCCGCCCATGGAGTGCCCGATCAGCAGCACGGGCCCTTCGACGCGGCGCACGGCGTCGTCGACCGTGCGCATCGCCTCGTCGAGCGTGAACGGCTCATCCATGCGGGTGCCGTGGCCGGGAAGGTCGACCGCGACCGACGGGTTGCCCCGCTCGGCGAGGAACTCCTCCTGGGCGCGCCACATCGTCGCGGAGGTGCGGATCCCGTGCACCAGGACCACGGACACGGGCGAGCGGCTCATGGCCGCCAGTCTAAGGAGATCGTGCCAGGACCGGGCCCCGCGTGCGGGCCGGGCCGGGCCGGCGAGAGCCCCGCGGGCAGGGAGCGGGACGGCCTCTCCGGTCGCTCCCGTAGAATCGTCGGGATACCCGGTTCCTCCCGGGGCCAGCTCGATCCGCCCGCCGGACCCCGCATCGTTCAGGACCACATGTCACCTCGCGCCCTCACTCCGCTGCAGCCGGCCGCCACGCCGCCGCAGCAGATCCGCAACTTCTGCATCATCGCCCACATCGACCACGGCAAGTCGACCCTGGCCGATCGGATGCTCCAGATCACCGGCGTGGTCTCCGACCGCGACATGCGCGCGCAGTATCTCGACCGCATGGACATCGAGCGCGAGCGCGGCATCACGATCAAGAGCCAGGCGGTGCGCATGCCGTGGGCGATCAAAAGCCCGGTTGCTGAGCGAGGCCCGGAGGGTCGAGACGAAGTATTCGCGCTGAACATGATCGACACGCCGGGGCACGTCGACTTCACGTACGAGGTGTCGCGCTCCCTCGCCGCCTGCGAGGGCGCGATCCTCCTCGTCGACGCGGCGCAGGGCATCGAGGCGCAGACCCTCGCGAACCTGTACCTGGCGCTCGAGAACGACCTCACGATCATCCCGGTGCTGAACAAGATCGACCTTCCCGCCGCCGAGCCGGAGAAGTACGCGAAGGAACTGGCCGACCTCATCGGCGGCAGTCCGGACGACGTGCTGCGCGTGTCCGGCAAGACCGGTGCCGGCGTCGAGGACCTGCTGGACCGGCTGGTGCAGCAGATCCCGGCTCCCGTCGGTGACGCGGATGCCCCCGCCCGCGCCATGATCTTCGACTCGGTCTACGACGCGTACCGCGGCGTGGTGACCTACGTGCGCATGGTGGACGGCAAGCTCACGCCGCGCGAGCGGATCCAGATGATGTCCACGGGCGCCAACCACGAGCTGCTCGAGATCGGCGTCTCCAGTCCCGAGCCGGTGCCCACCAAGGGCCTCGGCGTCGGCGAGGTGGGCTACCTCATCACCGGCGTGAAGGACGTGCGCCAGTCGAAGGTCGGCGACACCGTCACGACCGCGCGCAAGCCGGCGACCGATGCCCTGGCCGGATACACCGACCCGAAGCCGATGGTGTTCAGCGGCATCTACCCGATCGACGGCAGCGACTACGCGGAGCTGCGCGAGGCGCTCGACAAGCTCAAGCTGTCCGACGCGTCGCTGCAGTACGAGCCGGAGACCTCGGTCGCGCTCGGCTTCGGCTTCCGCTGCGGGTTCCTGGGCCTGCTGCACCTCGAGATCATCACCGAGCGGCTGAGCCGCGAGTTCGGGCTCGACCTCATCACGACCGCGCCGAGCGTGATCTACGAGGTGCTCACCTCGGACACGGGCGAGACGGTGACCGTCACGAACCCCAGCGAGTACCCGGACGGACGGATCGGATCCGTCTCCGAGCCGATGGTGAAGGCGGCGATCCTGCTGCCCAAGGACTACGTCGGCACGGTCATGGAGCTGTGCCAGTCGCGGCGCGGATCGCTGCTGGGCATGGAGTACTTCTCCGAGGAGCGCGTGGAGCTGCGCTACAACATGCCGCTCGGCGAGATCGTGTTCGACTTCTTCGACCAGCTCAAGTCCAAGACGCAGGGCTACGCGTCGCTGGACTACGAGCCCGCAGGCTCCCAGGAGGCCGACCTGGTCAAGGTCGACATCCTGCTGCAGGGCGAGAAGGTCGACGCGTTCAGCTCGATCGTGCACCGCGACAAGGCCTACGCGTACGGCACGATGATGGCCGAGCGGCTGCGCAAGCTCATCCCTCGGCAGCAGTTCGAGGTGCCGATCCAGGCCGCGATCGGCGCCCGCATCATCGCCAGAGAGACCATCCGCGCGATCCGCAAGGACGTGCTCGCGAAGTGCTACGGCGGTGACATCACCCGCAAGCGCAAGCTCCTCGAGAAGCAGAAGGAGGGCAAGAAGCGCATGAAGATGGTGGGCCGCGTCGAGGTCCCCCAGGAGGCGTTCATCGCCGCGCTCTCGGGCGATGTCGAGGGCAAGGACAAGAAGTAGGTCTCCCGCGCAGAAGGACTCCAGCCTTGGGAGAACCTGGGTGGGGCGCCGGGGCCGGCAAGTAGGGTGGTTGACATGCGTCGCGGGACATTCCGAGAAGGAACGGTGGACTATGCCGCCGTGGGCGCGACCCACGCGCCCGACCTGATGCAGTATCCGCCGGAGCGGAGCCTCCCCGCCGAGGAGTCCTGGCGGCTGGGCAGCGGTGAGGAGCGGTTCCGCACGGCCGGCGATGCGCTGCTGTCCTGGACAGCGCAGCGCGCGGCGGGTCTTCAGCTCACGGAGGTGCGACCGGCCTCGAGCCCCGGGTACGCCGGGGTCAGCTTCGACGCCGATGGCGCCCCGATCGCCCCGAGCCGCACCGAGGTGGAGCCTCGCTATGACGAGGACGGCACGCCGTGGGTGGGTCCCGGGATGACGCTCAAACTGCACGGGCGGGTGGCGGGCATGCGCGCGGACGCCGAGCTGCGGGTGATCTCCGTGACGGAGCAGACGCGCCGGATCGGCTTCGTGCTGGGCACGGTCGCCGGATCCGTGGTGAGCGGCGAGGAGTCGTTCGACATCGACTGGAACGATGCGGACGAGGTGTGGTTCACCGTGCGTGCGTTCGACCGGCCCAACAGCTTCCTCTACCGGAGCATCCCGTACCTCGTGAAGCGCCGTCGTCGCGAGCTCTTCGCACGGTATCTGAGGGCGATCTCTCCGCTGTACGCGACGCCGGTCTGATGGCGGGCCCGCTGCCGCTCGGGGATCCGGCTCCCGCGGACGGGCGGCTTCCGGCCGATCTGCGGATCGATCCCGACGTCCCGTTCTCCGCCTATCTGCACGTGCCGTTCTGCCGGGTGCGCTGCGGATACTGCGACTTCAACACGTACACCGCCTCCGAGCTGCGCGGCGCTCGTCAGGACGCCTACGCCGACACGCTGATCCAGGAGATCGCCCTGGCGCGCGCCGTGCTCGCCGAGCGCGGCCCGCTGCGGCCCCTGAGCACCGTGTTCTTCGGGGGAGGCACGCCCACCCTTCTGCCGGCCGGCGACCTCGTCCGCATGCTCGGCGCCGTGATCGGCGCGTTCGGCATCGTCGAGGGCGCCGAGGTGACCGTCGAGGCGAACCCCGACACAGTGACCGTGGAGGTCGCCCGCGAGCTCGCCGCCGCGGGCGTGACCCGGATGTCGATCGGCATGCAGTCGGCCGTGCCGCACGTGCTGGCGGTGCTGGACCGTACGCACCGTCCGGAGAACGTGCGCACCGCCGTCGACGCGGCCCGCGCGGCGGGACTCGCGGTCAGCGTCGATCTCATCTACGGGGCGCCGGGCGAGACCCTCGATGACTGGCGCACCTCGCTCACGACCGCGATCGGACTTGATCCGGACCACATCTCCGCCTATGCGCTCATCATCGAGGACGGCACCAAGCTCGCCCGCCAGATCCGCCGCGGCGAGGTGCCCGCCCCCGACGACGATCTGCAGGCGGACATGTACGAGCTCGCCGATCGCCTGCTGGGCGAGGCCGGCTTCGACTGGTACGAGGTGAGCAACTGGGCACGACGGGGTGCGGCCGGCGCAGGCTCCGACGCGGACGCCGTCGACCGGCGCTCCCGCCACAACATGGCGTACTGGCGCGGCACGGACTGGTGGGGCTTCGGCCCCGGGGCGCACAGCCATGTGGCCGGGCTGCGGTGGTGGAACGTGAAGCACCCGGCCGCGTACGCGCAGCGGCTCGCGGCTGCGCAGTCGCCGGCCGCGGGCACCGAGCGCCCTGACGCCGAGGCCGCGCAGCTGGAGCGGATCCTGCTGCGCTCGCGGATGGCGGAGGGGATGCCGCTGGACGCGATCGCGGCCGACGCCCGCATCAGGATCGCGGGGCTCATCGCGGACGGCCTGGTCGATGCGGGCGCGGCACTGCGCGGCACCCTCGTGCTCACGCTGCGCGGACGGCTGCTCGCCGATGCCGTGGTGCGCGCCCTGACCGACTGAGCGCGGTGCCCGACCGGCTGAGCGCGGTACCCGCCTTTGCTCGCTGGTCGCGGATTGCGGGTATTCCGGACCGGATCCCGCAATCTGCGACCACTGAGGGGGATGGGGGTGCGGCGCCGGCCCAGGGAGCGGGACCGCGACTCGGCCATCCAGGGCCCGGCACGATAGGATTGGCACTCAGGATGCACGAGTGCCAGCGGTGAGGAGGAGCGATGGTCTCAGAACGCGGACTCCAGGTGCTCCGCGCCATCGTCGAGGACTACGTCGAGACGAACGAGCCGGTCGGCAGCAAGTCGATCGTGGAGCGGCACGCGTTCGGCGTGTCCGCCGCGACGATCCGCAACGACATGGCCCAGCTCGAGGACGAGGACCTCATCGCGGCTCCGCACACCTCCTCGGGGCGGGTGCCGACCGACAAGGGCTACCGCGTGTTCGTCGATCACCTCGCACAGGTGCGGCCGCTCTCGGCCGCCCAGCGCAGCGCGATCACCGCCTTCCTCGCGGATCCCGCCGATCTGGACGACCTCATGGTGCGCACGGTGCGCGTGCTCACCCGCCTCACCGGCCAGGTGGCGCTCGCGCAGTACCCGTCGTTCGCCCGCGCTCACGTGACGCACGTCGAGCTCGTGGCCCTCGGCCCGAGCCGGCTGCTCATCGTGCTGGTCACGGACGCCGGCGGCGTGTCGCAGCGGATCGTGCCGCTCCCGGTGGAACTCGACGACGCCGAGCTCGGGTCGCTCCGCGCGGTCATCACGGAGCTGCTCACCGGCCGCTCGGTGCGGCGCGGCGCCGAGCGCGTGGCGGCGGCGGCCGAGACGTCGTACGGCCCGCGCATCGACGCGGCCCGGGGCGCTCTGCTGCGCGCCGTGGCCGAAGAGCTCGCCGAGTTCCGTCAGGAGCGCCTCGTGATGGCGGGGGCGGCGACCCTGGCCCGGCGCGAGCACGACTTCCGCGGCAGCATCCATCCGCTCCTCGAGGCGATTGAGGAGCAGGTCACGCTGCTGCGCCTGATGAGCGAGATGCACGTCGACGAGCACGGGCTCGCGGCGAGCATCGGCACGGAGAACGCCGCGTTCGGCCTCGGCGAGGCCTCGATCGTGGCGAGCGACTACCTGACGCACGGAGGCACCGCACGCGTGGGCGTGATGGGGCCGACCCGGATGGACTACCCGAGCAATCTCGCGGCGGCGCGGGCCGTGGCCCGCTACCTGTCGCGGCTGCTCGAAGAGGACGAGACCGGCCGCTGATAGGCCGCACGAACACACGCGCCGCCGATGGCGGCCCGGAAAGGCGATGGTGACGGATCACTACGAGGTCCTCGGCGTCTCGCGCGATGCGAGCGAGGACGAGATCAAGAAGGCGTACCGACGGCTCGCACGACAGCTGCACCCCGACGTGAACCCCAGCGAGGACGCGGCGGAGCGGTTCAAGCTCGTCACGCACGCCTACGACGTGCTGAGCGACGCCGACTCGCGCCGCCGCTACGACATGGGCGGCGACCAGAACGGCAACGGCGGCTTCGGAGGGTTCGGCGGCTTCGGCGACATCTTCGAGACCTTCTTCGGCGGCGGAGGGGCGCGCGCGGCCCGGCCGCGGTCGCGCCGGGAGCGCGGCCAGGACGCCCTCGTGCGGGTCACCCTCGACCTCGGCGACGTCGTGTTCGGCGTGCACCGCGACATCGAGGTGGACACGGCCGTGCTCTGCGAGACGTGCCAGGGATCCTGCTGCGCGGAGGGCACCTCGCCCGTCACCTGCGACATCTGCCGCGGATCCGGTCACGTGCAGCAGCAGGTGCGCAGCCTGCTCGGCAACGTCATCACGACCGCTCCGTGCGGATCCTGCGAGGGGTTCGGCACGATGATCCCGTTCCCGTGCCAGACCTGCAACGGCCAGGGCCGGGTGCGCTCGCGCCGTACGGTCGGGCTCGACATCCCCGCCGGCGTCGAGACCGGGCTGCGCCTGCAGCTGCCGGGATCCGGCGAGGTGGGGCGCGCCGGCGGCCCCAACGGAGACCTGTACGTCGAGGTGACGGTGACGCCGCACCCGCGGTTCAGCCGTGAGGGCGACGATCTGCTGGCCACTCTCGAGGTGGCGATGAGCGACGCGATCCTCGGCGCCACGACGACGATCGAGTCGCTGGACGGGCCGGTGGAGCTGGAGATCCGTCAGGGCCTGCAGTCGGGCGACGTGCTGACGATCAAGGGCCGGGGCGTCACGCCGTTGCGCGGCAGCCAGCGCGGCGACCTGCGGGTCGGCGTGCAGGTGCTCACTCCGACCAAGCTCGACCACAAGGAGCGTCAGCTCATCGAGGACTTCGCCCAGCGCACCAAGGCGCCGGGGCCGAGGCTCGCCGAGTTCCATCAGGGGCTGTTCTCCAAGCTGCGCGACCGCTTCCGGGGCTGACGGTCGTGGCGCTGCACTTCGTGACGCCCGACGCGACCGCGGCGACGGCCGGATCCGTCGTCGCCCTCACCGGCGCCGAAGCCAAGCACGCCGCGGTCGTGCGCCGCGTGCGGATCGGGGAGCCGATCACGCTCGGCGACGGCGCGGGCGTCTGGCTCGAGGGCGAGGTCGCGGCCGCCGAGCCGGCGCGTGTCGAGGTGCGGATCCTGACACGCCGGCAGGATCCGCGTCCGGATCCCCGGATCCTGCTCGTGCAGGCCCTCGCGAAGGGGGACCGCGACGAGCTGGCCGTGCAGGCCGCGTGCGAGCTCGGCGTCGACGAGATCGTCCCGTGGCAGGCGGCCCGCAGCGTCTCCCGTTGGGAGGGCGCCAAGGCGGCGAAGGGCCGGGAGCGATGGGCCTCGATCGTGCGCGAAGCCGCCAAGCAGGCGCACCGGCCGTGGATCCCCGAGGTCTCGGCCGTCGAGACGACCGCGGATCTGGCGCGCCGGGCGACGACCCAGCGCGTGCTGATCCTGGACCCGACGGCGCCGGAGCGGCTCTCCGCGATCGTGCCTGACGAGCGCGACATCGTGCTCGTCGTGGGCCCCGAGGGCGGCATCGCGCCGGACGAGATCGAGCGTCTCGTCGCCGCGGGCGCGGAGCGGGTGCTGCTCGGCGACACCGTGCTGCGCACCTCGACCGCCGGCCCCGCCGCGATCGCGGTGCTGAACGTGGCTCGTGGGCGCTGGTAGGACCGCCGTCCCGCGGCACCGCGCGGATAGACTGATCGCATGAGCGAACCCTCGATCTTCACGCGCATCCTGAACGGGGAGATCCCCGGCGAGATCCTGCTGGAGACCGATGACGTCTTCGCGATCCGCGACATCAACCCGCAGGCGCCGCTGCATGTGCTCGTGGTCCCCAAGTCGGAGCGGTTCCGCGATGTCACCGAGCTCGCCGCGGGCGATCCGGGGCTCATGGCGAAGATGGTCGCCGCGGCGAAGGAGATCGCCGTCGAGCATGCGAACGGCGAGTACCGCCTGATCTTCAACAACGGCGCGAGCGTCGCGCAGTCCGTCTTCCACGTGCACGCCCATGTGCTCGGCAATCTCGAGGAGAACAAGCTCGTTGGCTTCTGACGAAACGGCCGAATCCACCACCACGGCCAGGATCGCGGTGGATGGCGTCGCGATGGTGCAGCTGCTCGGGCCCCAGGACCGGCTGCTGCGCATGCTCGAGAAGGAGCATCCCGCGGTCGACGTCCTGGTGCGGGGCAACGAGGTCACGCTGACCGGGGCCCCCGCGGCGGTGCACGCGGCGCAGAAGCTCGTGGACGAGCTCATCGAGCTGACCCGCACCGGGCATGCGCTCGCTCCCAGCGATGTCGCCCAGTCGGCGCGCATGCTGGAGCGCGAAGGACTGCGCCCGAGCGAGGTGCTCGGCGAGGCGATCCTGTCGACCCGCGGTCGGGTGATCCGCCCCAAGACGCTCGGGCAGAAGGAGTACGTCGACGCGATCGACGAGAACACCATCGTGTTCGGGATCGGCCCGGCCGGCACCGGCAAGACGTACCTCGCGATGGCGAAGGCCGTGCAGGCGCTGCAGCGCAAGGAGGTCGAGCGGATCATCCTGACCCGCCCCGCCGTGGAGGCGGGGGAGCGGCTCGGTTTCCTCCCGGGCACCCTGACCGACAAGATCGACCCGTACCTGCGCCCGCTCTACGACGCGCTGAACGAGATGATGGATCCGGAGATCGTGCCGCGCCTGATGGCGAGCGGCACGATCGAGGTCGCGCCCCTGGCGTACATGCGTGGAAGGACGCTTAACGACTCCTTCGTCGTGCTGGACGAGGCGCAGAACACGACGCCCGAGCAGATGAAGATGTTCCTCACGCGTCTCGGGTTCGGCACACGCATGGTGGTCACCGGCGACATCACCCAGATCGATCTGCCGACGGGCGCGTCCGGCCTGCGGGTGGTCACGCGGGTGCTGAAGGACATCGACGACATCCACTTCTCCCGGCTCACCAGCGACGACGTCGTGCGGCACTCGCTGGTCGGCCGCATCGTGGATGCGTACACCGAGTACGACGAGCAGCGCACGGCCGCCCGCGCCGAGCGCGAGCAGGCGACGGAGTTCGCCAACCGTGCGGAGCGCCGTGCCGGACTGCAGCGCCCCGGCCCCCGAGACCGCATGCCGAAACGAGGCCTGAAATGATCGAGATCAACAACGAGTCGGCCATCGCGATCGACGAGACGGTGCTGCTGCGCCTCACCGAGCGGAACCTGGCGCAGCTGAACGTCAGTGCGGATGCGGATGTCGCGATCGTCCTCGTCGACGAGGGCGCCATGGAGGCGCTGCACGTGCAGTGGATGGACGAGCCGGGTCCCACCGACGTGCTGAGCTTCCCCATGGACGAGCTGCGCCCCGGCACCATGGACCGCCCGACGCCGCCCGGGCTGCTCGGCGACATCGTGCTGTGCCCCCAGGTCGCGGAGACCCAGGCCGCCACGGCCCAGCACACGCTGATGGACGAGCTGATCCTGCTCACCACCCACGGGCTGCTGCACCTCCTGGGATTCGACCACGCCGAGCCCGAGGACGAGAAGGAGATGTTCGGCCTGCAGCGCGAGCTCATCGCGGGCTTCGCGACGGACGAGCGCTCCCACGGTCGATGACTCCCTTCCTGCTGCTCGCCGGTGCGATCCTGCTCGTGGCCTTCGGGGGCCTGATGGCGGCGATCGACGCGGCCCTCTCGGTGACCTCGCGCGCCGACCTCGAGGAGATGGGATCCGAAGGCCGCAATGCGCCCGCCCTCGCGAAGATCGCGGCGGATCCCGAACCGCACGCGAACGCGGTCGCCTTCATGCGCGTCTTCGTGGAGACCGCGGCGGCCGTGCTCGTCACCGTGGCGCTCGTGCTGCTGTTCGACGATCAGATCTGGTGGGCGATGCTCGCTGCCGCGGTCATCATGACGGGCATCACGTTCGTGCTCGTCGGGGCCAGCCCGCGTTCGTTCGGACGCCGACACGCCGACGCCATGCTGCGCGTGTGCGCGCCGACGATCCGCGCCGTCCGGGTGATCCTGGGCCCGATCGCGCAGGGCCTCGCCGCCTTCGGCAGCCGGGTCACCCCGGGCGCCGGGCGCAGCACGTTCGCGACCGAGACGCAGCTGCTCAGCATGGTCGACGAGGCCGCGTCACACGACCTCATCGAGGCCGACGACCGCGAGCTGATCCACTCCGTGTTCGACTTCACCGATCAGTTCGTGCGCGCCGTCATGGTGCCGCGCACCGACATGGTCACCGTCGACGCCACGGCGACGACCTCCGAGGCGATGGAGCTGTTCCTCGCCCGCGGGATCTCGCGCGTGCCGGTGGTCGACGACGAGGCCGACGACGTCGTCGGCGTGCTCTACCTCAAGGACCTGGTGCAGTTCGCCTACCGCGACGACCGCAGCTGGCGCGCGGCGTCGGTGCGGCAGATCGCCCGTCCCGCCGTCTTCGTCCCCGAGTCGATGCGGGCGGAGACGCTGCTGCAGCAGATGAAGCGCGACGCCGTGCACGTGTGCATCGTCATCGACGAGCACGGCGGCATCGCCGGGCTCGTGACCATGGAGGACCTCATCGAGGAGCTCGTCGGGGAGATCTCGGACGAGTACGACCGGCCGAACTCCGAGGTCGTCGAGCTCGAGCCGGGCCGCTACCGGGTGAGCGGGCGGCTGGGCCTCGAGGACGTCGGAGAGCTGTTCGGGGTCGAGCTCACCGACGACGACGTCGACTCCATCGGCGGACTCCTCGGCAAGGAGCTCGGCCGCATCCCCACCCCCGGCGCGACGGCCGTCGTGCGCGGACTCCTCCTCACCGGCGGCGCCTCGCGCGGCCGTGGGCGCGGCATCGAATACGTCTTCGTGGAGCGGGCCGAGGAGCCGCTCGCGGAGGATCAGGACGGATCCGTGCGATCCAGCAAGGAGCACCACGATGAGCGATGACCGGGATCAGAAGGACGAGGGCGTGCACCGCAGCGGCTTCGTGACGTTCGTGGGCCGCCCGAACGTCGGCAAGTCCACGCTCACCAATGCGCTGGTCGGCGAGAAGATCGCGATCACGAGCGAGAAGCCGCAGACCACGCGACGCGCGATCCGCGGCATCGTGAACCGTCCGGACGGCCAGCTCGTGATCGTGGACACCCCCGGGATCCACCGCCCGCGCACACTGCTCGGCGAGCGGCTGAACGATCTGGTGGAGCAGGTGCTCGGCGACGTGGACGTGATCGGGTTCTGCGTGCCCGCGACCGAGAAGGTCGGACCCGGCGACCGCCGCATCGCCGCGTCCCTGGACGGCTACCCGCGCGCCAAGAAGATCGCCATCGTGACCAAGGTCGATGTCGCCGAGCGCGATCAGATCACCGAGCGGCTCATGGAGGTCGACTCGCTGCGCGAGGACTGGGCGGCGGTCATCCCGCTCTCCGCGCTCACGCGCGTGCAGCTGGACGTGCTCGCGGACGAGGTGCTCGCACTCCTGCCCGAGGGGCCCTCGCTCTACGGGGACGACGTCGTCACGGACGAGTCCACCGAGGACCGCATCGCGGAGATGATCCGCGAGGCCGCGCTCGAAGGGGTGCGCGACGAACTGCCGCACTCGATCGCGGTCGTCGTCGACGACATCGCCCCACGCGAGGACTCCGATCTGACCGACGTGCACGCCTCGATCGTGGTCGAGCGGGACAGCCAGAAGGCGATCATCATCGGCCGCAAGGGCGCCAGGCTCCGCGAGGTCGGTGCCACCGCGCGTGCAGGGATCGAGGAGCTGCTGGGCACCCGGGTGTTCCTCGGCCTGCACGTGAAGGTCGCCAAGGAGTGGCAGCGCGACCCGAAGCAGCTCGGCCGGCTGGGGTTCTGACGTGGGCGTCGCCGCGCAGCAGTGGATCGCCCCCGCGTGGGGACCGCCGGAGCTGTGGCGCCTCGACGACACGACGGCGCCGGATCCGGGGCCGGGCGAGGTCACGATCCGGGTGCGCGCGGCGGGCATGAACCCGGCCGACCGCAAGCACGTCGCGGCTCCTCGGCCCGGCATCGCGCTGCCCGTGCCGATCGGCTACGAAGTGTCGGGCGAGATCGTCGCGCTCGGCGCGGACACCCGGATCGGATCCGGCGAGGCGCGGGTCGGCGATGAGGTGATCGCGTTCCGGGTTCAGGGCGGGTATGCGACCGCCCTCACGGCGCCCGCGGAGAAGGCGTTCCGCAAGCCGGCGCCGCTGTCGCACGCCGAGGCGGCGAATCTGCTGCTCGCCGGCACCACGGCCGCCGAGATGCTCCACCGCGTGCGGGCCGAGGCGGGGGAGACGATCCTGCTGCACGGCGCCTCCGGTGCGGTGGGCGTGATGGTGCTGCAGCTCGCCGCGTTGCGCGGTGTCACGGTCATCGGCACCGCGAGCGAGGCGGGCGCCGAACGCGTGCGGCGCTTCGGAGGCCTCCCCGTGGCGTACGGCGACGGACTGGCGCAGCGGGTGCGTGCGCTCGGCCTCCCGATCCACGCGGCGCTGGATGCTGTCGGCACCGACGAGGCCGTGGACGTCTCGCTCGGGCTCGTCGGCGATCGCCGCCGCATCGTCACGATCGCCGCGCCGGGCCGTGCCGCGGAGCACGGCTTCCTCAGCATCGCCGGTTCGCAGCCCGCGAGCGCGGTGTTCCGCGACGGGATCCGCGGCGAGCTCGTCCGTCTCGCCGACGAGGGCCTTCTCGTGGTGCCCCTCGCGCGCACCTATCCGCTTGCGGAGGCCGTCGAGGCGACCCGTTTCCTCGCCGAGGAGCATCCGGGCGGCAAGCTCGCACTGATCCCGTAGGCGTTCAACGCCTCCTGGGGGGTCGTTGAGCGAGGACGGCGAAGCCGACCGAGACGAAACGCGGCGCCCTCGCAAGGTCACCGCGTTTCGTCTCGCTTCGCGGTTCCTGAGCGAGGAGCGGAGAGACGAGACGAAGGGCGCTCAACGTCCGCGCGTGGGGGCCCGCGTCACCAGCCGCCGGAGGACCCGCCTCCGCCGCCGCCTCCCGAAGAACCTCCGCCGAAGGATCCGCTGGAGCTGGATGACGTGCTCGGCGTGGGGGTCGCGCTCAGCGAGCTGTTCATGCGGGACAGCGAGCCGGAGAAGCTCCCGCCCGTATAGCCGAGATACCAGCTCGGTGCCACGTCGTCGTGCTCGTACTGCACGGCGAGGACCTGCCCCCATTCGCGCTCGAGCCCGAACAGCATCGCATAGGGGAGCAGTCGTTCGTACAGCACGATCACGTCGGCGCTGCCGTCTGCGCGACGCTCGGCGCCCCGATACGACTGCAGCATGCGGATCCGGTCCGCCTCCGCGAGCCGGATGTACTCGCGCACCCCGAGCAGGTACTCGCGGGTCTCGGCGCCCTGCGGCGTGAGCACGGCACGGCTCGGCAGCGACACGACCAGCGCGACGAGAGCCACGACCGATGCCACGATCGCGACGACGAACGTGGCGATCGCGGCGGGGCGGCCGACCGCCATGCCGGGCACGGCGAGCACGACCGCGCCGAGGCCCGCGGCGACGCCGAGGGCGCTCAGCGCGACGGCGAGCACGGACTTCCGCCGCACGAGCATCCCGCGGTCGAACGCCGCGGCGCGGGCGGATCCGTCCAGGGCCTTCAGACGCCCGACGAGCGCGTCATCCGGCACCTCGAGCTCCAGCGTCGAGCCGACCGTCCGCGACGGGAACAGCGCCTGCACCGCGGCGGCGTCGAGCGGATCCGGCGCGATCGTCGGATCCATCAGCTCCAGCACGGGTTTGCTCTCGCCGTCCGAGATGCGGAGGGTCTTGCGGACGGCGAGGTGCACCATCTCCGCGGCGTTCGCGACCGCCCTGCGTCCTTCGATCTCGGCGGCCAGCAGCGGGGGCAGGGTCGTCGGCACGTCGTATTGGGCCACGACGATGCCGCGCCCGCTGCGACGACCCTTCCGCCGCAGTAGGGCGATCCCCAGGATCGGGCCGCCGATCCCGAGCAGCAGCCCGGCTCCGGCGACGGGGTAGGGGACGATGTCGGTCGTCGGATCGGGTTGGCGTGCCGGGGCCGGTGTGAAGGTGCCGGCGCGCATCGGGAACGCCACCGTCACGCCGGCCGCCGCGGGAAGGTTCTCGGCGGACACGGTGAAGACGCCGCCCCCGCCGGCGGACAGCGCGCAGGGTGTCGTGGATCCGATCGCTCCGACATAGCACGAGGGCGCCGCGATCACGGCGGAGGCGAGCTCAGGAGCGATGCCGAGCGTCGCGGAGAACCGCGCGATCGGCTGCTGCGAGTTCAGCGGGAGCAGATTCCAGTACCACTCGTCGATCCGCCGGTCCGAGGGGCGGTGCACGACGTCGCGCATCGTGTAGCGGATCACGTAGGTGGTGCGACCGTGCGCGTAGGCGTCGGGGTCGCCGATCCTCAGCTGACGTTCGCCGTCGTCGGTCTCGCTGTCGTCGTACCGCACTGCTCGGCCCGCACCGTCGGTGATCGACACGACGTGCAGCCCGAGCGGTGCGCCGTCGTACCAGGTCGGCAGGCCGCGGATGATGCCGTGGTTCTGATCGAACGCCGGGAAGTCCGCCACCAGGGTCTCGGTCACCGCCAGCGTCGCCCGGCTGGAGGCGTCGCGGCCGAGCTCGTACCGCGCGTCCCAGGACGCGTAGGAGAAGTCGTTCGTGTCGGCCTGCGCGGCGGGCGCTGTGAGCAGCGGGGCGAGTACGAGCGCGAGGGCGCCGAGCAGGGCGAGCAGGCGGGCGCGCGATCGAGCCGTCATGCGAGCCAGACTAGCCGCCCGACGGTCGGCGCAGCGGCGGGATCCGCTCCGCACCGGCGCCGCAGGGAGGGCGGGTCAGTGCAGCGCGCTCGTCTCGATGATCCGGCGCAGGACGGCTTCGTCGTTCGCGATCTCCGTGACGCGCTGCGGGGCGGCGAGCAGGGTCTGCAGTTCCTCCGAGAGCGGCAGCTCGATGCCGAGCGCCTCGGTGATCGTCTCCCCGAACTTCTCGGGCTTCGCAGTCTCCAGAACGAGCATGGGCACGCCGTCCTCCACGAACTCGTGCGCGACCTTCACGCCGTCGGCGGTGTGCGGGTCGATGATCGCGCCGCTCTGCTCGTGCACGGCGCGGATCGTCGCGAGCCGGTCGGCGTGCGTGCTGGTGCCGCTCACGATCCCGAACTCGTCGGCGAAGCGCGACAGCTCCGCGGTGAAGTCGAAGGCGCCGGTGCGGGCGAGGTCGTGCCACGCCCCGACCACGCGCTGCGGGTCACGACCCACGAGGTCGTAGATGAACCGCTCCAGGTTCGACGCCTTCGAGATGTCCATCGATGGGCTCGACGTTGCGAGGGTCTGCGCGGCGCTGCGGGGACGGTAGATCCCGGTGCGGAAGAACTCGTCCAGCACGTTGTTCTCGTTCGCGGCGAGCACGAGCCGGCGGATCGGCAGGCCCATGCCCCGAGCGAAGAAGCCGGAGAGGATGTTGCCGAAATTGCCGGAGGGCACCGCGAACGACACGGCGAAGCCGTCCCGCTCCGCGGCGGAGAGGGCGTCGGTGGCGCGCAGCCAGGCCCAGAAGTAGTAGACGACCTGCGCGGTGATGCGGGCGAGGTTGATCGAGTTGACCGCGCCGAGGTGCTGCGCGTTCTTGAAATCGAGGTCGCCGGCGAGGTCCTTGACCAGGTTCTGGCAGTCGTCGAAGACGCCGTCGACGGCGATGTTGTGCACGTTCGCGTCCTGCAGCGAGTACATCTGCGCGCGCTGGAAGGCGCTCATGCGCCCCTGGGGAGAGAGCATGAAGACGCTGATGCGGTCCTTGCCGCGGAGGGCGTGCTCGGCGGCGGATCCGGTGTCGCCCGAGGTCGCGCCCACGATGTTCAGCACGCCGCCGGTGCGTTCCAGCGCGTACTCGAGGGCCTGGCCGAGGAACTGCATGGCCATGTCCTTGAAGGCCAGTGTCGGGCCCTCGGAGAGGCCGACGAGCGTGATCCCGCCGCCGATCGGGGTCAGCGGCACAGGCGTCGCGAAGACGGAGGGGGAGTAGGCGGCGGCGCACAGCGCGGCCAGGTCGTCCCGCGGGATGTCGGTGGCGAACAGTCCCAGCACCTCGGTCGCGAGCTCTGCATACGACAGCGCGCGCCAGCTCTCCAGCGTGGCCGCGTCGACCTCGGGCAGCTGCTCCGGCACGAGCAGGCCGCCATCGACGGCGAGGCCCTCCAGCAGCGCCTCGCTGTAGGTCTTCGGCTCCCCGCCACCGCGGGTCGAGATGTACTGCACGGTGGGGGTCTCATGCGCGGTGCTGGTCAAGACTCAGTGCTCCTCGGATCGTTGACGTCCTACGATTCTCGCAGGTCCGGGGGTGCGGTTCGCCAGGGATGACGGCGGAGGGGGCCGCCCGCACCGGCTCTCGGGAGCCCCGGGGACTCTCGTGTCCTCCGCGCATCATGTGCTATTGTCAATACATAGATCGGCGGAGAGAGACCGCAGGCCCCGACTCGCAAGAGTTATACACCGGAGTATGACTGAACAGTGAACCCTCTCGACGTTCTGGCTTTCGGCCGACTCGGCGTGGACATCTACCCGCTCCAGTACGGCGTGGGGTTGGAAGATGTGCAGACCTTCGGCAAGTACTTGGGTGGCACCGCGGCGAACGTGTCCGTGGCGGCAGCCCGACACGGTCACCGATCCGGTCTGATCGCCCGTGTCGGTGACGACCCGTTCGGTCGCTTCCTGACCCGCGAACTCGACCGCCTCGGCGTCGACAACCGCTTCGTGGGGGTCGACCCGACGTTGAAGACGCCGGTCACCTTCTGCGAGATCTTCCCTCCGGATGACTTCCCCCTCTACTTCTATCGCGAGCCCCAGGCGCCCGACCTCAACGTCGGACCCGGGGAACTGGACGTGGATGCCATCCGCGCCGCGCGGATCTTCTGGTTCACCGTCACCGGCCTCAGCCAGGAGCCCAGCCGTGCGGCTCACCGCGCGGCGCTGGAGGCGCGCGGCCGTGCCGCGCACACCGTCATCGACCTCGACTACCGGCCGATGTTCTGGTCGAGCGCGGCCGAAGCGACCGAGCAGGTCGCCTTCGCTCTCTCGCAGGCGACGGTCGCCGTCGGCAATCGTGAGGAGTGCGAGGTGGCCGTCGGCGAGACCGAGCCTCTCCGCGCCGCCGATGCGCTGCTTGAGCGTGGCGTCTCGCTGGCGATCGTCAAGCAGGGGCCGAGGGGCGTGCTGGCGAAGACGGCCGACGAGACCGTCGAGGTGCCGCCGTACTTCGTGGACGTCGTGAACGGACTAGGAGCGGGCGATGCCTTCGGCGGCGCGCTCTGCCACGGCCTGCTCGAAGGGTGGGGGCTGGAGCGGATCCTGCGCTTCGCCAACGTCGCCGGTGCCCTGGTCGCCTCGCGGCTGGAGTGCTCCACGGCCATGCCGACGACCGCCGAGGTCGACGCGATCCTGCAGACGGGAATCTGACATGAGCACCGAGGTCCTGAGCGCCGCCGACTTCGAACGGCTCCGCCACATCCGTGCGTCGCAGCCGGAGGCGATCGGCCAGGCGCTTGCGAGCCGTCGCCGCCGTGACGTGCTGCGCGGCGACGGCCGGCTGTTCATCGTGGCCGCGGATCACCCGGCGCGCGGCGCGCTCGCCGTCGGTGCGAACCCCACCGCGATGGCGAACCGCTATGACCTGCTGGAGCGGATGGCGATCGCGGTCAGCCGCCCGGGCGTGGACGGCGTGCTGGGCACCCCGGACATCATCGACGACCTGGCCGCGCTCGGCCTGCTGGAGGACAAGATCGTCGTCGGTTCGATGAACCGCGGCGGCCTGCGCGGCGCCGCGTTCGAGATGGACGATCGTTACACCGGCTTCGACGTTTCGTCGATGACTGCCAAGGGCATCGACTTCGCCAAGACGCTCATCCGGATCAACCTGGACGACGCGGCGACCGCGCCGACGCTCGAGACGACGGCGCGCGCGGTCACCGAAGCGGCCGCAGCCGGCCTTCCGATCATGCTCGAGCCGTTCATGAGTCGCTGGGTGGACGGCCGCATCGTGAACGACCTGTCGACCGATGCGGTGATCCTGTCGGTCGCCATCGCCGCCGGGCTGGGCGCGAGCAGCGCGTACACCTGGATGAAGCTGCCCGTCGTGGACGACATGGAGCGCGTCATGGAGTCCACCACGATGCCGACGCTGCTGCTCGGCGGCGATTCCGGCGCCGATCCCGACGAGACCTTCGCCGCGTGGCAGGACGCGCTCGCCCTGCCCGGCGTCCGCGGCCTCACCGTCGGCCGCACTCTGCTGTATCCCCCGGACGGAGACGTGGCCGGCGCCGTGGACACGGCCGCCGGGCTCGTCCACCCCTCCGTCCTCTCCACTCTTTGAGCGCAGGACTTCACGACCCTCGAAAAGGACGAACGATCATGAGCACCATCGACACCACCACTGCCGCCGAGGCCTCGAACGCAGAGGTTCTGCCCGTCCTGCCGCACTGGATCGGCGGCGCAGAGCGTCCGTCGCAGTCCGGCCGCACCGCTCCCGTCTACAACCCGGCGACGGGTGCGGTCTCCGCGCTCGTCGCGCTCGCCGACCAGGCCGAGATCGACGAGGCCATCGCGTCTGCGGAGCGCGGCCATAAGGTGTGGAGCGGATACTCGATCGCCAAGCGTCAGACGGTCATGTTCGCGTTCCGCGAGCTGCTGAACGCGCGCAAGCCGGAGCTGGCGGAGATCATCACGGCCGAGCACGGCAAGGTCCTCTCCGACGCGATGGGCGAGATCCTGCGCGGTCAGGAGGTCGTCGAACTCGCCACCGGATTCCCGCACCTGATCAAGGGCGCCTACTCCGAGAACGCGTCCACGGGCATCGACGTCTATTCGCTCAAGCAGCCGCTCGGCGTCGTGGGGATCATCTCGCCGTTCAACTTCCCGGCCATGGTTCCGATGTGGTTCTTCCCGGTCGCCATCGCGGCCGGCAACGCCGTGATCCTCAAGCCGAGCGAGAAGGACCCGTCGGCTGCGCTGTGGCTGGCGAAGCTGTGGAAGGAAGCAGGGCTTCCCGACGGCGTGTTCACCGTGCTGCAGGGCGACAAGCTCGCGGTCGACGGACTGCTGACCAGCCCCGTGGTGCAGTCGATCAGCTTCGTCGGCTCGACCCCGATCGCGCAGTACATCTACGAGACCGCCTCCCGGCACGGCAAGCGCGTGCAGGCCCTCGGCGGTGCGAAGAACCACATGCTGGTGCTGCCCGACGCGGACCTCGACCTGGTCGCCGACCAGGCGATCAACGCCGGCTACGGTGCCGCCGGCGAGCGCTGCATGGCGATCTCGGTCGTGCTCGCGGTCGAGCCGGCCGCGGATGAGCTGATCGAGAAGATCGTCGAGCGGATCGGCCGTCTGAAGATCGGCAACGGCGCGGGCACGGACGGCGTCGAGCCGGACATGGGGCCGCTGATCACCGACGTGCACCGCGACAAGGTCTCCTCGTACGTCGACATCGCCGAGGCCGACGGGGCGAAGATCGTCGTCGACGGCCGCGGCCTGTCGGTCGAGGGTCACGAGGACGGGTTCTTCTTCGGCCCGACTCTGATCGACGACATCCCGGTCACATCGCGCGCCTACCAGGAGGAGATCTTCGGACCTGTCCTCTCGATCGTGCGCGTGCAGTCCTACGACGAGGGTCTCGACCTGATCAACTCCGGACAGTTCGGCAACGGCACGGCGATCTTCACGAATGACGGCGGCGCTGCGCGGCGGTTCCAGAACGAGGTCCAGGTCGGCATGATCGGCATCAACGTGCCGATCCCCGTTCCGGTCGCCTACCACTCCTTCGGCGGCTGGAAGGCCTCGCTGTTCGGGGACGCCAAGGCATACGGCGTGCACGGCTTCGACTTCTTCACTCGGGAGAAAGCCATCACCAGCCGCTGGCTCGACCCGGCCGCGCACGGTGGCATCAACCTCGGTTTCCCGCAGAACAACTGAGATGAGCAGCACAGACCAGCGTTGGTTCCACCGCCGGGGCACGCTCGCCCGCGACGGCTGGGAGAGCGTCGTCGACACGACGACGCCGGGCTGGACCCACACCGGGATCCGGATCGCCGAACTCGGCGAGGGCGACCGCCTCGTGCTCGACGAGCGCACGGTGGAGCGCATCGTGGTGCCGCTGTCCGGCTCGTTCGTCGTCGAACACCACCACTTCCCGGGGGAGTGGTCGACTCGGCTGCACGGGCGTGCGTCGGTCTTCGACGGGCCGACGGACATCGTCTATCTGCCCACCGGCACGACGGCCGAGATCACCGGGCACGGGCGGGTGGCCGTCGCCGAAGCACCCACTGCCGAGCGCCGACCCTGGCAGTACATCGCCGCAGCAGACACCGCCGTGGAGCTGCGCGGCGCCGGGGCGTCGAGCCGACAGGTGCACAATTTCGGCACGCCCGCCGCGCTGGATGCCGCACGGCTCATCGTCTGCGAGGTCATCACCCCGGCCGAGAACTGGTCGTCCTACCCGCCGCACAAGCACGACGAGCACATCGCCGGCCGCGAATCGCGACTCGAGGAGATCTACTACTTCGAAGCGGCGCCGGCCCGGACGGGCGGCGATCCCGATGCGACGGATGCCGCGTTCGGCATGTTCAGCACCTACTCCTCGCCGGCCGGCGAGATCGACATCAACGCGATGGTGCGATCCGGCGACATCGCCCTGGTGCCGTTCGGGTATCACGGCCCCGCGGTCGCGGCGCCGGGCTACGACCTCTACTACCTGAACGTCATGGCCGGCCCCGCCCCCGAGCGGATCTGGCTGATCAGCGACGATCCCGCGCACGCCTGGGTCCGCAAGACCTGGGACGGGCAGGACGTGGACCCGCGTCTGCCGTACCGCTCCGACGACCACACCGATCACGACGAGGAAGGAACCGCCTGATGGCCACGAAGCGGATGACAGTCAGCCAGGCGCTGGTCGAGTTCCTCGGACACCAGTGGACCGTGGACGGCGACATCCGGGAGCGTACGATTCCCGGCATGTTCGGCATCTTCGGCCACGGCAACGTGGCCGGAATCGGTCAGGCGCTCAAGCAGTACAACGTGGACGAGCCCGCACTGATGCCGTATCACCAGGCCCGCAACGAACAGGCGATGGTGCACCAGGCCGTCGGCTACGCGCGCATGCACCGCCGCCGGGGCACCTACGCCTCGGCCGCCTCGGTCGGACCCGGAGCGGCGAACATGCTCACCGGCGCGGCCCTGGCCACGACGAACCGGATGCCCGCGCTGCTGCTGCCCAGCGACACGTTCGCGACGCGCGTTGCCGATCCGGTGCTGCAGCAGCTCGAGCAGCCCTGGGACATCGGCCTCACGGTCAACGACGCCTTCCGTCCACTGTCCCGGTTTTTCGACCGGGTGCAGCGCCCCGAGCAGCTCTACTCGATCGCCCTGTCCGCGATGCGCGTGCTCACCGACCCCGCCGAGACCGGGGCGGTGACGATCTCGCTCCCCGAGGACGTGCAGGCCGAGGTGCTCGACGTTCCGGTGGAGTTCCTCCAGGACCGCGAGTGGCACCTGCGCCGGCCGCTTCCCGAGCGGGCCGCGCTCGCGCGTGCCGTCGCCGCGATCCGCTCCGCGCAGAAGCCGCTCATCGTGGCCGGCGGCGGAGTCCTGTACTCCAGCGCCGAAGACCGGCTGCGTGCGCTCGTCGAGGTCACGGGCATCCCGGTGGGCACCTCGCAGGCGGGCGGTGGCGTGCTCGCGTGGGATCACCCGCAGAACCTGGGCGGGATCGGCGCGACCGGCACGCTCGCCGCGAATCGCCTCGCGGCGGAGGCCGATGTCATCATCGGCATCGGCACCCGGTACAGCGACTTCACGACGGCCTCGCGCACGGCGTTCCAGAACCCGAACGTGCGGTTCGTGAACATCAACGTCGCCTCGTTCGACGCGTACAAGCACGGCACGCAGCTGCCGGTCGTGGCCGACGCCCGTGAGGCGCTGGATGCGCTGCTGATCGAGCTGGCCGGCTTCCGGGTGGCCGATGCGTACGCCGACCGGATCCGCGCGGAGAAGGCCGAGTGGGACGCCGCGGTCGACGCGGCCTTCGTGCCTTCCGGCCGCGCGCTGCCCGGTCAGTCGGAGATCATCGGCGCCGTGCAGGCGGCCAGCGACCCGCAGGACGTGATCGTGCAGGCTGCCGGATCGCTCCCGGGCGACCTGCACAAGCTGTGGCGGGTGCGCGACCCGCTGGGCTATCACGTGGAGTACGCCTTCTCGTGCATGGGCTACGAGATCGCCGGCGGGCTCGGCGCGAAGCGCGGGGCACTGGCCGACGGGTCCGACCGCGACGTCATCGTCATGGTCGGCGACGGCTCCTACCTCATGCTCAACACCGAGCTGGTCACCGCGGTCGCCGAGGGCATCAAGCTGATCGTCGTGCTCATCCAGAACCACGGCTACGCCTCGATCGGGCACCTGTCCGAGACGGTCGGCTCCGAGCGGTTCGGCACCTGGTACCGCGCCTACGACGAGGACGCGCGCAACTTCCAGGGCGATCGGATCCTGCCGGTGGATCTCGCCATGAACGCCCGCAGCTATGGAATGGACGTCGTCGAGATCGCATCGGGGGAGTCGGCCATCGACGACCTGAGCTCAGCGCTGGCCGCGGCCAAGGCATCCGACCGGTCGACGTTCATCCACATCAACAGCGACCCGCTCATCTACGCGCCCGACGGTGCCGGGTGGTGGGACGTGCCGGTGGCTGGAGCGTCCACGATCGAGAGCACCCGGCTCGCCCGCGAGGACTACCTCGAGAAGCACGCCTTCCAGAAGCCGCTGCTCGGCTGACCCGTCCAGTTTTCCCCATCCCACCCGCAGAAAGAGAACGACCGTGACCGACACTGCCCCCGCCTCCGCGACCACAGCTGCAGGTGAGAACCCGGGTCTGCGCATCGGCACCGCACCCGATTCCTGGGGGGTCTGGTTCCCGGACGACCCGAAGCAGGTGCCGTGGCAGCGCTTCCTCGACGAGGTCGTCGCATCCGGGTACTCGTGGATCGAGCTCGGCCCGTACGGCTACCTGCCCACCGACCCGCACCAGCTCGAGGACGAACTCGGCTCGCGCGGCCTGAAGCTCAGCGCCGGTACCGTGTTCACCGGATTCCACAAGGGCGATGACCAGTGGCAGCGGGCTTGGGACCAGGCGCTGCAGGTCGCCGGGCTCGCCTCGAAGCTCGGGGCCGAGCACCTGGTGGTGATCCCCGACCTGTGGCGCAGCGACGCGACGAGCGAGGTGCTCGAGTCGCGCACGCTGACCGATGAGCAGTGGGCGAAGCTCGCAGCGGGCCACGACCGCCTCGGCAAGGCGCTCCTGGAGGAGTTCGGCGTCAAACAGCAGTTCCACTCGCACGCCGACAGCCACATCGGGACGACGCGGGAGGTGAACCGCTTCCTCGACGAGACGGACCCGCGCTACACCAACCTCTGCCTCGACACGGGCCACTTCGCCTACTACGGCGGAGACAATGTGAGGCTCATCGAGCAGCGCCCCGAGCGGGTCGGCTACCTCCACCTCAAGCAGGTGGACACCTCGCTGCTGTTCGACGTGCTCAAGAACGACGTCCCGTTCGCGGATGCCGTCGGTCAGGGCATCATGATCGAGCCGCCGCACGGCGTGCCCGACCTGGCCCCGATCATCGAGGCCGTCGCCGCCATCGATCCGGAGATCTTCGCCATCGTCGAGCAGGACATGTACGGCTGCGATGTCGACTATCCGTTCCCGATCGCGAAGCGCACGCGCGAGCACATCTTCGGGTGCACGCACCTCGCGCGCGTTCACTGACCCTTCCTTCTCTCTTTCCTCCCTGGAGATCATCTTGAGCAACGACCTTCGTGTCGGCGTCGTCGGCGCCGGCCTCATGGGCGCCGACCACATCGCCCGTATCACCCACCGCATCAGCGGTGCCGTCGTCTCCGCCGTCATCGAGCCCGATCAGGGCCGTGCGGAGGCCGCAGCGGCCCACGCCCCGGGTGCGGGATCCTTCGCCCGCATCGAGGACGCGATCGACGCGGGCGCGGTGGATGCCGTGCTGATCGCGGTGCCCGGCCCGTTCCACGCACCCGTGCTCGTCCCGGCGCTCGAGGCCGGGCTGCCCATCCTCTGCGAGAAGCCGCTCACGCCCGACTCCGCGTCGTCGTGGAACATCCTCGAGCTCGAGCAGAAGCTCGACAGGCCGCACATCCAGGTCGGGTTCATGCGTCGCTTCGACGCCGAGTACGCCGCGCTGCGTGCTCTCGTGGAATCCGGCGACGCGGGCGATCTCATGATGGTCCGCGGCGTGCACCGCAACCCGTCGGTGCCGGACAGCTACACCGAATCGATGCTCATCAACGACTCGGTCGTGCACGAGTTCGACGTGGTGCCGTGGCTGGCCGGCTCGCCGGTCAAGACCGTCGAGGTCAAGTACCCCCGCCGCAACAGCCTGTCGCCCGCGCACCTGCGGGAGCCGATCCTGGTGATCATGGAACTCGAGAACGGCGTGCTCGTCGACGTCGAGATGAACGTCAGCGTGCAGTTCGGCTACCAGGTGGCGACCGAGGCGGTCTTCGAGAAGGGGATCGCCCGGATCGGCCAGCCGTCCGGTCTGCAGACCTGGCGCGACGGCACGTTCTCGGTCGCCGACCACGTCAGCTTCACCACCCGGTTCGCGGCCGCCTACGACACCCAGATCCAGCGCTGGGCGGACGCCGTCCGCCGCGGCGACCTCGTCGACGGACCGAACGCCTGGGACGGCTACCTCGTCGCTCTCGCGTGCGAGGCCGGCGTGAAGGCGCTGGACGGCGGCATCATCCCGGTGGAGGCGCGCGAGCGTCCCGCCTTCTACGCCTGAGACCGGCTACGCCTGACACCGGCTACGCCTGACACCGGCTACGCCTGACACCGATAGGAGCTCCCATGGTTCGCATCGCACTGGATCCCACCCCGTTCCACCACGACGCGGGTCTGCTGGACTTTCCCGACATCACCGCACGGCTCGGGTACGAGCACTTCCAGCTGACTCCGCACGTCGATTTCAGCCCGTTCTTCCGCTATCCGAAGGCCGATGATGCGCTGGTGGCGGCCCTGAAGAAGCGCGTCCGGGATGCGGGAGTCACGATTCCCGCGATCCTTCCGGTGCAGCGCATCTCGTGGCCGGATGAGCCGCAGCGCGAGGCGGCCGTGCGCAACTTCCGTCGCATCATCGAACTCGCCGTGCAGCTGGAGATCCCGGTCATCAACACCGAGTTCTCGGGGCGACCCGAGCGCTCGGAAGACTCCGAGGCGGGGTTCTATCGTTCGATGGAGGAGCTGCTGCCTCTGCTCGAGAGCGAGGGATTGCGACTGAACATCGACCCGCACCCCGACGATTTCGTCGAGGACGGACTCGAGGCCTGGCGGGTGCTGCGCGGGCTCAACTCGTCGGCGATCGGGTTCGTGTACGTGGCCTCCCACACCTTCCACTACGGCGATCGTGCGGCGAGCCTGATCCCCGAGCTCGGTGACCGCCTCGGTGCGGTCTACACCGCCGACACGTTCGATCACCACCGCTCGCACGGGTTGCGCTACATCTCCAACCCGCCGGGCAACGCGTCGCGCGTGCATCAGCATCTGAGGATCGGCGACGGCGACGTGAACTGGGAGGAGCTGTTCGGGCTGCTCCGTTCCACCGGGTACTTCGACCGTGACGACGCGCTGATCGTCTCGAACGTCTTCGCCGAGGACGAGACCGCCGACGAGGTCTCGCGCTATCAGCTCGCGCGGCTTCGGGAACTCATCTCCTGATCGGACATCCGGACGCGACTCGTCGCTCATGCACATCCCCAACGGATCGCCCGCACCCTCAGGTGCGGGCGATCCGTTCTTTCGGCTTGCCGTTCACTCACTATGTAAGTATGATAGGACAAAGCAGTTCGGATCCCGAGGAGAATCAGATGCCACTCGTCCGTATCGAACACAGCGATATCCGCACCAACAGCGCCGAACTGGCGGGCGCGGTCCACGACGCGATCGTGGCGATCTACGACATTCCCAAGCGCGACCGCTTCCAGGTGGTCACCGCGCGTCCGGCGACCACGATCGTCGCCGAGGACGCCGGACTCGGCTTCGAGCGCATCGACCCCGTGATCATCCAGATCTTCACCCAGCGCGGGCGCAGCGACGAGGCGAAGCAGGCGCTGTACGCCGAGATCGCCGCGCGGTTGAGCACCGTCGGCGTCGCACCGCAGGACGTGTTCATCGGCTACGTCGAGAACGGCCCGCAGGACTGGTCTTTCGGCTTCGGCCGCGCCCAGTACCTCACCGGCGAACTCGCCGTCCCTGCGGGCAAGCCTGCCGCCGCTGCCTGACCGATCTGGCCCACGACCTGCGCCACCCGCCTCGCGACAGGGCGCCGATGTCAGACCGCGGCGACGCGGAGTCACTCCGCGAGCGATGCCTCCAGTGCATCATCCGCGGCGCGCAGGACCTGTGCGGCGACGGCGACGCCCTCCTCTCGCCCGAGAGAGGTGTCCTCGTGTTCGATGTTCACGAGCATGTCCGGATCGATCTCGCGCAGTGCCCGCAGGAACTCGGTCCAGTACTCGACGGGATGCCCCTTGCCGAGCGCGACGAAGTCCCACGACGAATCCGCGGGCCACTCGTTGGCCCACTCATCGCCGCCGAGGTTGGTGCGCGGCTCGTCGGAGCGCAGCAGGCGGAACCCGTTGTCGAGCACGCCGTTCAGGGCGGCGTGCTCCGGGTTCACCCGCACATCCTTTGCCGCAGCATGAAAGACCAGCGGGCCGAGGTGCCGCACGACCGTGACCGGATCCATCTGCTGCCAGAACAGGTGTGACGCGTCCAGTTCGACACCCACGTGCGTGGCGCCGGTGCGCTCCACCAGCTGTTCGATCGTGCGCACATTGAACACGACGTTCTGCGGGTGCAGTTCGAGGGCCACCTTGACGTCGTGGTCGGCGGCGAACCGGTCGATCTCGCGCCAGAAGCCGGCGGCGACCGCGAGCTGCTCATCGACGACCTTCAGGGCCGTGGAGTTCCACGCGTTCACTACCCAGTTGACGCGGGTCGCACCCGGCTCACCGCCCGGAAGACCCGACATCGTCACGACGCGGTGCTGGCCCAGGCGCTCCGCGAGCCGGATGCTGCGCCGGATGTCCTCCGCGTGCTTCGGCCCGATCGCCGGGTCGGGATGCAGCGGATTGCCATTGCAGTTCAGGCCCGCGATGGACACTCCGGTTCCCTCGAACTCGGCGAGGTAGTCATCGCGCGCGGCGTCGCTGCGGAGGATCTCGTCGAACCGGGGCACGTGGACGGGCGGCAGGAATCCGCCGGTGTTGATCTCGATGCCGGTGAGGCCGTTGTCGGCGATCACGCGCAGGGCGTCGGGCAGCGGGCGGTCGTGCAGGATCGCGTTGTACAGGCCGAGCTTCATTTTTTCAGTCTCCGATCGGGACGGTCGCGCCGCCGTTCAGCGCCGACTGGGCGGCGGCATCCAACAGCCTCATGTTGCGCAGGGCCTCGGCGAAGTCCGCGTTGCGGGGCAGCGAGTGGCTCTCCGGCAAGCCCGCGACCTCTTCCAGGAACGCCCGGGCCTGGAAGACGAATCCCTCGTTCTGCCCGACGCCGACGCCCGGGGCGTCCATCGGCAGTCCGCCGCGCCAGTACGGGTGCTCGGGGCCGAGCACGATGGTGCGCCAGCCCGCGAACGCCCCGGTCGCGTCCGGGAGGAACAGGCCGACCTCGCCGGGGTGCCGGAAGTCGAACCGCGCTGCGCCCGCGGAGCCGAAGACCTCCACGATGAGCGAATTGGGATGCCCGGCCGCGACGCGCGACACCTGCAGCGTCGCGTTCGCGCCGTTCTCGAGCAGAGCGCTGAAGGCGGCGACGTCATCGTTCTCGACCCTGTCGAGTTGTTCGGTGAGGGCGACCTGGCCGCGGCCCGAGATCGCCCCGGCCGGGATCGGGCGTTCGGCGATGACGGTGTTCAGGGTGCCGCCGTGCACCGAGACGATGCGGCTGTCGGCGACGAACTCGGCGAGGTAGCTGAGGTGGCTGCCGACGTCGGCCAGCGCGCCGGAGCCGGCTGGCCCCTTGAAGCGCCAGCTGATCGGCACGTTCGGATCGGCGGCGTAGTCGGTCCAGTACCGGGCATCGACGTTGTAGATCTTGCCGAGGGTGCCGTCGGCGGCGAGCTTGTTGACGAACGCGAACCCGGGGGAGCGGCGGAAGGTCAGGCCGATCCGCGCGATGCTCTGAGCGGCCGCGGCCGCGGCCGCCATCGCCTCGGCTTCCTCGATCGTGTCCGACAGCGGCTTCTCGCACAGCACGTGCTTGCCTGCGGCGAGCAGTGCCTCGACGACCTCGCGGTGCAGCCGATTGGCGACGACGACCGACACGACGTCGATGTCGGGGGCATCCACGATCGCCTGCCAGGAGGTGTCGTGACGCTCGTACCCGAACCGCTCCGCCGTCTCCTTCGCCGCCGGTTCGTACACGTCGGCGATCGAGACGAGCCGCACCGGCGGCAGCGAGGCGTTGTAGACGGTGGTGGCGAGGCGGTAGGCGGCGGCGTGCGCCTTGCCTGCCATGCCGGCGCCTATGACGGCGACGCCGATGTCGGTCGTGCTCATGGGGATCCTTCGGGGGCGGAGGTGGTGTCGGGATGGGATGCGAAGTACGCTCCAGGGGATATTGGAGCGCTCCAATACGATGCCACGATAACCTCGTCAATATGTCCTGTCAATGAAGGGATCGGGGAGGATCCATGCCACGTCCGACGATCTACGACGTCGCCCATGCGGCGGGGGTCTCCAAGTCGCTCGTCTCGCTGGTGCTGCGTGACTCACCCCGAGTGTCCGCAGCATCCCGGGCCCGGGTGGAAAAGGCGATCCTCGACCTCGGGTACCGCCCCAGCCGGGCGGCGGCCGATCTCGCTGCGACGTCGACTCGCACCATCGGCGTCTTGGTCGACGACTACACGAATCTCTGGTTCGTGGGTCTTGTGCGCGGGCTCCGCGAGGTCCTCACGCCCGCCGGATATCGCCTGAGTGTCGCGGACGCTGCGACCGGGGTGAATGCCGATGATGCGGCGGAGGGGTTCCTCGCGGCGCGTGCCGACGGACTCGTCGTGGCGATGCATGTGCCTGACGCGCTGCGCGGTGCCGCCGTTCCTCCGATCGTGGTCGCATCGACGCAAGCCGATCTGCCGCCGACCGCCGACGCGGTTGCCAACGACGATGCGCAGGGCGCCGAGCTCGTCGCCGCGCACCTGCTCGACCTCGGACACACCCGCGTCGGTCAGATCGTCCTGACGGAGGAAGCCGGGCGGATCCGAGCCGTGAGCTTTGCCGCGGCCCTGCGCCGGGCCGGCATCGACGTCGTGTCCGAGGTCGGCGGGGGAGCGGTGTCGGAAGCGGCGGGGGCTGCCGCAATGCGACGGCTGATGACTTTGCACCCCGAGGTCACCGCGGTGTTCGCGGGCAACGACGTCCTCGCCCTGGGCGCGCTCGGTGCTGCGCGCGGGATCGGGCTCCACGTGCCACACGATGTTTCCGTCGTCGGCTACGACAACAGCGCGATCGCCGGGGCCGCCCTTGTGGCGCTCACCACCGTCGAGAACCGCAGCGAGGATGTCGGACGCGAGGCGGGCCGGCTGCTGCTGCGTCGGCTGCACGAACCTGAGCACGGCGCAACCCGGAGCGTTCTCGCCCCGGCGCTTGTCGTGCGTGCCACGACGGCACCACCGCATCCTCGATGAATGCTGCCATATCACAAATGTAAGTTTGACAGGACATATGGACGTAAGGCATGCTGTCTATGGCTCGGGTAGTCCCGGGCCGTCATGACGAAGGAGTCTGCATGTCCCATTCCTCGACGCAGGGCAGTGGTGCCGCCTCTGCGCTTCCCCCTCTCACGCCCGGGCCTTATCGCAAGCGCCTGGGCGTCGTCGCACTCATCGCCACCTTCGGCGGGCTGCTGTTCGGCTATGACACCGGAGTGATCAACGGTGCGCTCGGGCCGATGGGCAAGGAACTCGGGCTTACGCCGATCACGGAGGGTCTCGTCACGGCCTCGCTGCTGCTCGGCGCCGCGATCGGCGCCGTCACCCTGGGCCGCCTCGCGGATGCCTGGGGCCGCCGCAAGACCATCACGCTGCTGGCGGTGCTGTTCTTCGTGGGCGCCCTCGCCTGCGTGGTCTCCCCGAACATCGAGGTGATGGTCGTGGGCCGATTCGTCCTCGGCCTCGCCGTCGGCGGCGCGTCCACGGTCGTGCCCGTCTTCCTCGCCGAGCTCGCGCCGTACGAGATCCGCGGATCGCTGGCCGGCCGCAACGAGCTCGCCATCGTCATCGGGCAGCTGGCGGCGTTCGTGATCAACGCGATCATCGGCATCATCTGGGGCGAGCACACCGGCGTCTGGCGCATCATGCTCTCGATCCAGCTGATCCCCGCCATCGCGCTGTTCATCGGAATGCTCCGGATGCCGGAGTCGCCGCGCTGGCTCGCCGAGAAGGGCTTCCACGACAAGGCGCTGCAGGTGCTGTCGGAACTGCGCCCGGCCAATCGCGCCGAACCCGAGCTCGCCGAGATCGAGATGGTCAAGGAAGAGGAAGAGGCCGAGCAGCTCGACTGGAAGCGCGTCCTGAGCGACAAGTGGCTGCGCCGCATCCTGCTCGTCGGCATCGGCCTGGGCGTCGCCCAGCAGTTCACCGGCATCAACTCGATCATGTACTACGGCCAGCAGGTGCTGACGGAGTCCGGGTTCTCCTCCGGTGCCGCGCTCATCGCGAACATCGCTCCCGGCATCATCGCGGTGGTCGGCGGCATCGTCGCGGTCGGCATCATGGATCGCTTCAGCCGTCGCAAGACCTTCCTGCTCGGCTTCGCGCTGACGACCGTCTGCCACATCCTCATCGGGATCGCCTCGATCGCGCTGCCGGTGGGCAACCCGATCCGCCCCTACGTGATCCTGATCCTCGTCGTCGCGTTCGTCGGCTCGATGCAGACGTTCCTCAACGTCGCGGTCTGGGTGACGCTGTCGGAGATCTTCCCGATGAAGATGCGCGCGTTCGGGATGGGGGCCTCCGTGTTCTGCCTGTGGATCGCCAACTTCCTGCTGGGGCTCTTCTTCCCGTCTCTCATCGCCGCCGTCGGCATCACCGGCACGTTCTTCCTGTTCGCCGCACTGGGTGCCCTGTCCTGGTTCTTCTGCTTCAGGGCCGTGCCCGAGACGCGCGGCCGCACGTTGGAGCAACTGGAGGTGGCTGTGACCACCGGCTCGATCTACCTGCCGCAGAACCTGAAGGCGTAGTCGACCACAGGCGAAGGAACGGCGGGCGCCGGTTCGAAACGAACCGGCGCCCGCCGTTTCGGCGCGGATCAGTTGTCGACGAGGGTGACCTCGAACGAGTAGAGATCGGGTCGATAGCAGTGCCGGCCGAACTCGATCGGCCGTCCGTTGTTGTCGTAGGCGGTGCGCTCCATCGTCAGCACGGCGCCGTGCGCGGGGATGTCGAGCAGGCGGCGCTCTTCGGGGGTGGCGGCCCGAGCGCCGATGCGCTGGTGCGCGACGCTGATCTGGGTGCCCCGGGCCCTGACCAGCTGATACAGGCCGCGCCCCTGCAGATCGGCCTCGCTGATCGACGCGAACGCGGGCGGCAGCGAGTTGTCCAGCACGGCCAGCGGTACGCCGTCGGCGAAGCGCAGGCGGCGGATGTGCAGCACGTCGCTGCTCTCGGGAACGCCCAGCGCCTCGGCCGTCGCGGTGTCCGCAGGAATCATCTCCCGCGACAGCAGTTCAGTGGTCGGGTGCTTCGCGTCGTGCTGCAGATCCTCATAGAGGCTCGTCAGCTCGACCTTGCGGGTCACCGCCCGCTGCACCACCTGGGTCCCGATGCCGCGCCGCCGCACCAGCATGCCCTTGCTGACGAGCTCCTGGATCGCCCGGCGGATCGTGGGGCGCGAGATGCCGAGGCGCGTTCCGAGCGACACCTCGTTCTCGAGGCGGCTTCCCGGCGGCATGGTGCCGTCGGCGATCGCCGCCTCGATGATGTTCGCGATCTGGTAGTACAGCGGGATCGGGCCGGAGCGGTCCAGGCTCAGGAACAGGTCGCTCGCAGGCAGGGGAGTCGCGAGCGCGACATCCGCGTCGAGGTTCGTGGTCAAGGGTCCCCCAGGGGCTGACAAAGCATGGACTTTGTCACAATCATAAGACAACGGCACAACCTGGACGGTCGCGCGACCCTCCGAGTCCCGAGGACACCGTGCTACTCTGTCGTCATGCGCGCAGGCGGTCTGCTCCTTCTTAGCTGCCGCGACGAGTCCCGTATCTGAGGGCCCCACTCGTCGCGGTGTTCGTGTTGGCCCGCCCCCACACTTGAAGCGACGAGAAGAGCACACCCTCATGAAGAACAACCAGCGCCCCACCGCGATGCCGGTCCACAAGTATCGGCCGTACCACGAGCAGATCCAGGTCGATCTGCCCGATCGCACCTGGCCCTCCGCCCGCATCACCGAGGCTCCGCGCTGGTGCGCGGTCGACCTCCGCGACGGCAACCAGGCGCTCATCGACCCGATGTCCCCCGAGCGCAAGCGCGTGATGTTCGAGCTGCTCGTGAGCATGGGGTACAAGGAGATCGAGGTCGGCTTCCCGTCGGCGAGCCAGACCGATTTCGACTTCGTGCGTCAGCTCATCGATGAGGACCTGATCCCCGACGACGTCACCATCCAGGTGCTGACCCAGTGCCGCGAGCACCTCATCGAGCGCACCTACGAGGCGATCGCCGGTGCCAAGCAGGCCATCGTGCACTTCTACAACTCCACCAGCGTGCTGCAGCGCGAGGTCGTCTTCCGCTCCGACCGCGAGGGCGTCAAGCAGATCGCGCTCGAGGGTGCGCGGCTGTGCCGCGAGTTCGAGAAGCGCATCCCCGGCACCGAGGTCTACTACGAGTACTCCCCGGAGAGCTACACCGGCACCGAGCTGGAGTACGCCGTCGAGGTCTGCAACGAGGTGCTGGAGATCCTCGAGCCGACGCCGGGACGCAAGGTCATCATCAACCTGCCGGCGACGGTCGAGATGGCGACTCCCAACGTCTACGCCGACTCGATCGAGTGGATGAGCCGGCACCTGAACCACCGCGAGAACGTGATCCTCTCGCTGCATCCGCACAACGACCGCGGCACCGCGGTCGCCGCCGCCGAACTCGGCTACATGGCGGGCGCCGACCGTATCGAGGGGTGCCTGTTCGGCAACGGCGAGCGCACCGGCAACGTCGACCTCGTCACGCTGGGCGTCAACCTGTTCACGCAGGGCATCGACCCGCAGATCGACTTCAGCGACATCGACCAGGTCAAGCGCACGGTCGAGTACTGCAACCAGCTGCCCGTGCCCGAGCGCAGCCCGTGGGGCGGGGACCTGGTCTTCACCGCGTTCAGCGGCTCGCACCAGGACGCGATCAAGAAGGGCTTCGAGGCGATGGCCGCGAAGGCCGAGGCGCAGGGCGTCACGGTCGACGACATCGAATGGGGCGTGCCCTACCTGCCGGTCGACCCGAAGGATCTGGGCCGCTCCTACGAGGCGGTCATCCGGGTCAACTCGCAGTCCGGCAAGGGCGGCGTGGCCTACCTGCTGAAGACCGACCACGCCCTCGACCTGCCGCGCAAGCTCCAGATCGAGTTCTCCGGCGTGGTGCAGGCGAAGACCGACGCGGAGGGCGGCGAGGTCACCAGCGAGCAGATCTGGGAGATCTTCACCGACGAGTACCTGCCGGCATCCGCCGATGACGCGAAGTGGGGCCGCTTCGAGCTGCTCGGCACCCGCACGAACAGCGACATGTCCGGCGAGGTCGTGCTCGACGTGGTGCTGCGCGACGACGAGGAGCGCGTCGAGGCCGAGGGGCGCGGCAACGGCCCGGTCGCGGCGTTCATCGAGGTGCTGCGTGCCCGGGGCTTCGAGATCTCGCTCTACGACTACGTCGAGCACACCCTCTCCACCGGCGGTGACGCCCAGGCCGCAGCGTACGTCGAGCTGCAGGTCGATGATCAGCGCCTGTGGGGCGTCGGCATCGACGGCGACATCTCCACGGCGTCGCTCAAGGCGATCGTGTCCTGTGTGAACCGCTCGATCCGCGCCCGCCGGGCGGCGGAGGCGCAGCTCGTCGGCGCCTGAGTCGACGTACATCCTTCTCCGCACCGTCATCCCGTGTGCGGAGGATCCGTCCGCGACACACCCGTCCGCGTGACCGCGCCTGCGCCCCGGACGCGGCAGAACCTGCCGCGTCCGGGGCGCAGACGTGTATCCGACCTCGATCGTGGCCACCGGGTGCGGAGGCGCGACCTCTCGTCACGGGGTTGAGTCAGGGCGCGCGAGCCGGTCTCTCGTCACGGGGTCGCCGAGCGAGGGCGCGTGAGCCGATTTCTCGTCACGGGGTCGCCGATTGAGGATGTGCGAGCCGATCTCTCGTCACGGGGTCGCCGAGCGGGGATGTGCGAGCCGATCTCTCGTCACGGGGTCGCCGAGCGAGGGCGCGCGAGCCGATCTCTCGTCACGGGGTCGCCCATTGAGGATGTGCGAGCCGATCTCTCGTCACGAGGTCGCCGAGCGAGGGCGCGCGAGCCGATCTCTCGCCACGGGGTCGTTGAGCGAGGACGCGCGAAGCGCGACCGAGACGAAACGCGGGCTCGTGCGAACCGCGCGCCTCCGTCAGGGCTTGATGATCGGGATCATCCCGGTCTCCGCGGCGACGCGGCGGCGGTAGAGGGCGCGCTGCTCCGGCAGCGAGAGGTCGAAGACCACGGCGAGCACCCGGATCACCGCGGTGAGGACGATGCCGATGACCGCCGCGAGAACGATGCCCATCCCCAGCCCGTGGGCGATGACGATGAAGGCGCACCCCGCGCCGGCGGCGACGGCGTAGAGCGAGCCGACGTGCATGATCGACACCGGCAGGCCCATGAGCATGTCGCGGAGCACGCCGCCGCCGGCGGCCGCGCAGACGCCGATGAACACGGCCGGGACCTCGGGAAGGCCGAACGCGATCGCCTTGCTCGTGCCGAACGCGCCGAACATGCCGATCACCACGGCGTCGAGCACCACGATGAAGGTGTTCACCCGGTTGAGCACCCCGGCGAGCAGCATGCCCACGAGCGCGGCGCCCGCGGCGGTGAGCAGGTACCAGTTGCTCTGCAGTGAGGCCGGGATCTGGCCGATCAGGATGTCGCGGATGAGACCCCCGCCCATCCCGATCATGATCCCGATGATCGCGACGCCCAGCAGATCCAGCCGGCGCTGCCCCTGGAAGCCGGAGGCGAACATGGCGCCTTGCACGCCGCCCAGGCCGACGCCCAGCAGATCGGCCCACAGCGGGATGGTGAAGGTCGGTTCGGTCACAGCTCTATTGTCCCCGGGAGTGGGATGATCGAGGAATGCCCACCTACCGAGACGAAGCGGTGATCCTGCGCACCCACAAGCTCGGCGAGGCGGACCGGATCGTCACGATGCTGTCGCGCACGCACGGCAAGGTCAGGGCGGTGGCGAAAGGGGTGCGCCGCACGTCGTCGAAGTTCGGCTCGCGGCTGGAGCCGTTCATGGTCGCGGACGTGCAGCTATACCAGGGCCGTTCGCTCGACATCGTCCAGCAGGCCGAGTCGCTCGGATCCTACGGGGCCGACATCGCCCTGCATTACGACCGCTACACGGCGGCGAACGCCATGGTCGAGACCGCCGACCGCCTGAACGACGCGGAGGCGACGCCCGAGCAGTATCTGCTGCTCGTGGGCGGATTGCGCGCCCTGGCGCGCGGTGAGCATGCCGCTCGGAGCATCCTCGACTCGTATCTGCTGCGCGTGATGGCGCTCTCCGGCTGGGCGCCCTCGTTCACCGACTGCGCACGCTGCGCGAAGCCCGGTGCGCACACGGTCTTCGTGGCGCAGATGGGCGGCATCGTCTGCGATGAGTGCGCTCCGGCCGGCAGCCCGCGCATCCCCGCCACTGCGCTCGACGTGCTGCGCGCCTTGATCGCGGGGGACTGGGACCGGGTCGATTCCGCCTCGGTGCGCGACTCCGCCGCGGCATCCGGTCTGATCGCCGCGTACGCCCAGTGGCATCTCGAGCGGGGGATCCGCTCGCTCTCGCTCGTGGAAGGAGCACGGTGAGCCCCAAGCCGTACACGCACAAGGACGCGGTCCCGTATCGCCCTCTGGATTGGACCGGCGCCCAGCCCCCGGCGTTTCCCGCGGTGCCGAAGCACGTCGCGATCGTCATGGATGGCAACGGGCGCTGGGCGAACCGCCGCGGACTGAACCGCATCGAGGGGCACAAGGCGGGGGAGGAGGTGCTGCTGGATGTCGTCGCCGGCGCCATTCAGGCCGGCGTCACGCACCTCAGCGTGTATGCGTTCTCGACCGAGAACTGGGCGCGCTCTCCCGAGGAGGTGCGCTTCCTCATGGGGTACAACCGCGATGTGCTGCACCGGCGCCGGGATCAGCTCAACGAGTGGGGGGTGCGGATCCGCTGGGCCGGGCGCAAGCCGCGGCTGTGGGGATCCGTCATCAAAGAGCTGGAGTACGCGTCGGACCTGACACGCGGCAACGACACTCTCACGCTCACGATGTGCATCAACTACGGCGGACGCGTGGAGCTCGTCGACGCCATGCGTGCGATCGCCGAGGACGTGAAGGCCGGGAGGATGCGCCCGAGAGCGATCACCGAGAAGGCGATACGGAGGCACCTGTACATCCCGGACATGCCCGACGTGGACCTGTTCCTGCGCAGCTCGGGGGAGCAGCGCACCTCGAACTTCCTGCTCTGGCAGTCGGCCTACGCGGAGATGGTGTTCCTCGACACCCTGTGGCCCGACTTCTCCCGCGAGGAGCTGTGGCGCGCGATCGGGATCTACCTCTCCCGCGATCGACGGTTCGGAGGAGCGGTGGACACGCCCGATGAGGTTGGCGGGGCCTAAGAGGTTGCGCCGATGGGTCGCCGATCGATGCGCGTGTCGAAGCGTCCGGCCCGCGGATCCGGGCTCTTCGACAAGCTCAGGGACCGCATGTCGCTCCCCGTCGGCGCGGCCCCAGAGCCGACCGGACGCTGGTGATCAGCGTGCCAGCGATCGCGGTCCGACGCTCCGGGTATCGACTCGCGACGGGCGACGTGAAGATCTCGGGCACCCATGGTCCTGGCGATCCACGAAGCCGAATCGGCGCACTACACCCTCGCCTGATCGCGGTCTCCCGGCGACGCTCCTGTGTTCTCCGCCGGCTTGACCGCGCACAGCGGGGCGAGGGGAGCACGGTTGCGGCGTCGGGAACGCGCGTTCCCGTCAGCCTGGCCTCGGCCTCTGGGGCGGGGGTTCAGGCGGCGGGTCGGAATCGTCGGGGTGGTGGGTCGATGTCGCCCCACGCGTAGCGGAGCGGGAGCCTCTGGTGCAGCACGAATCGTTCTCCGCTGGGGTGGTGCAGGACGAAGTCGTCTTTCCGATGGCGGGTGATGCGCCAGCCGCCGTGGTGGAGTTGCATGTGGTGGAACCGGCAGAGCAGGATCCCGCGGTCGATGTCGGTGCGACCGTCGTCACGGGACCATTCGTCGATGTGGTGGGCTTCGCAGTAGGAGGCGGGCCTGTCGCAGCCGGTCCACCGGCACCCGCCGTCGCGGATCGCGAGCGCGATCCGCTGTGTCGGGGTGAACAGGCGTGATTCGCGGCCGACGTCGAGAGGGTTCCCGCACGCGTCGACCGTGACCAGCAGCGCCCCGGCCTCGCACACTCTCCGTTCCGCGACGCCTGCGGGGAGGGCGACCAGGCCGTCTTCGGTGACCGCGACCGGCGCCGGTGCGCTGTCGGGGTCGATCTTCTGGACGAGGCGGAGTCCGGCTTGCCGGGTGCCGAACACGGCGGCCGGGTCGGCGAGGGCGCCGGCGCGGATGAGGTCGAGGAGCAGGTCGTAAGAGAGCTGATCGTTGGTTCGGGTGTCGGCGGTGAGGTCCGCGGCCTGTGCCTTCTCTTCTGCGTCCGCGAACCGGGGCCCACCGCGGCGAGGCCGCAACGCGGTGGCGAAGATCGTGTCGAGGTAGGCGCCGCCCTCGTCGTCGAACGCGATCGACGCGCGGCGGACGCCGTCGGGGTCTGACCAGGTGCGAAACGAGCGTCGTTCGTACCGGGCCAGGAATCGGATCTCGGCGCCGTCGGGGTCCAGCAGGTCCCGGATCGTCCGCGCCGACGCGGCCAGTTCCTCCACCGTCCGCCGTGATGCTTCGTCGACGAGTTGTGCGGCGGCCTGGGCCCAGGCGTCACGCGCGGCCTCGTCGTGCGCGGCACGGCCAGCGTCGGTGCTATTGCCCGGTGCGGCGACGGGCGGGTCCTCGAGCCCGCGGCGGATCGCGTCGAACTGCGCCGACGTGAGCGCCCCTGCCCGCAGCGCGTCGCGCAGCTCCTGCCGCCAATCCCGCACCACCGATTCCACTGCGGCTTCGCCGTAGGGCGCTCCGCCGCCCGATCCGCCGTCGCCGCCGAGCCCGCCACTCGCATCACCCGCAGGCGCCTCGTCGGTGCCGGACGGATTGTCATCGAGCAGCGCCTCTCCGACACGTACCTGCCGGGCTGCCTCGCCCTTCGTCATCCCGCCGAGCTCTTGGATCAGCGACGCCGCCGATCGGTGTCCCCGGGACTGTGCGAGCCCCGAATGGCCCGCCTCCCGGGTCGAGCGGCGTGCGATCACCCCCGCGCAGATGAGCTGGATCTGTTCGGCGAAGCGTCCGATCTCGACAGCTTCCTGGCACGTGGCGACCGTGTCTTCATCGCACAACGCACCGATCACGTCCTGAACCTGGGACGCGCTCGCGCCTGCGCTGATCCGCCCGGCCAGGGTCGGGATCAGTGTCGCGATCGCATCCAATGTGCTCATACCCCCATCCTGCCCGGGGCCACCGACATTCGAACCCCAGATCAGGATTCTTTTCTCAACGGTGGATAACTCCTTCTCGGATGCGATTGTGGGGGACGAGACAGCCCCGTTCGCTGGTCGCAGATTGCGACTTCCAGCGTCGCGAGAGCGCGATACGCGACGGCGGACGGAGAGGGACAGGCAGCCCGCGGCTGACGAACCGACCACGCGCAAGCGCCGAGGGGCTGACTGGGGAACCGCTGACCGACGAACCGCTACCGGCGAATCACCGACCGCGAACCGCTGACCGGCGAACCGCAACCGCTGACCGGCGAACCCGTCCACCGGAAGGCCCCGCAGCAATCGTCCCGCGGCCGCCGTCCTGCCGCACGGTCAGAGCGCGCCGGGGCACTCCCGCACGGTCGCTGCGCGTCGCCCAGCGCCGGAGCACCCCCCAACGCCGTCGCGGGGCCCGACCCGCACCCGGCGGTCGCCACGCGGCACCGCAAGCGGGGACGCAAGCCGCACCGCAAGCACGCGCCGCAAGCGGGGACGCAAGCCCACCGCAAGCCGACACCGCAAGCCGGCACCGCAAGCACGCGCCGTATGCGGGGACGCAAGCCCACCGCAAGCCGACACCGCAGACCAGCACCGCAAGCACGCGCCGTAAGCGGGGACGCAAGCCCACCGCAAGCCGGCACCGCAGCGGGGCCGTGGGCGGGGTCGAACCCGCATGCCGTAGACTGGACCCCGCGAAGGGGAGTATTCCGACTTCACGCGATCGTCATCACGAGACCCGCCGCCGGGTTTCCGGGCGCGTGACCGCTGCCGAGCGGGGAAGAGACTTTCGGTCGTTGACCGACCCCCTCGAAAGGCCCTCGTGGACGTTCCCGTCTGGTTCGAAATCGTCTCGCTCGCCGTCCTGCTGCTGATCCTGATCGGCGACCTGCTGATCGTGCGCTGGCGCCCGCACATCCCCTCCACCAAGGAGTCCACCCTCTGGGTCGTCTTCTACGTGGCGCTCGCCCTCGGCTTCGCGGGGCTCCTGCTCGCCGTCGCGGGTGGACAGCACGCCGGGGAGTTCCTCACCGGCTGGGCGCTCGAGTACAGCCTCTCGATCGACAACCTCTTCGTGTTCGTGCTGATCATGGCGCAGTTCTCGGTGCCTCGGAAGCTCCAGCAGGAGGTGCTGATGGTGGGCATCATCATCGCGCTGGTGCTGCGCGGCGTCTTCATCCTGCTGGGCGTCACGATCATCGAGAACTTCGCGCCCGTGTTCTACCTCTTCGGCGCGTTCCTCATCTGGACCGCGATCCGCCAGGCGATGCCGGAGAAGGAGCAGGAGGACGAGACCGCGGCGAAGGAGAGCTTCGCCGTGCGCCTGGTGCGCCGACTCGTCCCCGTCAGCGACGAGTTCGACGGTGCGAACCTGCGCACCGTGGTGGGCGGCAAGCGCGTCTGGACGCCGATGGTCATCGTGTTCGTCACGATCGGCGTGACGGATCTGATGTTCGCGATCGACTCGATCCCGGCGATCTTCAGCATCACGCAGAACAGCTTCCTGGTGTTCACCGCGAACATCTTCGCCCTGATGGGGCTGCGCCAGCTCTACTTCCTGCTCGGCGACCTGCTCGACCGGCTGCGCTACCTGCACTACGGCATCGCCGTGATCCTCGCGTTCATCGGCGTCAAGCTCGTGCTGCACGCGATGCACGAGAACAGCGTCCCGTTCATCAACGGCGGCAAGCCCATCGAGTGGGCGCCCGACGTGCCGATCTGGCTGTCGCTCACGGTGATCGTCGTCGCGATGCTCGGGGCGACCGGCGCGAGCCTGATCGCGTCGGGCCGGGAGAAGCGCCAGGAGCGCGCCCTCGCGGAGTGACCCGACGTCAGGGTGGGTGGGAAACACCCACCCTGACCGGGGGTAAACTCGTGCGCATGCAGGCGGTGCAGCTTCTCCTTAGCAGCCGCGGCGAGTCCTCGATCTAGGCCTCACTCGCCGCGGTGTCTCGCGTGGGCCGCACCTTGACCCTCTGGAGAAGTAACGCATGGAAGACGCATCCTCCCGCCCCCGCACTCTCGCCGAGAAGGTGTGGGACGACCACCTCGTCGTCAAGGGTGAGAACGGCGAGCCCGACCTCATCTACATCGACCTGCACCTCGTGCACGAGGTCACCAGCCCGCAGGCGTTCGACGGACTGCGCGCCGAGGGGCGCCCGTTGCGCCGCCTCGACCTGACCATCGCCACCGAGGACCACAACACCCCGACGCTGGCGATCGACAAGCCGATCGCCGACCTCACCAGCCGCACCCAGATCGAGACGCTGCGCCGCAACGCCGCCGAGTTCGGCGTGCGCCTGCACTCGCTGGGCGATGCGGAGCAGGGCATCGTGCACGTGGTGGGACCGCAGCTGGGTCTCACCATGCCCGGCATCACCGTGGTCTGCGGCGACTCGCACACCTCCACGCACGGCGCGTTCGGTGCGATGGCGTTCGGCATCGGCACGAGCGAGGTCGAGCACGTCATGGCGACGCAGACGCTGCCGCTGAAGCCGTTCAAGACCATGGCGATCACCGTCGAGGGAACGCTGCGTCCCGGCGTCACGGCGAAGGACATCATCCTCGCGGTGATCGCGAAGATCGGCACCGGCGGCGGGCAGGGCTATGTGCTGGAGTACCGCGGCAGCGCCATCCGGGCCCTCTCCATGGAGGGCCGCATGACGATCTGCAACATGTCGATCGAGGCCGGCGCCCGCGCGGGCATGGTCGCCCCGGACGAGACCACGTTCGCGTATGTGCAGGGCAAGCCGCACGCGCCGCAGGGTCAGGACTGGGAGGACGCGGTCGCCTACTGGCGCACGCTTCCCACGGACGAGGGCGCGACCTTCGACGCGGAGGTGTTCATCGACGCCGACGAGCTGGAGCCGTTCGTGACCTGGGGCACCAACCCCGGCCAGGGCAGCTCGCTGTCGTCGTCGGTCCCGGATCCGGCGGACATCGCCGACCCGAACGAGCGCAGCGCCGCGGAGCGGGCCCTGGAGTACATGGACCTGACGCCGGGCACTCCGCTGAAGGACGTGAAGGTCGATGCGGTCTTCATGGGGTCGTGCACGAACAGCCGGATCGAGGATCTGCGCGCCTTCGCGTCGGTCATCAAGGGCAAGAAGAAGGCCGACGGCGTGCGCGTCATGGTCGTCCCCGGATCCGCCCGGGTGCGCCTGGAGGCCGAGGCCGAGGGCCTGGACAAGGTCTTCACCGACTTCGGCGCCGAATGGCGCTTCGCGGGCTGCTCGATGTGCCTGGGCATGAACCCCGACCAGCTCGCCCCCGGTGAGCGCTGCGCGTCGACCTCGAACCGCAACTTCGAGGGCCGCCAGGGCAAGGGCGGACGCACGCACCTCGTCTCGCCCCTCGTCGCGGCCGCGACCGCCGTGCGCGGCACCCTGTCCAGCCCGAGCGACCTGGCGCCCGCCGGCGTTTCGTCTCGCTCCGCTCGCTCAACGACCGAGACGAACGAGGGGACCATCTGATCATGGAGAAGTTCACCACCCACACCGGTGTCGCAGCCCCGCTGAAGCGCTCCAACGTCGACACCGACCAGATCATCCCCGCGGTGTTCCTCAAACGGGTCACCAAGACCGGCTTCGAGGACGCGCTCTTCCACGCGTGGCGCCAGGATCCCGGGTTCGTGCTCAACCAGGAGCCGTTCCGGAACGCGTCCGTGCTCGTCGCGGGCCCCGACTTCGGCACCGGATCCAGCCGCGAGCATGCCGTCTGGGCGCTGCGCGACTACGGGTTCAAGGTCGTGCTGAGCCCACGCTTCGCGGACATCTTCCGCGGGAACTCCGGCAAGCAGGGACTGCTCGCCGCGACCGTCGACGAGTCCGATATCGAGCGGATCTGGGCGCTGATCGACCAGGATCCCGGCATCGAGATCACGGTCGATCTGGAGGCGCGCACCGCCACGATCGGTGACTTCCAGACCTCCATCGGGATCGACGATTACACTAGATGGCGGCTCCTCGAAGGGCTCGATGACATCGGGCTCACGCTGCGCAACGAAGACAAGATCGCGCAGTTCGAGGCCCGCCGCGAGTCGTGGCGGCCACGTACGCTTCCTGTTCTCTGAACCGGACGCGGCCGTGAGCCCAGGGCAACCGCCCGACGGCTCCGGCCGCGCCCGTTCCACAAGAAGAGGCCCTGAATGACGACACCGCTGCACGAGACCACGCTCGCTTCGAAGCCTTCGGGCGATGTCCTGGCAATCCGCGGCGGACGGCCACTGCACGGCCGGGTGGACGTGAAGGGCGCGAAGAATCTCGCGACCAAGGCGATGGTGGCGACGCTCCTCGGTGAGACCGCGAGCACGCTGCGTGACGTCCCCGACCTCTCCGACGTCGCCGTGGTGCGCTCGCTGCTCGAGGTGCACGGCGTGCGCGTCACCGAGGGCGACGAGCCCGGGGCGCTGATCTTCGATCCGAGCGACGTCGAGTCCGCGCACTTCGAGGAGATCGACGCGCACGCGGGCGCCTCGCGGATCCCGATCCTGTTCTGCGGTCCGCTGCTGCACCGCCTGGGCCAGGCCTTCATCCCCGACCTCGGCGGCTGCCGCATCGGCGATCGCCCCATCGACTTCCACCTCGACGCGCTCCGCAAGTTCGGCGCGACCGTCGAGAAGCTGCCCAGCGGCATCCGTCTGTCCACGGGCGGCAACCGCCTGCACGGCGCGAAGATCCATCTGCCGTACCCGAGCGTCGGCGCGACCGAGCAGGTCCTCTTGACCGCGGTGCGCGCGGAGGGCACGACCGAGCTGCGCAACGCGGCCATCGAGCCGGAGATCATGGATCTCATCGCGGTGCTGCAGAAGATGGGCGCGATCATCTCCTACGAGCCCAACCGGGTGATCCTCATCGAGGGCGTGGAGAAGCTGCGCGGCTACGACCACCGCTCGATCTTCGACCGCAACGAGGCCGCGTCCTGGGCGTCGGCGGCGCTCGCGACCGACGGCGAGATCTTCGTCGGCGGCGCCAAGCAGCAGGAGATGCTGACGTTCCTCAACGTCTTCCGCAAGGCCGGCGGCTGGTTCGACGTGCGCGAGGACGGGATCCTGTTCCGCCGCGACGGCGAGCTCACGCCGGTGATCGTCGAGACCGACGTGCACCCGGGCTTCATGACCGACTGGCAGCAGCCGCTCGTGGTCGCGCTCACCCAGGCGCACGGCCGTTCGGTGGTGCACGAGACGGTGTACGAGAACCGGATGGGCTTCACCGGCGCGCTGATCAAGATGGGCGCCGACATCGTCGTGCACCCGCATGGCCTGCAGGACGGCCCGCGTCGTGTCCCGCGCCGCGATCTCGAGCAGGCCGCGGTCATCACGGGCCCGACTCCGCTGCACGGTGCAGACATCGTGGTGCCGGATCTGCGTGGCGGGTACAGCCACGTCATCGCCGCGCTCACCGCGACCGGCGAGTCGAAGGTCTCCGGCGTCGACATCCTCAGCCGTGGCTACGAGAAGTTCCTCGACAAGCTCACCGCGCTGGGCGCCGACTTCGACGTGATCGGCTGATGCGAATGTCTCCGCAGGGCGGCCGAATCCGCGTCCTCCCGGTCTGTCAGCCGGCAGAGGCCCGCTGACGTGCGCGCGACCGCCGAGAAGACCCGTCCGAGCCTGTTCTGGCTTCTGGCGGTCTTCGTGGTGCCCTTCGTGAGCTTCGTCGCGAAGATCAGGATCCGTGGCGCGGAGAAGCTGCCGCGTTCGGGCGCGTTCGTGCTCGCGCCGAACCACTACTCGGAGTTCGATCCGCTGATCGTCGCGGTCGCCGTGTGGCGGCTGGGGCGCGCCCCCCGTTTCATGGCGAAGGAGAGCCTGTTCAGGGTTCCCGTGCTCGGCTGGGCGCTGCGCCGCACCGGCATGATCCCGGTGGCGAGGGCGACGTCGGTGTCCGCCGCCAAGCAGACCATCGCGCAGTCCAGGCAGCTCGTGGAGCACGGTCGCGGCGTCATCGTCTACCCGGAGGGCACCCTGACGCGCGACCCCGCCCTGTGGCCGATGCGCGGCAAGTCGGGTGCGGTGCGGCTGGCGCTCGCCGGCGAGATCCCGCTGATCCCGATGGTGCAGTGGGGCACGCAGAACATCATGGGCCGCTATCAGAAGGGGCTGAGCCTGTGGCCGCCGCGCAAGAAGGTGGAGGTCGTGGTCGGGGATCCTGTCGACGTCTCGGACCTGCACGGCCGTGCGGGCGAGCATGCGGCGCTCGTCGAGGCCACGGATCGGCTCATGGCGGCCCTCACCGCGCTCCTCGAGGAGGTGCGTGGCGAGAAGGCGCCCGTGCAGCGGTGGAATCCGGCTGAGCACGGTCAGAGGGAGACGGGTCGCCTTGACTCCTAGAACCGGCTCGACGCGCGTCACGCCGACCGTGCCGTCGGGACCGCATGTCACCGTGATCGGTGCCGGGAGCTGGGGCACGACCTTCGGCAAGATCCTCGCCGATGGCGGCGCCCAGGTCACGATGTGGGCGCGACGGGAGGAGCTCGCTCATGAGATCGCGGAGGCGAAGCGCAACTCGCAGTATCTCAAGGGCATCAACCTGCCACGCAGCATGACCGCCACCAGCGATCTCGCGGCCGCCATCGACGACGCCGAGCAGGTCTACCTGTCGGTGCCCAGCCAGAGCCTGCGCGAGAACCTGAAGGCGTTGCGTCCGCTGCTGCAGCGCTCGGACATCCCCGTCGTCAGTCTGATGAAGGGCGTAGAGAAGAGCACCGGCCTGCGGATGAGCCAGGTGATCGAACAGGAGCTGCGCTGCGATCCCGACCGGATCGCCGTGGCCAGCGGACCGAACCTGGCGCTCGAGATCGCACGGGAGCAGCCCACCGCCGCCGTCATCGCCTCGAACAGCGAAGAGACGGCCGATATCGTGGCGCGCACGGCCCGCAACCGCTACTTCCGCAGCTTCGTGAACACCGATGTGATCGGCACGGAGTTCGGCGGCGTGCTGAAGAACCTCATCGCCGTCGCCATCGGCATCGTGGACGGCGTCGGCTACGGCGAGAACACGAAGGCGTCGATCATCACCCGGGGCCTGGTCGAGATGACCGACTTCGCGGTGGCGAACGGCGCGCAGCCCGGCACTCTGCAGGGGCTCGCCGGTCTCGGCGACCTGATCGCGACCTGCCAGTCGCCGCTGAGCCGCAACAACACGGCCGGGCGGCTGCTCGGCCAGGGATACAGCTTCCAGGACGTGGTCAAGCAGATGCAGCAGACGGCCGAGGGACTCGCGTCCGTCGCGCCGATCCTGCAGCTGGCCCGCGCCGCCGGCGTGGAGATGCCGATCGTCGAGCAGGTGAAGATGGTGCTGGACGGCGCCATGGATCCGCGCGACATCGCGCCCCATCTGACCACCGACGACGACACCCCTCAGGGGGAAGGGACGGGCAATGGACAAGCAGACGGTGGTGGTGCTCTTCGGAGGGCGCTCCAGCGAGCACTCGATCAGCTCCGCCACGGCGGGAGGGGTGCTGCGCGCCCTTGACCGGGAGCGCTACGACGTCATCCCCGTCGGGATCACCCGCGAGGGAGCCTTCGTCCTCGAGGAGGACGAGCCGGACAAGTTTCCGCTCGATGCCGCCCACCTGCCGGAGGTCGTCGACAACGGCACGCGCATCCAGTGGCCGGAGCCCGGCGGGATCCGCACGCTGCGCGTGACCCGCCCCGACGGTTCTGCCCAGGATCTCGGCGCGATCGATGTCGTGCTGCCGCTGCTGCACGGCCCGCACGGCGAGGACGGCACGCTGCAGGGCTATTTCGACACGCTCGAGGTGCCCTACGCCGGCGGCGGCGTGCTGGACTCGGCCCTGTGCATGGACAAGCACTTCATGAAGATCGCGCTGCAGGCGGCCGGCATCGCGGTGGCGCCGTGGATCACGGTGCGCGCCCGGCAGTGGGCGCAGGATCCCGAGGGCGTGCGCGCCGCGGTCGCCGGGCTCGGCCTTCCGCTGTTCGTCAAGCCCGCACGGGCCGGGTCCAGCGTCGGCGTCTCCAAGGTGACGGATCCTGCCGAGTTCGACGAGGCGATGCGCGTCGCCCTCGCCGAGGACGACAAGGTGCTCGTGGAGACCGGCGTCGTCGGCCGCGAGATCGAGGTCGCGATCCTCGAGGGCGTCGACGGACCGCGCGCCTCGGTGCCGGGCGAGATCGTGCTGACCTCGCGTGGCTTCTACGACTTCGAGGGCAAGTACCTCGGGGGCGACGGGGTGGACGTGGTGTGCCCGGCCGAGCTCCTCCCCGCCGAGATCGAGGCGATCCAGGACGCCGGAATCCGGGCGTTCGAGGCGGTCGACGGGCGGGGGCTCGCGCGCGTGGACATGTTCCTCACCGCGGACGGCACCCTCGTCGTGAACGAGCTGAACACGATGCCCGGGTTCACGCCGATCTCGATGTTCCCCAAGTGCTGGATCGCCTCGGGTCTCAGCTACCGGGACCTCATCACCGAGCTCATCGAGGCGGGTCTGCGCCGCTGATCCGAGGCCTTGCGCGATCGTCTTCGCAAGAGCATCCTGGCCCTGCGAGACACCTTTCCGGAGGGAGGGCGCCGTGGACATCATCGCGCTGACGGCTTTCCTCACGGTCGTCCGATACCAGCACTTCGGCCATGCCGCCGCCGAACTCGGCGTGTCGATCTCGGCCGTCACCAAGCGGGTGCAGCGACTCGAGTCGGAGCTCGGAATCCCCCTCATCGAGCGAGATTCCGGAGGCGTCATCGGACTCACGTCCGCAGGACGCCGGTTCCTCCAGTTCGCCCCGCGGGTGCTGGAAGCTGCGCAGGCCGCGCAGCTCGCCGCCGTCGCCGAACCGGCCGAGCGACTGCGCGTCGCCTTTCCCGCCGGCGTGGACGCGGTGGCTCCGCTCATGCCCGCCGCGCTCGCGACGCTCGAGCTCGCCCTCTCGCACGCCCATCCGGGCGTAGGTGTCGTGCTCGTCCCGACACGTTTCGAGAGGCTGGATCCGGATCTGGTCTCCGGAGCCGTGGACGCGGTGCTCACCTTCGGAGTCTCGGAGCTGGCGGGCGTGACCTCGACGCGACTCGGCGAGCTGCGGCGCATCGGCCTGGTCCCCACCGGACATCCGTACACGTATCGACGCAGCGTGCCCGTCGCCGAGTTCGCCCGGCAGCCGCTGCTGTACACGCCGGACCTCCCCGCGAGCTACATGGATCCGTTCGTCCTCGCCGATGTTCGGCCGCTCGGCGAAGCCCACCTGGTCTCCCTGCCCGCATCGCGCACCTCCGATGTCGCCGGACAGCTGCTCACCGGACACGGGATCACCGTGATCCCGGCCGCGCTGGCCGCCGCACTCCCTCCCGCGTTGAAACCGGTCGAGCTCGATGGCGTGCCTGCGTGCTGGTACTACATGCATCAGCGCGCGGCGGATGAGCGGCCGGAGCTCCTGGCGATGGTCGCGCTGTTCGCCGACTTCACGGAGACGATCACCCGCGCCGCGCATTTGCGGCGCCCGTGAACAGTCCGCGCAGCGACCTCGCTGTTTCCGCGACGGAAACGGTCCCGCGTGCGAACTCCGACGCTGGTAGACCGTGAGCATGCCGCACGATGCGGCTGTGCTGAAGGGAGCGGGAATCATGCGCAAGGTGTATCTCGTGTTCGCCTGGCTGGTCGCGGCCGGCGTCGTCGTGCAGGCCTCGGCGATCGCGTTCGCGGTGGCCGGCGACAACCATCTCATCGAGACCGGCGGGGTGATCGACAAGGCATTCGTGGAGAGCTCCATCAACGGCACGACCACGTACGTCGGGGTCCAGGGCCACGCGGTGCACGCGATGAACGGCATGATGGTGCTGCCGGCGCTCGCGCTGCTGCTGCTGATCTCGTCGTTCTTCGTGCGGGGCAGGGCGCCGAAGCTGTGGGCGCTGCTCGTCGTGGGGCTGATCGCGCTGCAGCTGCTGCTCGGGTTCACGATGTTCAACGCGCCGTACCTCGGCATCCTGCATGGCACGAACGCGCTCGCGATCCTGCTCGTCGCGATCACGGCGGCCATCAAGGCGCGGCGGATCCCGCCACGGCGCGAGACGGCGTCGAGCGGGTCGACCGGCACGACGGCCGCCACGGGAACCGAGCCCCAGGATGCCCTCCCGGCGTAGCGTGCTGCGCGGCATGGTCGTCGCTGCCGCCTCGATCGCCGTCGCGGGGCTCGGGACGGCGCTGTGGAGCCGCACGCTCATCGGCGAACACTCGGTGCTGGCCATGGGCGGCCATCCGATGAGCGGGATGCAGGGTATGTCCGACGGCGCGGTGAGCATCGAGTCGCTCACCGCGGATCCGCGGCGCCCCGCAGACGTGCACGTGCGTCTCGTCGCGCGCCGGGAGCGGATCCGGATCCCCGGCGGGCACGCCGTGGAGGGCTGCACGGTGAACGGCTCGTCGCCGGGACCCGTGCTGCGCGCCCGGCAGGGGCAGCTCGTCGAGGTGGAGTTCGTCAACGAGACCGTCTCCGACGGCGCCACCCTGCACTGGCACGGTCTGGAGGTGCCGTGCGCGGCCGACGGCGTCGCCGGCATCACCCAGAACGCGGTGCGGCCGGGGGAGACGTTCGCCTACCGGTTCGTCGCGACGCACGCCGGCACGTACTGGTACCACTCGCACCAGGTCTCGCACGAGCAGGTCGTCGAAGGGCTGCTCGGCGCGATCGTGATCGAGCCTTCGGCGGACGGCCCGCCGACGACGGGGATCGACGTCGTCGCCACGCTGCACCTGTACGACGGGCAGTACGCCCTGAACGGCGCGGCCGCGGATCTGCGCGTGGACGCGGCCCCGGGCACGACCGCCCGGGTGCGCGTCGTCAACACCGACAACGGATCCGCCTCGGTGTGGTCGGCCGCGCCGTTCCGGGTCGTCGCGGTCGACGGGCGGGAATGGCACGAGCCGGGGGACGTGAACGATCGCATGGTCGTGGTGCCCGCGGGAGGGCGGGCGGACATCGCGCTCACGGTCCCGGACAGCGGGGCGGTGCGGCTGCACACCGGCGGGGCCCGCAGCGTCGTCGTCGGCGACCCGGCCGCGACGCCGGAGCGGGCCCCGCAGCCTCGCGAGGTCCTCGACCTGCTCGGCTACGGCACCCCGGCGCCGCTCGGTGTGGATCCGGGTCGCGCGAACCGCACCTTCGACTACGTCATCGGGCGCAGCGTCGGGTTCATCGACGGCCGGCCGGGATGGTTCTGGACGATCAACGGCCGGATGTACCCTGACGTGCCGATGTTCGACGTCGCCCGGGGGGATGTCGTGCGGATGCGGATCCGCAACGACAGCTCCGAGGTGCACCCCATGCATCTGCACGGCCACCATGTGGTCGTGCTGTCGCGCGATGGACATCGCGCCACGGGCGCGCCGTGGTGGGCGGACACGATCGGCGTGCAGCCGGGGGAGTCGTACGAGATCGCGTTCGTCGCGGACAACCCCGGGATCTGGGCCGATCACTGCCACAATCTGCCGCACGCCGTGGACGGGCTGATCGCGCATCTCGCGTACGACGGCGTCACGACACCGTTCACGATCGACGGCGCGCACGGGAATCAGCCGGAGTGATCCGGCCACGAAAGGAGCGATCATGAGTGCGATCTCGCAACGAGGAGTCGCGATGCCGGTCGCCGTCGGCGCGGTCTGCGGGCTGGCCTGGGCCGCGTCGCTGCGCGGGATGATGGCGCAGTTCGCCGGCATCGATTCGACGTTCCACTGGGTCGCCACGTTCGGTTTCATCCTGCTGCCGGGCACCGCCATGGGCGCCCTCTTCGGCTGGGCGTTCGCACGACGGATCGCAGGCGAGTTCCGTGGTGCCGTGTGGCTCACGCTGGCGCCGTTCGCGATGGCGGTCGTTCCAACGGCCATCCCGCTGCTCGGCGCATTCGTCGGCGCGGGGTTTCTGTTCTCCCGTCGGAGCCGACGCTGGGTGCGGCTGCTCGCGGGGATCCCGTCGCTGATGCTGCTGGTCGGCGCACCGATCGGTGGCGCATTCTTCACCGACATCACCGATGCCCATGGTGCGTGGCTGACGATTCAGTTCGCCGCGCTCGCCTGGGTGCCGGCTCTCGCCGAGATCCTGCTGCAGAGCCTGGGCGACGGCGCGGCATCCGTGGCGGACAGGGCGCGGTCCGCCTCGACCGGGGTTCCTGCCGGACCGCCGGCCGGCGGCGCCGACACCGACTGCTGAGCCGCCGGCGCGCCGCGCCGAGGCGCTTCCGGCGGGGCGCTTCCGGTGGGCATCGACGGAACCGGATGCGCATCTCGGACGCGGCGCGTAGCGAGGCGCCAGGACGTCGGCGGTGTGCGGGTCAGCCGCCCGGGCTCGGCTCCGGCGTCGGCGTCGTGGCGTCCGCCCCGGGCCGGTCGGTGCACGCGTGCGTGGCCGGGATCGTCGCGATCGCCGCGGCGAGGCTCTTGTTGCCGATCACGTCGTTGGCGCTGACGCCCTTGTCCGGCTCATCGGGCTTGCTGTTGATGTAGAGCTGCACGGCGGGCTTGCGGCCGTAGGTGGTGAGCGTCAGATACGGGCTCTTCGAGTCGTCCACGAGCCAGTCGATGCCCTGCAGCGAGATGCACTGCAAGGTGCTCGTCGGCTCGGCCTCCGGCAGGCCGCAGGTGAGCAGCACGACGGAGGGGTCGCCCCAGGCCGCCGTCGCCTGGGCATCCGTCCAGCGCCGGTCGTGTCCGTCGATCGACGGGACGTTGCTGAGTCGCACCGACACCTCGGCGCAGCGCGGGTCGTTCGCGTCGTCCGCGGGGTTCAGGTGCACGGTCGAGCTGCATCCGGCCAGCAGCCCCGCCGCGAGCACGAGGACGGTGACGACGGCGAGACGACGGGGCATCCGTCCAGGCTACCGTTGAGAGCATGGTCGACCTTTCAGCTCCGGGGTCAGCCGGCGATAGCCGGATGACAGATCGAGCGCCGATGAATCCGACGTCCCCGGCGGAGACTTCCGCGGTCGCCGCGACCGCGGCGACGGACGGATCCACCGCGGCGACGGTCGGATCCGAGGATCCGAGGATCGGCGAGGTGAGCGAGGGCCGCGTGCTGCGGACCATCCTGGCGCGGACCCCGGCGGGACGGGATACGCTGCTCGGTCCCGGTGACGACGCCGCGGTGATCGCCGCGCCGTCCGGGGCGGTCGTCGCGACCACCGACACCCTGGTCGAGGGCCCGGACTTCCGGGTCGCGTGGTCGAGCGGCTACGACCTGGGCTGGAAGGCGGCGGCCGTGAACCTGGCCGACATCGCGGCGATGGGGGCGCGTCCCACCGCGCTGCTCGTCGCGCTCGCCATGCCGAAGGACCTTCGGCTGTCGTTCGTCTCGTCACTGGCTGACGGCTTCCGGGACGCGTGCGACGCGCTCGCGCCCGGGTGCGCCGTCGTGGGCGGCGACCTGACGGTGTCCGTGACCCTGATGATCGCGGTCACGGCCCTCGGCGACCTGGAAGGACGCTCTGCGGTCACCCGTGCCGGTGCCCGTGTGGGCGACGAGGTCGCGATCGCGGGCGAGATGGGGTACGCCGCGTGGGGGCTCTCCGTGCTGTTCGACCGCTTCCATCCGGACGGCGCGGCGGTGCCGGTCGATCCCGCGGTGCTCGGCGAGGGAGAGGCGGACGCGATCGCGGCGCAGCTGCGCCCCGTGCCGCCGATCGGGCTCGGGCCGGTGGCGGCGATCGCCGGCGCCACCGCGATGATGGACGTGTCCGACGGGCTGGCCCTGGACGCCGGGCGGATGGCGGAGGCCTCCCGTGTCACGATCGCGCTCGAGCAGGCCGCCCTCGGCGCGCATCCGCGTCGCGCACTGGCCGGGGGAGAGGACCACGCCCTGCTCGCGACGTTCCCCGCAGGCGCCCTGCCGCCGGGGTTCCGCCGGATCGGATCCGTCGTGCCCGCTGTCGACGGCGCCCCGGTCCTGTACGACGGTGAGCCGGTCGGTCCGCTCGGCTGGGACCCTTACCGCGACGCGGGCGCCGACGTCGACCGCTGAGCCGGAACGACCCGGCACGGACGCGTTCTGAGCGTCTTTCCCTCCCCTGAGCGTCTTTCCCTCCCCTGGTGTGCGTCGCCCCGGGGAGGGAAAGACGCGGGGAGGAGGGAAACACGGATCCGGATCGCCGGCCGTCGGTCAGCCGCTCGCCGGTTCCGCCCACCACAGCGCGGTGTCGCCGTAGGAGCGCTCCCGGATCAGGGCGAGCCCCGCGGCGCGGAGATCCGGCGGCGTGGAACGCTTCGCCCGCTCGATGACCACGACGGCGTCGGGGGAGAGCAGCGGCGCCACCGCCACGAGATCGGCGGTCATGTCCGCGTCGGACAGATCGTACGGCGGGTCGGTGAAGACGAGGTCGAAGGGGCTCGTCGCCCGCCCGAGGTAGGTGAGCACGGCGCTCTCCACGACGACCGCCTCGTGTCCGCGCGCCTCCGGATCGGGTGATGCATCCAGCGCCTTCCGCACGGCGGCGACATTGCGGCGGATCACGGCGGCGGCCGGACGTCCGCGCTCGACGAGCACGGCGCTGCGCGCGCCCCGGCTGAGGGCCTCGAGCCCGAGGGCGCCGGATCCCGCATACAGGTCGAGCACGCGGGCGCCGTCGATCGCATCCATCGACTCGAGTGCGCCGAACAGCGACTCGCGCACCCGATCGCTCGTCGGTCGCGTGCCCTGCCCCGGCACGTCCAGGCGGGTGCCGCCCGCGGAGCCCGCGATGATTCTCGTCACCCGTTCACCCTATTCGCCGTGACTCATTGCCGTGGTGGGCGCGAAACGGGAGCAGGATAGGAGCGTGCCCGAGAGTCTCGCCGATCTGACCCGCATGCCGCAACCGCAGTTCATCGAGGCGGGGGAGGGCATCGCGCTCGCCACTTACGTCTGGGGAGAGCTCGAGGGCCCCGTCGTGCTCATCGTGCACGGCTTCGCCTCCAGCACGCGCGACAACTGGGTGCTCACCGGGTGGATCCGGATGCTGCAGCAGGCCGGCTACGGGGTGCTCGGCGTGGACCAGCGCGGGCACGGGGCGAGCGAGAAGCCGCACGACGCCGTCGGCTACAACGTGCGGACGCTGGCATCGGACGTCGAGCAGGTCCTGGACACCTACCTCGTCGACGACGCGTTCTACGTCGGCTATTCGCTGGGTGCGCGGGTGGGCTGGCAGGTGCTCCAAGACCTCGGCGACCGGATCCCGCGGGCGGTGCTCGGCGGCGTGCCGGACGGGATCCCGCTCGGCCGGCTCGACCTGGACCAGGTGCGCCGCTTCGTCGACGACGGCACGTCGGTCACCGACCGGGTCACGCAGAACTACATCGCGCTGACCGAGCGGGTGCCCGGCAACGACCTGCGCGCGCTGATCGCGCTCGCGCAGGGGATGCGGGAGTCGGGCTCGATGGATCCGGATCCGGCGAGCGCCCCGACGCAGCCGGTGCTCTTCGCGACCGGATCCGAGGACGCCGTCATCGCCGGCTCCGTGCGGCTCGCGGAGGCGACGCCGCGGGGACGGTTCTTCGAGATCCCGGGCCGGCACCATTTCAATGCGCCGGGGGCGAAGGCCTTCCGGGAGGCGGCGTTGGGCTTCCTGCAGGAGGGCTGACCCGGCTCCATCCACAGGGCGACGGCCCGGGGTCCGAGGCCCGCTCTAGACTTCTGAGCATGCCGCTCCGCCTCGACTCGCCGCTCGCCGTCGCGGTCGGCGACGGGAACGCGAAGGCGCTGCAGAAGGCCTTCGGCATGAGCACGGTCGGGGACCTGCTCTCGCACTACCCGCGCCGCTACGCCAACCGCGGCGAGCTCACGCCCATCCTCGACCTCCCGAAGGGCGAGACGGTCACGATCGTCGCCGAGGTGATGAAGGTCGACGTGCGCGACATGAAGAACCGTCGCGGCGCGATGATGACGGTCGACATCGGTGACGGCGTCGGCCGCATGGTGCTGACGTTCTTCGCCAAATACCGCGGTCAGCTGGAGTGGCGGGAGAAGGAGCTGCGGATCGGCCGCCGCGGGGTGTTCACCGGCAAGGTGGGCGACTACCGCGGCGTCACCCAGTTCGCGCACCCGCAGTACGAGATGTTCGACGACGAGCTGCACGCGCGCACCCAGGCCGATGTGCTGGTCAGCACGCCGCTGCCGATCTACCCGGCCACCGCCGCCCTCACCACCTGGCAGATCGAGAAGCTGGTCGGCACGGCGCTGGACGGGCTTGGGCCGGTGCCGGAGCCCGTTCCCGACGCGGTGCGCTGCGAGGAGGGGCTGCTCGATGCCCGCGCGGCGCTGGAGCGGATCCACCGGCCGAGCACCAAGGACGAGATCGGCCCCGCGATCCGCACTCTGCGCATGCACGAGGCGCTCACCCTGCAGACTGCGCTCATGCAGCAGCGCTATCTCGTGCGCATGCTCGATGCCACCGCCCGGCCGGCGAAACCCGGAGGGCTGCTGGAGCGCTTCGACGCCGCGCTGCCGTTCGAGCTCACGCCCGACCAGGAATCGGTGGGCGAGACGATCGCCGCGGATCTCGTCGGGGGTGCGCCCATGAACCGGCTGGTGCAGGGCGAGGTCGGATCCGGCAAGACGCTGGTCGCCCTGCGCGCGATGCTGCAGGTCGCCGAGTCGGGCGGGCAGGCGGCGCTCATCGCGCCGACCGAGGTCCTCGCCGCCCAGCACCTGCGCTCGATCACGAAGATGCTCGGCCCCCGGCTGGCGCCGCTCGTGATGCCGACCCTGCTCACCGGGCAGATGTCCGCGCCCGAGCGGCGCAAGGCCGCCCTGCGCGTCGCCGCGGGGCAGGCTCTCATCGTGGTGGGCACCCATGCGCTGCTGGGGGAGAAGACCACCTTCGCCGATCTCGGACTCGTCGTGGTCGACGAGCAGCATCGTTTCGGCGTGGAGCAGCGCGAGGCCCTGCGCGCCAAGGGCACGGGCCCGCACGCGCTCGTGCTCACCGCGACGCCGATCCCGCGCACGGTCGCGATGACCGTGTTCGGCGATCTGGACACTTCCGTGATCCGCACGATGCCGAGCGGCCGGGCCGGGATCCAGACCTTCGTCGCGCCGCTCGCCGACCACCCCGGCTGGTTCATGCGCGTCTGGGAGCGCGCCGCGGAGGAGATCGAGAAGGGGCGTCAGGTTTTCGCCGTGTGCGCGGCGATCGACACCGACGACGGGGCGGAGGAGGCGGATCAGGAGCACTTCGCCGACGAGGAGGAGTCCAGCCGAGGCCCCCGCTGGGGCGTGGTCCAGCTGCTCGCCGCACTCGCCACCCATCCGAAGCTCGGAAACGTGCGGGTCGCCGGCCTGCACGGGCGCATGGCGGCCGACGAGAAGGACGCCATCATGCAGTCCTTCTCACGCGGCGAGATAGACCTGCTCGTGGCGACCACGGTGATCGAGGTCGGCGTCGACGTGCCCAACGCCTCCACGATGATCGTCCTCGAGGCCGACCGGTTCGGCGTCTCCCAGCTGCACCAGCTGCGCGGTCGCATCGGTCGAGGCGGGGTGCCGGGTCTGTGCCTGCTGGTCACCGAGGCCGAGCAGGGGACGCCGGCCCGCGACCGGGTCGACGCGGTGGCCGCGACGCTCGACGGATTCGTGCTGGCCGAGGTCGACCTCGACCTGCGGGGCGAGGGCGACGTGCTGGGGCCTCGTCAGTCGGGGGCGAAGTCGTCGCTGAAGCTGCTGAGGGTCATCAAGGATGCGGATCTGATCGCGCAGGCGCGCGCGATCGCCGAGCAGATCATCGAGGCGGATCCCGCGCTGCAGCAGCACGATGGACTGCGCGAGGCGATGGCACAGCGCCTGAGCATCGAGGACCGTGCGGCGCTGGCCAAGAACTGACCCTTCCCGGTCCCTGAGCCTGTCGAAGGGCGCTCGGCTCGCACCGAAGGGCCCGCTCGGCGGATGCAGAGATCCGCGCCGCTAGGCTTGGGGCATGAGCGCTCGGATCGCCGTCGTCCCCGGTTCCTTCGACCCGCCGACCCTCGGGCACCTCGACGTCATCCGACGCGCGGCCGCCCTCTACGACGAGCTGCACGTGCTGGTGGTGCACAACCCCGACAAGCAGGCGATGCTCCCCGTCGCCCAGCGCCTCGCGCTGCTGGAGGAGTCGATCGCGGAGGCCGGCGTCGCCGGAACCGTCATCGTCGGATCCTGGAGCATGGGCCTGCTGGTCGACTACGCCCGCGATGTGAACGCCGGCGTGCTGGTCAAGGGCATCCGCTCCCAGGTCGACGTGGCCTATGAGTCGCCGATGGCGATCGTGAACCGCCATCTCGCCGACATCGAGACCGTCTTTCTGCTGCCGGATCCCGCACACGCGCTCGTCTCCAGCTCGCTCGTGCGACAGGTCGCCGCGCTCGGCGGCGATGTGTCGCCCTTCGTGCCGCCGGCGGTCTCTCGCTTCCTGGACACGGGGGCCCGCGGGATCTGATCCTCGCCCGGCTCCGTACGCGACGGCCCCGAGATCGTCGAAGGGACCGGCCCGGTCGGCAGACCGCCCCGGTCAGCTCGGCCCCGGTAGACTGAACCGGTGAAAACGCGACGCAATGGACCGTTCGTGCTGCCCGTGCGCGACATCGTTCGCCGGCCGGGCGAGATGCGCGAGCATCGCCTCACGATCCCGCTCGCGGAGCAGTGGGGCGAGGGCCTCGTCTCCGTGGAGAAGGGCGAGGAGGTCGATATCGATGTCCGGCTGGAGTCGGTGCACGAAGGCATCCTCGTCACCGGAGAGGTCGATTCGACGTACCGCGGAGAGTGCGGGCGATGCCTGAATCCGATCGACGAGCCTGTCGAAGTCGAGTTTCAGGAGCTTTTCGCGTACCCTGGAGAGGAAGCGAACGACTTCGAGGTTCAAGACGACCACGTGGATCTTGAAACTCTGGTCAGGGACGCGGTGGTTTTGGCGCTCCCGTTTCAGCCGGTGTGTCAGCCGGATTGCCCTGGTCTCGACCCCGAGACCGGCGAGCGGCTGACCGGAAGCGCCGGGAAAGAGCAGGTCGCTCCCATCGATCCCCGATGGGCCGCGCTCCAGCAGATCACAGACCACGACGGCACCGTCGAAAAGCATGCAGCGGAATAGCTGCGCGCCCAGAGCACAGAAAGTAGCAAACCATGGCCGGTAACCCCCCGAAGCGCAAGGTCTCCCGTTCGAACACCCGCTCGCGTCGCGCGCAGTGGAAGGCGGAGGCTCCTGCCCTCGTCAAGACCATCGAGAACGGCAAGGTCGTCTACAGCCGCCCCCACCAGGCGAAGGTCGTCACCGACTCGCAGGGCACCGAGCTGTTCCTCGAGTACAAGGGCCGCAAGGTCGCCGACGTCTGATCGATCCGTCGATCATGGCACCAGCCCCCGCTGGGACGGCCCCTCTTTCTGAGCAGCTCGGAGTCGACATCGACCCCGAGCTGCTTCGGCTTGCGCTGACGCATCGTTCCTATGCATACGAGAACGGCGGCGTCCCGCACAACGAGCGCTTGGAGTTCCTCGGTGACTCCGTGCTCGGCCAGGCGGTGACGGTCATGCTGTACACGACCCTTCCCGACGTCGACGAGGGAGCCCTGGCGAAGCGCCGGGCGAGCGTCGTGTCGACCGTCGCCCTCGCCGAGGTCGCGCGCGGCATCGGACTGGGCGCGCACATCCTGCTCGGCAAGGGCGAGGAGCGCACGGGCGGACGCGACAAGGACTCGATCCTCGCCGACACGATGGAGGCCGTCTTCGGCGCCACCTACCTGTCCGCGGGGCCTGAGGCGGCGACGCGTCTCGTGCTGCGACTCATCGAACCGCTGCTTGCGGATCCGGAGCGCTACGGCGCCGCCATGGATCCGAAGACCGCGCTGCAGGAGCTCGCGGCCCATCGGGACCTCGGCGCGCCCGTGTACGAGGTCGTCTCGACGGGCCCCGACCACGATCGGCGGTTCACGGCCACGGTGACCACGGGCGATCTGGCCAGCACCGGTTCCGGCACCAGCAAGAAGACCGCAGAGATGGCCGCGGCCCTCGCCGCCTGGCACACGCTCAGCGACCGTGCCTGAGCTTCCCGAGGTCGAGGTCGTCCGGTCCGGCCTCGCGCCGGCGATGACCGGTGCGCGCATCCTCTCCGTGGCGGTGCACGACGAGCGCGCCCTGACCCGGCATGCCGGGGGAGCCGCGGACTTCGTCGCCCGGCTCGAGGGTTCCGAGGTCGCCTCTGTCGCACGACGGGGGAAGTTCCTCTGGATGCCGCTCGCGCGTGCGTCCTCCGGCGGGGATCGCTCGGCGATCGTCGGGCATCTCGGCATGTCCGGGCAGCTGCTGCTGCGGCGTCCCGATGCGTCGGCGGAGCGGCATGAGCGGATCCGGCTGTTCGTCGAGCATCCGCAGCATGGCGAACTCGCCGTGGTCTTCGCAGATCAGCGCACCTTCGGCTCCCTCGCCGTGGACGCCCTGGTCCCGACCCCTGACGCGCGTGCCGCGGGATGGGGGAGCATGGAACCGTTCCTCCCGTCGCAGGTCGCGCACATCGCGCGCGACCCCATGGACGAGGCGTTCCAGGACCGGGCCTTCCGTGCCGCGCTGCGTACGCGGTCGAGTGCGATCAAGCGGGTGCTGCTGGACCAGAACCTCATCAGCGGCGTCGGCAACATCTACGCCGACGAGTCGCTCTGGGCCGCCCGCATACACCCCGAGACGCCCGCATCCGCGCTCTCGACCGTCGCGGTGAACCGCCTGCTCGCGGAGGTGCGGGCCGTGCTGGAGAAGGCACTGGCCGAGGGCGGCACGAGCTTCGACGCCCAGTACGTCAACGTGAACGGTCAGGTCGGCTACTTCGCGCACTCCTTGAACGCCTATGGTCGGACGGGCCGGCCGTGCGCTCGTTGCGGAACACCGATCCGGCGCGACGCCTTCATGAACCGCTCCAGCCACTTCTGCCCGAGGTGCCAGCGAATCCGCCGATGAGCGTGCGGTGCGCGTCGACGACGATCCGGAACAATCGGGTGATCGGAGCACAGGAGGGGAGCGACGGGATGACACACGACACCTCGCGACGAGGCCGCCGCAACGTGCCTCTGCTGGTGACGGGGATCTTCCTCGCCGTCCTCGGCGTGCTGTCGTCGATCGGTCCGTTCATCACGCTCGTCGCGTCGATCATCGACGGCACGGCGAACGGGTGGGACGTGTTCGGGCGGTTGGCGGCGCTGCTCCTCTTCCTGGCGCTGGTGTACTGGCTCGTCACGGCACGGACGACGACGGAATCGGCGCCTCCGCCTCAGCTGCCCACCGCGGCGGAGATCGCCGCGTTGCCACAGGACTCGCCCGAGCGACAGGCGCTGATCGACGAGTTCCGACGCCGCCAGAGCGATGCGCTCACCGCGGCCGCGCAGCCGCTCCAGGCGCCGTTCGACAATACGGATCCCGGCGATCTCGTGCGCCGACGCAGCCCCGATGATGCCGACGCCGAGATCGCCCTCGCCGGGGCGGTCTACCGTGACGGCCTTCGCCCGTCGCAGCGGTCCCTGCCGACGCTGCTGCAAGGTCCCTACCTCGGACTCGGCGCGTGGGCCTGGGGAAGTCTGCTCTTCGCGCTCGTGCTGATCATCTGGGGCTCCACGCCGCGCACCGCCGTGCTCGATGCCGGTGCGGCGGCGCTGGCACTTCCGCTCTGGGCTCTGGCCGCCGCGTCAGCGGCACGCGCGACGGCGGGACCCGGGGCGCACCAGAACACGCTCCAGACGTTCGGGTACGGCGTGATCCGGCGGGCCTGGATGAGCCCCGCGTTCGCCTGGACCTTCGTCCTGCTCCTCGTCGCGATCATGGTGGCGGCGATGCTCTGGCTGATGGCGTGGAATTCGCCCGTGAGACCCGGTCTCGGCGTCGTCGAGGTGGTCATGCTCTCCTACGGTGGCTGGGGCGGCGGACTCGCGATCGTGCTCGCCCTGTGGAGCACCGGCGGAGAACGTATCCGGAAGGCCGGATCCTGACGTTCGGCGCGAAGGACGGCGTCGCGCGACTCAGTGTTCGCCCTTGATCACGAAGTAGGAGCCGCGGATTTCGCCGGCGAGCTTCGACCGCTGGCGCGCGAATTTGAAGGCCGACAGCTCCTTCGGGATCTCCATGCCGAGCGACAGCTTGAAACCGACCGCGCGCTTGCCCTCGTCGGCGAGCGTGTACATCACGTTGATCGCGAGGCCCGAGGCGTAGAAGACGTAGCCGAACCGGATCCCGTCCGCGTCGAAGCCGCTGACCTCGAGGGCGGGGCTCGCGATCACGATGCCGCGCTCCTCGCGGAGGATGTCGGTCACCCACCGCAGGGTCTCCGGATCCTCGTTCGGGGTGTTCACGGTGAACGGGGAGCCGTACTTGTTGGTGATGTACCGCGCCTCGTTGGCGCGAAGGCCGGCGAGCGCCTCGGCGATCGGCGATTCCTCCAGTCCTGTGGTCGAGACGGTGACGAAATCGACGATGGTGCTCATGCGCGGGCTCCTCGGGACGATGGCAGGACGGATCCATTCTGCGTCACGCCGGCTCGTCCTGCACTCGACAGTGCGACCACTCGATACTGCGACGTCGATCGCGGCCGTCGAGGACTTCCTGACGGCCGCGATCGGATCTGAGGCTGGGGCGGGTCGACGCTCTCAGCCGGCGAACGCGCGCATCAGGAGCGGCCGGGTGAGCCGAGTCGCGATCCACACCAGGGCGATACCGGCGGCCAGGACCGCGACGATGGTTGCGATCGACAGCGGTGCCGTGATGAGGGCGATCCCGAGCAGCGGGAAGATGAGCACGGCTGCGCAGAGGGCTGATCCCAGCGCCGTGATCAGCAGCGGCGACATGACCGCGCGCCGCCGCGCGGAATCCACGGTGCCAGCCGGAACTCCGAGATAGTGCAGGCTGCGGTGCAGGTCGCGCTGGTCGAGGATGTCCGAGGCCTGCGTGACCGCCACCGAGCAGCCGACCATGAGGAAGGATGCGACCAGGGTGATGACGAGGCCGGTCCGCATGTCGGTGAGGAGCGCCACATCCTGCGCCGAGGGGTCGCCGGCGCTCATCACGTCCATGAGTGCGACGCCCGTGCCGGCGAACACGGCCATGAAGCTCGCCATCGCCACACCGCTCACCTGACGCCAGGCGCCCTTCGCATCGTCCAGCACGATGCGCGCCGCGAGCAGGCGCTCCGGCGTCTTCGCCCGGCGCAGCTGCGTCCGCGCACCGATCTTCAGCACCCAGGGCCCGATGAGGTTCAGCACCAGCAGCCCGACCCCGAAGATCGCGACCAGGGCGGTGATCATGGCGATCGCACCGCCGATCCCCGGCACCACGAACCCGGCGAGGAATCCGGCGGCGACCAACACGATGGCGATGACGGCGCGCACCCCGTGCGGCGTCTGCGGCGTGGTCCTGGTGCGCACGCCGAGCGGCGAGATCACCACACGGCGCAGTCCGACCACGGCGCTGAGCGTGGCGAGCAGCACCGTGCCGAGCGCGATCGCCGCCGTCATCAGCGGAGAGAGCATTGCCGCCGCGCCCAGCGGCGCGCCGCGGAACGGGATGAGGCCCACGAGCGGGGCGAGCCCGATCGACAGCACCACGCCGGCGACCACGCCGGCCGCTGCGACGACGGTGGCCTCGACGACCGCGACCACGCCGACGCCGAAGCCGGTGACGCCCAGCAGTCGCAGCGTCGAGAGACGCTCGTCGCGGCGGCGGGCCGACAGCCGCGCCGCAGCGCCGCCGAGCGAGGCCAGCGGCAGCACGAGCAGGACGAGGGCCACAGCGGCGAGCACCTGATAGATCGTCGCGTACTCGTCGTCCCACGCCCAGAACGCCTGCGCACCGCCCACGACGGTGAGTACGAGGGCGGACACGATCGCGAAGGCGACGGCGGGGATCACGACCACCCCCGCCGAACCCGGGGCCGGGCGCAACAGCAGGCGCAGGGTGGCGGCGTTCACGCGGCGACCGCCGAGCTCTGCACGCGACCGTCGCGGACGGCGACGACCCGCGAGCACCGTGCGGCGATCTGACGGTCGTGCGTGACGACCACCAGCGTGCGCCCTTGTCCCGTGGTCGACCACAGCAGCGCGTCCATCACCTCGGAGGAGGTCGCCGAGTCGAGGGCGCCGGTCGGCTCGTCGGCGAACACGACGCCGGCGCCGGTGACCTGCGCCCGTGCGATCGCGACCCGCTGCGCCTGCCCGCCGGACAGCTCGCCGATGCGGCGGTCCTCCATGCCCTGCAGCCCGAGCGCGGCGAGCCAGCCCGCGGCGCGCTGCGTCGCCTCCGTGCGCGGGACGCCGGTGATCATCGTGGCGAGGGCCACGTTCTCCACGGCGGTGAGCTCCGGCACCAGCAGACCCTGCTGGAACACGAACCCGAACGACTCGCGGCGCAGTCGGGACCGTGCGGACTCGCCGAGCGCGCTGACCTCCACCGGAGCACCCGCCGGCGGCGTGTACACCACCTGGCCGGCGTCCGGCCGGGTGATCCCGGCGAGGACATGCAGGAGCGTCGTCTTCCCGGATCCGGAAGCGCCCATGATCGCGACCGATTCACCGACCGCGATATCGAGGTCGATGCCGGCGAGGGCACGGGTGGATCCGAATGACTTGATCAGACCGTGGGCTTCGATGACAGCTGTGCTCATACCTCCAGCCTGGTCGGCGCTGCCCGGCGGATCATCGGCCGGTGGAGTGAGGATCCGGGCCGGGCGTCATCCTCCGGGATGATCCTCTCGGCGACGGATCAGCCCAGCACCTTCTTCCAGGCGCCGCCGCAGGCGATCGGGCCGGGGGTCCAGCCCTGTGCGAGCAGGAAGCGCGCGGTGTGGTCGCGCGGGACGCTGCTGAATTCGGTGGGCGGAACCAGCTCGGGCTCCTCCGACGGCAGGTGCTCGGTCTACACCGGCAAGATGCGCACGCCCTGACGGCGGCGCGTGTACGCGTCCGAGGTGAGCAGCGGCAGCAGCTCCTCCGGTGCCAAAGTCGTCGTCGCGTCCCGACGCCTCTGCGAGGCAGCAGTTGCGGACTTCGGCGTACGCGCGGAAGGGGCGGGCGCCCCCGCATCCGCCCGTGCAGCGAGCACGAGCGGATGCGGGGTCGCGCCGGCGGGCAAGGAGATGATCGGGTCGTCGATGAGAGCGTCGGTCATCAGAGCAGCGGCCGCGTCGGGCTCTGAGCCAGACGGGCCGCCTCGTACTGCTGGAGCAGGCGGAGGCGGCGCGTCTCGGCCAGCGCCAGGCGAGCCCGGTCCTGCGCCGCGAACCGCGACCGCACGATGAGGTGCAGGGCGACGCGCAGGGCCAGGCGCTGAGCGAACGACAGGTTGCGGAGCTCCTCCTCGCGGGGGAGCTGGATGGACAGGTCGCGCTCGGGAAGAGCGCGCTGCGTCGACTCGGTGGGAGGCGAAGCGTGCAATGCGGTGTTCACGGTGATTCGCTTTCGTTGGTCGTGCCGGAAAGGCGGTTTCGCTCCACGACACGGTCGCCCGGTAGGACGCCGTGGCATGTCACGGGTGGGGAGACGGATCCGGGACAGAGAGTCCGGATCGGCAGGATCCAGGACACGGCGTCCCGGATCGGGTGGGCGACCGGAGATCGACGCGAGGTTCGCGGATCGGTCGCAGACGCACGAAGCGTCAGGCCGGCCTCAGGCCGGGACGAGGGAGAATGCGCCTGCTATGCGGCGAAACGCGCGCAGAGGCCGGCGGAAGTCGCCGAGAACGCATCGATCCCACGGAGGGGGGTGACATCAGAGCGAATCATCATGTCGGCAACCTCCTCTCGGCTCAGGATCTGCAACGCTAGCGAAGTCTCACGGCAGGCGTCAAGCGCCTACTCAGAAAAGCCTGGACCTCGGGCGTTTCCCTCGCGTTCCCGGCGGGCCGCCGCGATAGCGTAGACGCCGTGAACTCCGCCGACCGCCGAGCGTGCCCATGCATCTGAAGAGCCTGACCCTCAAGGGGTTCAAGTCCTTCGCGCAGCCGACCACGTTCGCCTTCGAGCCCGGTGTCACCTGCATCGTCGGGCCGAACGGATCCGGGAAGTCCAACGTCGTCGACGCCCTCGCCTGGGTCATGGGCGAGCAGGGCGCCAAGACGCTGCGCGGCGGGAAGATGGAGGACGTCATCTTCGCCGGCACCTCGACGCGCGGTCCGCTCGGCCGCGCCGAGGTGCAGCTCACGATCGACAACAGCGACGGCGCGCTGCCGATCGAGTACGCCGAGGTGACGATCAGCCGCACCCTGTTCCGCAACGGCTCCAGCGAGTACGCCATCAACGGCGAGGGCTGCCGCCTGCTCGACGTGCAGGAGCTGCTGAGCGATTCCGGGCTCGGACGCGAGATGCACGTGATCGTCGGGCAGGGGCGTCTGGATACCGTGCTGCAGGCCTCGCCCGAGGACCGCCGCGGGTTCATCGAGGAAGCCGCGGGAATCCTCAAGCATCGGCGGCGCAAGGAGAAGACCCTGCGCAAGCTCGACGCCATGGAGACCAACCTCACGCGCCTCAGCGATCTGGCGGGGGAGATCCGCCGGCAGCTGAAGCCGCTGGGGCGGCAGGCCGAGATCGCACGCGAGGCGCAGACCATCGCCGCCGTCGTGCGCGATGCGAAGGCGCGGATCTTCGCGGACGACGTGGTCACGCTGCGCTCGGCGCTCGCCGATCACACCCGCAACGAGCACGAGCGGCACGCCGAGCGCGTGGTGCTCAGCGAGCAGGGCGACCGCATCCGCTCCGAGATCACCCGGCTCGAGGCGCTGCAGAACTCGGCGGCCGTCGATGAGGCCCGCCGTGTCGCGTTCGGGCTGGAGCAGGTGCAGGAGCGCATGCGGGGTCTGTTCACGCTCGCCAATCAGCGGCTCGCGCTGCTCGGATCCGAGGACGACGACGCCGCTGTCGCCGCGGTGACGGTCACGCAGGCCGCGATCGACGAGGCCAAGCACGAGGTCGAGGAGATCTCCTCGGGCGTGGGGCGGGCGCAGGACGCCGCGCAGGAGGCGACCAGGGCGGTCGCGGAAGCACGTGCCGAGCTCGATGCGCTGGACGTCGACATCGCCGAGCAGAGCGCCCTCGTCTCGGCCCACGACATGCGCCTGACCACGCTGCGCGGGCAGGCCGAGGCCGCCGCGTCCGCCCTGGCCGCCGTCCGCGGCGCGGTGCTGCGCCAGGAGAACGCCCTCGAAGCCGCGCATCAGCGTCGGCGTGAGGCCGCCGAAGCGCGGGAGCGCATCGAGGAGGGCGAGGCGCCGGAAGGAACCGCGGCGGAGCACGCCGAGGCCTACGAGCGGGCGCAGGCGCGTGCCGTCGCCGCCGAGACCGCGCTCGGCGAGCTGCGCGAGCGCCTGCACGCCGCCGAGCGGGAGGCCGAGGCGCTCACCGCGAAGGCAGCGGCTCTGGGCAGCGCGATCTCGGTCACCGGCGGCGCCGCCGAGATCGTCGCGTCGGGCCGCGCCGGGGTGCGCGGGCTCGTGAGCGACGCCGTACAGGTGAAGCCCGGCTTCGAGGCGGCGATCGCGGCCGTGCTCGGGCCCCTCGCCGAGGGCGTGCTCGTGGAGGACGCCGCAGCGGCATTCGCGCTCGCCGACGACGACGCCACGGCGGGCGTGTACGACATCGTGATCGCGGAAGGCGCGGCAGCGGCGGTGTCCGATGCCGGGATCGCCGGCGCGACTCCTGCCGCGGCCGTGGTCACGGCGCCCCCCGGCGTTCTCGGCGTCCTGTCGCACGTGGTGATCGTGGAGGATCTGCATGCGGCCCGCTCCGCGTATGCCGCCGCCGCTGCCGCGGTGAACGTGCCCGTCACGGTGGTCACCCGGGCGGGCGAGGTGCTCACCGCGCACACGCTGCACACCGGATCGGGCGGCGAGCGCTCCCGGCTCGAGCTCGTCGCGGAGCGCGACACGGCCGTGGACCGGCTGAGCGAGGTGCGCGTCGTCGTCGACTCGCTCCGCGAGGCCCGCGAGGATGCGACCGAGACGCTGGAGACCGCGCGTCGCACCGCCCGCGATGCGCTGCGCACCCTGCGCGAGCACGACGCCGCGCTGGCCGCGCACACCGAGCAGGTCAACCGCGTCACGGTGCAGCACGAGTCGGCGATGGCCGAGTGCGAACGCCTCGAGACGGGCCTCGCTCAGGCGCAGTCCGCCGTCGCCGACGCCGAGACGAACGCCGACGCGGCGAAGACGGCGTTGGCCGATGCCGAGGGCGCGCCGCGCCCGGTGCTCGACGCCTCCGCGCGCGACGGCCTCCTGGAGGCACTCGACGCGGCCCGCGACGCCGAGCTGGAGGCGCGCCTGGGCATCGAGACCCTGCGCGAACGGGTGCGTGCCGCGCAGACCCGGGTGTCGTCGTTGGAGCGCCAGCGAGAGCGGGAGCGCGAGGCCGCCGCCGAGGCCGCCCGCCGTGCCGTCATCCGGCGCGCACAGCGCGAGACCGCGTCCGGGGTCGTCGCCGAGCTTCCCCGGATCCTCGACTCGCTGGACCGTTCGGTCGCCGAGGCGCGCGTCGCCCTGGCTGCGGCGGAGTCGGCGCGATCCGCGCAGAGCCAGGAGCTCGGGGAACTGCGGCGGCAGGACTCCTCGATCCGCGAGCGCCTCGCCGGGTTGACGGAGAGCGTGCACGGCCTCGAACTGCAGATCCACGAGAAGAAGCTGCACCTGTCCAGCCTGCTCGAGCGCGTGCAGTCCGAGCTCGCGCTCGACGAAGATGTCCTCGTCGCGGAATACGGTCCGGATCAGCTGGTTCCGCGCGACGCAGTGCTCCTCGCATCCGAGCCGGACGAGGTCGTGGCGTCGGCGGACCCGGCGACCGTCGACGTCGAGCCCCCGACCGGGATCCTCTACGACCGGCGCATCCAGCAGCGTCGCCTGCAGGAGGCCGAGCGCAAGCTCACCCAGCTCGGGCGGGTGAATCCGCTCGCGCTGGAGGAGTTCGCCGCGCTCGAGCAGCGGCACGCGTTTCTCACCGAGCAGCTGACCGACCTGACCAAGACCCGACAGGATCTCCTGACGATCATCGCCGAACTGGACGAGCGGATGCAGACGATCTTCGCATCGGCGTTCGAGGACACGCGTGAGGCGTTCGGCGAGGTGTTCCCGCTGCTGTTCCCGGGCGGCGCCGGCAGCATCTCGCTGACGAACCCCGACGATCTGCTGAACACCGGCATCGAGGTGGCGGTCCGCCCGGTCGGCAAGAAGATCGAACGCCTGTCGCTGCTCTCCGGCGGCGAGCGCTCGCTCGCGGCGGTCGCGCTGCTCGTCGCGATCTTCAAGGCGCGCCCCAGCCCGTTCTACATCCTGGACGAGGTCGAGGCGGCGCTGGACGATGCGAACCTGGGACGCCTGCTGACCGTGTTCGAGCAGCTCCGCGCCAGCTCACAGCTGCTCGTCATCACGCACCAGAAGCGCACCATGGAGATCGCGGATGCGCTCTACGGCGTCTCGATGCGCCAGGACGGCGTCTCGGCGGTCGTCGGCCAGCGTGTCGGCGACCGGGCGGCTGCCGCGGTCTGACGGCTCGGCCGCGCGCCCTCGGCGAACACGGCGGGTCTGCAGGTCGGTCCCCGTAGGCTGGGGGCATGGCGGAGAAGTCCTGGTCCCTCGGTCGCGCGCTGCGCGGCATGTTCGTCAAGCCCACGATCGATGAGGACACCTGGGACGATCTCGAGACGGCGCTGCTCACCGCCGACTTCGGCCCCGACATCACCGAACGCCTGATCGACGAGCTGCGCGCCAAGGTCGAGCGCTACCGCACCACGGATCCGAAGGATCTGCAGCGCATGCTCCGGGAGACGCTCGAGGAGCACTTCGCGAAGTTCGACACCACCCTCAAGCTCACCGAGCGCCCCGCGGTGGTGCTCGTGGTCGGTGTGAACGGCGTGGGCAAGACCACCACGATCGGCAAGTTCACGAAGTTCCTGCGCGGATATCAGCGCTCGGTCGTCGTCGGCGCGGCCGACACCTTCCGCGCGGCCGCCGTCGAGCAGCTCGCCACCTGGGCGCAGCGCGCCGGGGCCGCGATCGTCCGTCCGCAGCAGCACGGGCAGGATCCGGCGTCCGTCGCCTTCCAGACCGTGGAGTATGCGAAGCGCGAGGGCACCGAGATCGTCATCATCGACACGGCGGGGCGTCTGCACACCAAGGGCGGCCTGATGGACGAGCTGTCCAAGATCCGCCGTGTCGTGGAGAAGCAGGCGCCGATCAGCGAGGTGCTGCTCGTGCTGGATGCGACGACGGGTCAGAACGGGGTCATGCAGGCGGAGGCGTTCCTCGAGCACGCCGGGGTGACCGGCCTCGTGCTCACCAAGCTCGACGGCTCCGCGAAGGGCGGGTTCGTGCTCGCCGTGCAGGAGCGCACGGGGATCCCGGTCAAGCTCCTCGGGCAGGGTGAGGGCATCGACGACCTCACCGGCTTCACTCCGCACGTGTTCGTGCAGGCGCTCGTCGGCTCCTGATCCGGGCCGATTCCCGGCACGCGCCGCACGGACTACCGTCCTGCGCACAAGGCTGGTTTTATAGCCCTATGGCGATCGAACACGACTTCTTCGGACTGCTGTCCTCGGGACCGGACGGATCGATCTTCTGGTCCGAGACGGTCGAGTTCGGCGACCATGCCCTCACCGTGGACCTGACGGCGCCCGACCAGGAGGACGTCTCCCGCGAGTCCCTCGACATCGCTGCGGCCTTCGTATCGGGCCTGGAGGCCATCGACGACAAGGCCCGCCGCGGCATGCTCTCCGAGGTCGACGACCGCACCAGCGAGGTGACCGAGTACATCCTGCAGCAGCAGGAGGAGTACGGCGACGAGCTCACCGATTACCTCGTCGACGTGAGCGGCGACGCCGCCGTCGACATCATCCGCTCGCTCCGGCTGATGAGCATGACGCTGCTCGTGGACGAGCACGGCGGCAGCGAGCCGTTCGCGGTGCTCGAGTACGCCCTCGACGCGGACGGCGACGACGACGTGCTGCTGGTGAATTTCGGATCCGACGGCTCGGTGCTGTCGGTCATGAGCGCCGACTGAACGCCGAGCGGCGCCATCCCCTTCTTGGTGGTCGTTGAGCGAGCACGAGCTTGCGAGAGCGAGACGAAACGCGGTTTCCTCGCGAGTCTCTGCGTTTCGACTCGCCTACGGCTCGCTCAACGACCGACTCCTTCGTCGGTGCTCGCTCGACGACCCCGAGGTGATCTCAGACGGCCTGGGCGAAGCCGAGGTCGGCGCTGGCGGCGATGTGCGCCAGGTGCGGGGGGATCTCGCGTCCCTTGGAGATCATCGACTGCGCCCACAGCCGTCCCGCGCGATACGACGAGCGCACCAGCGGGCCGGCGAGCACGCCGAGGAAGCCGATCCGCTCCGCCTCCTCCTTGAACGCGATGAACTCGTCGGGCTTCACCCAACGCGACACCGGGAGGTGGCGCGGAGTGGGACGCAGGTACTGCGTGATCGTGATGATGTCGCAGCCGGCGTCGTGCAGGTCCTGCAGCGCCTGCACGACCTCCTCCGGCTCTTCGCCCATCCCGAGGATGAGGTTGGACTTGGTGATGAGGCCCGCCTCGTGGCCCTGCGTGATCACGTTCAGCGAGCGCTCGTAGGCGAACGCCGGACGGATCCGCTTGAAGATGCGCGGCACCGTCTCGACGTTGTGCGCGAAGACCTCCGGGCGCGCGTCGAAGATCTGGCCGAGGAAGGCAGGATCCGCGTTGTGCTCGTTCGCGAGCAGCTCGACCCCGGTGTTCGGGTTGAGCTCGTGGATCCTGCGCACCGTCTCGGCGTTCAGCCAGGCGCCCGTGTCGGGGAGGTCGTCGCGGGCGACGCTCGTCACGGTCGCGTAGCGCAGACCCATCTGCTGCACGCTCTCGGCCACGCGGCGCGGCTCGTCGGTGTCGTAGTCCGCGGGCTTGCCGGTGTCGATCTGGCAGAAGTCGCAGCGGCGCGTGCACTGGGAGCCGCCGATGAGGAAGGTGGCCTCCCTGTCCTCCCAGCACTCGAAGATGTTGGGGCAGCCGGCCTCCTGGCAGACCGTGTGCAGGCCCTCGTCCTTGACGAGCGAGTGCAGGGCCTTGTACTCCGGGCCCATCTTCGCCTTGGTCTTGATCCACTCCGGCTTGCGCTCGATGGGAGTCTCCGCGTTGCGGACCTCCAGACGCAGGAGCCTGCGCCCCTCGGGAGCGGCGGGTTTCGTCTCGGTCATTTCATGTCCTCGCTCAACCTGGTCGAATCACGTCGACGCATCACGCGGCCGCCTCCGTCGCGTACTCGGACGCGAACGCCGCAGAGACGGCGTCGACGATGTCGGCAGGCGAGACCTCGCGGCCGACGACCTCGCTCACCGTGGTCACCCCGGCGTCGGTGATGCCGCACGGGATGATGCCGCGGAATCCGGCGAGCGTGTTGTCGCAGTTGATGGCGAAGCCATGCATGGTGACGCCCTGCTGCACGCGCACGCCGATCGCCGCGACCTTGTCCTCGCTGAGCGGCCGACGCACCCACACGCCGCTGCGGCCCTCGACCTGGTATCCGTCCACGCCGAGCGGGCGCAGCACCTCGATCAGCAGCCGCTCCAGCCGGCGCACGTGCGCCACCACGTCCATGGGCTCCGGAAGACGGACGATCGGATAGCCCACGAGCTGGCCGGGGCCGTGCCAGGTGATCTTGCCGCCGCGGTCGACGTCGACCACGGGGGTGCCGTCCTGCGGGCGCTCCTGAGGCTCGGTGCGCTTGCCCGCCGTGTACACGGCCTCGTGCTCGAGGAGCAGCAGGGTGTCCGGGCGCGTGCCCGCGACGACCTCGGCGTGGATCCGGCGCTGCAGATCCCACCCCTCGAGGTAGGGGACGAAGTCGGGAGCGAGTCCCGCCGTCTGGATGTCGAGCATGACCGATCCTTCTGATCGAGTTGTTGTATGCGGTTCAATAATAGGGGAAACGGGGGAGGGGCGCCTCGCGATACGGTGGCGTGGTGAGCACTCCATCCCGCGGCGTCGGCCGGCCCCGGGCCTCCTCGCGCGAGACGATCGCCGAGGCGGCCTGTGAGCTGTTCCTGGAATCCGGGTACGAGGGCACCTCGATCGCCGAGATCGCCCAGCGCGCCGGGGTGAGCCGGTCGAGCTTCTTCAACTACTTCTCGTCGAAGAGCGACGTGCTCTGGTCGGGCTTCGACGAGCGTCTCGACCACGCGGTCGCCGCGCTGTCCGAGCCCGAAGCGGGAGCCGACTCGATGCGGGTCGAAGAGGTGCTCGCCGCGATCCTGCAGGGGCTGGAGCCGGATCCCCTGGCGCTCGCGTTCGGCAACGCCCGGGCCATGGGTCTCGAGGAGGAGCTGCAGCGGGAATCCGCGCTGCGGCAGGGCAGGCTCGCCGCCGCGCTGTCGGGGGCAGCGCGCGGTGCGGGCGTGGAGCGGATCCGCGCAGACGTGCTCGGCGCCGCCTATGCGGTCGTCGTGCTGTCGTCGCTGCGTGTCTGGGCGGAGGGCGGCGCGGGTCACGGATCGCCGCTCGCGCAGCTGCGGCACGCCCTGCCGCGCATCACCGATCTGCACTGGGGGTGAGGCGCCGCGCGAGTGGATCCGCTCGCGTAGAATCTTCAGAACCATGGCTACTTTTGGCACGCTCTCCGATCGGCTCACCGAGACCTTCCGCAACCTGCGCACGAAGGGCAAGCTGTCCGCCGCCGACGTCGACGGCACCGTCCGCGAGATCCGCCGAGCGCTGCTCGATGCCGACGTCGCGCTGCCCGTCGTCAAGGAGTTCACCGCGAAGGTGCGCGAGCGCGCCCTCGGCGACGAGGTCAACAAGGCGCTGAATCCGGCGCAGCAGGTCGTGCAGATCGTCAACGAGGAGCTCGTGGCGATCCTCGGCGGCGAGCAGCGCCGGCTCGAGTTCGCGAAGAACCCGCCCACGGTCATCATGCTCGCGGGCCTCCAGGGCTCCGGAAAGACGACGTTCGCCGGCAAGCTCGCCAAGCAGCTGCAGGGCGAGGGCCACACGCCGTTGCTCGTCGCCGCCGACCTGCAGCGTCCGAATGCCGTGACGCAGCTCACCGTGGTCGCCGAGCAGGCCGGCGCGACCATCTACGCCCCGGAGCCCGGCAACGGCGTCGGCGACCCCGTGCGCGTCTCCCGCGACGGCGTCGAGCATGCGCGCCGCCAGCAGCACGACATCGTCATCATCGACACCGCCGGACGCCTCGGCGTCGACGCCGAGCTCATGAAGCAGGCCTCCGACATCCGCGCCGCGGTGAACCCCGATGAGGTGCTGTTCGTCATCGATGCGATGATCGGCCAGGATGCGGTCAACACCGCCAAGGCGTTCCAGGACGGTGTCGACTTCACCGGTGTGGTGCTCTCCAAGCTCGACGGCGACGCGCGCGGCGGTGCTGCGCTCTCGGTCGCCTCCGTCACCGGGCGTCCGATCATGTTCGCGTCGACGGGTGAGGGTCTCGACGACCTCGAGCCGTTCCACCCGGACCGCATGGCGAGCCGGATCCTCGACCTCGGCGACATCCTCACCCTGATCGAGCAGGCGCAGCAGGCGTTCGACGAAGCGGAAGCGCTCAAGGTCGCCGAGAAGCTCGCCACCGAGACCTTCACGCTCGAGGACTTCCTCGAGCAGATGCAGCAGCTCAAGAAGATGGGCTCGATGAAGAAGATGCTCGGGATGCTTCCGGGCATGGGCCAGATGAAGCAGCAGCTCGAGGACTTCGACGAGCGCGAGATCGACCGCACCGAGGCGATCATCCGCTCGATGACGCCGGGGGAGCGGCGCAACCCCAAGGTGCTCAACGGCTCCCGGCGCCTGCGCATCGCGCGCGGTTCGGGTATGACCGTCACCGATGTGAACCAGCTCGTGCAGCGGTTCGAGCAGGCCGCGAAGATGATGAAGACCGTCGCCCGTGGCGGCACCCCGAACATCCCCGGCATGGGCCCGGTCCCCGGTATGGGGCGCCCGGGAGCGTCCTCGAAGCGCGGAAAGAAGGGCAAGGGATCCGGCTCCCGCTCGGGCAACCCCGCCAAGCGCGCGGCCGAGAACGCGGGCCTCGCGACCAGTCAGGCCGCGACCGGATCGGGCTTCGGGCTGGGCGGGCAGCCGGGTCCGACCGAGTCGGACATGGCCGAGATCCAGAAGCTCTTCGGCAAGCACTGACCTCGTCGTGGCCCGGCCACGAGAAACCGCATTCCGCGTGAGACGACAGGTCTGCACGTTTTCTCGTGCAGGAACCGGTGTCTCGCGCGTGACGCAATAGAAGGCGGGTCCCGGAGGATCGCCTCCGGACCCGCCTTCCGCGTGTCAGGTCAGTTCACGTCGTCGTCGACCCAGCCCATCGACTTGGTGACGGCCTTGCGCCACAGCCGCAGCTGGCGGTCGCGCTCGGCGGCCTCCATCCTGGGCTCCCAGCGACGGTCCTCCTGCCAGTTGGCGGAGAGGTCGTCCAGGCCGCTCCAGAACCCGACCGCGAGGCCGGCCGCGTACGCGGCGCCCAGCGCCGTGGTCTCGGCGACGACGGGGCGGACAACGGGGACGCCCAGCACGTCGGCCTGGAACTGCATGAGCGCGTCGTTCGCGACCATGCCGCCGTCGACCTTGAGTTCGGTGAGGTCCACGCCGGCGTCGGCGTTGACCGCGTCGAGCACGTCGCGGGTCTGGAACGCCACGGCCTCGAGCGCCGCACGCGCGAGGTGGTTCTTGTTCGCGTAGCGGGTGAGGCCCACGATCGCCCCGCGGGCATCCGGGCGCCAGTACGGGGCGAACAGGCCGGAGAAGGCCGGAACGATGTACACGCCGCCGTTGTCCTCGACCTCGCGGGCCAGCTCCTCGACCTGAGCGGCGGAGTCGATGATGCCCAGCTGGTCGCGCAGCCACTGGATGAGGGATCCGGTGACGGCGATCGAGCCCTCCAGGGCGTAGTGCGTCGGGCCGTCGCCGAGCTTGTAGCCGACGGTGGTGAGCAGGCCGTTCTTCGAGTGGACGATCTCCTCGCCGGTGTTGACGATGAGGAAGCAGCCCGTGCCGTAGGTGTTCTTGCTCTCGCCGGCGTTGAACGCCGCCTGGCCGAAGGTCGCCGCCTGCTGGTCGCCCAGGATGCCCGCGATCGGGGTCTCGCGCAACAGCGAGGAGCTCTCCGCGGCGCCGTAGACCTCGGAGGAGGAGCGGATCGACGGCATCATCGACTTCGGCACGCCGAACGCCTCGAGGATGTCGTCGCGCCACTGCAGCGTCTCCAGGTCCATGAACATGGTCCGCGAGGCGTTGGTGACGTCGGTCGCGTGCACGCCGCCGTTCACGCCTCCGGTGAGGTTCCAGAGCACCCAGCTGTCGGTGGTGCCGAAGAGCAGGTCCCCGGCCTCCGCTTTGGCGCGCGCCCCCTCGACGTTCTCCAGGATCCAGGCGATCTTGGTGCCGGAGAAGTAGGTCGCCAGCGGCAGGCCGACGATCGGCTTGAACCGCTCGATGCCGCCGTCCGCCGCGAGACGGTCGACGATCGGCTGCGTGCGGGTGTCCTGCCACACGATCGCGTTGTACACCGGCTTGCCGGTGGTCTTGTCCCACACCACCGCGGTCTCGCGCTGGTTGGTGATGCCGACCGCGGCGATGTCGTGGCGGGTGAGGTGCGCGCGGGTCAGGGCCAGGCCGATGACCTCCTGGACATTGGCCCAGATCTCGGACGCGTCGTGCTCGACCCAGCCGGCCTGCGGCAGGATCTGCTCGTGCTCCCTCTGCCCGGCGGCGACGATGCTGCCCGTGCGGTCGAAGACGATGGCACGGCTCGACGTCGTGCCCTGGTCGATGGCGAGGACGTGGTCAGCCATGTGCGGTGCTCCTTTGCGGTGTTCGCGTCGATGCCGAGGAGGGATGCGGAACCCGTCACCCGCGGGTGCGGGCGACCAGGGACAGACCGTGCCGGGTGTTCAGGAGCTCCCGGGTGAGTTCGATCTCGCGCATCGCGCGTGCGCCGTCCCAGCCCTTCAGCGGCGCGAGCGCCTCGGCGACCTCCTCCAGGATCTCCTCGGTGACGTCCCCGGTGAAGGCCAGGCTGGTGCGACGCAGGATCACGTCCTCAAGGCGCACGATCAGCTCGTTCTGCGTCATCCACTCGAGTTCGCGCGTGGAGAGCTGCCCACCGGCCAGCGGCGCGTCGGGACCCTGCTCGACGTACTGCCACACCTCGGCGGCGCGCGTGCCATAGCGCTTCAGCAGCGGCTCGGCCCGCTCTCCGGCTCCGGGCAGGTGCTGCGAGATCCAGGCGGCGCGCGCGGCGTCGCTCTGCGGGTAGTCCTTGCCGCCGCCGATCGCCCGGCCCGCGGTCGAGACGACGCGGGTACGGCCCAGCAGCTCCAGGACCCGATCCGAGAGCGATTCGCCGAGCGCGCGGAACGTCGTCCACTTGCCGCCGACGAGGCTGAGGTGCGGGACGGCACGGCTGTCGTCGATCTCGATGCGGTAGTCGCGCGAGACGAAACCGGGCGCGGTGTCCTCATGACGGGGGAGGGGGCGGATGCCGCTGAACCGGTACACGATCTGCTCGCGGCTCACGTCGATGTCCGGGAAGACGTGGTGAACGAGGTCGAAGAAGTAGTCGATCTCCTCCTCGGTGCACAGCGGCGCTTCGCGCGGGTCCGCATCGATGTCCGTGGTGCCGACCATGACCTTGCCCTTGAGCGGGTATATCAGCACGATGCGGCCGTCGGAGTGCTCGAAGAAGATCTCGCGGCCGCGGGTCGCGGCGAGCAGTTCCGGGTTGTCCAGCACGATGTGCGAGCCCTTCGTGCCCCCCATGAACCGGGTCGGCTCGCCCATGGCCTCGTTCGTGAGGTCGGTCCACGGGCCGGAGGCGTTCACCACGACGTCCGCGGCGATCGGGAACTCGGTGCCGCTCTCGCGGTCGCGCACGAGCACGGCGTCGCCGTCGTGCCCGATGGCCTCGACGTAGTTCAGGGCGCGGGCGCCGGGGTGGGCGGCGCGGCCGTCCTGCAGCACGTCCAGCGCGAGGCGCTCGGGGTCGTGCATGGAAGCGTCGTAGTAGGTCGCGGTGTACTTGATCTTCGGATCCATCGCGGGAAGCTCGGCGAGCGCCTTCTTGCGGCCGAGGAAGGTGTGCCGCGGCACCATGCCGCCGTCGCGCGAGAACGTGTCGTAGATGGTCAGGCCCATCTTGATGAGGAACGCGCCGCGCTCCTGCGGCTTGCCCGACTCGTGCGTGAGGAACCGCAGCGGCGCGGACAGGATCCCCGAGAACGTCGAGTAGATCGGGATCGTCGTCTCGAGCGGCTTGACGTAGTGCGGGGCGATCTTGATCAGCCCGTTGCGCTCGGTGACCGACTCCTTCACGAGACGGAACTCGCCGTTCTCGAGGTAGCGGATGCCGCCGTGGATCATGTGGCTGGAGGCCGACGACGCGCCGGAGGCGAAGTCGCCGCGCTCGACGAGCACGACGTCGACGCCCTGGAGCGCGAGGTCCCGGAAGGTGGAGATGCCGTTGATCCCGCCGCCGATCACCAGGACGGTGGTGCGGCCCGCCTCGCGGACGTCGGTCACCTCGGGGCGTTCCGCGGCGTTGTGGATGTGGTCGGTCATCATCGGCTCCTTCCGGATTTCTCACAGCATTCCCTCAGCCGCCCGTATGGTCAAGTCGCGTGCACGAATGTGCAAGGATCGGTCGAATCGATACACGAGGGGTCTGAAATGACTGAACGGAAGCGCCAGTCCAAGGCGGTCGCGGCCCTCACGGCGGCCCGGCTGTACTACCTGCAGGACAAGACGATGGACGTCATCGCGGACGAGCTCGGTACCTCCCGATCGTCGGTGTCGCGACTGCTGAGCTACGCACGCGAGGTGGGCCTCGTCGACATCCGGATCAACTCGCCGCTCGAGCACGCCGGCGAGCTGGAGCAGCAGCTGCACGACCGTCTGCAGGTGACCGCGCACGTCGTGCCGATGCCGGAGAGCGTGACCGAGGTGGAACGGCTCGAGCGCGTGGCGCTGACCGCCGGACGGCTGCTCACGCAGATCATCGACTCGAACATGGTGGTCGGACTCGCCTGGGGATCCACGATCAGCGCGGTCAGCCGGGAACTCGGGCAGAAGGAGACCCGCGGCACCACGATCGTGCAGCTGAACGGCGCCGGCAACACCCTGACCAGCGGCGTGGAGTACTCGAGCGAGATCCTGCAGCGCTTCGGATCCGCGTTCGGCGCGCAGGTGCAGCAGTTCCCCGTTCCCGCCTTCTTCGACGACCCGCGCACGCGCGAGGCGATGTGGCGCGAGCGCAGCACGCTGCGCGTGCTGGATCTGCAGGCCAAGATGGATCTCGCCGTGTTCAGCGTGGGCTCGCCGAGCGCCGAAGTGCCCAGCCGCGTCTATGTGGGCGGCTATCTGGGCCGGGATGACTACCGGAGCCTGCGCGACGACCGCGCGATCGGCGACGTCGCGACCGTGTTCTTCCGCGCGGATGGCACCTGGAAGGACATCGCCGTGAACGCGCGGGCGACCGGGCCGGGGCTCGACCGGCTGCGCCGGGTCGCGAGACGGTTCTGCGTCGTGGCGGGCGCGCAGAAGCTGCCGTCCCTGCGAGCCGCGATCGGGGCGCGGCTGGTCACAGACGTGGTGCTGGACGAGGGACTCGCACGCCAGCTCGTGGAGGGATGACCCTTCGAGAGCCTCAGGGGGCGCCGCGGGTCGCCCGCGGGGCTCTGGGGCGCTCAGAGCGTCTCGGGCCCGGAGCGGAACTCGCGGATCAGGTGATCGACGACCTCGTGCAGATCGCCGTCGGTCGCGTCGGCCACGGCCACCTGGCGCTCGTAGCTGGCGCCGTCGTGCAGGATGTCGGCGACGCCGCCGAACTGCGCGGAGCACTGCAGGTCGGCTGCGACCGGGGCGAGCCGCTCCAGCTCCTCGGCCAGATGCTCCCGCACCGAGCGCTGCACGCCGTCGGATGACACGATGACCTCCGCGTCCAGCCCGTACCGGGCCGCGCGCCACTTGTTCTCGCGGTGGAACCACGGAGCCAGCACCTCGAGCGCCCGCCCTTCGTCGAGGTCGCGGGAGAACGACTCCACCAGCACCTGGGTGAGCGCGGCGACCGCGGCGAGCTCCCGCAGCGTCGACATCCCGTCGCAGGCGCGCACCTCGATCGTGCCCCAGCGCGGAGCAGGGCGGATGTCCCAGCGCACCTCGGTGGCGTCGGTCATCACGCCCGTGCGCACCATGTCGCCGAGGTACGCCTCATAGGCCGCCCAATCCGGAAGCGGCCACGGCAGCCCCGCCGTCGGCAGCTGCTGGAACACCAGAGCGCGGTTGGAGGCGTAGCCGGTGCGCTCGCCGGCCCAGAACGGGCTCGACGCGGCGAGCGCCTGCAGATGCGGCAGATACGACGTGAGGGCGCCGACGATGGGCATCACCTTGTCGCGGTCCTCGACGCCGATGTGCACGTGGATGCCCCAGATCATCATGTTGCGGCCCCACCACTGCGTCTTCTCGATGAGCGAGTGATAGCGGGTCTTGTCGGTGACCTGCTGGTCGTACCACTGCGCGAAAGGATGGCTGCCCGCGGACAGGAGCTCGATGCCCGCCGGGTCCGTCGCGGCGCGCACCGATGCGATCGCCGCGGCGATGTCGCTCACCGCCGCGGACACGGTGGAGCCGACGCCGCTCGTGACCTCGATCGTGTTGGTCAGCAGTTCCCCGGTGACGGTGTGTCGCTCGCCTGCGCTTGCGGCCTCCAGGTCGCGCAGCAGCTCCGGGGCGCGGCCGAGGAGATCCCCGGTGGCGGGATCCGCGAGCATGAGCTCCCATTCCAGTCCAACCGTGGAACGCGGCGAGGAGGCGAACTCGATCGGCATATGACCTCGATTCGGACGGGAATACCGATGGCTCATGATGGCACGTCGGAGTGATCTCGTCGGTCTTGCACGACGCACGATGTCATGGACCGGGCGCGGCGCGAAGGTCATCGAGAGGCTCTCCCGCGACCTGCGGCAGGCATTCCCGGATGCGCCGTCCGCAAGATGCGCGCCACCACCATGTCCGCGCCACCGCGTCCTCACGACGTAGGCCCCTGGCGCCGAACATCGGCGCAGCGGCACGGGCGGCCGGACTGGCGGCCTGGGCCGAGTTCGAGGCCGTCGCTGCTGCGCTCGAAGAGGCCGGAGGCCGCAGGCCCGCTTGAGAGCGACACGGGTCCGCTTCGTTTCGACTCAGAGTCGAGGATCTGGCAGAATGGACAGCTGGATCGCCGCTCGACCCTCTATCCGGCCGTGATCCGCCCTTTGAGCTTCCACCGGGTTGTGCACCCCACTCTCCAGGTGATCAGTTCGTCTTCCTTCCACACAATTCAGGAGAATCGTGGCTGTCAAGATCCGTCTCAAGCGCCTGGGCAAGATCCGGGCCCCCTACTACCGCATCGTCGTCGCCGACTCGCGCACCAAGCGCGACGGTCGCGTGATCGAGGAGATCGGCAAGTACCACCCCACCGAGGAGCCCTCGTTCATCGAGGTCGACTCCGAGCGGGCGCAGTACTGGCTGTCCGTCGGCGCTCAGCCGACCGAGCAGGTCACCGCCATCCTCAAGATCACGGGCGACTGGGGCGCCTTCAAGGGCGACAAGGACGCGAAGTCCACCCTCAAGGTCGCAGGCGAGAAGGTCGCCTTCGAGGCCGACTCCGCCAAGAAGTCGGTCATCAAGCCCAAGGTCGAGAAGAAGGCGGAGGCCCCCGTCGAGGAGGCCGCCGTCGAGGCCCCCGCCGAGGACGCAGCCGAGGCTGCGGCCGACGCGGAGTAATCCGTCGTGCTGGCTGCCGCGCTCGAGCACATCGTCTCGGGGATCGTCGATCACCCGGAGGATGTCACCATCACCGCCACCTCGTCGCCCCGCGGCGACGTCCTCGAGGTGCACGTGCACCCCGATGATCGGGGTCGCGTGATCGGGCGCGGCGGCCGCACCGCCAAGGCCCTGCGGACGCTGATCACCGCGCTCGCGGACGGGCGTCGCGTGCGCGTCGACGTCGCGGACGACTGAGCGTGGCCACCACCGTCCGCCCCTCAGGCCGCAACCAGCTGCGCGTGGGGCGCCTCGTCAAGGCGCACGGACTCAAGGGCGCGCTCAAGCTGGAGCTGTACACCGACGATCCGGCGGGGCGTTTCGTGCCCGGCGCCGAGTTCACGTTGCAGGTGCCCGAGGCATCTCCGTGGCACGGCAAGTCCATCACGGTCCGCGAGCATCGGGTGATGAACGGCAGCTCCGTCGTGTTCTTCGAGGGCGTCGACGATCGCACCGCGGCCGAAGGCCTGGTCAAGGCAATCCTCTGGGTCGACCAGGACGACACCGAGGAACCCGAAGATGACGCCTGGTACGACCATCAGCTCACCGGGCTGGACGTCGTCCGCGACGATGTCGTCGTCGGCCGCGTGATCCGGGTCGACCATCTGCCTGCGCAGGATCTGCTCATCGTCCGGCCCTCCGCGGGACCCGGATCCGGATCCGAGATCATGGTCCCGTTCGTCTCGGCGATCGTGCCGACCGTGGACATCGCCGCCGGACGCATCGTCGTGACGCCGCCTGCGGGGCTGTTCGAGGAGGTCGCCGACGAGGACGCTCTCGAGCACCACACGTCCGCCGACGCCTTCGCCCAGGACGCACCCGGTGCGGATTGACATCGTCTCGATCTTCCCGTCGTACTTCGACGGGCTGACGCTCTCGCTGCTCGGCAAGGCGCAGGGCAACGGGATCCTGGATCTGAACATCCACGATCTGCGGGACTGGACCGTCGACCGGCACCGCACCGTCGACGACACGCCCTACGGCGGCGGGGCCGGCATGGTCATGAAGCCGGAGCCCTGGGGTCTCGCGCTGGATCAGCTCGCGGGCGCCCCCGCGGAACCAGGCCCGATCTCTGTGTCCGCCGAAGAGCGCCCCACGATCATCTTCCCCTCGCCGGCCGGCGAGGTGTTCCGCCAATCGAGCGCACGCGAGCTCGCCGGACGCAAGCACCTGATCTTCGGATGCGGGCGCTACGAGGGCATCGACGAGCGGGTGTTCGAAGAGGCCGCGGAGCTCGGCGAGGTGCGCCTGATCAGCCTCGGCGACTACGTATTGAACGGGGGAGAGGTCGCCGTCATGGCGATGGTCGAGGCGATCGGCCGGCTCATCCCCGGCGTCGTCGGCAACCCGGAGAGCCTCGTCGAGGAGTCGCACGAGGACGGCCTGCTCGAGTACCCCTCGTATACGAAGCCGTCGGTCTGGCGCGACCGCGAGGTTCCGCCGATCCTGTTGAGCGGCAACCACGGCGCGATCGCGGCCTGGCGCCGGGAGCAGCAGCTCGAGCGCACCCGCCGCCGCCGCCCCGACCTGCTCCCCGACGACGCGGGCTGAGCCCCGCCCCGCGCACAGCCGGCTCCGACGGCGGACGCACGGAGATCGACCTGCCGCAGCTTGCCGACGTGAGCGTCGACCGGCGATGCGAGCGGCGTCAGTCGACGCCGAGGAACGAGCGGTCCGTCAGCACGATCGGGCCGTCCTCGGTGATCGCGACGGTGTGCTCGGAATGCGAGCCCCGGGAGCCGTCGACGCTGCGCAGCGTCCAGCCGTCCGGGTCCGTGACGAGCTCGTCGGTGGTGGCGAGGAACCACGGCTCCAGCGCCACCACTAGGCCCGCGCGCAGCGGGAAGCCGCGTCCTGCGCGTCCGTCGTTGGGCACGTGCGGGTCGCCGTGCATGACGCGGCCGACGCCGTGGCCGCCGAAGTCGGTGTTGATCGAGTAGCCCTCGCCGTGTGCGACGGCCGCGATCGAGGCGGAGATGTCGCCGATGCGGTTGCCGACCACGGCCGCCGAGATGGCCGCGTCCAAGGCGCGCTCGGTGGTGTCGATGAGGCGCAGGTCCTCGTCGCGCGGGGTGCCCACCACGAAGGACACCGCGGAGTCGGCGACCCAGCCGTCGACCGAGACGGCGAAGTCGAGGGAGACGAGATCGCCGTCGCGCAGCGTGTAGTCGTGCGGCAGACCGTGCAGCACGGCGTCGTTCACGGACGTGCAGATGACCTTGCCGAACGGGCTCGCGCCGAAGGACGGGTGGTAGTCGATGTAGCAGGATTCGGCGCCGGCCTTGCGGATCATGTCGTGCGCGCGCCGGTCGATAGAGAGCAGGTTCGTGCCCACTGTCGTCTCGGCGCGCAGCGTCGCCAGCGTCTCCGCCACGAAGCGTCCGGCCGCCCGCATCTCCTCGATCTCGGCGGGGGTGCGCAGTTCGATCATTCCCGGTCCTCTCGTCGGATCCATTCTCTCGCACCGACCGGACCGTGCGCTCCCACGCTCACAGCGAACGTGCGGACCCGGGGCGATGCTCGCGACGTAGCATCGCGGTATGTGGATCCGGCGCGCGTTCTTCTCCTGGCTGTTCCCGGCCGCTCTCGTGCTGCCGCTGTGGCTTTTCATCGGCTGGGGCGTGTTCCAAGCCGGCGGGTGGGCCCTCCTCTGGGTGCTGTTCGTCGCCCTGCCGTCCATTCTCGTCGGCGAGGTCGCGCTGGGACTGCTCGTGCGCGCACGCCCGACCGTCCGCGAGGAGCGAGCGGTCTCCTGGCGCGATGTCATCGGGTTCACGGTGTGGCACGGCATGACGATCGCCCTCGGCTTCTTCCCGCAGAACGCGTTCGGCTGGCTGCTGGCGGGGACGATCGTGGTCTTCCTCGGTCTGTTCTGGTCGACGCTCTGGCAGCTCTGGAAGGACGTGGCGGCGCGCGGCAGGGCCGGGCTCGTGATCGACGGCGACGCAATGCGTGCCTCGACGTACGGCGGTCGCGAGGAGGCGGTGCCCGAGCGGGTGCAGCAGCACGGCGAGATCATCGTCATCTCCGAGACCGGTCCTCCTGGGGGCGGCCGCTCCTCGCACTGATCCGGTGCCGCCGACGGGCACGGCTCGTTTTGGAGGCGCCCCGGATCCATGGCAGAATGGTTCCTTGTGCCGTGACCCGGTTCTGCCCCAGGGGAACCCGCGGACGCCTCGCGCGCCGTTCGGCACACACTCCACTTTCAATCCTTCCACTTGCATGCGACCTGAGGCGAGTGCAGAGAGAGACGATCATGCAGATCCTCGACGCCGTCGACGCGGCTTCGCTCCGTTCCGACATCCCCGAGTTCTTCCCCGGCGACACCGTCAAGGTGCACGTCAACATCATCGAGGGCAGTCGCTCCCGTATCCAGGTATTCCAGGGCGCCGTCATCGGCCGCTCGGGCGACGGCGTGCGCGAGACCTTCACGGTTCGCAAGATCAGCTTCCAGGTGGGCGTCGAGCGCACCTTCCCGGTGCACTCGCCGGTGATCGACCACATCGAGGTCGTCACCCGTGGTGACGTGCGCCGCGCCAAGCTGTACTACCTGCGCAACCTGCGCGGCAAGAAGGCGAAGATCAAGGAGAAGCGCGACGCGCGCTGATCCCGCTCGGCCCGGATCGCGCGCAGCGCGGATCCGCTGAGCCCTTTGCGAAGCGCCCCGAGACACGGCTCTCGGGGCGCTTCGTTCCTGCTCGGGCATGAGAAGCTGGAGGGTGCCGTCAGCCGACGGCCGAAAGCCCTGTGAAGGATGGCGCATGACGGATGAGATCGCGGCCGCGTCCGCCGACGCGCTGGGCGACAAGGCGGTGCCGCGACGCCGCGGCTGGGTGATCTTCCTGCGCGACATCGTCGTGATCCTGCTCATCGCAGTGCTCGTCTCCTTCCTGGTGAAGAGCTTCGTGGTGCGCAGCTTCTACATCCCCTCGGGGTCCATGGAGAACACGCTGCTCGTCAAGGACCGGATCCTGGTGGACGAGATCACCCCGCACTGGAACGGCTACCACCGCGGCGATGTCGTGGTGTTCAAGGATCCGGGCGGCTGGCTTCCGCCGGCTCCGGCGCAGCCGCCGCGCCCCGCGCTGTTCGAGGCGGGCGAGTGGTTCCTCACCCTGGTCGGGATCGCCGCCCCCGACTCCGACGACCATCTGGTCAAGCGTCTGATCGGACTGCCCGGCGACCACGTCGTGTGCTGCAACTCGCTGGGCCAGCTCACGGTCAACGGCGCGCCGATCGACGAGTCGTCCTACCTCAAGCCGGGGGTGGGCGACGACCGCGCCTCGAGCGTCCCGTTCGACGTCACGGTGCCGAAGGACGCGGTATGGGTGCTCGGCGACAACCGGACGCGCTCCCAGGACTCCCGCTATCACCAGGACCAGCCGGGGGGAGGGTTCGTGCCGATGGAGAACATCGTCGGCCGTGCCTTCCTGACCACCTGGCCGTTCGACCGGTTCGGGCTCGTCGACGGCCATTACGCCGTCTTCAGCGGGGTCTCGGATCCGAAGCCGCAGGGACGCCGCCGTGGCGGTCGTCGAGCCTAGTCTCGTCCTGGAGCGGCGCCTGCTGCGCGATCATCCGCTGCTGATCGCGCTCGATGAGGTGGGTCGTGGCGCCCTGGCCGGCCCGGTCGCCGTGGGAGCGACCGTCGTCGACGCGGCCGCGGCGCGTCGGCGCGTGCCGCGGGGACTGCGCGATTCGAAGCTCGTGCCGGAGAAGCGGCGGCCCGAGGTGGCCGAGCGCGCCGGCGCCTGGGCGCCCGCGAGCGCGGTGGGGTGGGCGGCCAGCTCCGAGATCGACGAGGTCGGCATCATGCGTGCCCTCGGGCTCGCGGCCTCCCGTGCGATCGTCGCGGCGTGCGGCGACGCCTGGGACGCCTCCGCAGCGCTGGTGATCCTGGACGGCAACCACGACTACGTCTCGGCCGTGCACCCCGGTGCGCTCACCGTGCGCTCGATCATCAAGGCCGACCGCGACTGCGCCTCGGTCGCCGCCGCATCGGTGCTGGCCAAGGTCGCCCGCGATGCGCTCATGGTCGGGCTCGCTCCGCAGTTCCCCGACTACCAGTGGGAGCGCAACAAGGGCTATGCGAGCCTCGAGCACCGCGATGCGATCCGCCGCGGCGGGCTCACGCCGCACCACCGCTCCTCCTGGGCGATCGCCGGCGCGCCCACCCTGTTCTGACCTCGGATCCAGCGGCCCTGCGGTCCGGCCCGGAACCGTACGGGCGTCTTCCGCGCCGGCCGGGCGGAGCTGTTGCCACCCGGCCCCATGCGCTCTCGTAGGATGGAGGATCATGGATGACGACGCCTTCGACGATTACGACCGCGAGCTGGAGCTCGCCCTGTACCGCGAGTACCGCGACGTGGTGCTGCAGTTCCAGTACGTCGTCGAGACCGAGCGCCGCTTCTACCTGGCGAACGAGGTCAACGTGGTGCGCCGGGACACCGAGCACGACTTCTACTTCGAGGTCTCCATGAACGACGTCTGGGTGTGGGACATCTACCGCGCCGACCGGTTCGTGAAGTCGGTGCGCGTGCTGACCTTCAAGGACGTGAACGTCGAGGAGCTGTCCCGACGCGAGTTCGAACTGCCGCAGGAGCTCTCGCTCGACGGCGAGTGACGGCGGGGCGCAGGCTGCGGCCGGATCTCGCCGTGCGCCGGGGCGGTCCGGTCCGGTCCGCGGATCGTCCTCCCCAGCCGGGGGATCCGGGAAGTTCCGCACCGGTTGCGTGAACGCTGTCCCACGGGCCTGGCACCTTCGCGAGGCTGTCCGACATGGCAGCCAAGGACGACCTCGGACGTGCGGGTGAGAACCGCGCGGCGGAGCACCTGACCCGACTCGGATATCGGATCCTCGACCGCAACTGGCGGTGCGATCAGGGCGAGCTCGACATCGTCGCGCAGCACGACGGCACGCTGGCCTTCGTCGAGGTGAAGACCCGGCGCACGCTCGACTTCGGGCACCCCTTCGAGGCCATCGACGAAGGCAAGCGGCAGCGTCTCTGGCGTCTTGCGCACGTGTGGGTGCGGGAGCACCCGATGGCCAGCAGGGGGCGCGCGCTACGGCTCGAGGCCATCGGGATCGTCGGGCCGGACCCGGCGGCCGGGGCGCTCGAGCACCTGCGGGACCTGCGATGACCGCACGCACCTGGGCCGTCGCCCTGACCGGCCTGAACGGGCACATGGTCGATGTGGAGGCCGATCTGTCGCAGCAGACGCCGGGGTTCGACCTCATCGGACTGGCGGACCGGGCACTGGGCGAAGCCGTGCGCCGTGTGCACAACGCCTGCCGGAACAGCGGCCTCGACCTGCCCCGGCGCAAGCTCACGGTGAACCTGTCGCCCGCGAGCCTGCCCAAGCACGGGACGGCGTTCGATCTCGCGATAGCGATCGCGGCGTTCGGCACGGGCGACGCTCTGGATCCGGCGTCGCTGTCCCGCACCGTGCACCTGGGCGAACTGGGGCTGGACGGCCGGCTGCGCCCGATCGCCGGGGTGCTCCCGGCGCTGTACGCGGCCCGGGAGGCGGGATTCGAACGGGTCGTGGTCCCGGTGGCCAACGAGGCGGAGGCGCGGCTCGTGCCGGGGCTCGACGTGCACGCGGCCGTGAGCCTCGCGCACGTCGCGCTGCTGCACGGCGCGGACATCGCCGTTCCCGGCGATACGGAGCCCGTGCTCGCCGCGGAGGCTGCGCACGCCGCGGAGCCGGAACCGGACCTCGCGGACGTGATCGGACAGGACGACGCCGTCGCTGCGCTCGTGCTCGCCGCCGCAGGCGGGCACCACATCCTGCTGTCGGGACCCCCGGGCGCCGGCAAGACGATGCTGGCACGGCGCCTCGCGGGAATCCTGCCCGATCTGGGGGAGGAGCTGGCGCTGGAGGCGGCGTCCATCCGCTCGCTCATGGGGGAGCCGCTGACGAGACTGGACCGCCGTCCTCCGTTCGTGGCGCCGCATCACAGCGCTTCGATCGCCGCCATGATCGGCGGCGGATCCCGATCCGCCCGTCCCGGGGCGATCGCGCGGGCACATGGCGGTCTGCTGTTCCTCGACGAGGCGGCGGAGGCGCCGAGATCCGTGCTCGATGCGCTCCGCCAGCCGTTGGAGGCGGGCGCGATCGAGATCCACCGGGCCGACTTCACGACGCGCTTCCCCGCCCGGTTCCAGCTGGTGCTGGCGACGAATCCGTGCCCCTGCGGCTCGTTCGGCGTCGTGGGCGAGGAGTGCATCTGCCCGCCCGCCGCGATCCGTCGCTACGCCGCCCGGCTCTCCGGCCCGATCCGGGACCGGCTCGACATCGAGGTGCGAGTGGCGCGCGTGTCCGCCGCGCAGGTCGCGACCCAGGAGCGCGGCTCGTGGTCGACGACCGAGGCGCGGGCACGTGTCGAGGAGGCGCGCGACCGCGCCGCCCTGCGCTGGAGCGGCACGCCCTGGCGGCTCAACGCCCATGTGCCGGGGACCTGGTTGCGACAGGGCGACCGCCGTCTGCCTCCCGAAACGCGGGCGCCGCTGGATCGCGCGCTGCAGCGCGGGGCGCTGACGCTGCGCGGGTACGACCGGGTGCTGCGGATGGCGTGGTCCGCGGCCGATCTCGACGGCGCCGACGTGCCTGGCCTCGCCCATGTCGGGCGAGCGCTGTATCTGAAGAAGGGGATGACCGTATGAGCATCGCGGAACAGGCGGGACCCGCTCCTCGCGGAGGCGGATCGGGACAGCGCACGCCGACCACGGCGGAGCTGTCGCATCGGCTGCGTGCCCTGCGCGAGGATCCCCGCGTCCTCGAGGCGGTCATGAGGATCCGCCCGGATGCCGAGGAGCCCGCGGTGCGGGACGGCCTGATCTGGAGTCTGCTCGTCGAACCCGGCGACGGCGTGGCGGGCGCCCTCGTCGACGCGCTCGGAGCCGTCGACGCGCTCGACGTCGCGTTCGGCGGAGACCGCATCGTGCGGGCCTCGGCAGGGGAGGACGAGCGTCCGGCGGCCGCGGCGCTGCGGGACGGCCGGCGGCGCTGGGCGACGCGGCTGGATCCCGCGGCGCACCTCGGCGCGCTGCGCACGGCGGCTCGTATCGGTGCGCGGCTCCTGCTGCCCGGGGACCCGGAGTGGCCGGAGGCACTGGCCGATCTCGCCGCGCACGCGCCGCGGGCGCTCTGGCTGCGGGGGGATCCCACGGCGCTGGCCGGCCCGGGCGTCGCGATCGTGGGGGCGAGGGCGTCGTCGAGCTACGGGGAGCACGTGACGGGGGAGTTCGCGGGCGAGCTCGCGGCCGAGGGCCGGGTCGTGTTCTCCGGAGGCGCCTACGGCATCGACGGCACGGCGCATCGTGCGGCCTTGCGGGCAGGAGGGGCGACCGTCGCGGTCCTCGCCGGAGGGGTGGACCGGCCCTACCCGAGCGGCCACGCGCAGCTCTTCGAGCGGATCGTCGCGCACGGAGCGCTGGTCAGCGAGGTCGCCTGCGGCGGTGCGCCCACGAAATGGCGCTTCCTGGCACGGAATCGCGTGATCAGCGCCCTCGCATCGGCGACGGTCGTGGTCGAGGCGGGGCAGCGCAGCGGATCCCTGAACACCGCGGGTCACGCGGCCGCGCTCGGCAGGCCGCTCGGCGCCGTGCCGGGGCCGGTGACCTCGACCACCTCGGCGGGGTGCCACCGCCTGCTGCGCGACTACGACGCGCGCTGCATCACCTCGGTGTCCGACGTGCGGGAGCTTCTCGGGGTCGCCGCGATCGCACCGCGCGCAGAGGCAGAGGATCCGGACATGATCCGGCTCGCGGATGCGCTGAACGCCCGAAGCGCTCGCAGCAGCGTCGACCTGGCGCGGCTCAGCGGCCTGGGCCTGGACCGGGTGGAGGCGCTTCTGGGCGTCCTCGAGCTGGACGGCAGTGCGATGCGGACCGAACGAGGTTGGCGCAGTGTGGTGTTCTGAGGCGGTCTGTCGCGCCCCTGCGGCGCCGCCCCCGGGAACTGCCGCGACGCGGATCCGTCGCGCACCGGTGCACGCCGCCCCCGCGCGTGCTCCGCCCGCCGGAGCCGACGGCGCGCATGCTGGAGCCATGCGCGTATCCGAGGCCGCCGAGGCGTTCACGGCGCACCTGGCCCAGGTGCGCCGGCTGTCCCCGGCGACGGTGCGCGCCTATCGGTCGGATCTGGCCGATCTCGCCGCGTCCACGGCGGATGCGCCGCTCGCCGACGTGGATCTCGAAGCCCTCCGGGACTGGCTGTGGCGTGCCACGCAGCGTGGGGATGCGCGCTCGACCCTGGCCCGGCGCACCGCAGCGGTGCGCTCGTTCTTCGCCTGGGCGACCGAGTCCGCTCTGGTCCCGGCCGATCCCGCATTGCGCCTGGTGACGCCCAAGCGCGGGCGGACGCTGCCGGCCGTGGCCTCCGCCGACGCGATGCGGGTGCTGCTGGACGAGGCGCGCGATGCGGCGCTCGACGGAGATCCCGTCCGCCTGCGCGACAGTGCGATCCTGGAGCTGCTCTACGGATCAGGGATGCGCGTGTCCGAGCTGTGCGGGCTCGCCGTCGACGACGTGGATCTGGATCGCGGCACCGCCCGCGTGCTCGGCAAGGGCGGCAAGGAGCGCGTGGTGCCGTTCGGCGCACCCGCGCGAGACGCCGTCGCCTCGTATCTGCGCCGTGCCCGCCCGGCGCTCGTGGCACGCGCGGGCAAGCCCGGGCCTGCGCTGTTCCGTGGCGCGCGGGGGGGAGCGCTCGGGCCGCGGGCGGTGTATGAGCTGGTGGCCCGCGTGCTGGCGCCGGCCATCGGCGCAGAGACCGTGGGCCCGCACGCGCTGCGTCATTCCGCCGCCACGCATCTGCTGGACGGCGGCGCGGACCTGCGCGCCGTGCAGGAGATCCTCGGGCACGCGAGCCTGGGCACCACCCAGATCTACACGCATGTCTCCGCGGAGCGGCTCACCGCGGCCTACCGCCTCGCGCATCCGCGGGCATGAGCGGTCAGCCGGCCTCCGCCGGCCGGCAGACCAGGACGATGCGGCTTCCGACGCGCCGCGGAGGCTTTCGCATCAGCAGCCGTCGGCTCCGCAGGGCAGCAGCACCGCACGGGGCACATCGCCGAACAGAAGCATCGGGTTGATGTAGACCCCGTTCCAGCGCACGCCGACGTGCAGCGTCCCGCTCGGCGCGTGCCCGCCGGACGCGGACGTCCCCACGACGTCGCCGCGGCGCACGGCGGTGCCGGGCGCGAGTTCGGACTGCATCGGCTCGAGAGTGGTGACCAGCCCGTCGCCGTGGTCGATCGTCAGCAGCGGCCGGTCCACGACGACCCCGCGGAAGGCGACCACCCCGTCCGCGGGGGCGCGCACCTCTCCCGTCGCGGCGATGTCCATTCCGCGGTGCCCCGGTCCGTAGTCGTGTGCGGGCGCGCGGAACGGCTCCACGACAGAACGGGCACCGGCGACCGGCCACAGCCAGTCTCTCTCGCGCAGGGCCGGGCTCCCGGCAAGGGTCGATTCGCTCCTGCCGCGGTCTGGGGGGAACGGGGCGCCCACACGGCCGGCGGGGACCGGTTCGCCCGTCGCCGCGCGTGCCGCGCCCGGAACCGGACCCGGCAGCGGCGCGAGCACGCCCAGCAGCGTCGCCGTGATTGCGAGCCGCGCGAACGGCGTGCGCGGCGCGCGCGTCGCTGCGGGGTCGGAGCGCGAGGGGGAGCGATGCATGGCACGATCCTGCGCCTGCGCGAGCCGACGCGGAGCGCCGCCCGCGCGATCGGTGCGGAGATCGCGCGGGCGAGCGATTGTGCGGAGGGATCGAGCGCCATCGGCGGGCCTCGACCCTGATATGCTTGCAGGGCATCCCGCCTGCCGGGGTGACTACGCGTGCCCACAGCGTTCAACGTGGCGAACACTCCACAGGTCTCTCGAGAGAGGGCGGAGTGCGCGCCGGGCACCAGGATCGCCGATCGCCCGATCGGCAACAACCTCAACCAGCAAGGAGCACGACCATGGCCGTCGTCACCATCCGCCAGCTGCTCGACAGCGGCGTTCACTTCGGACACCAGACCCGCCGGTGGAACCCGAAGGTGAAGCGCTTCATCCTCACCGAGCGCAGCGGGATCCACATCATCGACCTGCAGCAGTCGCTCGGCTACATCGACAAGGCCTACGACTTCGTCAAGGAGACCGTTGCGCACGGCGGCACCATCCTCTTCGTGGGCACCAAGAAGCAGGCGCAGGAGATCCTCGCCGAGCAGGCCACCCGCGTGGGCCAGCCCTACGTCAACCAGCGCTGGCTCGGCGGCCTCCTCACCAACTTCTCCACCATCGCGAAGCGTCTCGCCCGCATGAAGGAGCTCGAGGAGCTCGACTACGAGAACCCGGCCGCCTCGGGCTTCACGAAGAAGGAGCTGCTGCTCAAGAAGCGCGAGCTCGACAAGCTGCACAAGTCGCTGGGCGGCATCCGCAACCTCGCCAAGACGCCGTCCGCCCTGTGGGTCGTCGACGCCAAGCGCGAGCACCTCGCCATCGACGAGGCCAAGAAGCTCGGCATCCCGGTGATCGGGATCCTCGACACCAACGCCGACCCGGACGACTTCCAGTACCCGATCCCCGGCAACGACGACGCGATCCGCTCCGTCTCGCTGCTGACCCGTATCATCGCCGACGCTGCGGCCGAGGGTCTGCAGCTCAAGCACAACCCGGACGCCGGCGACGCCGAGCCGCTCGCCGAGTGGGAGCAGGAGCTCCTCGAGGGCTCCGACGCGCAGACCGTCGCGACCGAGTCGGCCGCCGACGAGGCCGGAGCGGTCGCGCACGACGAGGCGATCGCCGCTGCTGCCGGCGAGACGGCGGCCGAGGTCGCCGACGCCGAGTCCGCCGACAAGTAATCGCCGATCGGTCAGCAGGCATATGCCGGCTGACCGGCAACCACCACGCACACACACCAAGCAAGGAGCCGCCACAACATGGCCAACTTCACCATCGCCGACATCAAGGCGCTGCGTGAGCAGCTCGGAACGGGAATGGTCGACACCAAGAAGGCGCTCGAGGAGGCTGACGGCGACGTCGAGAAGGCCGTCGAGATCCTCCGTCTGAAGGGTGCGAAGGGCAACGCCAAGCGCGCGGACCGTTCCACCAGCGAGGGCCTGGTCGTCGCCCGCGAGCAGGACGGCGCCGTGACGCTCGTCGAGCTCGCCTGCGAGACCGACTTCGTCGCGAAGAACGAGCGCTTCATCGCGCTGGCCGACAAGGTCACCGATGCCGCAGCCGCCGTCAAGGCCGACTCCGTCGAGGCCGCCCTGGCGGCCGAGGCCGGCGGGCAGACCGTCGAGCAGCTCATCTCGGACGAGGCCGCCATCATCGGCGAGAAGGTCGAGCTGCGGCGTGTGCGCACGCTCACCGGCGACGCGTTCCAGGTGTACCTGCACCGCACCAGCAAGGACCTCCCGCCGCAGGTCGGCGTGGTCGTCGCCTACACCGGCGGCGACGCGGAGACCGCGCGCAGCATCGCCCAGCACATCTCGTTCGCGAACCCCTCCTACCTCACCCGTGAGGACGTCCCGGTTGCGGACGTGGAGAAGGAGCGCGAGATCGTCACCGAGATCTCCCGCAACGAGGGCAAGCCGGAGGCCGCCCTGCCGAAGATCGTCGAGGGCCGTGTCACCGCGTTCTTCAAGCAGGTCGCCCTGCTCGAGCAGGACTACGCCAAGGACAACAAGCTGTCCGTGGGCCAGGTCGCGAAGGACGCCGGCATCACCGTGACCGGCTTCGCGCGCTTCAAGGTCGGCGCGTAACAGCATCGAAGGGGTTCGGATCCGCCAGGGTCCGGACCCCTTCGTCATGCCCTCCCGCAGCTCCGATGCGCGGCGCGGAGCATCGCCGCGTGCGTCGTCCCCGCGCGGCGCATCCCGCATGTCTTCCGTGCTGTGCAGGGTCGGCATCGCCCATGTTCTTCCGTGCCGCGCACGGTAGTTTGTTCCACGGATGAGAGGAAGCATTCCATGACCGAACGACAGGGCCGACGACGCGTCGTCCTCAAGCTCTCCGGTGAAGCCTTCGGCGGCGGACAACTGGGGGTCAACCCCGACATCGTCAGCCAGATCGCCCGCGAGATCGCCGCAGCCACCGACCGCGTCGAGATCGCCGTCGTCGTCGGCGGCGGCAACTTCTTCCGCGGCGCCGAGCTCAGCCAGCGCGGCATGGACCGCGCCCGCGCCGACTACATGGGCATGCTCGGCACCGTCATGAACGCCCTTGCCCTGCAGGACTTCCTGGAGCAGGCGGGCGCTTCGCCTCGCGTGCAGTCCGCGATCGCGATGACCCAGGTCGCGGAACCGTACCTGCCGCTGCGCGCCGAGCGGCACATGGAGAAGAGCCGCGTGGTGATCTTCGGCGCCGGTGCGGGTCTGCCGTACTTCTCCACCGACACGGTCGCCGCGCAGCGCGCGCTGGAGATCGGCGCGGACGAGGTCCTGGTCGCCAAGAACGGCGTGGACGCGATCTACACGGCCGACCCGAAGAAGGACGCCGGCGCCGAGCGCATCGAGGAGATCACGTTCCAGGACGCGCTCGTGCGCGGACTCAAGGTGGTCGACTCCACTGCGTTCAGCCTGTGCATGGACAACGGCATGGACATGCGCGTGTTCGGCATGGAGCCGGCCGGCAACATCACCCGGGCGCTGCTGGGCGAGCCGATCGGCACCCGCGTCATCGCCTGACGGCCCAGGATCCCCGGCCCGTGCCTGAGGGCGCAGGCCGGGGATCCGTGCATCCTCCCCGATAGACTTGTGACGCAACCCCTGACGAATAGGAGCCACCGTGATCGCGGATGTCCTCGCCGACACCACCTCCCGCATGCAGCGCGCCGTCGAAGCCGCCAAGGAGGACTTCGGCACGGTGCGCACCGGCCGTGCCAACCCGCAGATGTTCCAGAAGGTGCTCGTGGACTACTACGGCACGCCGACCCCGCTCGCGCAGCTGGCTTCGCTGGCCAACCCCGAGGCGCGTTCGCTGATCGTCACCCCCTATGACAAGTCGGCGCTGAAGGCCATCGAGCAGGCGATCCGCGACATGCCCAACCTCGGCGCGAACCCCTCCAACGACGGCAACATCGTGCGCGTCACGATGCCCGAGCTGACCGCGGAGCGCCGCAAGGAGTACGTCAAGCTCGTCAAGAGCAAGGGCGAGGACGCCAAGGTGCACGTGCGCGGCATCCGGCGCAAGGCCAAGGACGAGCTCGACGCGCTGAAGAGCGATCTCGGCGAGGACGAGATCGCTCGGGGCGAGAAGGAGCTCGACGCCCTCACGCGCCAGCACGTCGACCTCATCGACGAGGCCGTGAAGCGCAAAGAGGCCGAGCTCCTCGAGGTCTGAGACCGCCGATGAGCACACCATCCGACGACGAGGACGCGTCGAGGATCCCGCCCCGGCCGCCGCTCCCTTCGCGCGCCGGCGACAATGCGCCCACCCGCGGCGGCGAGAACCTGCAGCGGCAGTTCCGCGCCAGGAAGGCGGAGCTGGAGACGCATGTCTCGCATGCCCGGGACCAGCTCGATCAGGCGAACGAGCGGATCAAGGAGCGCACCGGTCGCGACCTCGTCGTGGCGATCGGCGTCGGCCTCCTCATCGGGGGCGTGATCCTCGCGTCTCTGCTGCTCGCGAAGTGGTCCTTCGTGGTGATCGGCCTCGCGATCATCCTGCTCGCCGTGTGGGAGCTGGTGCTCGCGCTGCGCACGGGTGGACGCAAGGTCGATCTGTGGCCGCAGCTGGTGGTCGCCGCGGCCCTTGCCTCCGCCGGGTACTTCGCGGATCCGGGACTGACCTGGGTGATGCTGTTCGTCGCCGTCTTCGGCGTGGTCGTGTGGCGCCTGGTCGCGCAGATGATCGTGAAGGACGGCCGCACCTACGGCGACGTGCTCACGGATGCGCTCGCGAGCGGCTTCATCCCCGTGTACGTGCCGTTCCTCGGCGCCGTCATCCTGATGCTGCTGCGGCAGCCGCGCGGCGAATGGTGGGTGCTCTCGCTCATCGTCGTGGTCGTGGCCGCTGACACGTGCGCCTACGCCTCCGGCCTGCTGTTCGGCCGTGGAGGACGCCACCCGATGGCGCCGCGGGTCAGCCCGAAGAAGACCTGGGAGGGCTTCGCGGGGGCCGTGGTCGGCTCCCTCGTCGCCGGCGCTCTCGTCGGCTGCTACCTGCTGGGGGTGCCGTGGTGGGCGGGCGTCATCCTGGGCGCCGTGCTCGTCGCCTCGGCCACGATCGGCGATCTGGGGGAGTCCCTGCTCAAACGCGATCTCGGGATCAAGGACATGAGCTCCTGGATCCCCGGACACGGAGGACTGCTCGACCGGCTGGACAGCGTGCTCCCCTCGGCCGTCGTGGCCCTCGCCCTGTATCCGCTTCTCACCCCCCTGGCGGCATCATGACCGATTCTGCACGAAACGACCGCAGCGCGCCTGCCCCGAGCTTCCCCGTGCTCTCCCGGCGGGAGAAGGGCTACCAGCGGGCAGCCGTGGACACCTTCCTGGGACGCGCCCGCGGCGCGTTCGAACACGGCGAGGACGGGATCGGATCCGCTGACATCCGCGCGGCATCGTTCCCGTTGGTGCGTGGCGGCTACGACATCGCCGCGGTGGATGCGGCGCTGTCCCGCGTGGAGGAGGCGTTCGCGCAGCAAGAGCGTGCGCGTGCCGTGGCCGTCGAAGGCGCCTCGGAGTGGGTCGGCCGCGCACGTGCCGACGCGCAGGTCATCCTCGATCATCTGTCCCGAGCCCCGGGGCGGCGGTTCGCGCGCACCGGCATGCTCACCTTCGGCTACCGTGTGGACGAGGTCGACCACGTCGCCAAGCGCATCGTGCGCTTCCTCCGTGACGGCGACGCGCTCACGGCCGAACAGGTGCGGCAGACCGCCTTCCGGATGCAGCGCCGCGGCTACCGCGAGGAGCAGGTCGACGCACTGCTCGACGCGACGATCGACGTGCTGCTCGCGATCCGCTGAGTGATTCTCATGGTGAATTCAGGTTCCTCTGGTTAGACTCGGACCCATTGTGACTCCCGATAACGATGTGATCACGGCGCGCACCCGAACCGCCGTGCAGAGCGACGCGGCCCCGGCAACCCGCCCGGGAGCGAAGGCGCAGCCCCGTCGGAGTGCCGCTTCGGCCGTTCTCGCAAGCCTCGCCGTGGTGGGATTCTCGGTCGCGATCGTGGCGCCCGCAGGTTTCGCGATGTCGGCCACCGAGCCGGCCCACGCCTCTACCACGACCGCGTACTCGCTCGCGGCGCGGGACGCGCAGAACATCACGGTCTCCGTGCACGGCGCCACGCCGAAGGCGCAGAGCCGTGACGCATTCGAGGTGTACGTGAAGCCCACGCCGACCCCCACGCCCGAGCCGGTCGTCGCGTCGAGCGACACCTCGTCCTCGGACTCGGGATCCAGCGGTCCCGGGCCGCTTTTCTACACCGGGGGCGGCGCACCGGCGGAGTGGATGGCCGCTGCCGGCATCGCTTCGAGCGACTGGGGCAACGTCGACTACATCGTCAGCCGTGAGAGCGGCTGGAACCCGAACGCCACGAACAGCGGATCCGGTGCGTGCGGTCTGGTCCAAGCGCTTCCGTGCAGCAAGGTCCCGGGCAACGGCTACGACCCGGTCGACAACCTGCGCTGGGCGAACGGATACGCCGTCGGGCGGTACGGCAGCTGGGGGGCCGCTGTGGCCTTCTGGTCGGCCAACAACTGGTGGTGAGCGTCGCTCGCCCATGCCCCGCCTGCACAGACGTCGTCCGGAGCGCCCGCGCGAGGATTCGCTCGACCGGCTGATCGCCGGGCGGAAGCGCACCGAGATGCGCGGCGGCGGAGAGTGGCACGTGCAGCCGCTGACGGCCGCGCAGGCGCAGAAGGAGTACGTGTGCCCGGGGTGCGGCGGCGTGATCGCCGTCCGAACCGCGCATCTGGTCGTCTGGCGCGCTGATGGCGTGCTGGGGGACGCGGCAGACCTCGCGGCCCGGCGGCACTGGCACAACGGCTGCTGGAAGAAGGCCTGATGCGGAAGTCTGCGCAGGGTGTCGAGTCTCGCATCTCCCCGGTCTGCCGGCCGGCAGAGGCCTGCTGACATGGAGATCCGCGGACCTCGCGCGCTGCCCGCGCGGCGGGAGGACATCGAGCTGCGCACGCAGGACGGACTGCGCCTCGTCGGAGAGCTCGCCCTGCCCGAGACCTCCGATCCGGTCGCCACGCTCGTCACCCTGCATCCGCTGCCCACTGCGGGCGGCTTCATGGACTCGCACATCCTGCGCAAGGCCGCGGCGCGGCTGCCTGCGCTCGCCGACCTCGCCGTGCTGAGGTTCAACACGCGCGGCACGAGTTCGCCGCGCGGCACGAGCGACGGCGCGTTCGACGGAGGGACCGCCGAGCGGCTCGATGTGGCTGCGGCCATGGCGTTCGTCCGGGAACGGGGGCTTCCCCGGCCGTGGCTGGTGGGCTGGTCGTTCGGCACCGAACTCGCCCTCAAATACGGCCGGGAGCATGACATCGAGGGCATCGTCCTGCTCTCCCCGCCGCTGCATCGGGCGTCCGTGGACGAGGTCACGGCGTGGGCGCAGGACGACCGGGAGGTCGTGGTGCTCGTGCCCGAACTCGACGACTACCTGCGCCCCGCGGAAGCGATCGCGCGGTTCGCCGCGATCCCGCATGCCCGGCTCATCGCGGTCGACGGCGGCAGGCACCTGTGGGTCGGCGAGAGCCAGGCGCGCCGCGTGCTGGACGAGATCGTCGCGGCCGTCAACCCCGCAGCGCTGCCGTTGCCGCGCGAGTGGCCGATGGCGTGACCGCGCCGGCGGGATCCGGCTCGTGGCGCCCGGCCGAGGCCGACTCGCCGCACCCACCCGGCCTTGGCACGAACCCGCATCAAGGCCGCTGCGCAGCAGCGCTCCGTCTCACGTCAGCGCTCGTTCATCCGGGGGATCAGCACCTGCCGGTAGATGATCAGGATGCTGGCCGCGACCGGGATCGCGATGAGCGCCCCGAGCAGGCCCAGCAGCGCGCCGCCGGAGAGGGCGGCGATCACCACCACGGCGCCCGGCACCGAGACGGCGCGGTTCATGACGCGGGGCGAGATCACATATGCCTCGATCTGCATGTAGACCAGGTAGTAGATCCCCGCGATCAGCCAGGCCCACGGCGGCGAGCCGAGCCCGGGGATCAGGCACAGCAGCACGATGAGGGTGGATCCGGTGAGCGTTCCCACCAGCGGGATCAGGGAGAAGAAGAACGCGATGACCGCGAGCACGATGGGGAACGGCGCCTGGATGATCGAGAGGAGGATGAAGCTCAGCACGCCGTTGATCACGCCCATGGCGACCTGGCCCATGACGTAGTGGCCGACCGACGCGGTGATCTGCTCGGCGAGGTCGATGAAGCGATCGCGCTTCGAGGCGGGCACGACCTGGTACACCGCGCTCTTGAGCGAGGGGATGGCGGCGGTGAAATAGATGGTCAGGATCAGCACGATGAAGGCGCCTGCGAAGCCTCCGATGATCGCGGTCCCGACGGCGACGACGCTCTCGGTGATGGAACTCCAGTTGTCGGTGAGCCACTTCGTGGCGTTCGCGACGGCCTCGTCCAGGAAGGACGGCTGCAGCGCCGGGAAGATCTCCAGGATCCACTTCTTCACGTCGCCGATGTAGGTGCTCTGCAGGAAAGAGGTGATCTGTCGCACGAACTGGCTGATCTGGGCGACGAGGGTCGGGATCACCATCAGCACGATGCCGGCGAACACGCCCAGCACCACGAGGATCGTGATGAGCACGGCCGCCCAGCGCGGCAGCCGCCGACGGGTGAGCCAGGTCACCATCGGGTCGAGGCCGAGGCTGAGAAAAAGGGCGGTGCCGACGTAGAGCAGGATCGTCGACAGCGCCTGCACGCTCGCGATCAGGAGAATGCCCAGGCCGACGCCCAGCGTCGCCACCAGCGCGGTGCGGAACGGGTTGTGCAGCTTCATCGGGACCCTTCGTGCTCGGTCCCTCAGCGTAACCGGCCGAGCCTGCCGAGACGTCCCGCAGCGCCGCGCGGGGCGCACCGCGGAGCGGACGATGGGGGTGCTCGTGGCATCCATACAGGTCGTTTCGCTAGTCTGAAACGTCGAGCGGAGATCCCGGGCGCCTGCCTGCGGATCGCGGAGGAGACTTTTCGTGCGTTTTGTATGGGCCGTCCTGGCCTTCGTGCTGGCGGCCGTCCTGATCGGGACGGGCATCGCGCAGCGGACCATCTTCCTCGGCCCGAAGGACGTCTCGGCCGAGCTGGCCGTCAAGGCTCCTCAGGCGTACACCGTGATCGACTCGGCCGTGCTGCGCGCGCACCCGGGCGAGCAGACCCTCGTCGCGCATGGTGAGGGAACGATCTTCGTCGCGCAGGCCCGCACCGCCGATCTCGAGGCGTGGCTGAGCGACAGCGCCTACAACCGGATCACGCTCGCCAAGGACGGCACCACCACCGCGAAGGTGATCGAGCCGACGCTCGCCGGCGGGAACGCGAAGGACGCGCGGCGGGATCCGGCCGGATCCGACCTGTGGCTGGACAGCTTCAGCGACAAGAACGCGCTGATCGACCGCATGCAGGTGCCCGGCGGCGTGAGCGTGCTCGTGGCCTCCGACGGCAAGGCCGACGCGCCGAGCGATGTGACGCTGTCGTGGCCGCTCGACACGGCGACGCCGTGGGCCGGGCCGCTCATGGTCGCCGGGGGGCTGCTGCTGCTGTTCGGGCTCGTGCTCTACGTGCTCGCCATCCGGCACTCCCGACGCGGTCGGGGCCCGCGCCGCAAGGCGCCGCCGCCCCTGCCCGCCACCGAGCCGATCACCGTGGCGGACCGCGAGGCGATCGACACCGATCAGGACGCACCCGTCGGAGATCCGGCAGGGGAGTCCGACGGTTCCACGCCGGCGGCCGGCGCCGCGCCGCGCACCGGCGACGGTGCGCGGGAGCGCCGGGCGGCGATGCCGAAGCGTCGCCGCGCCCTGCTCCTGGTTCCCGCGCTCGGCGTGACCGCGGCTCTGCTCAGCGGCTGCACGCCCGACATCTGGCCGCACGTCGCGGACTCGCCGACCCCGACCCCGACCGAGACCCAGGCCGCCGAGGCTGGTCAGCAGGCGCCGGCCGTGACCGAGGCGCAGGCCGCGCGGATCCTGGAGAGCATCTCCGCAACGCTCGCCGACGCGGACAAGAACCGCGATGCGGCCAAGGCCGGGACCCGCCTCGAGGGCGCCGCCCTCGAGGCCCGCAAGACCGCGTACACGGTGCGTGGCAGCGTCCCCGACTTCGCCCTTCCCGCGGCGATCCCGGCGGACAAGATCAAGATCCTGGTGCCGCAGGCCTACGACTCCTGGCCGCGCACGGTGCTCATGCTCGTCGAGCACGGCAACGACCAGAAGGTCGCGCCCCTGATCATGACGATGACGCAGCCGGATCCGTGGTCGAACTACAAGATCTCCTCCGTCGCCGAGATGCAGGCCGCCGCGAAGCTTCCGAACATGGCTCCCGCGTGGCTCGGCGCCAAGCTCACGCCGCCGGACTCGCCCTTCCTCGCAACCGCGCCCGACCAGGTGGCGAAGGAGTTCTCCGACGTGATCGACAAGGCCGACAAGAGCCAGTTCTATGACAAGTTCGACAAGACGGCGCTTGCGTTCGCGAAGGCGGTGCAGGACAGCCGTGCGACGCTGCAGCAGGGCTTGAAAGACAAGAACGCCGATACCACGACGAGTCTCACGTTCTCGGCGAGCGCCGGACCGGAGCAGCCGGTGTCGATCTCAACCATTGACAGCGGGGCCATCATCGCCGTGAGCGTCGATGACTCGCAGACGATCAAGCCGACGAGCGCCGACGCCTCCATCAAGAACGTCGATGCGAACGGTGCGGTCGTGAACGCGCCCGCCAAGGCGCTCACGGGGGTGGACGAGTCCAAGACCGGCTTCGTCTCCGTCTATGGGATGCAGTTCTTCTTCGCCGTGCCGGCGCAGGGATCCGACGACAAGATCACGCTGCTGGCCGCATCCCAGCAGCTTCAGAGTGTGACGGAGATCAAGTGACCGAGATGTCCGCTGCCGCCCTGCGCGGCGCCGTAGACCTGTCCTCGCTGCGCAACCGCCCGTCGGCGCCTCCGGCCGGTGCTCCCGGCGCCGATCCGGTCGAGGGCGGGCCCATCCCGCTCGTGGTGGATGTGACCGATGCGACGTTCGGTCAGGTGCTCGAGCTGTCCCAGAGCGTCCCCGTCGTCGTCGATCTGTGGGCCGAATGGTGCGGTCCGTGCAAGCAGCTCAGTCCTGTGCTGGAGAAGGTCGTCATCGAGCTCGCCGGTCGCCTGGTGCTCGCGAAGGTCGACGTGGACGCCAACCCCCAGCTCGCCCAGGGCTTCCGCGCGCAGTCGATCCCGATGGTGGTCGCCCTCGTCGCAGGCCGGCCCGTGCCGCTGTTCACCGGGGCGGTACCCGAGGAGCAGGTGCGCGAGGTGTTCGCCCAGCTGCTGCAGCTCGCGGCCGAGCACGGCGTGACCGGCACGATCCCGGTCGGCGAGACCGAGAGCGAGGGCGAGTCGGGCGCGGCCGTCGAGCCGCCGCCGCTGCCGCCGCTGCACCAGGAGGCCTACGACGCGATCGAGCGCGGCGACTACGCGGCCGCCATCGACGCGTACGAGCAGGCGCTCGCGGAGAACCCGCGCGACGAGGAGGCTCGCTCGGGCCTCGGCCAGGTGCGGCTGCTCTTCCGCACGCAGGACCTGGATCTGAACGAGGCACGCGCCGCGGCGGCCGCCGCGCCGACGGACATCGACGCGCAGTTCGCCGTGGCCGATCTCGACATCGCGGGCGGCCATGTCGCCGACGCCTTCGACCGGCTGCTCGACCTGTTCACGGCGGTTCCGCCGGAAGAGCAGAGGCGCGTCCGCGAACGTCTCGTGGAGCTGTTCGGCCTGGTGGGCGACGGCGACGCGCGTGTCGTCGCAAGCCGCAGGCGCCTGGCCTCTCTGCTATTCTGACCGTCCCGCGGCGCTCAGCGATCGGATGCCGAGGTCCGCATCCAGCGCTGCGTCTCACGAGGGTGCGTGAACCGCAGGATCGGCAGATCCGGGCGGGCGGCGGCGATTGCGGCATGCGGTCGCGCCAATCGTGCAGGGTCGCGGTCTGCCATCGCAGGATGTTCTCCTCGGGACCGCCGCGGAGCATCTCCCAGAGCGGCTTCTCCCGGTTGCCGTTCCAGAGTTCCGTGCGTTGCACGCCGCGTGAGAGCGTGCGCCGCACCAGGCGACTGCGTACGATGTGGTACGGATAGTCAGCCAGATCACCAGATCGGCGCGCGGCGCGAGGATCGCATCCGTGCCCTTGCCCGAATACTGCCATTCGGTGACCCAGCACTCGGTCGCGGCGAACCTTCGCACGTCGTCGAGGAAGGTGGGGCGGGGTGCCCAGTCGGGTCCGTGGAACAGCGCATCCAGCTCGACGTAGGGCAGTCCCCGGACGGCTCCAAGGCGGCGCGCCAGCGTCGTCTTGCCGCTGCCGGTCACACCCGCGATGAGGATCCGCTGCGGCGGGGTCGGCACGGGTGGCGGCGCGGCGGGCATCGGATGAGGGTAGCATCCGGAATATCCGCGGGAGCATGGGGTTGAATCGAAGTGTGAGCGAACCCATCTCGATCGACATCTGGTCCGACATCGCCTGCCCCTGGTGCTACATCGGCAAGCGCAACCTCGAGGCGGGGCTCGCAGCCACCGCGGAGGACGACGACGCACCGCAGGTGTCGATCACGTTCCACTCGTTCGAGCTCTCGCCGGACACCCCTGTCGACTTCGCGGGCGACGAGGCCGACTTCCTGATGGGGCACAAGGGCATGCCGCGTGCACAGGTCGAGCAGATGCTCGACCGTGTGACCGGGGTCGCCAAGGAGGCGGGCCTGGACTACCGCTTCGACCTGTTGCAGCACACGAACACGGTCAAGGCGCATGAGCTGCTCCACCACGCCAAGGCCCAGGGACGTCAGCACGACATGGAGGAGCGACTGATGTCGGCCTACTTCGTCGAGGGACGCCACGTCGGCCGCATCGACGACCTGGCCGACCTGGCGGCCGAGATCGGCCTCGACCGGGAGGCGGCGCTCGAGGCTCTGCAGACGGAGCGGCACCTCGCCGATGTGAGGGCGGACCAGGCCCAGGCGCAGGCCTACGGCATCCAGGGCGTGCCGTTCTTCGTGATCGACGGGCAGTACGGCGTCAGCGGCGCTCAGCCGCCCGAGGCGTTCGCCGGCGTGCTCCGCGAGCTGTGGGCCAAGCGCGGCGAGATCGCTTCCGTCCTCGAGGGCTGAGCGCTCCGCCGGCCTCCCGGCTCCGCGGCCAAGGGCTCGCGGGCCGGGGGTCAGACCAGGGCGTTCTCGATCGCGGCGACGATCTCGGGGTCGTCCGGGACCTGGCGCGGGCGGAAGCGCTGCACGGATCCGTCGGGGGCGACCAGGAACTTCTCGAAGTTCCACTCGACCCGCCCCGCCTTCCCGTGTCCGTCCTCGGTTTGCTTGAGGGTCTTGTAGGGCTCGGCGGCGCTGCGTCCGTTGACCTTGACCTTGTCGTTGATGGGGAACGAGATCCCGTAGGTGGTCGAGCAGAACTCGAGGATCTGGTCCATGGATCCGGGCTCCTGCCCGAAGAACTGATTGCAGGGGAACCCGACGACGGTGAGGCCGCGGTCGCCGAACCGGCGCTGCAGCTCTTCGAGCTGCGCGTACTGCGGCGTGAGTCCGCACTTGGACGCGACGTTGACGACGAGCACGGGCCCCGTGCCGTAGTCGTCGAGCGTGCGGGTGCCGCCGTCGGCATCGATGAACGGGATCTGGCGCAGGGGAGTGTCCGACATATCCCCAGCCTAGGAGCGACGGGGATCGGAGGCTCCGGATCTGGGACAATGGAGAGGATATGACTCTCGCCCCCGCCTCCGTCCGGCCCCTGCAGATCGGTCCGCTGCGCATCGACGTCCCCGTCGTGCTCGCGCCGATGGCAGGGATCACCAACACCGCCTTCCGCCGCCTGTGCCGCGAGTACGGGGCGGGCCTGTACGTCAGCGAGATGATCACGTCGCGCGCGCTCGTGGAGCGCAACGCGATCACGATGCGACTCATCCAGCACCATGAGAGCGAGACACCGCGGTCGATCCAGCTGTACGGGGTGGATCCGGCCACGATCGCCGAGGCCGTTCGGATCATCGTCGCGGAGGACCGCGCCGACCACATCGATCTGAACTTCGGCTGCCCTGTGCCCAAGGTCACCCGCAAGGGCGGGGGTGCCGCCCTGCCCTGGAAGATCGGCCTGTTCGCCGACATCGTCGACCGCGCCGTCAAAGCCGCGGGCGACGTGCCGCTCACGGTGAAGATGCGCAAGGGCATCAACAAGGACCACCTCACCTTCCTCGACGCGGGGCGTGCCGCGGAGGACGCCGGTGCGGCCGCGGTCGCGCTGCACGCGCGGACGGCGGGGGAGTACTACTCCGGCCACGCGGACTGGGCGGCGATCGGCGAGCTCAAGCAGGCGGTCACCTCGATCCCGGTCCTGGGCAACGGTGACATCTGGAGCGCCGACGATGCCGTGCGGATGATGGCGGAGACGGGCTGCGACGGCGTCGTGGTCGGACGCGGCTGCCTCGGCCGGCCGTGGCTGTTCGGCGAGCTCGCCGGGGCCTTCGGCCCTTCGGCAGGCTCAGGGACCGAATCGGGGAAGGTCGACGCGACCCTGGGCTTCGTCAAGGATGCGTTCCGACGGCACGCGGAGCTGCTCGTCGAGTTCTTCGAGGACGAGGACCGCGGCTGCAAGGACATCCGCAAGCACGTCGCCTGGTATTTCAAGGGCTATCCCGTGGGCGGGGAGACCCGGTCGGCCCTCGCCCGGGCGTCGACCCTGCAGGAGATCGACGATATCCTGGGCACGCTCGGCGACGCCCCGTATCCGGGTGCGCCGGCCGAGGGACAGCGGGGTCGCGCGGGCACTCCGAAGCGCACGGCGCTGCCGGACGGCTGGCTGGACTCGCGTGAGGTCGCCTCCGACGTCACCGACATGATGCGCGGCGCCGAGGTCGAGAACAGTGGCGGCTGACGCGGCGCAGCGGGCCGACGGCTACGACGCGCACGACGCCGCCCGATTCTTCGCCGAGACGCACCGCTCCGAGCGCGATGACTTCGCCCGCGACCGTGCCCGTGTGCTGCACTCGGCGGGTCTGCGGCGGCTCGCCGCGAAGACGCAGGTGCTGAGCCCCGCGAGCACCGCCGACTTCGCCCGCAACCGGCTCACGCACTCGCTCGAGGTCGCGCAGGTCGGCCGCGAGCTCGCGGTCGCCCTCGGCGTCTCCGCCGACGTCGTCGACACCGCGTGCCTCAGCCACGACCTCGGGCACCCCCCGTTCGGGCACAACGGGGAGCGCGCGCTCAACGACTGGGCCGAGGACATCGGCGGCTTCGAGGGGAATGCGCAGTCGCTGCGGATCCTCACCCGGCTCGAAGCGAAGGTGCTCGACGACCAGGACAGTTCGGTCGGGCTGAACCTCACCCGGGCCAGCCTCGACGCGACCTGCAAGTACCCGTGGACCGCGGACAGCCCGCTGCCGGATCCGGGCGGGCGGCTGAAATTCGGCGTCTATCCCGAGGACGAGGACGTGTTCCGCTGGATGCGCGAGGGCGCACCGGGGCGGCTGCGCTGCATCGAGGCCGAGATCATGGATCTCTCCGACGACATCGCCTACTCGGTGCACGACTTCGAGGATGCGATCGTCAACGGCTACCTGGACGTGGCGCAGCTGGCGGATCCGGCCGAGCACCATGCGCTCGTCGGACGGGTGCAGCAGTGGGTGGGCTATGACTTCACCCGCGAGGACCTCGCGGACGCGCTGTACCGGCTCACCCGGCAGCCGATGTGGCTGAACTCCTTCGACCGCTCCCGGCGCGACCTCGCCCGCCTGAAGAACCTCACGAGCGACATGATCGGCCGTTTCGCGCGCGCCGCCGTCTCCGCGACGCGCGAGGCCTACCCGGGTGCGAACCTCGCCCGGTACAGCGCGCACGTGGTGGTGCCGAGGGTGATCGAGGCCGAGATCGCCGTGCTCAAGGGGATCATGGGGCAGGCGATCGTCACGATCGACGCCCGCCGCGGCGTCTACAAGGAGCAGCGCCGCGTGCTCAAGCGCCTCGCGGACGCGCTGTGGTCGACGGATGCGCTGTGGACCGCCGGCGCCGACGTGCTGGAGCCTGCGTTCGCCGCCGACTTCCACGACGCCGGATCCGACGCCGAGCGTGCGAGGGTGGTCGTCGACCAGGTCGCGAGCCTCACGGACCAGACGGCCGTCGACTGGCATAACCGCCTCGTCGGCGACATCGACCCCGCCGAGGTCGGCATCTGGACGCCGCGGCATGCGCGCCCTCGGGCCGGGCACACCCCGCGCGCTGCGCTCATCGACGCAGAACGCAGCGCCCGCTGATGCCGCGGATCCTGCAGGCCGACGTCGACGAGGTCAAGGCGCGCACCAACATCGCCGACATCGTGGGGGAGCGGGTCTCGCTGAAGTCCGCGGGCGTGGGATCGTTGAAGGGGCTGTGCCCGTTCCACGATGAGAAGAGCCCCAGCTTCCACGTGCGGCCGCAGGTCGGCTATTACCACTGCTTCGGATGCAACGCGTCCGGGGACGTGTACTCCTTCCTGCGCGAGATGGACCACGTCAGCTTCACCGAGGCCGTCGAGCGTCTCGCTGCGCGCGTCGGCTACACCCTGCACTACGAGGACGGCGGACCCGCGCCCGAGACGAGCGGGCGCAGCCGCCTCTACGCCGCGAACACCGCCGCCGCGGAGTTCTTCCGCGGCCAGCTGCTGAGCCCCGAGGCGGAGTCCGCGCGGGCGTTCCTCGGTCAGCGCGGGTTCGACGCCGGCGCCGCCGCGCACTTCGGCGTCGGGTACGCGCCGCGCGGCTGGGACGGCATGCACAAAGCCCTGAGCGCGCAGGGGTTCACCCGCGACGAGCTCACCGCGGCAGGGCTCGTGTCCGCAGGGCAGCGCGGCGTCTACGACCGGTTCCGCGGACGTGTGGTGTGGCCGATCCGCGACGTGACAGGCCAGACCATCGGGTTCGGCGCGCGCAAGCTCTACGACGACGACCCGGGCCCGAAGTACCTGAACACCCCCGAGACGCCGATCTACAAGAAGGCCCAGGTGCTCTACGGACTGGATCTGGCCAAGCGCGACATCTCCCGCGGTGACCCCAAGCGCGTCGTCGTGGTCGAGGGGTACACCGACGTGATGGCGTGTCATCTCGCCGGCGTCACCACGGCCATTGCGACCTGCGGCACGGCTTTCGGCGCGGAGCACATCAAGCTGCTGCGCCGGGTGATGGGCGACGACTCCGCAGCCGGCGAGGTCGTGTTCACCTTCGACGGCGACGAGGCGGGGCAGAAGGCGGCGCTGCGCGCATTCGCCGAGGACGACCGGTTCAACGCGCAGACCTTCGTCGCGGTCGCTCCTGACGGGCTGGACCCCTGCGATCTGCGGCTGCAGCGCGGGGATCAGGCGGTGCGCGGGCTGATGACCGCCAAGGTGCCGATGTTCGAGTTCGTGATCGACCGCAAGATCGCCGCCTTCGATCTCGGCACCGCGGAGGGCCGCGTGGGAGCGCTGCGTGCGGCGGCGCCGATCGTCGCCGAGATCCGGGATCCGCTGCTGCGGCCCGAGTACGAGCGGATCCTCGCCCGCCGGCTCGGCATGGATCCCACCGACGTGCACGCAGAGGTGCGCCGCCACGAGCGCCGCCGGCGCCAGGGCGACACCGGAGCGCACGAGCAGCGGACGGCACCTCCGGGGGTCGGCGCGCATTCCGGCGCGTTCGACGGCGCCGCCGCCCCCGTTCCGGTGGTGACGCTCGCCACGCTTCCGCGCACGGGCGACGCCCCGCTCGAGCGCGACGCTCTCATGGGCGCGCTGCAGTACGGGCATCAGCTCGACGCGGAGCTGCTGCAGCGCGCGATGACCGCGCCGTTCTCCGTGTCCGCGCTGGACGCCGTGCGTGAGGCCGTCGCGCAGATCTCCGACCGGCAGCGGCCGGGGTGGGCTCTGCAGGCCGTGGACGCCGTGCGGGAGCCGTATCGCGGGCTGGGCGGGGAGCTGCTCATGGCGGCGTTCCCCGCGCGGGACGAGCAGGGGGCTCGGGCTTCCGCGACGGATCTGTGCCGCCGCCTCATCGTGCGCGGGCTGGAGCGGGAGAAGCACGAGCTGCTGGGCGCGATCCAGCGGCTGCCCGCCGACTCCGACGGCGCCCGTGCGATCGCGCGCCGCATCGTCGAGATCGACGCCGAGCGGCAGCGCTTCATCGAGAACTGAGCCCCGCGGCCGAGCACGGCGTGCCGCCCGCAGGCATCGGGCAGGATGGGTGCATGGCACGCACGGCGGGGGATGCATCGATCGCGATCGTCTGCGAGGACATCGTGATCGACCGGATCGGGCATTCCGCGCCCACGAGGGCGATCGACGGCGTGACCTTCACGCTGCCGGCCGGAGAGCTGATGTGCATCGCCGGTGCCACCGGATCGGGCAAGTCGACGCTGGTGGGGGCGCTGGCGGGCACTGCGGACTCCTCGATCAAGGTGGTGGGCGGCTCGGCGACCGTCTGCGGGGTCCCGGTGCGCCATCCCGGGCGGCGCCTGCGGGAACTGACCTACCGCACCGGTTATGTCCCGCAGAACGCCGGTGCGCTGCTCACCCCGCAGCTCACCGTGCAGGAGATCGTCGCCGAGCCGATCCTGCAGCGCGAGCGGCGGGTGAACGGGAAGGCGCTCGCGATCCGTGTCGCCATGCTCCTGGACGAGCTGCACCTGCCGCTGGGGCTCGCAGAGTCCTTCCCGTACGAGCTCAGCGCGGGGATGCGCCAGCGGGTCGCGATCGCCCGGGCGCTGGTGCTGGATCCGACCGTGCTGATCGCGGACGAGCCGCTCGCGAACCTAGACCTCGAGGTGCGGCCCGTGGTGTTCGCCGCGATCACGCGTCGCCGTACCGAACGGGGGATGGCGGCGCTGCTGGTGAGCAATGATGCGGCGTTCGCGCGCGAGCTGGGCGCGGAGACGCTGATGATCCGCGAAGGCCACGTGGTCGCGCGCGGAGCCGGCAGCGACCTCCTCTGGACGCCGGGCGCCGATCACACGGTCTGACAGCGCTCGCACCGCGAGCCGCCAGAGGCTCACGAGGCCTTGCCGTCGCCGATACCTGATGCGAGACTCGGCGCATGAGCACAGAAGCTGCCATCGCCGTCGCCATGTTCACCGTCGCCGATCAGGATTCCGCGGTCGCCTTCTACACCGAGACTCTCGGCTGGGAGGTCCGTATGGACGTGAACTGGGGTGAGGGGGACGACGCCGGACGCTGGGTCGAGGTCGCTCCGGCCGGATCCACGGCGCGCCTCGCCCTGAACCCGCCCATGGGCGGAGAGCCCGGCGGCGGCTCGGTCGGCATCGAGGTCGCCGATCTCGCCGCGGAGAAGGCACGGCTGGAGGCCGCGGGCGTCGTCGCCGCGAACGAGATGCCGGCAGGCGGACCTGTGCCCGCGATGTTCTCGATCAACGACCCGGACGGCAACTGGATCTGGGTAGTGCAGGCAGGGTGACGGCCGGCGGATGCCGCCCGGCGGCGCTGTGACACGCTCGTCGGCATTGCCCGGGAACGACGAAACCCCGTCGCGAGGACGGGGTTTCGGGGATTGCTCCCCGGCTTGGACTCGAACCAAGAACCTGCCGGTTAACAGCCGGCTGCTCTGCCAATTGAGCTACCGAGGAATGCTTCCCGCTGCGCGGGCAACTCGTCAACTATAGCAAAGGTTGAGCGTGCATCCCGCTTCGGGTCGCCTCCCGGGCGCGTCGCGATGCGACCGCGGGAGATCAGCCCTCGAGGTTGTCCACGCCCGGCAGCCAGCTCACCCCGGGGCGCCCCCAGCCGCGTTTGCGGGAGATCTTCTGCACCGTCTTCCAGTCGCCGTCGTCGAGGCGATCGACGTACAGGATCCCGTCCAGGTGGTCGAACTCGTGCTGCATGATCCGCGCGCGCCAGCCGTCGACCTCGATGCGCACGTCCTCGCCGTTCAGGTCGGTGCCGGTGACGAGCACGCGCTCCGAGCGGCGCAGCGGGAACCGTTCGCCGGGGAACGACAGGCAGCCCTCCGACTCCAGGTCCGGATCCGGGGAACCCGGCTCGAGAGGCGCCATCCACAGCACCGGATTGATGATCTCTCCACGCCAGGGGTTCTCGTCGTCGTCGACGTACGAGTACACGTAGATCCGGAGGCCCACACCCACCTGGGGAGCGGCGAGGCCCACGCCCGGGGCCGCATCCATGGTCTCGTGCATGTCCGCCACGAGGGTGCGGATCTCGTCGGTGATCTCGCCGACCGGGTCGGCGGGGGAATGCAGGACGGGGTCGCCCATGATGCGAATCGGAAGCACAGCCACGCGTCAACCCTAGTCGGCGCCGGGCGGCGGGTAGGCTCGAGAGGTGCTTGAGGACCTGACGCAGGACATGGGGGCGGCGAACGTCGGCGACCATCTCGCGGGCGTGTTCGCGAACCCCGGACTGCTGATGGGCATCCCGCTCGCCCTCGCCGGTGCCGTGTTCATGTCGCTCGGCGCGCAGTACCAGCATCGTGGAGTGGAGAAAGTCGAGCGTCTCAGCGGCTCCGACGCCGCCACCGGCCTCAGCTGGGCACAGGTCAAGGGCCTGCTCACCCGGCCGTCGTGGATCGCGGGAACGCTGATGCTGGCGCTCGCGATCGTCTGCCAGCTCGCGGCCCTCACCAAGGCGCCGCTGATCGTGGTGCAGCCCCTGGGCGCGATCGCCCTCGTCATCACGACCTTGCTGAACGCCCGGGTCAGCGGCGTCGCACCGACCAAGCGGTCGCTGGTGTCGATCTTCGCCTGCGTGGGCGGCATCTTCATCTTCGTGCTGTTCGCGGCCCTGTTCGCGACGGAGCGCAAGATCAGCGAGATCCAGCTGTTCACGATCCTCACGATCCTGCTGGTCGTGATCATCCTGCTCGGCACGTGCTGGCTGATCCTGCGGCACCGCATGCGTGCGCTCTTCTATGTGACCGGCGCCGGCATCCTGTACGGCTTCGTCGCCACCCTCGCGAAGGCCGTCATCAGCCGGATCCAGAACGGGCAGTTCGACTGGCTCACCGCCGTGTGCGTGATCGCCCTGGTCGCCGCCGGTGCCGCGGGCGCGTACTTCGTGCAGACCGCCTACGGATCCGGTCCGCCGGATCTGGTGATCGCGGGCCTCACGGTGATCGATCCGATGGTCGCGGTGCTGATCGGACTGCTCGTGCTCGAGGAGGGGGCGGCCGCACCCACCGGGGTCTTCGTGGCGTTCGGCGTCTCCGGCCTCATCGCCGGCTGGGGCGTCGTCACCCTCGCCCGCTACCACCCGCAGGTCGTCAGCGAGAGCCAGGAGCTGCCGATCACCCGCGGCAGCTCCGGTGGCGCTTCCCCGGACATGCCTGCCGCTCCTGCTCCGCGGAATTCCGAGGCCGGACGTGGCAGCTCCGCACCCGAGGGATCGCCGTCTCCGGCGGACCGTGCTCCCGATGCGCCGGAGTGGCCGTCCAACGTCGCACCGATCCGCCGTGAGGATCTGCCGCGCACGGACGGGGACGCCGACGAGCGCGGGAGCGGATCCGCGGGCCTCTGAGCGCGATCGGAACCGCGACCGTCGGGCAGCGCGGACGGATCAGTAGTCCACGTCGATGAGATCGGGTGCGACCTCGGAGGCCGCCGCCTCGTCGACGAAGAACACGGTGCGCTTGCGCCCCTTGGCGCCCGCGGCCGGCACGTTCTCGTAGTTCGCTCCGGCGAGGGCGAGCCCCAGCGCCGACGCCTTCTCGGCGCCCGTGAGCACGAGCCACACCCGCTTCGAGGCGTTGATCACCGGGCGCGTCAGAGTGATCCGCTCCGGCGGCGGCTTCGGCGAGTTCCGCACCGGCAGTACCGCGGCGTCGGTCACGGTGATCTCCGGGTGATCCGGGAACAGCGACGCGATGTGCCCATCCGGACCGACGCCGAGGAAGCACACCGCGAACGACGGCCAGGCGCGCTCGGCGTCGCCGAACTGCGCGAGCTCTGCGGCGTAGGCCGCGGCGGCCTCGTCCAGATCCAGGCCCAGGTCGCTCGCGGCCATCTCGTGCACGTTCTCGGCGGGCACCGGGATCCGGTCCAGCAGCGCCGTGCGCGCCTGCCCGGCGTTGCGCTCGGGGTCGTCCGCCGGGACGAACCGCTCGTCACCCCACCAGAAGTGCACGAGCGACCAGTCCACGTCCGCCACCCGCGGGTCGTCCGCGACCGCGCGCAGCACGGCGGATCCCATGCTGCCGCCGGTGAGGGCGATGTGCGCGAGGCGACCGTCTCGGATGCGCGCCTGCACGCGCACCAGGAATCGGTCCGCGACGCGACGCGCCAGCGAGGCGGGATCCGCGCCGATGACGACGCGCTTGGCGGGGAAGTCGGAAGCCATGTCAGGCGACCGGCTCCGGCGCGCTGAGCTTCGCGAAGCCCTCGGTGATCACGCGGCCGTAGAGCACGTCCGGGTCGAGCCGGCGCAGTTCCTCGGCCAGGCACTCCCGCAGCGTTCGCCGCGGCAGATGAAGCTCGTGATCCGGCTGTCCGGGCTGGGTGAGCATCGCGGATCCCGGCACGGGGCGCTCGAGCAGGATGTCGCCGTCGGCGCGCGTGAGCCGCACCGACTTGATGCCATGCGCCCACCGCGCGACCGGCTCATACGCCCAGCGGACCGGCACGTCCAGCGCGAGACCCAGCCAGGCAGCGAGCAGCGCGGTCGACGGGGAGTCGGCGGCGCCGCGCACCTCGATCGCGGTCACCTCGTCGAAAGGCGGCTGGTCGAGCACTGCGGCGAGCTGCTCCCGCCAGTGCGTGAGCCGGGTCCAGGCGAGGTCTGTGTCGCCCGGGACGTGCGTGCGGCCGAGCACCTCGAGCTGCGACCGCACGTCGGTCGCGGTTGCGGCGTCGGTGATGCGGCGCTGCGCGATGCGTCCGAGCGGCGACTCGGCAGGCGCCTCGGGTGCCAGCGTCGGCCACCAGACGACGACCGGGGCGTCCGGCAGCAGCAGACCCGTGACCAGGCTCTCCTCGTTGCTGGCCGCGGCGCCGTACGCGTGCAGCACGACGACCTCGCTCGCGCCGGCGTCGCCGCCGACGCGGATCTGCGCGTCGAGGCGGGCGTCGCCCTCGCTCGTGGTCAGCACGATGACGCGCATCGGGTGTTCGCGGGAGGCATCGTTCGCCGCGTCGACCGCCGCTTCGAGGGCATCGTCCGGGGCCGCGATGATGAGGGTGAGCACGCGTCCGAGCGCGACCACGCCGCCCTCCTCGCGGGCCTTGACCAGGTTCTTCGCGACCTGGCTGATGGTGGTGTCGGGCAGATCGATGATCACGGGCGCCTCCAGACACGTCCGTCGCGGGCGAGCAGGGCGTCGGCGGAAGCCGGTCCCCAGGATCCGGGAGCGTACTGCTCCAGCGGGCCGCTGTCGGCGGCCCAGTACTGCTCCACCGGGTCGAGGATCTTCCAGCTGAGCTCGACCTCCTCGTGCCGCGGGAACAGCGGCGGGTCGCCGAGCAGCACGTCCAGGATGAGCCGTTCGTACGCTTCCGGGCTGGCTTCGGTGAACGCGTGGCCGTAGCCGAAGTCCATGGTCACATCGCGCACGTTGCTGCCGCTGCCGGGCACCTTCGAACCGAACCGGAGCGTGACGCCCTCGTCGGGCTGCACCCGGATGACCAGCGCGTTCTGGCCCAGCTCCGAGGTCTGCCCGCTGCCGAACAGATGTTCCGGGGCGCGTTTGAACACGACCGCGATCTCGGTGACACGGCGTCCGAGGCGCTTGCCGGTGCGCAGATAGAACGGCACGTCGGCCCAGCGCCGGGTGTTAATCTCGAGCTTCACGGCGGCGTAGGTCTCCGTGGTCGACTCGGGGTTCATGCCGTCCTCGTCGAGGAATCCGGTGACCTGCTCGCCGCCCTGCCAGCCGCCGGCATACTGCCCGCGGGCCGTCGCGAGGGAGAGATCATCGGGCAGCGAGACCGCGGCCAGCACCTTCTCCTTCTCGGCACGCAGATGCTCGGCGGATAGGCTGATCGGCTCCTCCATCGCGGTGAGCGCGAGCAGCTGCAGCAGATGGTTCTGGATGACGTCGCGCGCCGCGCCGATGCCGTCGTAGTAGCCGGCGCGGCCTCCGACGCCGATGTCCTCGGCCATCGTGATCTGCACGTGGTCGACGTAGTTGCGGTTCCAGATCGGCTCGTACAGCTCGTTCGCGAAGCGCAGCGCGAGGATGTTCTGCACCGTCTCCTTGCCGAGGTAGTGGTCGATGCGGAAGATCGAGTCGGCCGGGAAGGTGCCCTCCAGCGCGTCGTTCAGTGCCCGCGCCGAGGCCAGGTCATGCCCGAACGGCTTCTCGATCACCACGCGGCGCCAGTGGTGGGCGTCCTCGTGGCCCTCGACCAGTCCGGAGTCGCGCAGCTGACGCGCGACGAGGGGGAACTGATTCGGCGGGATGGACAGGTAGTACGCGTGGTTGCCCATGGTGCCGCGTTCGACGTCGAGCTTCTCGACCGTCTCGCGCAGGCGCCGGAACGCGTCGGGGTCGCCGAACTCGCCGGAGACGAACCGGATGCCCTGCAGCAGCTGCGCCCACGTCTCCTCGCGGAACGGGGTGCGCGCGTGCTGCTTGACCGCGTCGTAGACGACCTGGGCGAAGTCCTGATCCTCCCAGTCACGACGGGCGAAGCCGACCAGGGCGAACCCCGGGGGCAGCAGGCCGCGGTTGGCGAGGTCGTAGACGGCGGGCATCAGCTTCTTGCGCGACAGGTCGCCGGTGACGCCGAAGATCACGAGGGCGCTGGGCCCTGCGATCCGGTTCAGCCGGCGGTCGTCGGGATCGCGCAGCGGGTTGCGGCCGCGGGAGATGGGAACAGTCATCGGTGGGGGATTCTCCTGAGCGCTCTCTGGGGGTGTTTACTGCGCGGCCTCGAAGAGGTCGAGCACATCGTCCTGCGGTTCGGTGATCGTGAGGGTCACCACGGGGCGACCGTGGGCGGCGAGCACGCCGGCGTCGCCGGCGGCCTGCGCCTCGATGAGCTGCCCGTAGGTGAACGGGCGGTCCGGGATCTCCAGATCCACATCGGTCCGCTCCAGGATCTGCAGGAACACACCCTGGGCGGGGCCGCCCTTGTGGTACTGGCCCGTCGAATGCAGGAACCGCGGACCCCAGCCGAAGGTGGTCGGCCGCTTGGAATCGGCGGCGACGAGTTCGCGGAGGCCCTGCAGCTGCGGCATCTCGAGCCGGTTCACGTACGCCTGGATCGACACGTAGCCGTCCTCGGACAGCCGCGCCCACAGGGCGTCGAGCACCCCGGCGATCGTGCCGGAGGCCAGCAGCGACGGATCGGAGGCGCGCACCTCCACGCCGTCCTGCACGAAGGCGGCGGGCGCCGCCTCGGGGCGCGCGTCCAGCAGCCCGCGCGCGGCGACCTTCGCCGACTCCACGTCGGGCTGGTCGAAAGGGTTGATCCCGAGCAGATACCCCGCGACCGCGGTGGCGTGCTCCCAGACCACGAACTGCGCGCCGAGCGTGCCGCTGACGAGGATCTCGCCGGGGTGACGCTCGCGGAGGTGGAACTCATCGGCCTCGTCGACCAGGCGCACCAGCTGCAGGTCCGCGGGCCGGCTCTCGACCTCGGGGGAGACGGGCAGCAGGACGACGGGGAGGATCCCGGTGCCCTCCTTGCCGGTGGATTCGGCGATGAGCTGCTCGATCCAGTCGGGCAGTCCCACGATGTGGGTGCCGTCCGTGATCAGACCCAGCTTGTCGCGCCGCGGCCCCCCGGGCGTCTGCGCGCTGGCGGCGATCGCTGCGCCGAGCAGCAGCGCGGGGTTCTCCCGGGAGTCGATCGCGACCTGCAGCAGCGTCGCCTCGGCCTCGTCCAGCAGTTCGGCGATGTCGACGCCGGCGAGGCCCGAGGGGACCAGCCCGAAGGCGGTCAGCGCGGAGTAGCGTCCGCCCACGTTCGGGTCGGCGTTGAACACGCGGTAGCCCGCGGCCCGCGCCGACTCGTCCAGGGGCGAGCCCGGATCCGTGACGACCACGATGCGCCCGACCGGGTCGATCCCCACGTCGCGGAACGCCGCCTCGAAAGTGCGACGCTGCGAATCCGTCTCGACCGTGGAGCCGGACTTGGACGACACCACCAGCACCGTGTCGGCGAGGCCCGCATCGATCGCCGCGAGCACCTGGCCGGGCGATGTCGAATCGAGGATCGTGACGTCAATGCCCGCGGTCTGAGAGATCACCTCGGGGGCGAGCGAGGATCCGCCCATACCGGCCAGCACGACCCGCGTGACGCCCTGGGCCGCGAGCTCCTCGCGCAGCGCCATGATCTCGGGCACGAGGGGCCGCGACACGGAGACGGCGTCGACCCAGCCCAGCCGGATGCCGGCCTCGGCCTCGGCAGCCGCACCCCACACGGTCGGGTCGCCGCCGGTGACACGGGAGGCGATCAGCTCGCCCACCAGCCGGGGGACGATCTCGTCGATCGCCGCCTTCGGCGGCCCGGACGTGTGGATCTCGAAACTCACCGCTGCGCTTCCAGTCCTTCGCGGACCTGGGTGAGCAGCTCGTGCCAGGAGTCGATGAACTTCGCGACGCCCTCGTCCTCGAGCACCTGGGTCACGTCGGCGAAATCGACGCCGACCGCGGCGAGACCGGCGAACACCGCGCGGGACTCGTCGTAGGTGCCGGTGACCGTGTCGCCGGTCACGTCGCCGTGGTCGAAGGTCGCCTCGAGCGTCTTCTCCGGCATCGTGTTGACGACGTCGGCCGCGACGAGCTCGGTCACGTACAGGGTGTCGGGAAGCGCCGGGTCCTTGACGCCGGTGGAGGCCCACAGCGGCCGCTGACGGTTGGCACCTGCGGCCAGCAGCGCGGCGGCACGGTTGCCCGCGAAGGTCTGCTCGTACAGCTCGTAGGCGAGGCGGGCGTTCGCGAGCCCTGCCTTGCTCTTGAGGGCCGCGGCCTCCTCGGTGCCGATCGCGGTGAGGCGCTTGTCCGTCTCGGTGTCCACGCGCGACACGAAGAACGAGGCGACCGAGTGGATCGTCGAGAGGTCGATGCCGGCGGCCTTCGCCTGCTCCAGGCCCGCGAGGTAGGCGTCGATCACCTCGGCGTAGCGCTCCAGGCTGAAGATCAGCGTGACGTTGACACTGATGCCGGACGCGATCGCCGCGGTGATCGCTGGGAGGCCGGCCTTGGTCGCTGGGATCTTGACGAGGAGGTTGGGCCGGTCGACCTTGGCCCAGAGCTCCTTCGCCTGCGCGACGGTGCCGTCGGTGTCGTGCGCGAGGTCGGGGGAGACCTCGATCGACACGCGGCCGTCGACGTGGCCGGTCTCCTCCCACACCGGGCGGAACACGTCGAGGGCGTCGCGGACATCCTGCGTGGTCGCCTCGAAGATGGCCTCCTCGGCGCTGGCCCCGGATGCGGCGAGCTGCGCGACCTGATCGTCGTACGAGGTGTCGTCCGGGTTCGTGATCGCGTTGGCGAAGATTGTCGGGTTGGTGGTGACGCCGACGATGTTGCGCGACGCGATGAGCTCGGCGAGGTTGCCGGACGTGATGCGGGCGCGGGACAGGTCGTCCAGCCAGATGCTGACGCCGGCGGCGGAGAGGGCTGCGGTGGGGGTGGTCATGCGGATCTCCTCTTACGGGTTGCTCAAGCGGCCGCGGAAGCGGCGATGGTCTCGTGGGCGGCCGCGACGACGGCCTCGGTGGTGATGCCGAACTTCTGGAACAGGGTCTTGTAGTCGGCGGACGCCCCGAAGTGGTCGATCCCGACGGAGCGTCCCGTCGAGCCGACGATGCCGTGCCAGCTCAGGGTGGATCCGGCCTCGACCGAGACGCGGGCCTTGACGCCCGACGGGAGCACCGCCTCACGGTAGGCCTCGTCCTGCTCTGCGAACCACTCCAGGGACGGTGCGGACACCACACGGGCGTTCACTCCCTCGGCCGCGAGGGCCTCGCGGGCCGCGACGGCCAGCTGCACCTCGGAGCCCGTGGCGATGAGGAGGACATCGGGCGTGCCGTTCGGCGCCTCCGCGAGGACGTAGGCGCCCTTGGCCGTGTTCGAGGCCGCGGCGAACGTCTCGCCGGTCGCCTCACCGGTGCCGCGCGCGAAGTTCGGCACGTTCTGACGGGTCAGCGCGATGCCCGTGGGGCCGCCGTGGCGGCGCAGGATCTCCAGCCACGCGGCGGCGGTCTCATTGCCGTCCGCGGGGCGGACGACGGTGAGGTTGGGGATCGCGCGGAGCGAGGCGAGCTGCTCGATCGGCTGGTGCGTGGGGCCGTCCTCGCCGAGGGCGACGGAGTCGTGCGTCCACACGAACACGCTCGGAACGTTCATGAGCGCCGCCAGGCGCACCGCAGGGCGCATGTAGTCGCTGAAGATCAGGAAGGTGCCGCCGAACGGCCGGGTCGGGCCGTGCAGCACGATGCCGTTCAGGATGGAGCCCATGGCGTGCTCGCGGATGCCGAAGTGCAGCACGCGGCCGTAGGGGCTGCCGTTCCAGTCGTGCGTGGACCAGGTCTCCGGGATGAACGACTTCGCCCCGGCGATGGTGGTGTTGTTGGATCCGGCCAGATCGGCGGATCCGCCCCACAGCTCGGGGAGCTCGGCGGCGAGTGCGTTGATCACCTTGCCGGATGCCGCACGCGTCGCGAGCTCGGTGCCGGCCTCGAACACGGGAAGCGCGTCCTCGATGCCCTCGGGCAGCTCGTGTGCCTCGAGCCGGTCCAGGAGCGCCTTGCGCTCCGGGTTCGCGGTGGCCCAGGCGTCGAAGTCCTGCTGCCAGGCGGCGCGCTCGGAGGCGGCGCGGGCTCCCAGCTCGCGGGTGTGCTCGATCACGGCGTCCTCGACGACGAAGCTCTTCTCCGGGTCGAAGCCCAGGACGGCCTTGGTCGCGGCGACCTCGTCCGCCCCGAGCGCGTTGCCGTGCACCGACTCGGTGCCCTTCTTGTTGGGCGCCGGCCAGCCGATGATCGTGTTCAGGATGATGAGCGACGGCTTGGAGGTCTCCGCCTTGGCCTGCTCGATCGCGTCGAACAGCTCCTTGACGTCCTCCACGTAGGTGCCGGTGCGCACCCAGTCCACGTGCTGAACCTGCCATCCGTAGGACTCGTAGCGCTCGCGCACGCCCTCGGTGAAGGCGACGTTGGTGTCGCCTTCGATCGAGATGCGGTTGGAGTCGTAGATCGCGATGAGGTTGCCGAGCTGCTGGTGACCCGCGAGCGACGACGCCTCGCTGGTCACACCCTCCTGCAGATCCCCGTCGCCGGCGATCACGTAGACGTAGTGGTCGAACGGGCTCGTGCCGGCGGCGGCGTCCGGGTCGAACAGACCGCGCTCGTAGCGGGCTGCGTAGGCGAAGCCCACCGCGGAGGCGAGGCCCTGGCCCAGCGGGCCGGTGGTGATCTCCACACCCTTGGTGTGGCCATACTCCGGGTGGCCCGGGGTCAGCGAGCCCCAGGTGCGCAGGGCCTCGAGGTCGCTCAGCTCGAGGCCGAACCCGCCGAGGTAGAGCTGGATGTACTGCGTGAGGGAGGAGTGCCCGACGGAGAGGATGAAGCGGTCGCGGCCGATCCAGTGCGTGTCTGCGGGATCGTGGCGCAGCACGCGCTGGTAGAGCAGGTAGGCCACCGGGGCCAGGCTCATGGCGGTTCCCGGATGGCCGTTGCCGACCTTCTGCACGGCGTCCGCCGCCAGGATCCGGGCGGTGTCCACCGCACGCCGATCGATCTCATCCCACAGCAGTTCCGACACTCCAGCGCCCTTTCCGAGACAGTGAGCGCGCCCGCCGTCTGCACGCCACCCGCGACATCACGGTAGGGCTGGCACGTTGACGGGCGCACGAGCGGTTTCAGCATAGTGCGGTCGGACGGGGCGTGTGTCCGGTAACGACGAACTGTTTCGAACCCTGGTGCGAACTGCCCGGCACGTTCCGGCGGCGCGCCCCCGGGACCGCGGCAGGGCACGACGCGCGGCGGACTGTGACGGGCGGTGCCATAGGATGGAGCGAGTTCCCGTGTGCCTATGAAGGAGGCGGTCAGCATCGCGACCACCATCGAGCCCGTCTCCGGCGAGCGCTCCCTGAAGCGGACGGTACGGGCCTACATAGAGCTGACCAAGCCGCGGGTGCTCGAGCTCCTGCTCGTCTCCACGGTGCCGGTGATGTTCCTCGCCCAGCACGGCCTGCCGAACCTGTGGCTGGTCGCCGCGACGGTGATCGGCGGTTCGATGAGCGCCGGCTCCGCGGCCGCGTTCAACATGTACATCGACCGCGACATCGATGCGCACATGCATCGCACCGAGAACCGGCCGCTCGTCACGGGCGAGGTCTCGCCGCGGGGCGCCCTGATCTTCTCGTGGGTGCTCGCCGTGGCCTCCACGCTCTGGCTCTGGCTGGCGACCAACGGGGTCGCCGCCGCGCTCTCCGCCGCCGCGATCTTCTTCTACGTCGTCATCTATACGATGATCCTCAAGCGCCGCACCGAGCAGAACATCATCTGGGGCGGCATCGCCGGATGCTTCCCCGTGCTGATCGGCTGGGCGGCGGTGACCGGCTCGCTGGACTGGCCGGCGTTCGTGCTGTTCGTGCTCGTGTTCCTGTGGACGCCCGCGCACTACTGGCCGCTTTCCATGAAGTACAAGGACGACTACGACGACGTCGACGTGCCCATGCTGGGCGTGACCCGATCCGCGTCGCAGGTGGGCCTTCAGGTCATCCTGTACGCCTGGGCGACCCTGGCGTGCTCGCTGCTGCTGATCCCCGTGGCCGGCATGGGGCTGGTCTACACGGTCTCCGCCACCGTGTTCGGCGGCTGGTTCGTGTACGAGTCGCACCGGCTGTACGCGCAGGCGGTGAAGGGCGCATCGGCCAAGCCGATGCGCGTCTTCCACGCCTCCATTACCTACCTGACGCTGATCTTCGTGGCCGTCGCGGTGGATCCGCTGCTGCCGTTCTGAGATCCGGTCGCGGTCTCATCCGAGGATGAGGCCGATCCGTCCTGCTCCGGTTCCGGCAGGATCTCGTGCGGTGCCGCCGAAGCGTCCAAGGCCGTTTCTGGGTCGAGATCGTCGGGCTCGTGATCCTCGTCGTCGGACGCGAGCGGAGCGACCACGGCGGGAGCCGCCGTCGCCGCGCCGAGCAGCGCCGAGATCACGACGAGTGCGAGGGCGAGGAGGATCCCGAGTGCGCCGGCGCCCAGCAGAGCCGCACCGATCACGATCCAGGACTGTCCGGCATACACCTCGAGGCCGGTGGCGCTGCCGTCCTTGAGAGTCGCGGTCATGGTTCCGAGGTGGTCGAGGACGGTCACGATCCCTGCGGCGACGAGGCCGGCCGAGGCTGCCAGGAGGATCCAGAACGGGAGGCTGCGGTTCAATGCGCGTGTCATGCCCACCACGTTCGCGGACGAACTCGTGCGTCCGGTCTGCATCGTCTATGCGCCGGGTATGCGTCGGGCGCGATGCGTTCCGTCGGGGACGGGCGAGGGAGGTCCCGGCTTTCGGGAGAGCCGGGACCCGCGTCCCCAGTGCAACGCAGACGAGATCCACCTGCTATCGTCCAGGAGTATTCCAACTGGCCGGATCAGGACGCGCAAGGACCGGTTCGTGCGTTGTCCGCAAGAGGACGTGCTATGGGTGACGACGAGCTGCTGGACCTGCTGCATCGGGAGCGCCTGGCGGACGTGAAAGCGGTGGTCGCGCGTTCCGGGCTCGACGACGGGGCCGTGCGCGCCGGGCTCGCGCGCCTGTCGGCGGAGGGGAATCTCGCCATCCAGGACGACGTGATCCTGCTCAACGCGCCCGTGCACGCCGCCGCCATCGCGATCGAACGGCTGTTGCAGCAGGAGCGCGCCGAGGCGGAGTCGCGCAGCGCACGCCTGGGCGCGATCGTCGACGGGCTCGCGCGGCGCACGTCGTCATGGAGCTTCGGCGAGTCGATCGCCCAGGACCGGCTGGTGCTGCAGACCGCGCACGGACCGCATGCCGCCGAGGACCTGTGGTTCGCCGTGCAGGCGTCCCGGGTCGGAGACGGCGGCCGGGTGCACGCGGTGCTCACCGATCTCGAGCGATATCGCGCCAGCAGCCCCGAGCGGAGCCGGTCGTTCGCGCGGGCGATGTCCACCTACTCGTCCGTGCAGGCGATCATCCCGGTCATGCCGCTGGACGAGCGACTGCTCGGGATGGTCCGCACCTTCCGCGATTCGGGGGTCGAGTTCCGCATGCTGCCGGATCCGCCGAGCTGGTTCTGGGTCGACGACGAGGGCGTGACGGGCGTGCCCCTGGAGTGGGGCGAGAAGGCGCCGCAGAGCGTGCTCGCGGTGTCGAGCCCGGTGATCGCGGGGCTTGCGAGGGCCTACTTCGAGGAGCTCTGGCAGCAGGGGATGCCGGTCGACGCCGACTCCGGCGGGTACGGCGTGCTGCTGCACCGCATGCGACGAGGCATGACGCTCGACGCCGCGTCGAGGTCCCTCGGCATCACCCCGCGTACGGGACGGCGCCGGATCGCTGCGGCGATGGAGCGGTACGGCGTCGCGACCCTCTTCGCGCTGGGCGCCGCGTGGGCGCAGGACGGAAGCCCTGAGGCCCCGGTGCGTTGATCGGCGAGAGGTCAGCGCGTCGTGGCGCGCGTCGCGGCGTCGGCCGCGATCGCGTCGGCCGGGCGCTTGAGCTGCAGCACCAGCGCGGCACAGGCCGCGACGAGCACGGCGGCGAGCACCATGTGCACACCGACGGCGAGCGGAGGGACGGCGTTGCGCGCCTGGTAGAGCCCCACGGCGATCTGCACCAGCTCGATCGCCACGAGTACGATCACCGCATTGCGGATCGCGGTGAGCCGGTTCGCGAGCGACACGATCAGCAGGGTGAGCGTCAGGGCGAAGAGCGCGTAGGCCGGCCAGGAGTGCACATGCTCGAGCAGGGTCGCATCGAAGCCGTTGCGAAGGGTGACGGCGGGGTCGCCCGAGTGCGGTCCCGCGCCGGTGGTCAGCACCCCGAAGAGCACCGTGAGCGCCAGCACGAACGAGGTGACGTGCACGAGGACCGCCACGGGCTTCGGCACCGCCCGTGCACGCCTGCCGCGCGGCTGCTCCATCCGCACCAGGAAGGCTGCCGACACCGCGACGAGGGCGAGCGAGACCAGGTAGTGGAAAGCGACCATGTTCGGGTGCAGGTGGAAGATGACCAGGATCCCGCCGACCGCGGCCTGCACCAGCACGCCGGTGAAGACGATCCAGGCCATGGCGCAGAGGTCGCGGCGCTCGGCCCTGAAGCGGGAGACGAAGACGATGACGACGATGGCGGCGAGACCGACGAAGAAGCTGATCCCGCGATTGCCGAACTCGATCAGCGAGTGGTAGCTCTGCGCCGCGGTCGGGAACAGCGAGTCCGGAGTGCACAGCGGCCACTCGCAGCCGAGCCCGGAGTCCGTCAGCCGCACGGCGCCGCCGGTGCCGACGATCGCGATCTCCAGCACGAACGAGATCCATGCCGCGATCCGCACGCGGGGGTCGACGTGTTCCGGCAACCAGGCGATGAAGCGGTCCCCGAATTGTTGGATGCGTGCCAGGAATCCGGAGCGGGTGCGGGGGGCGGGCGGTGGCGCGATCTCGGGCATGGCTCCTCCGGAACCCTGACGCCCGGGCGCGCTGGCGGCCCGGATGTCGGAGGGAACCTGTAGAATCTCAGGTGTTGGCGATGGTCGCAGGAGCGCGTAACGAGCATGGCTCTGCCATCGACAACACAGTTTAGGCGCGAATGCTTTGCGTCCATGATGAGGGCCCAGAGCGGCACCCGTTCCCTGCAGACTCGATGGGAGCGACGGTGTGCCGGGGCGGATGAACCGTTACGGCCCAAGAGGAGAGTGTGATGTCGGATGTGCTGATCGACCGCCCGGAGCTGGATGGTCTGGGGGTGTACGAGTTCGGCTGGCACGACACGGATGCCGCCGGCGCCACCGCGAAGCGCGGTCTCTCCGAAGAGGTCGTTCGCGGCATCTCGGCGCTCAAGAGCGAACCGGAATGGATGCTGAAGACCCGTCTGAAGGGCCTGCAGCTCTTCGGGCGCAAGCCGATGCCGACCTGGGGCGCCGACCTCAGCGAGATCGACTTCGACAACATCAAGTACTTCGTGCGCTCCACCGAGAAGCAGGCGCAGAGCTGGGAGGACCTCCCGGAGGACATCCGCGAGACCTACGAGCGCCTGGGCATCCCCGAGGCCGAGCGCCAGCGCCTCGTCGCCGGCGTCGCCGCACAGTACGAGTCCGAGGTCGTCTACCACCAGATCCGCGAGGACCTGGAGGCGCAGGGGGTGATCTTCATGGACACCGACACGGCGCTGCGCGAGCACCCCGAGTTCTTCGAGGAGTACTTCGGCACGGTGATCCCCGCCGGCGACAACAAGTTCGCCGCGCTGAACACCGCCGTCTGGTCCGGCGGATCCTTCGTCTACGTCCCCAAGGGCGTGCACGTGGAGATCCCGCTGCAGGCCTACTTCCGGATCAACACCGAGAACATGGGCCAGTTCGAGCGCACGCTGATCATCGCCGACGAGGACAGCTACGTGCACTACATCGAGGGCTGCACCGCGCCGATCTACAAGAGCGACTCGCTGCACTCTGCCGTGGTGGAGATCATCGTGAAGAAGAACGCCCGCGTGCGCTACACGACGATCCAGAACTGGTCGAACAACGTCTACAACCTGGTCACCAAGCGTGCCGTGGCGCACGAGGGCGCGACCATGGAGTGGGTCGACGGCAACATCGGCTCCAAGGTGACCATGAAGTACCCGTCCATCTACCTGATGGGTGAGCGTGCCAAGGGCGAGACGCTGTCGGTCGCCTTCGCGGGCCCCGGCCAGCACCAGGACGCCGGCGCGAAGATGATCCACATGGCGCCCTACACGCAGTCCTCGATCGTCTCGAAGTCGATCGCGCGCGGCGGCGGCCGCGCCGGCTATCGCGGCGAGGTGCGGGTGGACGCGAACGCGCACCACTCCGCCAACACCGTGCGCTGCGACGCGCTGCTCGTGGACACGAAGTCCCGCAGCGACACGTATCCCGCGATCGACATCCGCGTCGATGACGTGCAGCTCGGCCACGAGGCGACGGTCTCGAAGGTCAGCGAGGAGCAGCTGTTCTACCTGCAGTCCCGCGGCATGCCCGAGGACGAGGCGATGGCGATGATCGTGCGCGGCTTCATCGAGCCGATCGCGCGCGAGCTGCCCATGGAGTACGCGATGGAACTGAACAAGCTCATCGAGATGGGCATGGAAGGATCGGTCGGCTGAGATGACGGCCCAGACATTCGCGTCCGAGCAGGCTGCCGTGCCTGCGGAGGCGCAGGACACGCACGCCCACGTCGACCCGGCCGCTCAGGTCTTCGCCGCGGACAAGACCATCCCGGTGCAGACCCGCTCGGAGCGCCCGCACTCCTACGACCCGGCCGACTTCGGCGCCCCCACGGGCCGTGAAGTCAACTGGAAGCACACGCCGGTGGCCCAGCTGGCCGGTCTGCTGACCGACGAGCCCGGCGACGACTCCGCCCTGTCGATCGACCTGGACGCCGTCGAGGCCTTCCTCGTCTCCGAGGATCCCGATGCGTACGGCCAGTTCTTCCGGCCCGAGGACCTGCCCAGCGCTCTGGCGTGGAAGCACGCCCGCCGCGGTCTGCACCTGCGTGTCGAGAAGGACGACGAGATCGACGCCCCGATCGTGCTGCGCATCGACGGCACGGATGCCGGCAAGCGCGGCTTCGGGCAGATCCTCATCGAAGCCATGCCGAACTCCCGGGCCACGGTCGTGCTCGACCATCACGGCGCGGCGCAGTACGCGCAGAACGTCGAGATCATCGCCCGCGACGGCTCCCGCCTGACCGTGGTCACCGTGCAGCGCTGGGACGACGAGGCCATCCACGCGGCCTCGCACCAGGCGCGTGTCGACCGTGACGCATCGCTCACGCACTTCGTCGTCAGCTTCGGCGGCGGCGTGGTGCGGGTCAACCCGAACGTCGAGCTCGCCGGGGCCGGATCCGAGGCGCGTCTGTACGGCCTGTCCTATGCGGATGCCGGTCAGCACCTGGAGAGCCAGGTCTATCTGCACCACAAGGGCGCGCACACGACCGGCGACGTGCTCTACAAGGGCGCGCTGCAGGGCGAGAGCGCACACAGCGTGTGGATCGGCGACGTGCTGATCGGCCCCGACGCGACCGGCACCGACTCGTACGAGGCGAACCGCAACCTGGTGCTCACCGAGGGCGCACGCGCCGACTCCATCCCGAACCTCGAGATCGAGACGGGTGACATCCTCGGCGCCGGCCACGCCAGCGCGACCGGGCGCTTCGACGACGAGCAGCTGTTCTATCTGCAGGCGCGCGGCATCACCGAGGAGGAGGCGCGGCGTCTGGTCGTGCTCGGCTTCCTCAGCGACATCGTGCAGCGCCTGGGGATGCCCTCCCTGGAGGAGGAGCTGCTCGCCGCGATCGAGTCGGAGCTCGCGGCGGTGAACGCGTGACCGCCCAGCGGGCCTGCGCCGTCAGCGATCTGCAGGAGGACACGCCCCTGCGCGTGGAGCTGGACGGCGTGCCGATGGCGGTCGTGCTCGACTCCGAGGGCCAGATCCACGCGATCGGCGACACCTGCACGCACGGCGACATCTCGCTGTCCGAGGGCTTTGTCGAGGGCAAGACCCTGGAGTGCTGGGCGCACGGCTCGGCGTTCTCGCTGTGCACCGGCAAGCCGCTCAACCTGCCCGCCTACGAGCCGGTCCCCGTCTACGTCGTCGTGATCGATGGCGACGACGTGCTGATCGATCCGGCCGTCACCAAGGATGTCAGCGCGCTCTGACCCCGCGTCACGCACTCGCGTCCGCCCACGAAGCTTTCACGACACCCACGAAGGAACCATCCATGTCTGTCCTCGAGATCAACGACCTGCACGTCACGGTCGAGACCGACGCCGGCACCACGCCGATCCTCAACGGCATCACGCTGACCATGCGCACGGGGGAGACCCACGCGATCATGGGTCCGAACGGCTCCGGCAAGTCCACCCTGGCCTATACGATCGCCGGGCACCCCAAGTACACGGTCACCAGCGGGACCATCACTCTCGACGGCGAGGACGTCGTGGCGATGAGCGTCGACGAGCGCGCCCGCGCGGGGCTCTTCCTCGCCATGCAGTACCCGGTGGAGATCCCCGGCGTCACCGTCACGAACTTCCTCCGCACTGCGAAGACCGCGCTCGACGGCGAGGCGCCCTCGATCCGCCAGTGGACCAAGGACGTCAAGGAGTCCATGGCGAACCTGCGCATGGACCCGAAGTTCGCCCAGCGCAACGTCAACGAGGGCTTCTCGGGCGGTGAGAAGAAGCGCCACGAGATCCTCCAGCTCGAGGTGCTCAAGCCGAAGATCGCAGTGCTCGACGAGACCGACTCGGGCCTCGACGTCGACGCGCTGAAGATCGTCTCCGAGGGCGTGAACCGCGCCAAGGAGCACACGAACCTCGGCGTGCTGCTCATCACGCACTACACCCGCATCCTGCGCTACATCCGGCCCGACTACGTGCATGTGGTCGTCGGCGGACGCATCGTGGAGGAGGGTGGCGCTGAGCTCGCCGATCGCCTCGAGGACGAGGGCTACGACCGCTTCCTCGACCCCGCCGCCCCTATCGAAGCGTAGGCTGGAAGCCATGACGGCAACGCTGACCGGAGAGAAGTACGACGAGGTCACCGAGGCGCTCAAGGACGTGGTGGATCCCGAGCTCGGGATCAACGTCGTGGACCTCGGTCTCATCTACGATCTCTCCTGGGACGAGGAGAACGACGCCCTCGTCATCCATATGACGCTCACCAGCGCCGGGTGCCCGCTGACCGATGTGCTCGAGGAGCAGACGGGGCAGGCGCTGGACGATGTCGTCGACCGCTTCCGCATCAACTGGGTCTGGATGCCGCCGTGGGGTCCCGAGCGGATCACCGATGACGGCCGTGACCAGATGCGGGCACTCGGCTTCGCGATCTGATCTCACGTGGACATCCCCTGACCTGCATACTCCTTGGTCAGGGGATGTTTGTTCGCTCGCGCTCCTGGCCAGTTGGACGAGCGCCCCGCTCAGCGGAGAGCGGAGCTGTCCGGGGATGACCGAACAGCTCCGAGACGCTCACCGACGCAGCGCTGCGTCCAGCTCGTTCATGAGCTGGGCTGCGCGGCTTCGCCCCCGTGGTGCGAGCGGGTATCGGCCCAGTACATCGACCAGCCCCGGAGTCGCCCGGGCGCGGGCGCGCTCCAGCTCGCGGTCGACGACGGCGGTGTCCGCGCCGGCTGCGATCTCGGCGATGCGGATGGCATTCGCCTCGGCCCGGAGGATGTGACCGACCTGCGTTCCCTTCGCGATCGGATGCAAGTACGCCGCCGCGGCGGCGTCGCCGGCTGCCTGAGCTGCCAGCCGTGCCGACTCGGTCGGGGCGTCCTTGGCCGATCGATGGGCGTCGAGCGCCGCAGTGCGTTGCAGCCTCGTGCGGGGAGCACCACGGACGAACAGCCAGGCGGCATTCACGGCTGCACGAGGCCGGGAGTCATCGGGGCACGCGCCTTCGAAGACGGCCAGGACGTCCTGCGCGGACACCGCTGCATACCGGGCCACGGCGCGCAGCTCATCGTCGGTGAGCTCGAAGTTCCCGATCGACACGGCCATTTCGCGATTCTCTCATCCACGAACGAGAGTGGACGACCTGGACAGCAGCCGTCCGCTGGCGCGTGGTCCGATGTGCGACCTTCGATCGGGTGGATCATCCCGTCCCAAGCCTTCACGACGCTCACGTGGGGGCTTCTCAGGGCACAGTGGTGGTTCTGCTCTGTCGAGAGGATGGCTGGCGGATCGTGGTTGCACCGCAACGCGCTGGTCGAACTCCTCGGGATCGTGTGGACTGGCCCTCACATGTCACGACCAGGAGGTGTCTCTTGTCGCGGTTCGACAATGGTGGGTGGTCCGGGCCGCTGCCGCGAGTAGTCGAACAGCCGTCTGCACGTCCCAGACATCCTCTCTGCGGTCAAGGTGCTGTTGTCGAGCGACGTGACCGTGGATGCCTACCCAGTGCCTGTGCGTTTTGGGCGATTCGACGTAGGATATGTCCATGACGGGTGTGATTGCGCACGACAAGGCACAGCGGTTGCGTTCTGCCATCGCCGACGCGCTCGGCAGTTCTGTTGGCGACGGCGCAGAGGCTCCAGACGTCGTTCAGGCGACGCTGTTCCGCCTCGTCGAGGTGCTGGAGTCCAGCGACGGCGCGGTGGTCCTACCCGCAGACGCGCTGATGAGCACGCAGCAGACGGCCGAGCTGCTTGGCGTGAGCCGGATGACTGTGGTGCGACTGATCGACCGTGGCGAGATCGCAGCTGAAGGCGGGGGAGTGCACCGCAAGATCGCCGCAGCGGAGATCGACCGGTACCGCGCTGACACGCAGCTCCGTCGGCGTGCGGCTGTCCGCGAACTCGCGCAGGACATCACGGACGATCTGCCCGCCGACCGGGTGGTCGGCACCCGGTGACCGGCCCTCTCGCTGTCCTGGACGCCTGCGTGCTGGTCCCGATCCGGCTCGCATCGACGCTGCTGTGGCTCGCCGAGGCGGGTCTGACGCCGTATGACGGCGTCAGACCCTTCGTCGTTCCGGCGTGGATAGGCTCGAACGGTGACCATCGCCGCCCGCACCGCAGCCCTTCAGGCGCTGCCGCTCGATCAGCTCCGCCGCCGTTCCAGCACCAAGTGGCGCACGTATCCCGATGACGTGCTGCCGCTCTTCGTGGCGGAGACGGACTTCCCCCTGGCCGACGCGATCACCGAGCGCCTGCGCGAGGCGGTCGAGCTCGGCGACACCGGGTACACCCCGCCGGACCCCGGGCTGCGGGACGCGTTCGTCGCTCATGCGCAGCGCCGGTTCGGCTGGAGCGTGCAGCCCGCGCGCGTCCGGTCCACGTGCGACGTGATGATGGGCGTCGTCGAGATCCTGCGCGCCGTGCTCGCGCCGGGAGACCGTGTGATCGTGGCGCCGCCGGTGTACCCGCCGTTCTTCGACTGCGTCGAGGAAGCCGGCGGTGTCGTGGAGCGTGTGCCGCTCCTGGAAGCGGACGGATCCTGGATCCTCGACCTCGACGGTATCGGGCGGGCGCTGGCCGACGGCGCCAGGGCCGTGCTGCTGTGCAATCCGCACAACCCCACCGGCACCGTGCACAGCCGCGCGATGCTCGCGCGGCTCGCGGAGATCGCCGCCGCGCACGGTGCCGTCGTGGTGAGCGACGAGATCCATGCGCCGCTGGTGCAGCCTGGGATCGACTACACGCCGTTCCTCGCCGCATCGCCGCTCGCCGAGGAGGTCGGCTACACGGTCACGAGCGCGAGCAAGGCGTACAACCTCGCCGGCCTGAAGTGCGCGGTCATGGTCACCGCGAGCGAGCAGAACGCGGCCGTGGTGCGCGGGCTGCCGCCCGAGGTGGAGTGGCGCACCGGCCTGTTCGGCGCGATGGCGGCGGTGGCCGCCTGGGATCCCGCGAGCGACGCCTGGCTGGACGCGCTCCTGGTCGCGCTCGATGAGAACCGTCGGCTGCTCGGGCGCCTGCTCGCCGAGCACATCCCGGAGGCGCGCTATCGCCTGCCGGATGCGGGCTATCTCGCGTGGGTCGATCTCGGCGACCTCGGCTGGGGGGACGACCCCGCGGGCCGGATCCTGCGCGAGGCGAAGGTGGCGCTGAACCGCGGCCCGACCTTCGGCGCGGAAGGACGCGGCCATGTGCGCATCAACCTGGGCTGCTCGCCCGAGGTGCTCACTGAGGCCGTGCTCCGCATCGCGGCGCTGGTCGAGCGGTGAGCGGAGAGCCGCTCACCGCCACCATCTGGGACCGGCACCGCCTGGGCATCACGGTCGGATCCGTGGTGCTGATCTTCCTGGGCGCGATCGAGGCACTCGCGGTGACCACGGTGATGCCGCTGGTCGCGGCCGATCTGCATGGCGAGGCGCTGTACGCGGTGGCCTTCGCGGGGACGCTCGCGACCGGAGTCATCGGCATGGTCGCGAGCGGCGCATGGAGCGACAGGGCCGGCCCCCGGGCGCCGCTGTACACCGCCGTCGTGCTGTTCATCGTGGGACTGGTGATCGCCGGAGCCGCGACCGATATGTACACGCTGGTGGTCGGCAGGCTCGTCCAGGGCCTCGGCGGAGGCGGGCAGATCGTTGCGCTGTACGTGGTCGTGGCGCGGGTCTATCCGCCCTTCCTGCATGGGCGGATCTTCGCGGCCTTCGCGGCCGCGTGGGTCGTGCCCTCGATGATCGGTCCGTTCCTGGCCGGTGCTGTGGCGCAGTTCCTGCACTGGCGCTGGGCCTTCCTCGGCGTCGCCGTGCTGAACGTGGTCGCCTTCCTGCTGGTGATCGCCCGGCTCCGTTCCGTCGATCTGCGCGCGCATCCCGATGGCGACGGCGCCACGGAGGCTGTGGCATCCGGAGGCCGGATCGGCGTGCGGATCCTGCTCGCCGTCCTCGTCGCGATCGCGGCGGTGGCGGTGGGTTTCGCCTCCGACGCCGCTCCCGCGCTCGGCTGGCCGATCGCCCTCGTGTCGATCGCCGTGATCGTCATCACGATCCGGCCGCTGCTTCCGGCGGGAGCGCTGCGTGCCGCGCCGGGACTGGCGAGCGTCGTGCTCATGCGGGGACTCGTCGCGGGGGCGTTCTTCGCGGCGGAGGCGTATGTGCCCCGGATGCTCATGGAGCGTTTCGAGTTCAGCCCGACCATTGCGGGTCTCGCGCTCACGGCGTCGGCCCTTTCCTGGTCCGGCGGATCGGCTGTGCAGGGACGATACGGCGAGCGACTCGGCAGCCGCAGGATGGTCGTGATCAGCACGGCGCTCATGCTCACCGCACTCCTCGGGCTGCTCGCGGTCGTCGTCACGGGATCGACGCCGTGGGCGATCCTGCCGCTGTGGGGCCTGGCCGGTGGCGGGATGGGTCTGCTCTATCCGCGCCTGAACGTGCTCACGCTGGCGTATTCGACGCCGTCGGACGAAGGATTCAACTCCTCCGCGCTGTCGATCGCCGATTCGACGGGTTCCGCCGTGACGATCGCGATCGCGGGCCTGATGTTCGTGAGCCTGCCGATCGCCGGATCCGGATTCCCGGCGGTGTTCGCCGTGTCGGCGATCGTGCTCGTGGTCGCCGCGGTTCCCGGCCTCAGGATCGGCGACGGTCCCGGCGCGGCAGGGGTGGCGACCGGGCTCAGCGCGGCGTCGACGTCAGACCCGCACCGCGGCTGAGCAAGGCGATCCCGGCGTCGAACACCGCCGCGTCCTGATCGCCGCTGTCGAGCGCGCCCGCGGAACTCGCGGCGCCGTGGCTCTCACCGTGCATGCGCTGCTGCACGAGTGTGGTGTGGCCGAGGATGAACTGCAGGACCGCCGTGGCGGCGAGCCCGGCATCGGGGAGGGCCGGCGACAACGCCGCGCGAAGGGCGTCCTCCGCGCGGGATCTGCTGGGGCGCAGTGCCGCTGAGCTCATGACGACCTCCGCACCGTCGCGGTACGCGAGCAGGGCGTCCCGCACCGCGTGCGCGGCGTCGAGCAGCTCTCCGCCGGGCACCGGATCCGGGATCCGCGCGAGGATCCTGTCCGACACGGCGGCCAGGAGGTCCTGCTTGCTGTCGAAGTGCCAGTACAGGGCGCTGGGCTGCACCTCGAGCTCGGTGGCGAGGCGTCGCATCGTCAGATCGGGCAGGCCGTACCGGTCCAGGAGGTCGAGGGCGACGCCGATGATGTGTGCGCGATCATGGCGTCCGGTGCGCGCAGGGGTCATGCGCATGAGTATACTGAACGACGTTCAGGTGAACACTGTTCAGGAATCCCGAGCCTGATGACGACACCGTCGGGAACCCGATCCGAAAGGAACCTCGATGACGACTCCTTCCCGCCCCTGGGGCGCCGACGCCGCCCGCATCGCCGTGTTCGCGGCGCTGATCATCGCCCTCGGCCTGGTGATCGTGCCGCTGCCCGGGGGAGTGCCGATCACCGGCCAGACGCTGGGCGTGATGCTCGCGGGCCTCATCCTCGGTCCGCGATCGGCGCCGCTCGCGGTGCTGGCGGTGCTCGCACTGGCCGCTGTCGGTCTCCCGGTGCTCGCCGGCGGACGCGGCGGGCTCGGCGTCTTCGCCGGTCCCAGCGCGGGATATCTGCTGGGCTGGGTCACGGGCGTGGTGATCATCGCGCTGATCGTGGGCTCGCGGCGCATCGTGTGGTGGCGTGCGGGGCTTGCCACGGTGCTCGGCGGCATCGGCGTCGTGTACCTGTTCGGGATCCCGGTGCAGGCGCTCGTGACCGGCGTGCCGCTCGGCCCGACGGCGCTGTCGAGTCTCGTGTTCCTTCCCGGCGACCTCATCAAGGCGGTCGCCGCGACCGTTCTGTGCGTCGCGTTGCAGCGCGCCTACCCGCGCGCCTTCGGGCGGACGGCACTGCGTGTCGCCTGACATCGAGCTGCGCGCCGTCTCGCTGCAGATCGACGGGCGCACCATCCTCGATGATGTGTCGGTGCGGCTCACCGCGCGGCGGACGGCGGTGCTCGGTGCGAACGGGTCGGGCAAGTCGAGCCTCGCACGGCTGCTGAACGGCCTGCATGTCGCGACGAGCGGCAGCGTGCGGGTGAACGGGCTCGATCCGGCGCGTCAGACGCGGGAGGTGCGGCGCCTGGTCGGGTTCGTGTTCGCGGATCCGGAGGCGCAGATCCTGATGCCGACCCCCGCCGAGGATCTCGCGCTCTCGTTGCGCGGCATCCCCGCGGACGAGCGCGTGGCGCGCGTCGACGCGGCGCTGGAGCTGTGCGGGCTCGGCGCGCTGCGCGACACCCCGGCTTCGGAGCTGTCCGGCGGTCAGAAGCAGCTGCTCGCTCTGGCGTCGGTGCTGATCGCCCGGCCCGGGCTGGTGGTCGCCGACGAGCCGACGACGCGCCTGGATCTGCGCAACAGCCGCCGGGTCGGCGACGCCCTGCTGGAGGAGCTCGAGGTTCCGCTGGTGCTGGTGACCCACGACCTGGACCTGGCCCGGCGCTGCGACGAGGCGGTGCTCGTCGACGAAGGCAGGGTGTGCGCGCAAGGCGCGCCCCACGACGTGATCGCCGCCTACCTGCAGCTGTGCGCGTGAGGACGCGCCGATGATCTCGCTGTACCGACCAGGGTCGGGATTCCTACACCGGGCACCGGCAGGCCTGAAGCTCGCCGTGCTGGCAGCGTTCGCGCTCGGGCTGTCCTTCGTGCCCGCCGCTCCGGCCGCGGTCGGCCCCGTCCTCGGGACGGTCGTGGCGGCCAGCGCGCTGTTCCCGCTCGCCGCGCTGGGGTTCGGCGCGCTCGGCGGGGCGTGGTGGCGACTGCGCTGGCTGATCCTCGTGCTGGGCGTCGCGCTGGCGGTGTTCGCGAGCCTGCCGGCCGCGATCGTGAACACCGGGCGCATCGTGGCGCTCCTGCTGATGGCCGAGCTGCTCACCCGCACGACCACGATGGCCGCCATGATGTCGGTGCTGGCGCGGCTGCTCCGGCCACTGCGGTTCCTCGGAGTCGACGCGGACGCGGTGGCACTGGTTCTCTCCCTGACCGTCACCATGGTGCCGGTCGTCGGCGGCTTCATCCGCGCGGTGCGCGAGGCGCAGGATGCCCGTGGTGTGCGCCTGGGCCCGCGCATGGCGGTTCCGCTGCTCGTACGCACGCTGCGGCACGCCGACGCCGTGGGGGAGGCTCTGGCGGCCCGCGGTCTGGGGTGACGCCGCGCGGCGTCCGGTGTGCGCAGGGCGGGTCCAGATGCGCGGCCTATACTGGGAGGCTGGCCATCCGGCCGCTCACCCCTTCTGAAGAACGGACGTCCGCTGTGCTCGCCGTGCACGACCTCGAGATCCGCGTGGGAGCACGCCTCCTCATGGAGAACGTGTCCTTCCGTGTCGCCGACGGCGACAAGATCGGTCTGGTCGGACGCAACGGCGCAGGCAAGACGACGCTGACGAAGGTGCTCGCGGGCGACCTGATCCCGTCCGACGGCAAGGTCGAGCGCAGCGGCGAACTGGGATATCTTCCGCAGGATCCCCGCACCGGCGACCCGGAGATGCTGGCCCGTACCCGCATCCTGGACGCGCGCGGACTCGGATCGCTGACGCTGCGGATCCGCGAGGCGTCGGAGGCCATGGGATCCGACGACCCGGCGGTGGCGGAGAAGGCCATGCGCCAGTTCGGCAACCTGACGGAGCGCTTCGAAGCGCTGGGCGGATACGCCGCGGAAGCCGAGGCCGCGTCGATCGCGCACAATCTCTCGCTCCCGGACCGGATCCTGGACCAGCCTCTCAAGACGCTCTCCGGCGGTCAGCGCCGTCGTATCGAGCTCGCCCGGATCCTGTTCTCCGACGCCGAGACGATGATCCTCGACGAGCCGACCAACCACCTCGATGCGGACAGCGTCGTGTGGCTGCGCGAGTTCCTCAAGGGCTACCGGGGCGGGCTGATCGTCATCAGTCACGATGTCGAGCTCGTGGGCGAGGCGGTGAACCGGGTGTTCTACCTGGACGCGAACCGCCAGTGCATCGACATCTACAACATGAACTGGAAGAACTACCTGCGCCAGCGGGTGGCCGATGAGGAGCGCCGCAAGAAGGAGCGCGCGAACGCGGAGAAGAAGGCGACCACCCTGCAGCAGCAGGCCGCCCGCTTCGGCGCCAAGGCCAGCAAGGCCGCCGCGGCGCATCAGATGGTCGCCCGCGCGGAGAAGCTGCTCTCGGGACTCGACGAGGTGCGTCAGGTCGACCGGGTCGCCAAGCTGCGCTTCCCGAAGCCCGCACCGTGCGGCAAGACGCCGCTGATGGCCTCGGGGCTGTCGAAGTCGTACGGCTCGCTTGAGATCTTCACGGACGTCGACCTCGCGATCGATCGGGGGTCCAAAGTCGTCGTGCTGGGTCTGAACGGCGCCGGCAAGACCACGCTGCTGCGCATCCTGGCCGGTGTCGACCAGCCCGACACCGGGCAGCTCGAGCCCGGCCACGGCCTCAAAGTCGGCTACTACGCGCAGGAGCACGAGAACCTCGACGTGAAGCGCTCGGTACTGGAGAACATGATGTCGTCCGCCCCGGACCTCAACGAGACCGAGGCGCGCAAGGTGCTGGGCTCCTTCCTGTTCACCGGCGAGGACGTGCACAAGCCGGCGGGCGTGCTCTCCGGCGGCGAGAAGACCCGCTTGTCGCTTGCGACGCTCGTCGTCTCCGCAGCGAACATGCTGCTGCTCGACGAGCCCACGAACAACCTCGATCCCGCGTCACGCGAGGAGATCCTCGGTGCGCTCGCGCACTACGAGGGCGCAGTCGTGCTCGTCTCCCACGACCCCGGCGCCGTGGAGTCCCTCAACCCGGAGCGCGTGCTCATCCTGCCCGACGGCGTCGAGGACATCTGGTCCAAGGAGTACCAGGAGCTCATCGAGCTGGCCTGATCCCTGGAGAGCGGGGTCGGCCGGTCCCTGCCGCAGGGCTGACCGGGAGTACCGCGGGACGGACCGGGAGGATGCGAAATTCGACGCCGTGCGGAGGCCTCCGCCTCAGCGCTGCTCGACCGCGTCCAGCAGCGCGTCCTCGTCATCCATGTCGCGATCGCGGCGTCGCCGGGGCTCGCGCGGCGGACGACCTGCGGCCTCATCCCGGTGCTTGACGATCTCCGTACGGATCACATAGCCGATGAAGATGAAGCCCATGATCGCGAACAGGATCCACTGGATCGCGTAGGAGAGGAACGGACCCGGGTCGTCCGACGGCGCCTCGAAGCCGTGCGGGCGCGCGGCGGGAGCCGGGGACTCGCCGACCAGCTCGCCGTAGGCGCCCGTGTCCGCGGCGGATCCGGCGCCGATCATCTCGGCCACCAGCGGAAGGTTGATGCTCGGCACCTGGCCCTCGGGAGCGCCTCGCCCCGAGGGAGGGAGCGGCTCGCCCGGGCGGAGCCGTGCCGTCACCGTGACCTCGCCCTGCGGGGCCGCAGGGATCGCTGTCGGCACATCGGATCCGTCGCCCGCGAGGACCCAGCCTCGGTTGACGATGAACACGCGGCCGTCCTCGGTGCGCAACGGAACGAGCACCTCGAATGCGCTGGTGCCGCCGTGCGGGCGGTTGCGCACCAACAGCTGCCCCGAGGACTCGTAGCGCCCGTGCAGCAGCACGGGGTGCCACTGGTACTTCTCGGGCAGGCGTGCGCCGGGGGAGAGCAGGTCGCCCAGTGGGACGGCCTTCGCGTCGTAGTTCCGCTGCACCAGCTCGAGCTGCGTCTGCCGACCGTCGTTGCGGGAGAACTGCCAGTTCGACAGGAACGCGCACACGATGGCGAAGACGATCGCCACAGCGAGGTAGGTGCTCCAGCGGAGCAGGCGCCGGCGCATCATCCGAGTTCGCCCTCGCCCACGGCCGCGTCGATCCGTGCGGGGAAGTCGCGGGCGCGCAAGTAGTCGTACAGGAACCGCAGGTGCTCGTCGCACGCGAGCCACACCTTCTCACGTTCCGGTCCGTGGATGCGGGGGTTGCGCCACACGATGCGATGCGTGGCCGCGGCGCGACAGGCGGCGCGCGAGCATTTCAGCTCGGGGGCGGGGGCGTTCACGGGCGCGGCTCTGCGGTGCGCGCGGTGGTCTCCGCGACGGTGATGACGGTGGGGCCCTGCGGCGACTGCTGCTGCTCGTGCGCGGTCGTCTCGAGCTCCATGAGCGGTGATTCCACGGTGGTGTCGACGGAGTCGTCGCCGGCGTTGGCGAAGACGACCGCGATGTACGGCAGAACGGCGGCGGCGATCGCGAACACCCACGTCCACCAGCCCATCGGCTGCACGGCGAAGACCAGGATGAAGCAGAACGTGCGGATCCCCATGGTGATGGCGTAGTGGCGCACGCGTGCGGACGCCTCGTCGCGCGGTGCGCGCGGGAGGGAGGTCACGGCGGCGTCTGGAGTCCTTCTCACGATGACTCCAGCCTACGCCGCCGTGACAGACGAGGCGTGCGATCAGTAGCCGCTGTTGCCGTAGGAGGCGACGAAGGCGAAGCCGATGATGATGATGGCGCCCACGATCAGGTTGATGACCACGCCGACGTAGCCGAGGATGAGGCCCGTGATCGCGAGACCCTTGCCGCCCACCGACGGATCGCGCTTGATCTTCCCGAGGCCCATGTGACCGGTGACGATCGCCGCGATCGAGGCGAGGAACGGGAGGACCAGGTACGCCAGCCAGAACAGCGCCACGCCGGCGATGCCGCAGATCAGCGACGTGACCGCGAGCCCGTTCGACTTCAGGGGCGTGGCGTAGGGCTGACCGTACGGCTGCGGGTAGGCCGGAGCGGCGTAGCCGGGAGCGGCAGGAGCGGCACCGGGGTAGCCGGGAGCGGCGGGAGCAGCACCGGGGTAGCCGGGAGCGGCCAGCGCTGCGCCCGGGTAGGCGGGTGCCGCCGGCTGCTGCGGCGCCGGGTTCGGATACGACGGCGCGGGCTGGACGGGGGCGGCGTACGGGTTCGCCGGGGCGGGCGGGACCGGAGTCAGCGGCGCCGGCGAGGCGGCGGGGTAGGCGGGCGGCTGAGGCACGGGCGCACCGGGGTAGGCGGGCGGCTGCGGGCCCTGGGGCGGGGTTCCGCCGTTGTCGTCGGTCATGGCACTCCTCGCGGTCATTTGTAAAGATCGTGTTCACTACAAAGATTTCCGCGCCGTCGGGGCCGTGTCAATTCCTGGCCTCCCTTCTGCTCGATAGGCTTGCCAGCCGTACACCTTCGATTCTGGGAGCCCTGCATGAGCACTGATCGCGTCGTCCTCGTCACCGGCGGAAACCGCGGCATCGGCCGCGCGATCGCCGAGCGCTTCGTCCGGGACGGCTACCGTGTCGCGGTGACCGCGCGCAGCGGCGAGGGCCCCGAGGGCGCACTGACGGTCCGCGCCGACGTCACCGACGCCGCCGCTGTCGACGCAGCCTTCACGGAGGTCGAGCAGAAGCTCGGCCCCGTGGAGATCGTCGTGGCGAACGCGGGCATCACGAAAGATACGCTGCTGCTGCGGATGAGCGAGGACGACTTCGACAGCGTCGTCTCCACGAACCTGGGCGGGTCCTTCCGGGTCGTCAAGCGCGCCTCCAAGGGCATGCTCAAGGCACGCTTCGGCCGCGTGATCCTCATCTCGAGCGTCGTCGGCCTGTACGGCTCGGCCGGCCAGATCAACTACGCGGCCTCCAAGAGCGCCTTGGTCGGCTTCGCACGCTCGCTCACACGCGAGCTCGGCGCCCGTGGGATCACCGCGAACGTGGTCGCCCCGGGATTCATCGAGACCGACATGACCGCGGAGCTGCCGGAGGACACGCAGAAGCAGTACAAGGCCAGCATCCCGGCCGGCCGCTTCGCCTCGGCGGACGAGGTGGCCGGAGTGGTCACCTGGATCGCCTCCGACGATGCCGCGTACATCTCCGGTGCCGTGATCCCCGTCGACGGCGGCCTCGGCATGGGGCACTGACCCCTGCCCCGAACGGCCAGCGCGCCCGACCCGCGCTCCGATCTCGGCGCGGGTCAGCGCACGGCGGCGACGAGCAGCTCGGCGAGCCGGGCCGGCGCCGAGAACTGCGGCCAGTGGCCGGATCCGATCCGCACGACCTCGGCGTCGCGGATGCTGCGGTACTCGTCGCCGTAGGCGCCCCACTGCGCGAGGTGTCCTTCGAGCGCCTCCCGGGTGAGGGATCCCATGAGCAGCGTCGCCGGCACGTCATGGCGACGCGGGTCCGTGAGCGCGATCGGATCCGTGGGCACCTGTGCGGGTACGCTCTGTGCGGTGCGCGCGGCCGCCTCCCTGGTCTGCGCGTCGAGGTCTGCGATGTCGTCCGCGTCGAAGAAATCCCAGCTCGGGAACGGGATGATTCCGTCGACGACGGGGAATTCGCTGATGCCGCTGCCAGGCGGAGGGGGGACCGTGTCGACGAACACGGCACGGCGCACGCGATCGGGCCGGGCGTCGACGGCGCCCCAGATGGCGTTGCCGCCGCCCGAGTGGCCCACGAGCACGACGTCTCCCGCCGACTCGTCGATCGCGGCGACCACCGCGGCGACCCAGTCGCCCATGCGGATGTCTGCCGACTCCGACGCGGGGACCCCGACGCCGGGCATGGTCAGCGGGCGCGGCGTGTGACCGGCGGCACGGAGGGGGGCGAGCACCGGCGCCCACGAATCGGCGCCGAGCCATAGACCGGGTACGAGGATGATGTCCATGGTCCCACGCTAGGCAGGTCCACCGACAAAGCACCAGAGTCCCGTGCTGCAGGGCTGCATGCCGGGTGCGTGATCAAGGCAGCAGCGGGATGACCTGGGCCAGGTCGACGGGACCGATCACCAGCGCTGCCGCCGCGCGGACCGCGGGCTTGGCGTTGAAGGCGAGCCCGAGCCCGGCGGCCGCCATCATCTGCAGATCGTTCGCCCCGTCGCCGATCGCGATCGTGGCGTGCGGTGCGACACCGAGCTCGGCGGCCCACTCCCGCAGCGACGCCGCCTTGGCCGCGGCGTCCACGATCGCACCGTCGACGCGGCCGGTGAGCGCGCCGTCCGCGACCTCCAGCCGGTTTGCCCGCCAGCGGTCCACGCCGAGCGTGGGCGCCACGGCGTCGAGGATCTCGTGGAAGCCGCCCGAGACCACGCCGACCACGCCGCCGCGCTCGTGCACGGCCGCGGTGAGCTCGCGCACGCCCGGAGTGGGTTCGATACGGCTCCGCACACGCGCGAACGCCGCCGTGGGCACTCCTGCCAGCGCGGCGACGCGCGAGCGGAGGCTGGTCGCGAAGTCGACCTCACCCCGCATCGCGGCCTCCGTCGCGGCCTGCACCTCGGCGCGGCGACCGGCCTCCTCGGCGAGGAGCTCGATCACCTCGTTGCGGATGAGCGTGGAATCGGCATCGAGGACGACGAGGAAGCGCGCGGAGGTCACCCGACGAGCGTAGCGGCCGCTCCGCACCCGCTCCGGCGCTGTGACGAGCCCTGGGCGTCAGCGCTCGATGCGCATGCCCTTGCCGACCACGGTGAGACCCGTCTCGGTGATCATGAATCCGCGGTCGAGGTCGCGTTCGCGGTCGACGCCGACGGTGGCGCCGTCGAGCAGCACCACGTTCTTGTCGAGGATCGCCCGATGCACCCGCGCTCCCTGCCCGACGCGCACGCCGTCGAACAGCACGGAGTCGGTGATCGTCGACCCGCCGGCCGCGAGGGTCCACGGCCCCACCACGCTGCGTTCGAGATGCGTGCCGGACAGCACCGATCCGAGCGAGACGATCGAGTCGATCGCGTTGCCGATCCTGCCCACCGAGTCGCGCACGAACTTGGCGGGTGGGGAGTTCACCGCCTGCGAGTGGATCGGCCACTCCATGTTGTACAGGTTGAAGATCGGCATGGTCGAGATGAGATCCATATGCGCATCGAAGAACGATTCGAGCGTGCCCACGTCGCGCCAGTAGGAACGGTCGCGCGGGGAGGAGCCGGGCACGTCGTTCTGCTTCATGTCGTAGAAGCCGGCCTCGCCGCGGTTCACGAAGTAGGGGACGATGTCGCCGCCCATGTCGTGGTTGGATCCGGCCAGTTCGCCGTCGGCCTCGACCGCCTCGATCAGGGCGTCGGCGTCGAAGACGTAGTTGCCCATGGAGGCGAGCACCTCGTGCGGCGAGTCCGGCAGTCCGGTGGGGTCGGACGGCTTCTCGAGGAACTCGTTGATGCGACCGGAGTCGCCCTCGGCGACGTCGATGACGCCGAACTGCGAGGCCAGGGCGAGCGGCTGCCGGATGCCGGCGACGGTGGCGCGCGCCCCCGACGCGATGTGCGCGTCGATCATCTGACGGAAGTCCATGCGGTAGACGTGGTCCGCACCGATGACGACGACGATGTCGGGCTTCTCGTCGTTGATGAGGTTCAGGCTCTGCAGGATCGCGTCGGCGGAGCCAGAGAACCAGCGCTTGCCCAGGCGCTGCTGGGCGGGCACCGACGTGACATAGGAATCGAGCAACGCGGACATCCGCCAGGTCTGCGAGATGTGCCGGTCCAGGCTGTGCGACTTGTACTGCGTGAGGACCACGATCTGTCTGAGCCCTGAGTTGATCAGGTTGGAGATCGCGAAATCGATCAATCGATACTGCCCTCCGAACGGCACGGCGGGCTTGGCCCGGTCCGCCGTCAGGGGCATGAGCCGCTTGCCCTCGCCGCCGGCGAGGATGATCCCGAAAACCTTCTTTGGTGCCGACATGCGTCCACCATAGAGCCATGCCGTCAGGTTGTACTACCTTCAGGACATGCGCGTCGACATCATCACCAAGGAGTACCCGCCCGAGATCTACGGAGGGGCGGGCGTGCATGCCGCGGAACTGGTGAAAGCCCTGCGCGAGAGCGTCGACGTGCAGGTGCGGGCCTTCGGCGCTGACCGGGACGAACAGGGCGTGACCGCCTATCGGCCGCCCGGCGAGCTGGCGGGCGCGAACGCCGCGCTGCAGACGCTCGGCACGGATCTCGTGATCGTGCCGGACGTCGCCGGCGCGGACGTCGTGCACAGCCACACCTGGTACGCGAACTTCGCCGGGCACATCGCATCCCAGCTGCACGGCATCCCGCACGTGCTGACCGCGCACAGCCTGGAGCCGCTGCGTCCGTGGAAGGCCGAGCAGCTGGGCGGCGGCTACGCGGTCTCCAGCGGCGTCGAGCGGCTCGCGTACGAGAACGCCGCGGCGATCATCGCCGTGAGCGGGGGCATGCGCAATGACATCCTGCGCGCCTATCCGCAGGTCGACCCCGCGAAGGTGCACGTGATCTACAACGGCATCGACGTCGACGCCTGGCGCCCCGTCGATGATCCCGAGGTGCTCGCGAAGCACGGGATCGATCCGTCCCGGCCTTCGGTCGTGTTCGTCGGGCGGATCACCCGGCAGAAGGGTCTACCGTACTTCCTGCGCGCCGCCGAGAAGCTGCCTCCCCAGGTGCAGCTCGTGCTCTGCGCCGGCGCCCCCGACACCCCGGAGATCATGGACGAGGTACGCGCCCTGGTCGCCGAGCTCACCGCGACGCGGACCGGCGTGGTGTGGATCGAGGAGTTCCTGCCGCGCCACGAGCTCTCGGCGATCCTGACGGCGGCGACGACTTTCGTCTGCCCCTCGGTGTACGAACCGCTCGGCATCGTCAATCTCGAGGCCATGGCGTGCGGCGCAGCGGTCGTCGGCACAGCGACAGGAGGGATTCCGGAGGTCGTCGTCGACGGTGTGACGGGACGACTGGTGCCGATCGAGCAGGTCCAGGACGGTACAGGAACGCCGGTGGACCCTGAGCGCTTCGTGGCGGACCTCGCCGCCGTGCTGTCCGAGGTGGTCTCGGATCCGGTTCGCGCCAGGGCCTACGGCGAGGCAGGACGACGCCGCGCGGCCGAGGATTTCAGCTGGGCCGCGATCGCCGACACGACCCGGGCGCTCTATGAGGAGCTGACGGCCTGACCGATAGGCTGGGCGCATGTCTGCCGTCCTCGAATTCTCGGACGTCGTGGTGCGCCGCGACGGCCGCAACATCGTCGATCACCTCTCCTGGACCGTCGAGGACGACCAGCGCTGGGTGGTGCTGGGCCCCAACGGCGCGGGCAAGACCACGCTCCTGCAGCTCGCCGACACCCTGATGCACCCGACCGGCGGGCGCGTCGACATCCTGGGGGAGACCCTCGGCCGCACCGACGTCTTCGAGATCCGCCCGCGGATCGGGTTCGCGTCCTCCGCGATGGCGCGCCGGATCCCCGCCGACGAGACCGTGCTGAACACGGTCATGACGGCCGCCTACTCCGTGACGGGGCGCTGGAACGAGTCGTACGAGGCGATCGACGAGCGCCGCGCGATGCGCGTGCTCGAGCAGTGGCATCTGGACCACCTCGCCGAGCGCCATTTCGGCACGCTCAGCGACGGCGAGCAGAAGCGGGTGCAGATCGCCCGTGCTGTGATGACCGACCCGGAGCTGCTCCTGCTCGACGAGCCGAGTGCGAGCCTCGACCTCGGAGCGCGCGAGGAGCTGCTCGGGCTGCTCGGCGGGTTCGCCCAGTCGCCGACGACGCCGGCGATGGTGATGGTCACCCATCACGTCGAGGAGATCCCCGTCGGCTTCACGCATGTGCTGCTCCTGCGCGACGGCGCGATCGTCGCCTCGGGACCGATCGAGCAGACCCTCACCGCTGAAGCCCTCAGCGACGCGTTCGGCTTGGCGATCTCGCTGGACCGGGTCGACGGCCGCTACGCGGCACGCGCCACTGGTTCCTGAGGCGCTCGAAGGACTGTTAGAATAGATCCTTGGTGCACTCTGCACCGCAGACTTCCCTCGCCCCTGGCACAATCCAGGGCACCACGTAAGGAATCCCATGAAGACTGACATCCACCCCGAGTACCAGGCCGTCGTGTTCCGCGACCTCGGCTCCGGAGACACGTTCCTGACCCGTTCCACGGTCACCAGCGACAAGACGATCGAGCTCGACGGCGTGGAGTACCCCGTCATCGACGTCGAGATCTCCTCCGCCTCGCACCCGTTCTACACGGGCAAGCAGCGCATCATGGACTCGGCCGGTCGCGTCGAGAAGTTCAACCAGCGCTTCAAGAACTTCGGCGGTTCCTCCAAGTAATCGCTTCCGCGAAGACCCCCGTGCTCATCGAGACGGGGGTCTTCTGCTGTCTACGGGGAGGTGGGGCCGACAGGCTCGGGAGCGGATGATCGGATCGCCTCGAGGGCGAATCGGATGCCGTCGATCTTGCCCTCGGCATGGCGGATCACGTGCCGGAAGCGATCCTTGCGTTTCGGCTCCTGGCCGAACGTCACCTGCAGGAAGTCGATGACGGTCTGCATCCTCTCGATCTCGCGTTCGAGGATGTCGACGCACTCCGTGTCCGTCCTCATGGCGGTCCCGCCCTTCTCGCTCGGGTAACCGCTCAGTTTACGCCGCCGACCACAGTTCCGCCCGATGCGCCGGGGGCCATCAGAGGTCGATCCGGATCCGCCGATGGCGGCCGGATCCGTCCTCAGGAGGATCTCGTGGGAGCGCTCCGTAGAGCCGGATCCCCGTCGCGGACGGGCCAGCGGCCGTCCAGGCGCTCGGTGGGCTCGATCCGGCCGATGCGGACGAAGTAGTCGGTCAGGCTCGCGGCCTGTGCGCGGGCCCAGCCGATCTGGCGGGTGTGCAGCTCGCCCGCACTCTCCGGCAGCGGGAAGCGCTGTGCGAGCGCCTGCGCGACCCGGCCCGCCGCGACGGCGTCGGCCGAGGCATCGTGCGCCCCGGTCAGATCGACGCCGTAGTGCGCGGCCACGATCTCCAACGTCCGCTTGCCGGGGCGGTACCGGTCGTAGGTCTTGTCGATGATCAGCGGGTCGATCACCGGGGCGGGGTTCTCCAGGGGTGCGATCCGGTGCCGGCGCGCCTCATGCGCGAGCAAGGAGAAGTCGAAGGCCGCGTTGTACGCCACGACCGGCACGCCCTGATCGAGCAGCGACCGCAGCGCGGCCACGACACCCGCGACGACCTGCGGCGCGGGGGAGCCGTCGCGGAATGCGCGCTCGGACGTGATGCCGTGGATCGCCGTGGCGCCGGCGGGGATGGGGATCCCCGGATCGGCCAGCCACGTGCGGGCAGCGATCTCGGCGCCGTGGTGGTCGAGCACGCCGACGTGCGCGGTGACGATGCGGTCGCGGGTGACGTCGATCCCCGTGGTCTCCAGGTCGAACACGCCCACGCGCGTGAGCCACGGCGGGAGCGGCGTCGAAGCGGTCATGACGCCACCGTAGGGCGCGGCTCCGACATCGCCGTTCCGGCACGCGGCAGTGCGCTCAGGCGGCCCCGATCCCGCCCGTAGACTCGGAGCATGCCCGCACCCTCGCCGTACGCCGCGCGTCTGGACCGCATCCCGGTGCAGCGGCACGAGGCCGAAGTCCTCGGCGGGCGCACGGCGTACTGGGTCTACGGTCCCGACGACGCGGAGCTGACGGTGCTGGCGGTGCACGGCTTCCGCGGCGAGCACCACGGCCTCGAGCCGGTGGTGGCGCACCTGCCGGGGATCCGCGTGATCATGCCCGATCTGCCGGGGTTCGGTGAGACCGCACCGCTGCCCGGCCGCGTGCACGACATCGACGCGTATGCGCAGTGGCTCACGGCGTTCGCCGCGGCCGTGGCGCCGGGCGTGGTGATCTTGGGGCACTCGTTCGGCTCGATCGTCGCATCGGCGGCGGTCGCCGGGGGTCTGCAGACGCCGCGGCTGATCCTGGTCAATCCGATCGGCGCGCCGGCGCTCGAGGGGCCGAAGGCCGTGCTGACCCGTCTCGCGATGCTGTACTACGCCCTGGGGGCGCGCCTGCCCGAGACGATCGGGACGGAGTTGCTGCGCAACCGCGTCATCGTGCGCGCGATGAGCATCGCGATGGCCAAGACCACCGAACCGGATCTGCGCCGCTTCGTGCACGATCAGCACGACACCTACTTCTCACGGTTCTCGGACCGCGACGTGCTCAGCCAGGCGTTCCGCACAAGCGTGTCGCACGACGTCCGCGAGTTCGCGCCGCAGATCGGCGTGCCGACGCTGCTGGTGGCGGCGCAGCGCGACGACATCACCCCGATCGAGGCGGAGCGGCACCTGGTGACGCTCTTCCCCGATGCCGAGCTCGTCGAGATCGCCCATGTCGGGCACCTGATCCACTACGAGACCCCCGCCGAGGCGGCCGGTGCGATCAGGCGGTTCCTCCGGCCTCTCGCCGTGCCAGCCCCATGAGGCCGCCGACGCGGAACGGGATGACCTCGCCCATCGCGAGCGAGGTCTCGGTCCGCTCGACGCCGTCGATCGAGAGGATCCGCGCGTCGGTGTCGAAGAGATGGCGGGCGTCGCGGCAGGCGACCAGGGCGAGCAGATCGATCGATCCGCTCAGTCCGTGCGCCTGCACGACCTCGGGCACTCGGGCGAGCTCCGCGATGATCCGCGGCAGCTCCGTCTGACGTACGCCGATGCTGATGAACGCCTGCAGCGGGTAGCCGAGCACGGCGGGGGAGAAGGCGCGCTCGTAGGGCAGGAACACTCCGGTCTGCTCCAACCGCGCCATGCGCGCCTGGATCGTGTTGCGGGAGAGCCGGAGCTTCTCGGCCATCGCGACCACGGTGGTCCGGGGATCGGCGGAGAGCATCTCGAGGATGTCGAGATCGGTGCGATCGAGGGTTGCCATGTTGCCAAAGGCTAGCACTCCGCTCCGGGCACACATTTGGCAACATGCTCAGGGCGTGCGCGAATGCTTGAGCGACGTGTGAAGCAGACGTACGCTCATGCCATAGCGAAGACGCACCGGATCCTCCTCACGAGGGCGGATCCACTGAGGAGGACGAAGATGTCTACCCACCTTGATCCGATCACCCTGGCCGGCATCGGGCTCGACGAGCCGGCCGGCCTCATCGACGCCCACGGCCGGCGTCGCAACGACACGCGTCTCACCCCGTACGCCGCCGACATCACCTCCGCGCAGCTGCTGTCGCTGTTGCGCGACATGGTCGTGCTGCGCCGGCTCGACACCGAGGGCGTCGCGCTGCAGCGTCAGGGCCAGCTCGGCCTGTGGGCGCCGTGCCAGGGCCAGGAGGCCGCGCAGATCGGCTCCGCCCGCGCGCTCCGCAGCGACGACGTGGTCTTCCCGAGCTATCGCGAGACCGGCGTGATGCTGGCGCGCGGGGCGCAGCCCGGCGACTACGTCCGCATGTGGCGCGGCGAGGCGGGGGCCTCCTACGACCCCGCCGTGATGCACATGGCGCCGCTGCAGATCATCATCGGCGCGCAGACGCTGCACGCCGTCGGCTACGCGCTCGGGATCCTGCACGACGGATCCGACCAGGTCGCGGTCACCTACTTCGGCGACGGCGCCACCAGCCAGGGCGACGTGAACGAGGCCATGGTCTTCGCCTCCTCCTACCGCGCCCCGGTCGTCTTCATCTGCCAGAACAACCACTGGGCGATCTCCGAGCCCGTGGCGGTGCAGTCGCAGCACCCGATCGCGGGTCGCGCGCCCGGCTTCGGGATCCCCAGCATGCGGGTGGACGGCAACGACGTGCTCGCGGTGTTCGCGGCGACGCGCTGGGCTCTCGATCAGGCCCGCGGCGGCACCCCGGCGTTTCTGGAGCTCGTCACCTACCGGATGGGTCCGCACACGACGGCCGACGACCCCACCCGCTACCGCGACCCGGCCGAGCTGGAGTACTGGCGCGGCAAGGATCCGCTGGCGCGTCTCGAAGCGCTGCTGCGCGCCGAGGGTGCGCTCACCGACGAGATCGCGACGGACTTCGCAGCGGAGGCGGAGGAGGCCGCCATGCAGATGCGGGCGGCCTGCCTCAGCCTCACCACACGCGAACCGCTCGCCGTGTTCGACGGGGTCTACGCCGAGCCGCACGCCGGCATCGCCGAGGAGCGTGCCGACTACGAGCGCTACCTCGCGACCCTCGCGGAGGCGTGACATGACGGAGATGACGATGGGCAAGGCGCTCGGCGCCGCCCTCAAGCAGTCGCTGGCGGCGGATCCGAAGGTCGTGCTGCTCGGCGAGGACATCGGCAGGCTCGGCGGCGTCTTCCGCATCACGGACGGGCTGCTGGACGAGTTCGGCGCGGAGCGGGTGATCGACACCCCGCTGGCGGAGTCCGGGATCGTCGGCACGGCGGTCGGGCTCGCGATGCGCGGCTACCGCCCGGTCGTCGAGATCCAGTTCGACGGATTCGTGTATCCCGCCTTCGACCAGATCGTGTCCCAGGTCGCGAAGCTGCACTACCGCACGCAGGGCACCGTGCCGATGCCGATCACGATCCGCATCCCCTGGGGAGGCGGGATCGGTGCGGCCGAGCACCACTCCGAGTCGCCCGAGGCGTACTTCGTGCACACCGCGGGGCTCCGCGTGGTCGCCGTGTCGAACCCGCAGGATGCCTACACGTGCCTGCGCCAGGCCATCGCCAGCGACGACCCGGTGATCTTCTTCGAACCCAAGCGGCTCTATCACGCCAAGGGCGAGGTGGATCTGGAGACCGCGCTCGCCGATGCGGCGCCGATGGGGCTCGCCCGGGTGGTGCGCGAGGGCACGGACGTCACGGTCGTGACGTACGGCGCCATGGTCCGCACCGCGCTCGACGCCGCCGAAGCGGCCGAGGCGGAGGGGCGCTCGCTCGAGATCATCGACCTGCGCTCGCTGTCGCCGGTCGACTACGGCACGGTCTGCGCCTCGGTGCGCCGCACGGGCCGCGTCGTGGTCGTTCACGAGGCCGCCCGCGAGGCGGGCGTCGCCGCCGAGGTGATCGCCAGCATCACCGAGAAGTGCTTCACCTGGCTCGAAGCCGCACCCCTGCGCGTCACCGGCCACGACATCCCGTATCCGCCCGCCAAGATGGAGAGGTTCCACCTGCCGGATCTGGATCGGGTCCTGGATGCGGTCGATCGCGTCTGCGATGACGAGCAGCTCCTGGAGGGGGTGGACCGATGAAGCAGGAGTTCCTCCTCCCCGACCTCGGCGAGGGTCTCACCGAGGCGGAGATCGTGCAGTGGCTGGTCGCCGAGGGCGACACCGTCGCCCTGAACCAGACGCTCGCCGAGGTGGAGACCGCCAAGGCGATCGTCGAGCTGCCGTCGCCGCACGCGGGCGTGATCACCTCGCTGCACGCCGCCGCGGGCGACGTCGTGCCGGTGGGCGCACCGCTCGTCGGCTTCGAGATCGAGGGAAGGTCCGCGCCGTCGCCGCAGGCGCCGGCCGCCGTCGAGGTCGAGGAGGAGGGGTCGGGCCCGAACCTCGTCGGCTACGGCGCGGCGCCGTCGACTGGCCGCCCGCAGCGCCGGGCGCGCCGCTCCGCCGCCGGGGCCGCGTCCGCGACGGCCACGGTCGCCTCCGACGCCGATGTGCGGGTTGCCGCGCCGCACGACGACATCGTGGTCGTGCCGGCGTCGCCCGTGCGGGGCGAGCGCCCGCGCTCGACCCCGCCGGTGCGCGCCTACGCGAAGGGCCTGGGCGTGGATCTGGTGCTCGTCGCGGCCGAGCTCGGCGACCGGGTCATCACCCGGGCCGACGTGGACGCGTACCGCGAGCGCGTCGCGCAGCGCGGCGGTGGCACCGTCGAGACCGCCGCTGCGGCGGCCGCACCGAGCATCGCGCGCGTCCGCGCCGCCACGGGCGAGCGGGCCACCACCCGCATCCCGATCCGCGGGGTGCGCAAGCACACGGCGGAGGCGATGGTGCGGAGCGCGTTCACGGCGCCGCATGTGACGACGTTCCACACCGTCGACGTCACGGCCACGAGCGAGCTCATCGCCTCGCTGCGCGCGACGGCGAAGCCGGATGCTCCGCGCATCGGCGTGCTGACCGTGGTGGCCAAGGCGGTGTGCCTGGCGCTCGCGTCGTTCCCCGGGCTGAACGCGCGGTGGGACGGCGAAGCGGGCGAGATCGTGCAGCAGCACTTCGTCGACCTCGGCATCGCCGCGGCCACGGACCGCGGGCTGATCGTGCCGATCATCCGCGATGCGGAGCGGATGCCGCTGGGCGAGCTCGCGGCGGCGATCGCCGAGCTCACCCGTGTCGCACGCAGCGGCAGGACCGTGCCGGCGGACCTCGCCGGCGGCACGTTCTCGCTCACCAACATCGGCGTGTTCGGGATCGACGCGGGCACCCCGATCCTGCCTCCGGGGCAGACCGGGATCCTCGCGCTCGGCGCGGTGCGACGCCTGCCGTGGGAGCATCGGGGCGAGATCGCGCTGCGAGACGTGATGACGCTCAGCCTGTCGTTCGATCACCGCATCGTCGACGGCGCCGAGGGCGCGCAGTTCCTCAAGGCCGTCGCCGATGTGCTGCAGGAGCCCGGCCGGGCGATGCTGCTGGGCTGAACCCGATCGACCGCGCGGTCCCGCGACCGTGCGGTCAGTCGTCCCGGGGCCGTGCGGTCAGTCGTCCCGGGGGTGGCGATCCAGGCCCAGCACCCGCCGGGTCAGGCGCCGCTCGCGGACGATGAAGGCCGTGCCGATCACCCAGAGCGGCACCTGGGTGAGGAACGCCCAGCGGAACGCCTCGAGCGTGTACGTGGCGGGCGTGCCCGCACCCTGCAGGTCGAGGGCGAGGCCGATCAGGAAGATCGCGATCAACGCGGCGAGGAAGCCGCCGCCGTTGACGACGCCCGTGGCGGTGCTGAGCCGATGCTGCGGGTTGTGCGTGCGGGCGTGGTCGAAGGCGACCATCGAGGCGGGGCCGCCGGTGGCCAGAGCGATCGCCAGCAGGATCAGCAGCCACAGCGGAGCCGGTCCGGACCACAGGATGACGGCGAGCCACATCATCACCTGCAGCACGATCGTCGGCAGCACGAGCATGAGGGAGCGGCTCATCGGATGCCGCGCCGACAGCGCGCCCAGGACCGGACCGAACAGGATCCCGAAGCACACGTAGACGGTCGTCACCAGCGAGGCCGTGCCGATCGAGAGGCCCTCGCCGCTGGTGAGGAACGGGATGCCCCACAGCATCATGAACGCGGTGCCCGCGAACGGCGTCGTGAAGTGCGTCCAGAAGCCCAGGCGCGTGCCCGGGTGGGCGAGGGCCTCCCGCAGGGAGACGCGCAGATCCACCTGCGAAGTGACGACGCGGATCGCTCCGGTGTCCGTGTTCACCGAGACGTCCTCGGTGAGCTCGGGCGGCCTGTTGCGGATCAGCGCGAAGACGAGGACCGTGAACAGCACGCCGAGCCCGGCGAGGCTGCCGAACGTGACAGACCACGACGTGGAGTGCAGCAGCAGCGGAAGCGGGAGCAGTGCGACCAGCTGCCCGAGCTGCCCGACGATGCCGGTCAGCTGCGCCATCAGCGGCCCGCGCTGCGCCGGGAACCAGATCGCCACGAGGCGCAGCACGCCGGGGAAGATCGCGGCGTCGCCGGCGCCGAGGATCATGCGGGCGACGATCGCGACCCCGACGTTCGGCGCGAAGGCCATGACGAGCTGCCCGACCGCCATCACGAGCATCCCCGCGACCATGATCGGGCGGGATCCGAAGCGGTCCAGCAGGAGTCCCACGGGGATCTGCATGAGCCCGTACACCGCCAGCTGCAGCACGGCGAACAGGGAGAGCGTCGAGGCATCCGCCTGGAACAGGTGCGCGGCGTCCACGCCGACGGCGGACAGCGACGTGCGGTTCGTGATCGACAGCACGTAGGCCGACACCCCCACGATCCAGATGAGCCACATCCGCCAGGTCGGTGCGGGGGCGGGATTCACGGCTCTCCTCAGGGTCGGGGACCTGTCGATCCTACGCCCGGCCCGCCTCCGACCCGGGGTGGCGCCCGGCGGTGCGGCGCTCAGACCGAGGCCGCGTCGAGCAGGCGCAGGCCCCCGCCGTCCATGGCGAAGCGGTGGATGGATCCGTTCCCGAGCCGCTCGCCGGGAGCGGGCAGGGAGCCTCCCGAGACGTGCTCGAGCAGGGCGCGGATGACGCCGCCGTGCGTGCATACGAGAATCGACTCCACCCGCGGCGCGGAGCGGCGGCGCGCGGCGAGGTCGATCCGCTCGAGCGACGCGAGGGCGCGCTCCGTCAGCTCCCGGATCGTCTCGGCGCCGGGCACGTCGTCGCGGTGGGCGCCGAACCGCTCCCGATACTGCTCCCGGAGCAGGCCCTCCGCTGCGCCGAACTCGCGCTCTCGCATGCCGACCGTGACGAGCGGGGCCGGCAGCGACAACCCGCGGGCGATGATCTCCGCGGTCTTCCGCGCCCGGCCGAGCGGACTGGCGTAGACATGGTCGAACCGTTCGCCGGCGAACCCCGCGGCTGCCGCGCGCGCCTGGGTGCGGCCCGTGTCGTTCAGCGGGATGTCGGTGGATCCCTGGATCCGGCCCTCCAGGTTCCAGTCGGTCTCGCCGTGGCGGATGAGGGTGATGAGGGTCACGTGAGCAGCTCCTGAAGGGCGGGGAGCACGACGCTCGTGGACGCCGCGATGGTCGCGGCGGCCCAGGCGTCGGCGCGGGTGGGCTCGAGGTTGACGATGACGATGGGAAGGCCGCGGCGGCGGGCGCGATCGATGATCCGGATGCCGGAGTTCACGACGAGCGAGGATCCCGCCACGATCAGCGCATCCCCCGATCGCAGCAGCGCCTCGGCGGTCGCGAACCGTTCCGCAGGGATGAACTCGCCGAAGAAGACGACGTCGGGCTTGAGCGGCCCTGCGCACACGGTGCAGACCGGGAGCGCGAAGCCCTCGGTGGTCTCGGGGCGCACGTCGCCGTCGGGACCGAGCAGCACCTCGTCCGGCACATCGAGCCAGGGATTGCGCGCCTCGATCTGCGCGGCGACGGCGTCGCGAGAGAAGGTCTGCCCGCAGCGCAGGCACAGCACGGCGCGCATGGTGCCGTGCAGCTCGACCACCCGTTCGGAGCCGGCGGCGAGGTGCAGCCCGTCGACGTTCTGGGTGATGACGCCGGCGGAACGACCGGCCTGTTCGAGCCCGGCGATCGCGCGGTGGCCCGGGTTCGCCGCCGCGGTGCCGAACGAGCGCCAGCCCAGGTGGCCGCCCAGCCAGTAGCGGCGCTGCGCGTCCTCGGAACCGAGGAAGGTCTGCACGGTGATCGGCGTGCGGCGCGGCGCGGATCCGGTGCCGCGGTAGGCGGGGATGCCGGAGTCGGTGGAGAGCCCGGCGCCGGTCAGGAAAGCGATCCGATGGCCGGAGAGCAGCTCCGCGACGGGTTCCAGCTGCGCGTGCAGCGACGGCGTGCTGGCGTTCATCCGACCTCCCCGCCCGAGTCTACGGGCGCGACCCTGCACGCCGCCGAAGGTCGCCAGGAGGACCTGGAAGAGTGGATCCGTGCACGAGATCCGGATCGACGACCCCGCAGACCTTCGCCTCGACGACTATCGCGGACTCACCGACACCGCGCTGCGCACCCGTGGCGACGTCGACGGCGGCCTGTACATCGCGGAGTCGCTCAAGGTGATCGAGCGCGCGGTGCGGGCGGGGCACCGACCGCGATCCGTCCTCACCCAGCAGCGCTGGCTGGACGGCCTGCGCGCACTCCTGGGTGGCGTCCACGTCGAGGTGTACGTCTGCCCGGACGCCGTGGTCGAGGCCGTGGCCGGATACCCCGTGCATCGCGGGGCGCTGGCCGCCATGCAGCGGCCGGTCCTTCCCGCCGTCGCCGACATCGTGCGCGGAGCCAGGACGATCCTGGTGCTGGAGGACCTCGTCGAGCACCAGAACGTGAGGTGTTCCAAAACACCGAAGGCCAAGAGTCGATCTCGCATCGCGATCTTGGAAGGCGTGGCCGATCATACGAACGTCGGGGCTCTGTTCAGGTCGGCCGCCGCGCTGGGCGTGGATGCTGTCCTCGTCACTCCCGACTGTGCCGACCCCCTCTATCGACGCTCCGTCCGGGTGTCGATGGGCACGGTCTTCCAGGTGCCATGGACGCGCATACCTGAGTGGCCCGCAAGCATGGACCTGCTCAAGGACGCCGGCTTCGTGGTCGCCGGGATGACCCTGGGAGGGGGTGCGATCACGCTTGACGAGCTCGTCGCTGAGGATCACGAGAAGCTCGCTCTTGTGTTCGGCTCCGAGGGCTTCGGGATCACGGCTCGCACCGACGCGCTGCTCGATCGTCGAGTGACGATTCCGATGATGGGCGGAGTCGACTCGCTGAACGTCGCAGCTGCTTCGGCCGTCACGTTCTACGCGACCAGGTGAGGTCTGTCCAAGGAGCATCGGCTCGGCGACTTCACCGCAACCGAACTCGTCATCGGCCAAGTCGCGGACGGTGGGTGTGACGTCCAAGTCTCCTTCGCCGAGGCCGCACCGCGCGGGCCAGAAACTTGGTTGAATCGAGAACTGAGCCTTTTCTCTGGAGGGATACCCGCCCGCGGGAAGCTTCGAGCTACTCGTCGTTACCCAGTAATAGCATGGCGTCGGCTACGAGGAGTTCGGCACGTTGCTCGCGGAACTTTTGCCAGTCGTCGTCGAACATCTCTTCGGGGAGTAACTGACTCTCCAGGATAGGTACCGAATCCGCGGGCATCTTTTCGCGATACGCCGAAGGCGCCGAGTCCGAAATCTCCCGATTCTCAGCCCGCGTCAAGAAGGCGTAGTTCACGAGGTCGCTGATGCGGTCGGCGGATGGCTCGATGCCTCCGGTGAGGTAAGCGCGCGGATAGCAGTGGTGAAACTCACTTCGATTCGGCTCGGATAGAACGGCGTCAAGTTCGATAAGGGAGCCACTAAGGAAAGAACGCGGGTTGTGCTGGGCGAGCTGAAGCACGAACGCGCGCGTGGCCACTGTGGACAAGTTAAACTTCCGTGACAAGTAGTAGTCGGTGGAGATTGTGACGCCGGTCGAGCCGAGGGCCGATGCCTCTCCTCTTCGTAGCTTCGCCGCCTCTTCCACGTCTGTCCGCACGTTCCGCAGAGGGTTGCCGCTGTAGCGATGCCCCATCGCCGCGCGCCAGAACCAGCGCAGCAAGATCTGGCGGTCTCCGTCACTCACCGACTTGTTCTGGTTGTGTGCAAAGTAGGCCGCAAGCGGAATCAGCAATGCGGAGTACGGCAGGAACTTGATGTTGATGATGTTGAGGTTGATACGCAGAAAGTCGATGGCAAGTTTGAGAGCGGTGCGAATACGTTCGAACTCTGACCGCATGTCCGCGCCGTTGATGTCAATCAGTGCGGTGGGCGATGGGTCGCCTTTGAGGATCGCCGCGCAACAGCGCATCATCAGTTCGCTGTCGCTACCAACGCCGTGGAATCCGAACGCCTCAAGTTCCTCGCCCAGTTCAACAAATTTCTGCTGTAAGTCGAACTCCTCACTCCACGTCCATGCTGTCAGCAATTGGAAGATGTTCAGTTCGATACCCATCCGGTTCACGCGCTCGAATACGATTGCGACGCGTGTCCGGTCGTCGGTTTCAAACGTCTGCACCGGGATCAGTGTTCCCTTGAACTTGTCCTGAACTTGAGCAATCTCACGCTTTCGGTCGTCCACGAGTGCCGAGTATCGATCAGCGAACACGACCGGGTCGAAGAACGACCGCAGGGGGAAGTGACGAGTGGGGTCCACGTCAGCTTCCGGCAAGGCTAGGAACTGGGACTCCTGCGCGTCGGCGACTGCTTCAAAGTCGTAGTAGATGGGGAGCCAAACCTCAGGGTCCTCTTCAGGTGTTGGCACGGACGTCTGGAAGGTGCGGAAGATTGACGTGATGCGCTGCTGTCCGTCAAGCACGTAGTCGAGCGGGTACCCTTTGGTGGGTTCCGGCAGGACGAACCCACCGAGAGCCTTCTCCGTCAATAGCCGTTCGCTACTGCGCCACATAAGCACCGTGCCGTAGGGGTAGCCCTTGAAGATCGTGTCCATCAGAAGAGCGACCCGCTGTGGGTCCCACACATACCCTCGCTGGAATCCCGGAATCCGGATCTGCCCACTCAGCACGCGCTCGATCAAAGTGTTGATCTGCATTGATTCGCTCACATCCCCTCCTATGGTGAGCTTACGAGGATGACCAGATGCATCTGCGGAACGCCACTCGGCCGAAACGCGGTGTCGGAGGTCACGCCTCGCCGTAGCCTCGTCCGTTCGGCGACTTGAGGACGCATTCACGGCGGTTCACCGAGTCAACTACGACCTCAACATATCTGGTCAGGACTACACGAAGCCCGTCGACTACTTTAAGTCGCACCAATCATGGCGAAGCCGCTCCGGGACAGCTTTTCGTCAAGACCGCGCTCGGCGCGCACGCGGTGCTCGTCTCGGCGCGCTGCGCGGACCCTCTGTACCGGCGCGCCGTCAAGGTCAGCACCGGCACCGTGTTCCAGGTGCCGTGGACGCGATTCCGGGACTGGGACGAGCTCTCGCCGATCCTGCGCGTCGAGGGGATCCGGCTCGCTGCCCTCGCGCTGCGCGACGACGCCCGGACGCTCGAGGACTACGCCGCCGCACGTCCCGAACGGGTCGCGCTCGCGTTCGGATCCGAGGGGCCGGGGCTGAGCGCCCGAGCGCTGGCCGCGGCCGACACCGTGCTGACCATCCCGATGGCCGGGGGCGTGGACTCGCTCAACGTCGCCTCGACCGCGGCCGTCGCACTCTGGGCGCTGCAGCATCCGCCGGCGAAGAGACTCTGACGTCGGCTCGGGTCTGCGCGGAGCCCGCGGGGACTGCGGCTCAGTCGTCGTGCGGCAGCACCACCGGCATCGGCTCGGGGCGCTTGGCCTCGATGCTGTCGCCGGAGGACTGATGGCGCAGACGCCGCAGAACCCACGGAACCAGGTGCGTGCGCGCCCAGACCAGATCCTCGCTGCGCGCCTCGCGCCAGGTGCGCTGCGGGAACGGATCCGGGACCATCTCCTGCAGGTCGTTGGGCACATTCAGAGCGCGCAGCACCATGCGCGCGACCTCGTGGTGGCCGAGCGGGTTCATGTGCAGCCGGTCGTCGGCGAAGAAGCGCGGGTCCTGAATGGTCTTCAGGCCCCACTGATCGGCGACGATGCAGTCGTGCCGTTCGGCGACGGCGCGCACGTTCTCGTTGTAGATCGCGACCTTCCCCCGGAACGGGCGGAACACGGGGGTGAAGTTCGTGTCGATGCCCGTGATGAGCACGATCGCGGCGCCGGTGCGATCCAGGCGCGTCACCATCTCGTCGAGCAGCACGGCGATCTCGTCCGGATCCGTGCCGGGACGGATCACGTCGTTGCCGCCGGCGCACAACGTGATCAGGTCGGGGTTCAGCTCGATCGCCGGGGCGACCTGATCGTCGCTGATCTGCGCGATGAGCTTGCCGCGCACGGCCAGGTTGGCGTACGCGAAGTCCTCGCTCTGCGCGCCCAGCACCTCGGCCACACGGTCGGCCCAGCCTCGATGGCCGCCGAGTGCGTTCGGCTCCGGGTCGCCGATGCCCTCGGTGAACGAGTCGCCGAGCGCCACGTAGCGATGCCAGGGGTGCGGCGTGTCGTTCGGGACGTATGGGGAGCGCGGCTCGTGACCGGACATGTTCCTCTCCTCCTCGCGGGCGCCGTTCTGGCGCGGCACAGCATCCGAGACTACCCGCGCCCCGCGGCATCGGGGCGGATGCCGCGGGCGGAGTTCCGGCATGGTCGGGGATGTCTCCGGCCTCGTCTATCGTGGAATCCCATGCTTTCTCCGTCCTTCCCTCAGCGCGCTCCCTGGGGAACCGCCGACAGGCTGAGGGCATGGCAGCGCGAGGCGCTGGAGGAGTACTTCCGGATCCCCGAGCGCAGAGACTTCCTCGTCGCCGCGACGCCGGGGGCAGGCAAGACCACGTTCGCCCTCACGCTCGCCGTGGAGCTGCTGCGCACGAACGAGGTCGACCGGGTGATCGTGGTCGCCCCGACGGAGCACCTCAAGACGCAGTGGGCCGACGCCGCGGCGCGCGTGCACATCCGGCTGGATCCGCGGTTCCGAAACAGCCACTGGGCGCCCTCCCGGCAGTACCACGGTGTGGTCGTGACGTATGCGCAGGTCGCGGCGAAGTCGTCGGTGCACAAGCACCTCACGGAGGACGCGCGCACGCTCGTCATTCTCGACGAGGTGCACCACGGCGGCGATGCGCTGAGCTGGGGCGACGCCATCCGCGACGCCTATGGATCCGCGAAGCGGCGCCTGCTCCTGAGCGGCACCCCGTTCCGCAGCGACACCGCGCCGATCCCGTTCGTCGAGTACCTTCCCGACGAGTCGGGCGCGCGGATCTCCCGCACGGACTACGCGTACGGCTACGGGCGGGCACTGCAGGACGGCGTCGTGCGTCCCGTGCTGTTCCACATGTACGCGGGCAAGATGCGCTGGCGCACGAGCGCCGGCGACGAGCTCGAGGCGCACCTCGGCCAGGACAACACGAAGGACGTCACCTCGCAGGCCTGGCGCACGGCGCTGGATCCGGAGGGGGAGTGGATGCCGGCCGTGCTCTCCGCCGCGGACCGACGCCTCACCGAGATCCGCCATCACGTCCCGGATGCGGGCGGTCTCGTGCTCGCGACCGACCAGACCGTGGCCCGCGCGTACGCCACCATCCTGCACTCGCTGACCGGGCAGCGCCCCACCGTGGTGCTGAGCGACGACGCGACCGCATCGGAGCGGATCGAGAAGTTCAGCGCGTCGGGCGACCGCTGGATGGTCGCGGTGCGGATGGTGTCCGAGGGCGTGGACGTGCCCCGGCTCGCGGTCGGGGTGTACGCCACGTCGTCGTCGACCCCGCTCTTCTTCGCGCAGGCGATCGGGCGCTTCGTGCGCGCCCGGCGCCGGGGGGAGGCGGCGAGCGTGTTCCTGCCGAACGTGCCCGTGCTGATGAAGCTCGCGAACGAGCTGGAGAAGCAGCGCGACCATGCGCTGGACCGGCGGTCCAAGGACGACGACGGACTCGAGGATTCGCTGCTGGAGAGCGCGAACCGCGAGGAGGTGGCCTCCGACGCGCTGACCCAGGAGTTCAGCTACCAGGCGATCTCGTCGCTCGCGCACTTCGACCGGGTCGTCTTCGACGGCAAGGAGTTCGGCCAGCTCGCCGAGCCCGGCACACCCGAGGAGGAGGAGTTCATCGGGATCCCGGGACTTCTCGAACCCGAGCACGTGCACGAGCTGCTCATGCAGCGGCAATCGCGGCAGTCCCGCCTGCGGGAGGCCCGCGAGGCGCAGAGCCCGGCGCAGACCACGACGTTGCCCGAGCCGCTGCACCGCACCCTGCGCGAGCAGCGGCAGCTGCTGAACAGCTTGGTCGGCGTCTATGCGCGCCAGACCGGCGAACCCCACGGCGCCGTGCACGCGGAACTGCGCCGGCTGTGCGGCGGGCCCGCCGTCGCCCAGGCCACGGTGACCCAGCTGCAGTCGCGGATCGACCTTCTCCGGCGACGCGTGCGCTCCTGAGCGTCGCAGGACGCGCCCGGGCGCGGCCCCGGTTCGGATCCCCGAAATGCTGTCAATCCCCGTCCTGGCGCGGGCCCTCGCTCCGGTCCTCGATAGCGTGGAGCGGTCGCCTCGAACCGTGAAGGACCTCATGACCAGCCCCGCATCCGTCCCTGCTGTGCCCTCCTCGGCCGATCACCGCCGCTGGGCCCGCTACCTCGTCGAGGAGCGCGCGGAGGCCCACGTCTACCAGCAGCTCGCCCAGCGTCGTGAAGGCGAGGAGCGCGAGATCCTGCTCGAGCTCGCCGCCGCCGAAGGGCGCCACGAGGCGCATTGGCTGGCGCTGCTCGGCGGGGAGCCGGACCGGCTCCCGCGTCCCGGACTGCGCGCCCGCATCCTCGGCTGGATGGCAGGGCGCTTCGGATCCATCTTCGTGCTCGCGCTTGCGCAGAGCGCCGAGGCGCGGTCCCCGTACGATGCCGAGGTGTACGCCACGCCGGCCATGCGCGCGGACGAGAAAGTGCACTTCGAAGTGGTCCGAGGGCTTGCCGCCCGCGGACGGCGGCAGCTGTCCGGCTCGTTCCGCGCAGCGGTGTTCGGGGCGAACGACGGCCTCGTGAGCAACCTGGCGCTCGTGCTCGGCATCGGGGCGACGGGCGCCGGCAGCAGCCTGGTCCTGTTCAGCGGCTTCGCGGGCCTCCTCGCCGGCGCGCTCTCGATGGGCGCGGGGGAGTACGTGTCCGTCCGTTCTCAGCGCGAGCTGCTCGAGGCGACCGAGGAGAACGGGCACGGGGCTGCGGCCGCGAGCGACCTCGACCTGGACGAGAACGAGGTCGCGCTCGTCTACCGGGCGAGGGGCATGGACGCGGATGAGGCCCTGCAGCGCGCGCGCCGTGTCGTCGGCGCAGCGAAAGCCGGCCTGGCGCAGCGGGCGACGGGGCCGCTGCGGGCGTCCGTCGACGACGGCGACGAGCACGAGATCATCGGCAACGCGTGGCCTGCGGCGATCTCGAGCTTCCTGCTGTTCGCGTCGGGCGCCGACGTACCGGTGCTGCCGTGGATCTTCGGCATGCAGGGCCTTCCCGCCGTCCTGGTGGCCCTCGCGCTCGTCGGGATCGCGCTGCTGGGCACCGGTGCGACCGTCGGCATCCTCTCTGGCGGGCCGCCGCTTCGCCGCGGCCTGCGCCAGCTGGCCATCGGCTTCGGCGCGGCGGCCGTCACCTACGCACTGGGCCTGCTGTTCAACGTCAGCGTCGGCTGACACGCGCGAGGAGAGGAGCCCGGATTCCGGATCCGGGCCCCTCTCCTCGAGCGTCAGGCGCGGGCGAGGCGGAACATCGACCAGGAGATCGGCGGCAGCTCCGCAGTCAGGGACGAATCGGCGATCGAGGCCGAGGAGTTCGCCTGCGGCAGCACAGAGGTGTCGTCATCCGCGGACGCCTGCCACATGTGGTCCCCGTTCGAGTACGTCAGCGCCTCGATGAGCGTGTAGTCGCCGTCGCGGAGCGCCAGGGTCAGCGGAAGCGCGCCATCCTGCGACCGGTTCACCACGAACACCGCGAGCTCGTCGCTCTCGGCGTCGAAGGTGGCGACCGCGTCCAGCAGCGAGACCTCGCCATGCTTCGCCGTCTCGTACGTCGGCGAGTCCAGCACGACCTGCAGTACCTCGCCCTTGGCGTGGCGCGAAGTCAGGGCGAACGGGTGGAAGATCGTCTGCTTCCACGCCCGCCCGCCGGGCTCGGTCATGATCGGGGCGATGACGTTGACCAGCTGCGCCTGCGAGGCGGAGTGCACCCGGTCGGTGTGACGCAGCAGCGAGATGAGCAGGTTGCCCACGACCACGGCATCCGCGACGTTGTAGTGGTCCTCGAGCAGCATCGGCGCCACCGGCCAGTCGTCGCCCTTCGGCGGACGGGATTCGGCGCGGTCCTGGTACCAGACGTTCCACTCGTCGAACGAGATGTTGATCCGCTTCTCGTGCTTGCCGGCGGCGCGCACGGCATCGGCGGTCGCGGCGACGGAGTCGATGAAGTAGTCCATGTTCACCGCGGATGCGAGGAACGATCCGAGGTCGCCCTTCTCCTCGTAGTAGTAGACGTGCGCGGAGACCAGGTCGACCTGCTCGTACGCCTCGGCGAGAACCGTCTGCTCCCACGCGCCGAACGTCGGCATCGCCGCGCCCGAGGACCCGCAGGCCACCAGCTCGAGGTCGGGCTGCATCTGACGCATGGCCCGCGCGGTCTCTGCGGCGAGGCGTCCGTACTCCTCGGGCGTCTTGTGCCCGGTCTGCCACGGGCCGTCCATCTCGTTGCCCAGGCACCACATCTTGATGCCGTACGGGGCTTCGGCGCCGTTGGCGCGGCGGGCGTCCGAGAGCGTCGACCCGCCCGCGATGTTGGCGTACTCCAGGATGTCGAGGGCCTCCTGAACCCCGCGGGTGCCGAGGTTCACGGCCATCATCGGCTCGACGCCCGCCTTGCCGGCCCAGATCATGAACTCGTCGATGCCGACCGTGTTCGGCTCGGCGGAGTGCCAGGCCAGGTCCAGGCGACGCGGGCGCTGCTCCACCGGGCCGATCGCATCCTCCCAGCGGTAGCCGGAGACGAAGTTGCCGCCCGGGTAGCGGACCGTCGACACACCGAGCTCCTTGACGAGCTCGACGACATCGCCGCGGAACCCGTGCTCGTCCGCCGTGGCGTGGCCGGGGTCGTGGATGCCGGTGTACACGCAGCGGCCGAGGTGCTCGACGAACGAGCCGAATGTGCGGCGCCGCACCGGACCGACGACGAATGCGGGGTCGATCGTGATGCGGGCGCCGGATGCGTGGTCAGTGGACATGGTGCTCCTTGTGAATTACAACGTTGTATATGACCAACGTAGGCCGCCGCCGATGCGTCGTCAAGGCGGCGATCCGGTGCGGGCGGAGGATCGGGACCATTCGCTCCCGGGTGGCGCATCTCGCGGTCGTGATCGGCCGTTCCCACGCGATTCTAAACGTGCGCCATGATGCGGACACTAAGCTCGGCAGGCATGGGAGAGGGAATGCGGGGAAAGGCGACGCTGCACGATGTCGCGCGGCTGGCAGGGGTGTCGGTGAAGACCGTCTCGAACGTCGTCAACGACTACCCCCACGTGCGACCGGCGATGCGCGAGCGGGTCAACAATGCGATCGTCGAGCTCGACTACCGCCCCAATCTCTCCGCCCGCGGGTTGCGCTCCGGACGATCCGGAGTGATCGGACTGGCGGTGCCGTCACTTCGGGAGAACTACTTCGCCGAACTGGCGGACGCCGTGATCCGTGCGGCAGCCGAGCGCGGGCTCGGCGTCATGGTCGAGCAGACCAGCGGCGCCCGCGACGCGGAGCTGCGCGCGGTCTCGAGCAGCCGTCCGCGGCTGCTCGACGGGCTGCTGTTCAGTCCCGTCAGCCTCGGCGACGCGGATGCCTCCGCCCTGGATGTGGACACTCCGATCGTGCTGCTGGGCGAGCGGATCTTCAACGGGCCGGCCGATCACGTGATGATCCAGAACTCCGGCGCCGCCCGGGCGGCGACCGAGCATCTGCTGGCGATCGGTCGTCGCAGGATCGCCGTGATCGGCGCGGATCCGGACCACCCGCACGAGACCAACTCCGCGTCACTGCGTCTGCAGGGGTACATCAGCGCGCTCGAAGCCGCGGGGATCGCGATCGATGAGGACCTCATCCGGGTGGCGCCGATGGCGCGCTGGCATCGTGCAGGCGGAGCGATGGCTGTTCGGGAGATGCTCGCGGACGGACTGGACTTCGATGCGGTCTTCACGTTCACCGACACCCTGGGTCTCGGAGCCCTGCGTGCGCTCGGCGAGTCGGGGCGTCGGGTTCCGGAGGACGTCTCGCTGATCGGATTCGACAACATCGAGGAGGGGCAGTATTCGCTTCCCTCGCTGTCGACGGTCGACCCGGGCCGTGACGAGATCGCGACGATCGCCGTGGAGCGTCTGATCGCACGCATCCAGGAGAAGGGCGAGCGGCAGCCGCGAATGACGCTGAGCGGTGGCTTCCGCATCATCCCCCGGGAGTCCACCGCGGCGCCCGCCGGGAACTCCTGATCGCTGCGGACAGCAGGTGGGGGCATCGGCGGCGCGAAGCCGCCGATGCCCCCACCTGCCGGGGTTACATCCAGTAGTGGTAGTTCGCGGAGATCTGGGCTGCGGTCTTGCGCAGACCGTCTGCCTGCGCAGCGCTCAGCTTTCCGGTCTTCTCGAACACGCCGACCTGGTTCAGGAACGTGTCGAGCGCCTTCTGCGCGCCCGCGTAGTCGCCGGCCGCGAGGGCGGTGAGCGAGTTGTCGAGCTTGACGTCCAGCGCGTTCGAGTTGCCGCCGTTGAGGTCGGTGGCGGCGACGCCGTCCTTCACCTGATCGATCTCGTCCCGCACGAAGGCGTCGGGGTGCCACAGGTAGTCGCGCGCGAACGTCGTGAACATCTGGTTCCAGGTGTTGAAGTCGTGCGCACCGGCGACGGTGACGTTCTCGACGAACGCGACGTCATCGAGCGACTTCACCGCGGCGGGGTTCGGCAGGCCGAAGTCCCACTGACCGCCGCCGTAGAGGATGTACGGCGCGTCGAGGTGCTCGGTCGTCGGGCGGACGCTCATGCCACCGCTCCACGGCCCGTAGTATGCGAACTGCGTCGGGTCGTAGTTGATGATGCTCTGCGTGATGCCGGAGCCCATGGACAGACCTGCGAACGCGCGGTCGGCGGCTTTCTCGGAGACGTTGTAGTGCTGCTCGACGAAGGGGATGATCAGATTCCGCAGGTTCGGATACCCCTGGTTCGCGGCGCCGAGGTAGGTCGAGTTCGTCGAGATGACGACGGCCGGCTCGGTGTCGCCGTCCTGGATCAGGTTGTCCATGATCACCGGTACGTCGCCGATGGTCATCCAGTCGGACTGGTCCTGCCCGGCGCCGTGCTGCATGTAGATCGTCTTGTACGGTTCGGCGCGGTTCGGGTCGTAGTTCGGCGGCAGGTAGACGCCGATCGTGCGCTCGACGCCGTTCACCGTGCCGAACGGCACGTATGCGAAGTCGCCCTTCGGGGCATCCGGGCGCTCGAGCTCGATCTGGCGGGCCGCGAGCGGCGCGAAGTCCTGCTTCGCGGCGTCGTAGGGCACGTACACCTTGTTGAAGGCGCGGCGGGCGTTGCCCGTCAGTCCGTCCGGCGCGAAGTTCGGCATGTTCGCCGGGTCGGCGACCCAGCGGTTGGTGTTGCCGTTCACGTAGAACCAGTACTGGTTCACTCCGCCGGCCAGCGGCACGTCGGTGACCCAGTAGCCGTCGCCGACCCGCGTCATCTCGACCTCATAGCCGCCGCCGCCCCGCATCAGACCCGGCTTGTACTCGCTGGGCTGGTAGACCTTGGTGTCGGTCTTGTCCGCCCAGTTGCGCAGCAGGATGTCGGCGGCGAAGCGTACAGAGGCGGCGTTCGGGTCGTAGTAGACGAAGTGACCGGTGTAGCCGGTCGGCGAGTTCGAATCCGCGACGATGCTCGGCCCCGGGGTCGGGTCGCTCTCGTCGGCGTTGGCGCTCAGCGGCAGGGCGCCCAGGGCAAGGGCGGCTGCCAGGCCGGTGACGGCAAGGGCGCGGAATCTCAGGGGCCTGCCAGCCCGCATCTCGGACTGTCGTGCGTTCAACACAATTTCCTCCTTGATAGGCCGGTCGCATCGGCGCGACCGGTCACTGGCGACGCTAGCCATGATTTGCGACGTTGTAAATGGCAAATTTACGACGTTGCAGATCCGCGTCCCAAGAACCCCTGAGATGCAGCGCCGTGTGGCCGCAGCGGGACGAGCGCGCAAAAGGGCGACCTGAGGCGATCCGATCGGCGGCGTGATGGGAGCCGGCGATGCATGATGTCGCGACGCTCGCCGGCGTCTCGATCAAGACCGCCTCGAATGTCGTCGACGACCACTCCCGGGCTCGCGAATCCACCCTGAACAACAACGTAAGAAAGCACGGGGACGGGAATCGGGCCGAGGCGCATCCGGCGTTCTCGCAGCCGGGAGGATGCCAAGGGCCGGGATTCGGTCACGATCTCGTGTCATGACTTGACAAGAGTCGCGCCGAGAATGCAACGTTGTAAACATGTTGATGAGGACACAGCAGTCCCCCTCGATGACGAGGGCGCAGCTCACCTGCGATCCGAGGCCATCGTCGACCGATAAGGATGCCCGGGCATGAAGAAGCTGCTCTACAACCAGCGGCTCGCGCCGTATCTCTTCATCCTGCCGTTCCTGCTCACCCTGGTGATCTTCTGGCTGGTACCCGTCGCCCGCTCGGTGGTCATGAGCTTCCAGGAGATCCTGTACGGCCAGGCGAGCTTCACCGGCACGAAGAACTACGAGCGGCTCTGGCGCGATCCGGTCTTCTGGCAGGCGATGTTCAACAGCATCCGCTACATGGTGCTGACGCTCGTGATCCTCGTCCCGATCCCGATGGTGCTCGCAGCGATCATCAACTCGAAGATCGGCAGCAGCAAGGTCAAGAACTTCTTCAAATCGTCTCTGTTCGTGCCCGCACTGACCTCGGTGGTCGTCGCCGGTGTGGTGTTCCGGCTGATGTTCTCCGAGACGGACTCGGGTCTGATGAATCAGATCGTCGGCTTCCTCGGCTTCGGTCCGGTGCGCTGGCTCCGTGAGGATGCCACCGGGCTGCTCGCCTTGCTGCTGCTCGCGCTCTGGCGCTGGGCGGGCGTGAACACGATGTACTTCCTCGCCGGGATGCAGGCGATCCCGACCGAGTACTACGAGGCGGCGTCCATCGACGGTGCGGGGAAGATCCAGCAGTTCTTCAACGTCACGCTCCCCGGCTTGAAGCCGACGATCGTCTATGTCACGACGATCAGCGTGTACGGCGGTCTGGCGATGTTCCTCGAGAGCTTCATGCTCTACGCCGGCAACAACTCGCCGAACAACCAGGGGCTCACGATCGTGGGCTACCTCTATCGCAAGGGCATCCAGGACAACGACCTCGGCTTCGCATCGGCCGTCGGCGTCGTGCTGCTCGTCCTGGTCCTGGTGATCAACCTGGCCCAGCTCACCGCGACGGGCACGTTCAGGAAGGAGTCGGCGCGATGACCACGACACAAGCGATCACCGCCCCTGGGAACGCACAGGCCCCGGTCCCCGCAGGGCGTCGGCGCATGACGCGGCGCACCGCCATCGTGATCCAGACGACATTCCTCGTCGTGATCGCGCTGGTCTCGCTGGTCCCCGTGCTGGCGATCTTCTTCGGGACCTTCCAGAACGGCAACGACGTCATCCGCAACGGCATCTCGTTCACGACCGACTGGTCCAAGCTCAGCTTCGACAACTACAAGCTGCTGTTCACCGACTCCGGCCTGTACTTCCGCTGGTTCTTGAACAGCTTCGTGCTCACCTTCGTCCAGGTGATCGGAACGCTGCTGGTGAGCTCCTTCGTCGCGTACGGCTTCGCGATGTACGAGTTCCGCGGCAAGAGCCTGAGTTTCATCCTCGTCATCATCCTGATGACCATCCCGTTCGAGATGCTCATGCTGCCGCTGTACACGCAGGTGAACGACATCGGCGCCGCCGACCAGTACTGGATCGTCGTGCTGCCGTTCCTGGCCCACGCGGTGACGATCTTCTTCTTCCGGCAATACTTCATCGGGGTGCCGAAGGAGATCCTCGAGGCCGGCCGCGTGGACGGCGTCTCCGAGTTCGGCATCTTCTTCCGGCTCATCGTGCCCATCGCCAAGCCGGCCTTCGCGGCCATGGCGATCCTCAACGGCATGACCGTGTGGAACAACTTCCTGTGGCCGTTGCTCGTGCTGCGCACGCCCGAGAAGTTCGTGCTGCCGATCGGCCTCAACACCCTGCTCACGCCGTACGGCAACAACTACGAGCTGCTGATCATCGGCTCGTTCTTCTCCCTGATCCCGATCCTGATCCTCTTCCTCGCGTTCCAGCGGTTCTTCGTCGAAGGCATGACCGCCGGCGCGGTGAAGGGCTGATCGCACCACCGTCCACCTCACCGAAATCCCAACACAAGGAGAAATCACATGCGAATCCGAAGGATTCTGACCGCAACGGTTGCGGCCGGCCTCGCGGTCGCCGCCCTCGCCGGCTGCAGCAGCAGCGGAGGCGGAAAGGATGAGAGCGCCGCCCCGGGCACCACCAAGCTCGACATGTGGGTGTTCGCCGATGTCCACGCCGGCTATTACAAGGAGATGGCCAAGCAGTGGAATGAGAAGAACCCCGACGACAAGGTCGATCTCAACATCACCGTCTACCCGTACCAGGACATGCACGACAAGCTCCTGCTGGCGGTGAATTCCGGGCAGGGACTGCCCGACCTGGCCGACATCGAGGTCGGCAAGTTCGCCAACTTCGTCAAGGGCGACAACCCGCCGCTGGCCGACCTGACCGACGCCGCGAAGCCGTACGTCGACGACATCGTGAAGGCGCGTCTGGATCTGTACAGCCGCAACGGCAAGATCTACGGGTTCCCCACGCATGTGGGTGCCTTCGTCGGATTCTACAACACCGAGCTCCTCGGCGGCGCGGGGATCGACTACACGACGATCAAGACGTGGGACGACTTCGAGGCCGCGGGCGTCAAGTACAACAAGGCGACGGGCAAGGCGTTCAGCATCGCGAGCACGGGCGTGTTCTTCACCGAGCCGCTCGCGATCGCGCAGAACGGCGGGCAGCTGTTCGCCGGTGGCGGCATGGGCGATGTCGCGGTGAACAGCCCTGAGGTCGTCAAGACCATGGAGAAGTTCCAGCAGATGAAGAAGGAGGGCGCGCTCTCCACCATCCCCGGCGGCAGCCCCGACAGCGAAGAGGGCTATGGCGCGATCAACAAGGGCGACTTCGCGGCCGTCGTGTACCCGGCGTGGTACACCTCGCGCTTCGTCGACTACATGCCCGACCTCGCCGGCAAGATCGCCATCGCGCCTGCTCCTCAGGTCCCGGGCTCCAAGGTCCTCACCATCGGCGGTGGCGGCACGGGGACGACCGTCCTCAAGGGAACCAAGCACGAGGAGTTCGCGAAGAAGTTCCTCGCGTTCGCGAAGCTGTCGCCCGAGGCGAACGTCGCCGTGTGGGAGGTCCTCGGATTCGACCCGGTGAACATGTCGGTCTGGGCCGACGAGAAGGTCACCCACAACCCGGACAACAAGTTCAACAAGTACTTCAAGACGAACCTCTTCGATGTGCTGAACTCGGTGAAGGACGGCATCGGCCACTTCCAGTCGTTCTCCAACGCGAACCTCCCGCCGGTGGACAACCAGTTCCGGACGGTCACGCTGAACGAGATCTACGAGAACGGCACCCCCGCCAAGGATGCCCTCGACAAGGCCCAGTCCGATCTGAAGAACGAGATCGGCAGCAAGTAACATCCACAGCGGTCCGCCCCCGGGGAGAGCACCTTGTTCTCCCCGGGGGCGGACCGTTTTCCATGGCAGGGGCGCTCGCTCATCCGGCGCTGGAGCTCGGCGGCATCGGCCGGCGTGCGGAGGATCGGCCTCTAAGCCTCGGCCTCTCCGAGCACGAAGGCGGGTTCACGTCGAAGGCCCCGGATCCTGTGTGATCCGGGGCCTTCGACCTACTGTGCGCGAGGGGGGACTTGAACCCCCACGCCCTATTCGGGCACTAGCACCTCAAGCTAGCGCGTCTACCTATTCCGCCACCCGCGCGGGTGTTTTCGGCCGTTTCCAACCGAGAGACGACACTATCACGTTCCACCGGTGCCCTCGAACCACGGCGCACGTCGGGCGCGTCGCCAGGATCGGAACACGGCTCGGCGGCGGGCGCGTCCGCACCGTTCGATAGCCTGGACTTATGCCCCAGCCGGATGCCGAACTTCCTGAGGTCGCGCGGATCGCCGCCGAGCTCATCCGCTTCGACACCTCGAACTTCGGGGGCGGGGATGCGAAGGGCGAACGGGAGGCGGCGGAGTACGTCGGCGCGTATCTGGAGTCCCTCGGCCTGCAGCCGGAGTACTACGAGCCCATCCCGCGGCGCACGAACGTCATGGCCCGGGTGCCGGGCCGGAACAGGGACAAGCCCGCGCTCGTCGTGCACGGCCATCTCGACGTCGTGCCGGCCATGGCGGGCGACTGGAGTGTAGATCCCTTCGCCGGTGTCGTGCAGGACGGCATGCTCTGGGGTCGGGGAGCGGTGGACATGAAGAACATGGACGCGATGATCCTCACCTCGGTGGCCGAGATCCTGCGCGCGGGTGAGCAGCCCGAGCGCGACCTGATCCTGGTGTTCTTCGCCGACGAGGAGAACGGCGGCGTGGAGGGCTCCACGCTCGTCGTGCAGAACCGCCCCGAATGGTTCGCCGGCGCGACCGAGGCGATCAGCGAGGTCGGCGGGTACTCGATCCCCGTCGGCGACCGGCGGGCGTACCTGCTCCAGGTCGGGGAGAAGGCGCTGATGTGGATCCGCCTCATCGCCACCGGGCGGGCAGGGCACGGCAGCCGATATCATCCCGACAACGCCGTCACCAAGCTCGCCGCGGCGGTCGCTGCCCTCGGCCGCACGCCGTGGCCGATCCAGCTCACCCGCACCACCCGGGAGTTCCTCGACCGGATCAGCGCCCTGACCGGGCTGCCCGTCGACGACCCCGACGCCCTCGTCGCGACGGCTGGGCCCGCCGAGGCGTTCCTACGCTCGACGCTGCGCACCACGACCAACCCGACCGTCCTCCAGGCCGGCTACAAGCACAATGTGATCCCCGAGCGCGCCGAGGCGCTCATCGACGTGCGCGTGATCCCGGGCCAGGAGGAGGACGTGCTCGCACAGCTGCGCACACTCGTCGGCGACGACGTCGAGATCGAGATGGTCGTGCAGGACATCGGGATGGAGACCCCGTTCGCAGGCCCCCTCGTCGACGCGATGGTCGCCGCGCTCGGGCGGCACGACCCCGGGGTCCCCGTGATCCCGTATCTGCTCGGTGCGGGCACCGACAACAAGGCGCTCGCATTCCTGGGCATCACCGGCTACGGCTTCGCGCCGCTGCGCCTGCCCGCCGACCTCGACTTCACGGGGATGTTCCACGGTGTCGACGAACGCGTGCCGATCGACGCGCTGGTGTTCGGCCAGCGCGTGCTGACCGACCTGCTGCGCACCTACTGAACGCCGACCGCCACGACCGACCCGCGCGATCCCGCGCACGACGCGAAAGCGATCCATGCATCTTCTCGAGGCCATCTTCCTGGGGATCGTGCAGGGACTCACCGAGTTCCTGCCGATCTCGTCCAGTGCGCATCTGCGCATCGTCGGGGCGTTCCTGCTGAGCGCGCAGGACCCCGGTGCCGCCTTCACCGCGATCACGCAGATCGGCACCGAGGCCGCGGTGGTCGTGTTCTTCTGGCGCGACATCGTCCGCATCATCGGGCGCTGGTGGTCGGCGCTCATCGGGCGCATCCCGCGCAACGACCCCGATGCGCAGATGGGCTGGTTGATCATCATCGGCAGCATCCCGATCGTGGTGCTGGGCCTGGTCTTCAAGGATCAGATCGAGACGGTGTTCCGCTCGCTCTGGCTCATCGCGATCATGCTCATCGTGTTCGGCGTGCTGCTCGGGGCCGCCGACGCGCTCGGAGCCCGCCGGCGCGAGCTCGACGACCTCACGCTCGGCCACGGCATCGTCTACGGCCTGGCACAGTCGCTTGCGCTGATCCCCGGCGTCTCCCGTTCCGGCGGCACCATCACGGCAGGACTGCTGCTGGGCTACACGCGCGAGGCGGCCGCCCGCTATGCGTTCCTGCTCGCGATCCCCGCGGTGTTCGGATCCGGCGTCTACGAGGCGGTGAAGAGCATCGGCGAGCCCAGCGTGTTCTCGGCCGGCGAGACGCTGGCCGCCACCGGCATCGCGTTCGTGGTCGGCCTGGGCGTCATCGCGTTCTTCATGCGGTGGATCTCGCAGCGCAGCTTCCTGCCGTTCGTGATCTACCGGATCCTGCTCGGCATCGTGCTCATCGTCCTGCTCGCGCTCGGCGTGATCAAGCCCTGACGACGACGCCGACGCAGCCCGGCGGTGAGCGCGTGTCAGCGCTTGTGCTCGCCGGGGCCCTCGCCGTTGCGGCGGAAGAAGCGCTCGAAGGCCTGCGCGATGGCCTCGCCCGACGCGTCCGGGGAATCCCAGGTGTCGCGCTTGGTCTCCAGCTGCGCGATGTAGGCCGCCATCTCCTCGTCCTCGGCGGCCGCCGCGTCGATCGTGGCCTCCCACATCGCCGCCTCGGTGGCGAGGTGCCCGCGGGGGACGTCCACGCCGGTCACCTCGTGCAGGCGGTCCAGCAGTGCGAGCGTCGCCTTCGGAGAGGATCCGCCGGTCTGCACGTAATGCGGCACGTTCGCCCACAGGGACAGCGCGGGGATCCCGGCCTGTTCCGCGGCGTGATCGAGGGCGGAGAGGATCCCGATCGGCCCCTCGTAGGTCGAGCGCTCGATCCCGAGCGCATCGCGCACGTCGGCGTTCTCGCTCGAGGCGAAGATCGAGATCGGTCGCGTGTGCGGCACGTCGGAGAGCATCGCGCCGAGGGTCACGAATCCCGTGATGTCCTCGGCCAGCGCGCAGTCGATGAACTCGGCGCTGAAGGCCTGCCACGCGCGGGCCGGCTCCGTGCCGGTGAGCAGCCACAGCCGTGGCTCGGCGCTCTCGGACGGCGCCGTGGGACGGAGCATCCGCGCCGACGGCCACCGCAGGCTGCGGTTGCCGGCCTGGTCGCGCTCGAGCGTCGGCCGTGCCCACTGGTAGTCGAAGTACAGCTCGGGGTCCACGGCGTGGACGAGGTCGTAGTCGCCGTCGTCGATCTGCTCGGCGGCAGCGGACGCGGCCTCGCCCGCGTCGTTCCATCCGTCGAAGGCGGCGACGACGATCCGAGATCCGAGTACCTGCACAGTGTTCCTTCCCGCAGCGGGCCGTGCTGCGTATCCTGTCAAGGCTAGTCCCCGCCATCGCACCGGCGCGGCCCGCCAGTACGATGGGGGAGTGAATCAGCATCCTCGCGCGGTCCTCTGGGACATGGACGGAACCCTTGTCGACACCGAACCGTACTGGATGGACGCCGAGACGGATCTCGTCGAGTCGCACGGCGGCACCTGGTCGCATGAGCAGGCGCTGCAGCTGGTCGGCAGCGGCCTGATCGACAGCGCGATCATCCTGCAGCGCGCCGGGGTCACGATGGGTGCGCAGGAGATCGTCGACGAGCTCACCGAGCGCGTGCGCGTGCGGCTGCAGCGCGACGGGGTGCCGTTCCGTCCCGGTGCGAAGGAGCTGTTGCGCGGGCTTCGCGCGCAAGGCATCCGCACCGCTCTGGTGACCATGTCGCTGCGACGGATGGCGGAGGACATCGTCTCCCTGATCGGCTTCGACGCCTTCGACGTGATCGTGGGCGGCGACGACGTCGAGCGCCCCAAGCCGTTCCCGGATCCGTATCTGCAGGCGGCGGACGCGCTCGGCATCGACATCGCCGACGCGGTCGCGCTCGAGGACTCTCCGACCGGACTGCAGGCGGCCGTGTCTGCCCGCGCGGTCGCGATCGGCGTGCCGCACATCGTCTCTCTGGACGGGCTCGACGCGGATGCGATCTGGGACTCCCTCGCCGGCCGCGACGTCGACGATCTCGCGACCGAGTTCACCCGGGTCCGCGCCGCGCGTGCGGAGGCGGCGCTGTGAGCGCCCCGCGGCCGAGCGGCCCGTTCCGCGTGGGCGACCGCGCGCAGCTGACCGGCCCCAAGGGGCGGATGCACACCGTCACCCTGCGCGCGGACGGCGAACTGCACACGCACCAGGGGGTGCTCCGGCACCGTGACCTGATCGGACTGCCGGACGGCTCCGTGGTCGCCAACAGCTCCGGGCACGAATACCTCGCGCTGCGCCCGCTGCTGCGCGATTTCGTGATGTCGATGCCCCGTGGAGCCGCGATCGTGTATCCGAAGGACGCGGCCCAGATCGTCACGCAGGCGGACATCTTCCCCGGCGCGACCGTGGTCGAGGCCGGGGTCGGATCCGGGGCTCTCTCGCTCTCACTGCTGCGGGCGATCGGGCCGGGCGGTCGGCTGGTCTCCTTCGAGCGGCGCGACGACTTCGCCGAAGTGGCGAGGGCCAACGTCGAGACCTTCCTCGGCGAGCTTCCCGAATCCTGGCGTGTCGTGGTCGGCGACCTGCAGGAGGCACTCCCCGCCGAGTTCGAGCCGGGAACCGTCGACCGTGTGGTGCTGGACATGCTCGCCCCGTGGGAGTGCCTCGACGTCGTCGCGGAGGCGCTCGCCCCGGGGGGCGTCGTGCTCTGCTACGTCGCGACCGCGACGCAGCTCTCCCGCGTCGCCGAGTACGTGCGCGCCACAGGCCTGTTCACGGAGCCGGAGGCGTCGGAGACCATGGTGCGCGGCTGGCACGTGGAGGGGCTGGCCGTGCGTCCCGATCACCGCATGGTCGCGCACACCGGGTTCCTGATCGCGGCGCGCCGCCTCGCACCCGGCGCGATCCCGCCGGACGTCAAGCGCCGCGCAGCCAAGAAGCCGAGCTACGGCGACGAGGACGTGGAGCTGTGGACCCCCGGTGCTGTGGGCGATCGTGAGATCACCGACAAGAACCTGCGCAAACGCGTGCGCGAAGCGCAGCGTGCCGCCGGAGGTGCGCGACTCGCCGCTTCCGGCGACGTGGGCGCGGAACGGACCGAAGGGGATGGTCCGTCCGCATAGACTGGAGCGCGTGCGTAAGACTGCCGCTGCTCTGATCACCCTCGGCCTCGCCGCCCTCGCGCTGGCCGGCTGTTCCGCAGGTCCCTCGTTCGGTGGGAAGGCGTGCCCCACGCAGCCGACCTCATCCGGCCTCAAGGGCGCCGTGACGGTCGAAGGCGACTTCGGATCCGAGCCGAAGGTGAAGGTCGACACCCCGACCAAGGTGCCGAAGCTGACCGTGGACGACCTCATCGTCGGCACGGGAACGCCGATCACCGCGGCGAGCCAGCCTTTCACCGCGAACGTCGTCGTCTACGACGGAGCCACGGGGCAGCGGATCGGTGCGTCCTCCGACGTCGGCACGCTGACGGCGCAGTCGAAGGAGTTCGCCGCCGCTGTGCAGTGCGCGACGGCGGGTTCGCGGCTGCTCGTCGGGTTCCCCGCCGGCACCTTCGCGGAGGCCGCGACAGTGGGCATCATCGATGTGCAGAAGGTCTTCCTGCCGCACGCCGAGGGCTCGCTGCAGTACAACGACGCGCTGGGCCTTCCCACCGTCGTGCGCGCTCCCGACGGGCGCCCCGGCATCATCATCCCCGACGCGAAGAAGCCCGCCACACAGGTGGTGCAGACGCTCATCCGCGGCGCCGGCCCGAAGGTGAAGAAGACCGACGGCGTCCGCGTGCAGTACACGAGCGTGGACTGGGACACCCGCAAGGTCGTCAACAGCACGTGGGACTCGCAGTCCGCCGTGATCTCGGCTGCCGCCGGCATCGAGGGCCAGACCGTCGGATCCCAGGTCCTCCTCATCGTCCCGCCCGCCGGTGCGAGCACCGGCACGAGTGGCGACGGCAACGGCACGCAGGCGATCGTCGTCGACATCCTCGGCATCGACAACGCCTCCACGACGGGCCAGTAGATGGCGGCACGGATCCCCGCGGAGGAGCGCCTGACGAATCTCGTCGTGGCGCTCATGGCCACGGAGATCGGCCTGACCAAGCAGCAGATCCTCGCCTCCGTCTCCGGCTACCGGCAGCGCGCCGACGGCCGCAGCGAGGCCCTGGACAAGATGTTCGAGCGCGACAAGGACGAGTTGCGCTCGCTGGGCATCCCGATCGAGACGCTCGGCGACCACGCGGATCCGAACGACCTGCGTGAGGCCCGTTATCGCATTCCGAAAGCGGAATACGACCTGCCGGTGGACATCGAGTTCACCCCCGCGGAGCTCGCCGTGCTGCGTCTGGCCGGCAGCGTCTGGAGCGAGGAGTCGCTGTCCGCCGACGCCCAGGCCGGCGTCCGCAAGATCCGGGCCCTCGGGATCGACGTGGATGAGCCGATCATCGGGTTCGCGCCGCGCATCACGGCCCGTGATGCGGCGTTCGCGCCGCTGCAGGGCGCGATCGAGCGCAGCGTCGAGGTGGGGTTCGACTACCTGAAGCCCGGGGAGCAGGCGCCGCGGCGTCGGCGCGTCCAGCCGCTCGCGCTGGTCGAGTACGAGGCGCGCTGGCACGTGTTCGGGATCGACGTGGACGCCCAGGGCGATCGCATGTTCCTGCTGACCCGCATCGTGGGCGATGTCGCCGTCACGAGCGTGTCCTTCCCGGCCGAGCTGCGCGAAGGCGCGGGGGAGCGGGCGCTCGCCAGTCTGGAGGCCGTCGCCGCCGCGCATTCCGCGCTGCTCGAGGTCACCCCGGGCACCGAGGCCGCGCTGCGGCTGGGACGTCGCGCCCAGCAGGCCGTGCAGGGCATCCGCATTCCCTACGTCGACCTGAACATCCTGGCGGACGAGCTCGCGTCCTACGGTCCCGAAGTGCGCGTGGTGGAACCCGTCGTGCTCCGTGACGCCGTGATCGAGCGCCTTCAGGCGGTGGAGGCCGCGCATGACGCCGGGCAGGACATCGCGAACGGGAAGGGCGGGGCCTGATGGCGGAGCGCAAAGCCCTGCTCAGCTCGGATCGCGTGCGCGCATATCTGACGCTCGTCCCGTATCTGCTCGAGCGCGGCGAGGTGTCGCTCGCCGAGGCCGCGGCCGAGTTCGACATGTCCGAGGCGCAGATGCGCGCGATGGTCGAGAAGCTCACCGTCATCGGGCTGCCCGGCGACGAGGGCTACTGGCAGGCGCCGCAGGAGCTGTTCGACATCAACTGGGACCTGCTCGACGAGCAGGGCATCATCGAGATCACCAACGACGTCGGGCTGCGCCGGGTGCCGAAGTTCACCGCCAGGGAGGCCGCGGCGCTCGTCGCGGGCCTGCAGCTCGCATCCGCGGTTCCCGGCGTGGCGGCCTCCGGCGTCGTGCAGGGACTCATCGCGAAGCTGTCGCGCGGCGCGGCGGGTCTGCCCGCCGATGTGATCGTTGCGCCGGGCCCCGTCGACGAGGTGCGCACGGTCGTCGCGACCGCGCTGCGACAGCACGTCGCCGTGTCGTTCACCTACCGCGCTCCGGACGCCGAGCCCACGACGCGCACGGTCGATCCGATCACGGTGCTGATCACGAACGGGCAGTGGTACCTGCAGGGATGGTGCCATCTGCGCCGCGCGATGCGCACGTTCCACCTCGACCGGGTCAGCGAGCCCCGTCTCACCGACGTCCCGATCACGCACGGCGACGAGCCGGTGCCCGAGCTGTTCGCCGGCGACGCCGAGCGCGGCGAGGCCGTGATCCGCTTCCCGGAGCGTCTCGCGCCCCTGCTGCGCGACTATCTGAGCCGCGCCGAGGTCATGGTCGACGGCACCACTATGACGGCGACGCTGCACGTCGGGGATCCGCTCAGCCTCAAGCGCCTCGCGGCTCGCTTCGGCGGAGCGGTCGAGATCCTCGAGCCGTCGGCCGCTCGCTGCGCCGCGCGGGACTGGGCGTCTGCCGCACTTGCGCTGTACTCCGAACGAACCACCCCGCAGTCACGATAGACTGTGCGGACAACGACCATCAAGGGAGATCATCATGTTCGCCGGGCTCAACGGATGGCATCTGGTCATCATCCTCGCCGTCATCCTGCTGCTGTTCGGTGCGGCCAAGCTTCCCGCTCTCGCCAAGAGCATGGGCCAGTCTGCGCGCGTCTTCAAGGGTGAGATGAAGGCCATGAAGGATGAGGACGCAGCCGCCGCCGCATCCGATGCCGCGGCCTCCGCTGCTCCGCAGGCGCCCGCCACGACCGCTCTGCCGACTCCCGTGCAGAACGCCGCCGACACCACCGCTGTCACCCCGCCGCACGACGCCGGTACCCAGCGCTGACGGGCGTGACCGACGCGTCACCGGCGACGAAGGGGCGAAAGCCGCGTCGCGACAGCACCATGCCCTTGGCGGGGCATCTCATCGAGTTGCGCCGACGACTCGTCATCGCGGCTGCCGCCCTGCTGGTGGGGATGATCGTGGCGTTCTTCATCACGGATCCGATCCTCGACTTCGTCACCGCGCCGATCCATGAGGTCGCGAAGATCCGCCCGCACGCCCTGGTGGGTTTCACCTTCAATTCGGTGACGGCGCCTTTCGATCTTCGGATGCGGCTGGCGTTCTCGATCGGCATCTTCCTCTCGGCGCCGGTCTGGCTGTGGCAGATCTGGGCGTTCATCATGCCCGGGCTCACGAAGAAGGAGATCCGGTATACGATCGGGTTCGTCGGCGCAGCGGTCCCGCTGTTCTTCGCAGGCTGCTGGGTCGGTGTGCTCGTGATGCCGCACATCATTCTCTTGATGGCCGGGTTCACGCCCGAGGGTGCGGACAACCTGTACAGCGCACAGGAGTACTACGACTTCATCTTCAAGCTGATGATCGTGATCGGCGTCTCGTTCATCATCCCGGTGTTCCTGGTGGCGCTGAACTTCGCCGGCATCATGTCGGGCCGGGCGATCCTGAAGGCGTGGCGGATCGCGATCCTCATCGCGTGCCTGTTCGCGGCCCTCGCCACCCCCGCGGCCGATGTCGTGAGCATGCTCATGCTGGCCGGGATCCTGATCGTGCTGTACTTCGCGGCGGCCTGCCTGTCGCTGCTGTTCGACCGGCGCAAGCACAAGCGCCAGCAGGAGTTCCTCGAGGAGTCCGCGGTATGACCTCACCGGCGGATCGCTATGCCGCCGCCCGTGCCGCTCAGGAGCACCCCGCAACGACCGCGTTCGCCGCGATGCAGCGTTTCCAGCTGGATCCGTTCCAGCTGGAGGGCTGCCACGCGCTCGAGCGCGGCAGCAGCGTTCTCGTGGCCGCGCCCACGGGAGCGGGCAAGACGATCGTCGGCGAGTTCGCGATCCATCTGGCGATGTCCACGCCGTCGGACAAGGCGTTCTACACCACGCCGATGAAGGCGCTGTCGAACCAGAAGTTCCGCGAGCTGGTCGGCGTCTACGGCGCCGACCAGGTGGGGCTGCTCACCGGCGACGTGAACATCAACGGCTCCGCCCGCATCGTGGTGATGACCACCGAGGTGCTGCGGAACATGATCTACGCGGATTCGCGTGCGCTCGACGATCTGCGCTACGTGATCATGGACGAGGTCCACTACCTCGCCGACCGGTTCCGCGGCGCCGTCTGGGAAGAGGTCATCATCCACCTGCCGCAGAGCGTGCGTCTCGTCTCGCTCAGCGCCACGGTGTCCAACGCCGAGGAGTTCGGCGACTGGCTGGACACCGTCCGCGGCGGCACCGAGGTCATCGTCTCCGAGACCCGTCCGGTGCCGCTGGAGCAGCACGTGCTCGTGCGGGACGATCTGCTCCCGCTGTTCGACGATCGGGCCGGGATCGCGACCGCCCAGGTCAACCAGGAGCTGCTGCGGATCCGCTCGTTCGGCGGGGCGAACTACGAGCGCAACCGCGACGCCCAGCAGTACCGCGGCGCCCGCCATGCCGGGGCGCAGGGGAGGCGTCCGCAGCGGGGCGGGAAGCGTCCGGTGCGCTCTGCCAACGTGCGCCGCATCGAACGCCTGGACCGCCCCCAGGTGGTCGATCTTCTGGACCGGGCGAACCTTCTGCCGGCGATCTTCTTCATCTTCAGCCGGGTGGGGTGCGACTCCGCGGTGCAGCAGGTGCGGCGTTCCGGGCTGCGACTGACGACGGCGGAGGAGCGCAAGGAGATCCGCGCGATCGTCGAGGATCGGGTGCGCACCCTCCGCGACGAGGACCTGGCCGTGCTCGGGTACTGGGACTGGCTGGACAACCTCGAGCGCGGTGTGGCCGCGCATCATGCGGGGCTCCTGCCCGCGTTCAAGGAGGTCGTCGAGGAGCTCTTCCAGCAGCGACTGCTGAAGGTCGTGTTCGCGACCGAGACGCTCGCCCTGGGCATCAACATGCCGGCGCGCACGGTCGTGCTCGAGCGCATGGAGAAGTTCAACGGCGAGGCCCGCGTCGCGATCACCTCGGGCGAGTACACGCAGCTCACCGGACGTGCCGGCCGGCGTGGGATCGATGTCGAGGGCCACGCCGTCGTGCAGTGGACCGAGGGGATGGATCCGCAGGCCGTCGCCGCGCTCGCCTCGCGCCGTACGTACCCGCTGAACTCCAGCTTCCGCCCCACGTACAACATGGCGGTGAACCTGCTGGACCGGTTCGGGCGCAACCGCTCGCGCGAGATCCTGGAGTCGTCGTTCGCGCAGTTCCAGGCGGACCGCGCGGTCGTGGGGCTGGCGCGCAGCGTGCGGGAGGCCGAGGCGTCGCTCGAGGGCTACCTCGGGTCGATGACGTGCGACCGGGGCGACTTCACGGAGTACTCGGGGATCCGGCGCGAGCTCAGCGACCTGGAGAAGAAGAACCGCGCGGATCAGCAGGCGCCGCGCGCGGTGCGCGAGAAGCGACTGCGTCAGATCGAGTCGCTCCGCCGCGCGATGCAGCGTCATGCCTGCCACCGCTGCCCCGATCGCGAGGCGCACGCACGGTGGGCCGAGCGGTATTGGAAGCTCAAGCGCGAGACCGACCGCACGCGCCGTCAGATCGAGAACCGCACGGGCACGGTCGCCCGTGTGTTCGACCGGGTGCTCGACGTTCTCACCGAGGTCGGCTACGTGCAGGGGAGCGGCGACGCCCTGGCTCTCACCGACGCAGGGCGCACCATGCAGCGCATCTACGGGGAGCGCGACCTGCTCGTCGCCGAGTCGCTCCGCCGCGGCCTGTGGGACGGGCTGGACGCGCCGTCCCTGGCCGCGATGGCCTGCGCGCTCGTCTACGAGCCGCGACGCGATGACGGATCCATCGACCCCCGGGACCTGCCGCGCGGCCGCTTCCGCATCGCCTGGGAACGCACGCAGGAGCTCTGGGCCGAGCTTGACGACCTCGAGCACGACAACCGCCTGCCCGGGTCGGAGCGCCCTTCAGCGGGTCTCGCCGGGGCCATGCACGCCTGGGCGCGAGGCAGCTCGCTCGACGCCGTGCTGGAGGACGCGGACATGGCGGCCGGCGACTTCGTGCGCTGGGCCAAGCAGACCATCGATCTGCTGGATCAGCTCTCCATCGTCGCGCCGAGCGCCGAGACCGCGCGCACCGCGCGCGCCGCATTGGACGGCGTCCGGCGCGGCATCGTCGCCCACTCCTCGATGTGACCGTGACGACCCGCACCGACGCGCCGGCAGAGGCCCGCGCCACCGCCTGGGGGACACGCCCCGTGCTGCCGCTGTGGGCGGCGCTGATCGCCGCCGCGGCAGCGGGCGGGCTGCTCAACCTGGCGTTCCCCGCGACCTCGGTGTGGATCGCGACGCTCCCTGCGGTCGTGCTTCTGCTGCTGTCGCTCATCGGGCGCCGCTCGTGGGCCTCGCTGCTGGTCGGCTTCGTGTACGGCGCTGTCTTCTTCCTGATCCTCGTGTCGTGGACCGCGCGATACCTCGGCCCGATCCCGTGGCTGGCCCTCGGCCTGTTCGAGGGCGCGTTGACGGCGGTCGCGCTGATCCCGGTGACGCTCGCGTACCGGTGGATCCCCGCCCTGATCCGCCCCGGCATGCTCCGCGCGGTCGTGCTGTCCGCGGTGCTCGCGGCGCTCTGGATCGGCCGGGAGCTGTTCCTCGGCAACTGGCCCTACGGCGGGTTCCCCTGGGCGCGCATCGCGTACACGCTGTCGGACACCCCGGCGGCCCGGGTGGCGAGCTGGACCGGGATCAGCGGGCTCGGGTTCCTCATGGTGTTCCTCGTGGCATTGCTCGTCGAGCTCCTGCGCACGCGGAAGCGCCCGCGCACCGGCGCGCTCGTCCTGCCGGCGGTGCTCGTCCTGCTGATCGCGTTCGTCCCGGCGTTCCCGACGATCGCGCACGGCACGATGCGCATCGGCGCCGTGCAGGGCAACGGTCCCACAGGCTATTTCGACACGCGCGAGCCGCTGAGCGTTCTGACCGCGCAGACGGCGGCCACGGAACCGCTGTACGGCAAGCGCATGGATCTGCTCGTCTGGCCCGAGGGCGGCCTCGACGGAGATCCGTTCCAGTACCCGGTGCTGTCCGACGCCCTCGATGACATCTCGGCACGGGTGCAGGCCCCGATCCTCGCGAACGCGGCCACGCAGAAGGGGGACCTGTTCTACAACACCTCGTTCCTGTGGCCCGCCGGCAACCGCCGCGCACTGGCGCGGGACGACGTGCAGACCCACGCCAAGCGCCACCCGGTGCCGTTCGGGGAGTACGTGCCCGACCGGGCGTTCTACAACGCGATCGTGCCGGATCTCATCGGCCTGATCGGACGCGAGTACACCCCGGGCGCGGATGCGCCGGTCGTCCGCGTCGGCGACACGCCTGTGGGGCTCGCGATCTGCTTCGACGTGATCTACGACGATCTCATCGCGGAGGGCATCGGATCCGGAGCCCAGGTCCTCGTGTTCCAGACGAACAACGCCGACTTCCGCGGCACGGTGGAGAACCTGCAGCAGCTCGGCATCGCGCGCATGCGGGCGGTGGAGACGGGGCGATCGGTCGTGAACATCTCCACGGTCGGGACCAGCCAGGTGATCCGCGCAGACGGATCCACGCAGGCGTCGCTGAACGAGGGGCGCCCCGGTGCGCTGCTCGAGGATGTCGAGCTGCGCACCGGGGCGACCGCGGGTGTTCTCATCGGGCCCTGGCTGGAGCAGATCCTGCTCTGGGGAGGTCTGCTCGTGGTCGCGACCGCGGGCGTGTGCGCCCGCGTGCGACGGGGTCGCTCGGGGGCTTAGGCGCCGATCCGTTCGCGAGTCGGGTCCTCACCGGCGCCGCGACGGGCGCGGATGAAGGCGAGGCGCTCCTCCAGGAGCTCCTCGAGCTCGGCTCGCGTGCGGCGCTCCAGGAGCATGTCCCAGTGCGTGCGTCCGCCCTTGTCGCCGTTGTCCTCGATCTCTACGGACTTGCCGTCGATCTGAAGGCGCGCGTCGGCGCCGCAGGCGCGGCACTCCCAGGTGGCCGGGGGCTCGGCGTCGGCCGCGAACATCAGGGTGGTCACGTGGCCGCAGGAGTCGCAGGTGTATGCGGTCTGCTGGCGCTCCATGAAGACGACGCCCTCTTCGCTCTGAAGGCTCTGGGCGCCGAGTCGGATTCCTCGAAGGCTGCGATCTGCCATTGTGTGGTCCTCTCGTCGCCCTCAGGTATATCGGTCCGGGCTGTGCGGGAGGTGCGAAGCGGGCAAACCATGAACTCTTTCACAGTCGATACCCAGCCCCGGGCAGGAGAACCATCGCCTGGGACTGAGTCCGCGTCGCGCTGGGACTGGATCTCAGTGCGGACGCAGGGTCGCGAGTGCGAGGTCCGCGCGGTCCGTGACGATGCCGTCGGCGCCCGCGTCGACCAGTGCACGCATGCGCATCGGGTCGTTCACGGTCCACACGTGAACCTCGACGCCGGCGTCGTGCGCCGCGCGGACGAGACTCGGCCCGAACACGCGCAGCGCACCGAACCGCTCGGGGATCTGGACCGCATCCAGCTCGCGCAGGATGTGTCGCGCCCAGCCTCGCAGGCGCAGCGCGGAGGCCAGCCTCAGCAGCGCGATCGCCGATCGCCCGCCGGACGACGCAGGAAGCACCTCGGCACCCGCAGCGCGGGCCGCCTCGAGCGCGGCACGACGGTTGCGGTCGTCGAAGCTGGTCAGCAGCACCCGATGCCCGTGCGCGGCCACGGCGCGGCCCACGTCGGCGGCGGCTGCGGACGTCTTCACGTCCACATTGAAGCGCAGTCCGGGGAACGACTCGAGCGCGTCGGCGAGCGTGAGCAGGCCGCCGTGCGCGGCGAACAGTCCGACGAGCTCCTTCGTGGTCACCTCGGCGACCGGTCGCGGATCTCCCAACAGCCGTTGCAGCGTCTCGTCGTGGAACAGCACCGCATCGCCGTCGGCAGTGGCTCTGCAGTCGGTCTCGACATACTCCGCACCCGCGGCGTGGGCGGCGGCGAGGGCGAGGGCGGAGTTGTCGAACACGGACGAGTCCTCGCCCACCAGACCGCGATGAGCGAGGACTCTTGGTGCCGATGCGCCCTGGAGGTACGGGTGCGTCACGCGGTGCCGTCTGCAGCCGCAGCCGGGGGAGCTGCAGCGGCAGCGGCCGCCGCGCGCGTGGTCGGAACCGCGGAAGGAGCCGGGGGCGTGAACGGCGTGGATCCACCGGATCCCGGCGTGAACGCCCCGCCGAAATTCTTCAACGCCTCCGTGAACTCGCTCGGGATGATCCACAGCTTGCTGGACGCGCTCTCGCTGATCTTCGGCAGCATCTGCAGGTACTGGTAGGCGAGCAGCTTGTCGTCGGGCTGGCCCTGGTGGATGGCGTTGAAGACGTTCTGGATCGCCTCCGCCTCACCCTGGGCGCGCAGCACCGCGGCCTGCTTCTCTCCTTCGGCGCGGAGGATGTCCGCCTGTCGCTGGCCCTCGGCCTCCAGGATCTGCGACTGCTTGGTGCCCTCGGCGGTGAGGATCGCCGCACGACGGTCGCGCTCGGCGCGCATCTGCTTCTCCATGGAGTCCTGGATGGAGACGGGCGGGTCGATGGCCTTGAGCTCCACGCGTCCGACCCGGATGCCCCACTTGCCGGTCGCCTCGTCGAGCACGACGCGCAGCTGCCCGTTGATGTTGTCGCGGCTGGTCAGCGCCTCCTCGAGGTTCAGACCACCGACCACGTTGCGCAGTGTGGTGGTCGTGAGCTGCTCGACGGCCCCCAGGTAGTTCGCGATCTCGTAGGTCGCGGCCCGGGCATCGGTCACCTGGAAGTAGACGACCGTGTCGATCGAGACCACGAGGTTGTCCTCGGTGATCACCGGCTGCGGCGGGAACGAGACGACCTGTTCGCGCATGTCGATGAGGGGGCGCAGGCGGTCGATGAACGGAACGAGCAGGTTCAGGCCCGGCATCAGGGTCTTGTGGTACCTGCCGAGACGCTCGACGACGCCGGCAGTGGCCTGCGGGATGATCCTGACCGATCGCGCGATGGTCACAAGCACGAAGATGATGACGGCGATCGCCAGGATCCATCCGATGGCGGTGGGGATGAAGGACGCGCTGTCCATGAAGGGCTGCTCCTGTTTCTCCTAGACGTGGGCGGAACGGACGTACGCGGTGGCGCCCTCGATCCGCTCCACCGTCACCGGGGCGCCGGGGGAGAGGGGCGCGATGACGGGAGCCTCGGAGGCGAGGCGGGCGGTCCAGGTGTCGCCGTTGCTGAGCTTGACCTGCCCGGTGAGGGTCGTGACCTCGAGCAGCACCGTACCGTGCAGCCCGATCAGCGCATCGACGTTCGACCGGGTCTGGTCCTCGCCGCGGTGCAGGCGGCGCAGCAGCGGCGGGCGCAGCACGAAGATCAGCAGCACGGCTGCCAGGGCGGCGATGATCACCTGCACCCAGACCGGCCATCCCGTGAGCGTGGAGAGCAGGCCGACCGCGGATCCGAGCCCGAGCATGAGGAAGGTCATGTCGAGCGTGAAGATCTCGATGACGAAGAACAGGACCATGAGGACCAGCCAGCCGATCCACGCCCAGTCTTGGAACATCTGCAGGATCGTGTCCATGCCGCCCCTTCTTTTTGCCAACCTATCACGCACCCCGCGCCGCGCCACCGCGTCGGCGACCTGGGTCGTTGACGACCGGCATGGACACGAAATTCGAGGCGCTCGGCCGAGACTTTCGCGGTCACGTGCCGCGGAATCACGCGGATTGGTAGGGTGTTCTGGTCCCACCCGCGCGCCGCGTGCGCACCCTCTCGAGGAGTCCCCGTGTCTCAGACCCTTCCCGCCGAATCGCTGACCGGCAAGGTCGCCCTCGTCACCGGATCCTCCCGCGGCATCGGCGCCGACACGATCCGGTACTTCGCGGAGGCCGGGGCGGATGTCGTCATCAACTTCCGCAACAAGGCGCCGAGGGCCGAGAAGCTCGCCGCCGAGGTGCGCGAGGTCGGACGCCGGGCGCTGGTCGTCGGGGCCGATCTGACCGATCCGGCGTCGGTGGCGGACATGTTCGAAGCCGTGAAGGCCGAGTTCGGCGGGCTTGACGTGCTCGTGCTGAACGCCTCGGGAGGCATGGAGGCGAACATGGGCGAGGACTACGCGCTGCGCCTCAACCGCGACGCCCAGGTCAACGTGCTGCAGACGGCCCTTCCGCTGCTGCGCGAAGGCGGCCGCATCGTCTTCGTCACGAGCCACCAGGCCCACTTCATCCGCACCACCCCGACCATGCCCGAGTACGAGCCCGTCGCGCTGTCCAAGCGGGCGGGGGAGGACGCGCTGCGCGAGCTGATCCCGTCGATCGAGGCACAGGGCCTGGAGTTCGTCGTCGTCTCCGGCGACATGATCGAGGGCACCATCACCGCGACGCTGCTCGAGCGGGCCAACCCCGGCGCGATCTCCCAGCGCCGCGCGTCGGCCGGCCGCCTGTACAACGTGTCGGAGTTCGCCGCCGAGGTCGCGCAGGCCGCCGTCGAGCCGGTTCCGGCAGATCACACCCGACTGATCGGCGACGTCAGCGGATTCGTCGCGGAGTAGCTCCTCGGAAGCTGCGAAAGCGACCAGGAGCGCACAGGCTCCGGGCCGCTTTCGTGTGCGGCGGGCGCTCGGGGTCAGATTCCGGCGGCCGCTGCGACGACCTTGGCGTCCTTGCCGATCGTGATCGCGCGTACGATCTGCGCGATCCCGAGCACGACGAGCGAGATCGCGAGGAACAGCCAGAAGAACGTCGCGGCGGCGAGGCCGAGGCTGATCACCGCGATGCCGGCGACGATGCTGAGCAGCGCGTACAGCAGCGTCCAGGTCCTCGAGCCGTCCTGGCCCATGAGCGTGAGCGAGACGACGCCGTCGAAGATCCAGCTGACGCCGATGAACACGACAGTGACGACGGCGAACAGCACGGCTGCGTCCCCGATGTTCGTGAAGGCGATGACGCCCGCGACGATGTAGAGCAGGCCGAGCACGACGTGACCGAGCCGGGCCCAGCCGGACTTGCCGGCGCTGAAGATGCCGAGCCCGACATACACGATGCCGGCCACGATGAGGTAGGCGGCGATGATGCCGGTGAGGACGAAAGCGGTCTTGACCGGCCACACCAGCATGACCATGCCCGCGATGAGGGCGATGACGCCGGAGACGGCGAGGAAGACTCGGAGCGACTTCACGAGGCTCTTCGCTTCGGAAACTGCTTCGGACATGAGATGCTCCTTTCTGAGCAATTCCTATGAGGGAGGATGTCCTCAGCGTACAACCGCGCCTCGAAACGACGGGGAGGCGTGGGCGGCCCCTGTCGTCGCGTGGGAGGATCGGGGGATGAGCCCGGCGCCCGACGATGATCGCCTGCGGGATCTCGTCGCGCTGCGGAAGGTCCGCGATCGCATCGATCGGGAGTATGCGCAGCCGCTCGACGTCGCGGCGCTTGCGGCCGGCGTGCACATGTCGGCCGGCCACCTCAGCAGACAGTTCAAGCTGGTCTACGGCGAGCCGCCGTACTCCTATCTGATGACGCGCAGGATCGAGCGGGCGATGGCGCTGCTGCGCCGCGGCGACGTGTCGGTGACGGAGACATGCTTCGCCGTCGGGTTCCAGTCGCTGGGCACGTTCAGCACACGGTTCTCGGAGCTCGTCGGCGTCTCGCCGAGCCGCTATCGCGCAGATCCGGGGCTGGGACCGGGGATCCCGTCGTGGATCGAGAAACAGGCCACGAGACCGATCAGGAATCGAGAAGCCCCGCCGGATCCGCCCGCGTAGCGTGAACGGCATGGACATCACGATCAACGCCAGCTTCCTCCCGCACACCGATGCCGAGGAGTCGCTCCGCTTCTACCGCGACGTGCTCGGGTGGGAATTGCGCAAGGACGTCGGCTACCAGCAGATGCGCTGGCTCACGGTGGGGCCGGCGAATCAGCCGGACACCTCCATCGTGCTCACCCCGCCGGCGGTGGATCCCGGCATCAACGACGATGAGCGGCGCACGATCCTGGAGCTCATGGCGAAGGGGAGTTTCGGCGGGGTGGTGCTCGCCACTCAGAACGTGGACGCGGCGTTCGCCGAGATCGAGTCCCGCGGCGGCGACGTCGTGCAGGAGCCGATCGACCAGCCCTACGGGATCCGCGACTGCGCGTTCCGCGACCCGGCGGGCAACATGATCCGTCTGCAGCAAGTGGCGTGACGCCGCTGCGGTGCCCGCCCGGTGTGTCGGCGGGCACCGCTATTCTTTGTCCCGCCCCTACCCGCCCGCGAGATACGGAGCAGCATGCCGATGACCGAGTCGCACATCGCCGACACCCACGATGCGATCCGGGTGCAGGGCGCCCGGGAGAACAACCTCAAGGACGTCTCGATCGAGCTGCCCAAGCGTCGGCTCACCGTGTTCACGGGGGTCTCCGGTTCCGGTAAGAGCTCGCTCGTGTTCGACACGATCGCGGCCGAGTCGCGCCGGATGATCGATGAGACCTACAGCGCCTTCGTGCAGGGCTTCATGCCGTCGGTTCCGCGCCCCGACGTCGACGTGCTCGAGGGACTGACGACGGCGATCCTCGTCGATCAGGAGCGCCTCGGCGCGAACCCGCGTTCGACCGTGGGCACCGTGACGGACGCGAACGCGATGCTGCGGATCCTCTTCTCGAAGCTCGGAACCCCTTACATCGGCGGGCCGACCGCATTTTCCTTCAACATCCCCACGCAGAAGGCCAGCGGCGTCATGACCGGGCCCGGCGGCGAGAAGAAGATCGTGAAGGATGCGATCTACCTCGGTGGCATGTGCCCGCGATGCGAGGGCAGGGGAGCGGTGTCGGATCTGGATCTGGGCCAGATCGTCGATGAGACGAAGTCGCTGAACGACGGCGCGATCAGGGTGCCGGGATACACGGCCGACGGCTGGATGGTGCGCCAGTTCGCCGAGTCGGGCTTCTACCCCGCCGACAAGCCGGTCGCGGCCTTCACGGAGAAGCAGCGTCAGCTGTTCCTCTACGGCGAGGTCACCAAGGTCAAGATCAACGGGATCAACATCACCTACGAGGGGCTGATCCCGAAGATCACGAAGTCCATGCTGTCGAAGGACATCGACGCTCTGCAGCCGCACATCCGCGCCTTCGTCGAGAAGGTCGCCACGTTCGCGGTCTGCCCGGAGTGCGACGGCACGCGGCTCACCGAGGGGGCACGTTCCTCGAAGATCGACGGCGTGAGCATCGCTGACGCCTGCCGCATGCAGGTCACCGACCTCGCCGCCTGGGTGCGTGGGCTCGATCTGCCTGGAGCAGGGCCGCTCCTCGAGGCGCTGCGGGCCAACCTCGACGCCTTCGTCACGCTGGGGCTCGGGTACCTCTCGCTCGAGCGCCCCAGCGGAACGCTGAGCGGGGGAGAAGCGCAGCGGATCAAGATGCTCCGCCACCTCGGATCCTCGCTCACCGACGTCACCTACGTGTTCGACGAGCCCACGATCGGCCTGCACCCGCACGACATCCAGCGCATGAACGGCCTGCTCGAGCAGCTGCGCGACAAGGGCAACACCGTGCTCGTCGTCGAGCACAAGCCCGAGACGATCGCGATCGCCGACCACGTCGTCGACCTCGGGCCGGGCGCAGGCAGCGCCGGGGGAGAGATCTGCTTCGAGGGCACGGTCGAGGGGCTGCGTGCCAGCGGAACCCTGACGGGGCGCCATCTCGACGACCGCGCCAGCCTCAAGCCGGCGGTGCGCGAGCGCACCGGGGCGATCGAGGTGCGGGGTGCCACGACCAACAACCTGCAGGATGTCGACGTCGACGTGCCGCTCGGCGTCCTGACCGTGGTGACTGGCGTCGCGGGATCCGGCAAGAGCTCCCTGATCCATGGCTCCGTCGCCCAGGGCGAGGGCGTCGTGTCGATCGACCAGACCGCGATCAGGGGTTCCCGTCGCAGCAACCCCGCCACCTACACCGGGCTGCTGGAGCCGATCCGCAAGGCCTTCGCGAAGGCCAACGGGGTGAAGCCCGCGCTGTTCAGCGCGAATTCCGAGGGCGCGTGCCCGACCTGCAAGGGTGCCGGCGTGATCGTGACCGAGCTCGGGTTCATGGACACGGTGGAGAGCCCGTGCGAGGACTGCGGAGGAAAGCGCTTTCAGGCTGCAGTGCTGGAGTACACACTGGCGGGGAAGGACATCACCGAGGTTCTCGACATGCCCGTCGCCGAGGCGCACGAGTTCTTCCGCGGGGGAGAGGCCAGGATCCCTGCCGCGGTGACGATCCTGAGCCGCCTCGAAGACGTCGGGCTGGGGTACCTGTCGCTCGGCCAGCCGCTGTCGACCCTCTCCGGAGGGGAGCGTCAGCGCATCAAACTCGCCACGCAGATGGCCGACGGCGCAGCGACCTATGTGCTGGACGAGCCGACCACCGGCCTGCATCTCGCCGACGTGCAGAATCTGCTCGGTCTGCTGGACCGGTTGGTCGACTCGGGCAAGTCGGTGATCGTGATCGAGCACCACCAGGCGGTCATGGCGCACGCAGACTGGATCATCGACGTCGGCCCGGGAGCGGGGCATGACGGCGGCCGCATCGTATACGAGGGAACGCCGGCTGACCTGGTCGCGGCGAAATCGACGGTCACGGGGGAGCACCTCGCCGCCTACGTGGGCGCGTGAGAGGCTGTCTGGGATGGCCGATCTGAAGATCTCGACGCGCAATTCGCGATTCCAGTTGCTCGAGGCGCTGACGCGCAACCGCAATCACCGCTCGCGAGAGCATCGTTTCGTGGTGCAGGGCGTGCGTCCGATCTCGCAGGCGATCGAACACGGCTGGACCATCCTCACGGTGATCCACGATGCACAGCGATCGTTGTCGCCCTGGGCGAAGGATGTGGTGCGGCAAGCTCCGGAGTCGATCGCGATGAGCCCCGAGCTGCTCGCCGAGCTCGCCGACAAGGACGAGGGTGCCACAGAGGTCATCGCCGTCGTGGCGATGCCGGAGGATGATCTGTCTCGGATCCCCGTGCCGGACGACTTCCTCGGAATGGTCTTCGATCGGCCGACGCAACCGGGCAACATCGGCGCGATTCTGCGGTCGATGGACGCTCTGGGCGGGCACGGCCTGATCGTGTCCGGCCACGCCGCGGATCCGTACGACCCCAAATCCGTTCGCGCGTCGACCGGCTCGCTCTTCGCGATGCCGGCGGTTCGAGTGGCATCCCCGGGGCCGGTGCTGGACTGGGTGCGCGCCCAACGCGCGTCCGGCACGCCGATCACCATCGTCGCAACCGACGAGCATGGCGAGGTGGAGGTATGGGAGCACGACTTCACGCAGCCGTCGCTCGTGCTGATCGGCAACGAGACCGGAGGCCTGGCGCGCGGCTGGCGTGAGGCCGCGGATGTGATGGTGCGCGTGCCGATGGTCGGCGCGGCGAGCTCGCTCAACGCGTCGAACGCCGCCACGCTCATGCTCTACGAGGCAGCACGACAGCGAGCCACGGCCGGGGGAGCAGTGAAGAGGCGCTGAGACCGCGTCGGCGCGATGGTGTGTCGCTCAGGGATCTCTCACGGCTGGCACCCGCGATTGTGGCTATAATCAAAGAAAGCGCCACAATCGAGGAGGATCCGATGAATGTCGGGGTCCGAGAACTGCGAGACGGCTTGAGTCGATACCTCATGGCCGTGCGTGACGGGGCAGAGCTGACCGTCACCGATCACGGCAAGCCCGTCGCCCGCCTGGTGCCGCTTGATGGGGAAAGCGGCCTGGAGTTGCTGATGGCGCCCGCTCTGGTGCGCGAGCTCGAGACCCGCGCCGCGGCGCGTGTGGTGCCGGTCGGGCAGATCCTGTCCGAAATCGTTACCGTCGGACTCGACCTTGCCGAACCGGCATCGCCCCGAACGCGGAACGGATTTCCCGTTATGTCAGGTTCGTCGGGGCACGTCGTCACGGACGACCTCGTTGCTGCGCATAGGGATGACGCATGACCCGGTGTGTGCTGCTCGACGTCAACGTCCTGCTGGCGCTGAGCTGGGATCATCACGAACATCACGAACAGGCGCATGAGCGATTCGCCGCGGTTCAGCGGTGGTGCACGACGCCGATCACCGAGACCAGCTTGGTCCGCCTGCTCCTCACCGAGGCCGTGGTCGGGCGAGTCGTGCGCGCTCAGGACGCACGAGAGCAGCTCCGCGCGCTGCGAAAAGTGCGCGGCTGGTCGTGGCTTGCCGATGGCACATCGCCGGCGACGTGGGCGGTGGCCAGCGACAGTCTGCGTGGCCGCCGGCAGGTGACGGACCTGCAGCTGGTCAACGTCGCTGCAGACAACGACGCTGTACTCGCGACCTTCGATGCAGGTCTCCTGCGGGCGTTGCGCCCGCAGGAGAAGCATCTGGTCGAGGTATGGCGCTGACGCACCGCAATCGCTGATAATGCACATTATGTCAGATCAAAACGACACCATGTGCGCTTCTCGCAATCGTGAAGAAGCGGGTAACGCTTCCCCGCTCTGTCGGATCTGAAACTTGATCTGGGATTCTCGCGTGGCCGAATCCCGTCCGCTCGTGGCCGGCTTACATGTGCCAGGAACGCGACGAACTCCGTAGGAACCCTCCTCCACCGCTCGCGGGCGCTACCAACGCGCTCGCCAACAACTGCGCGTCTTGCTCGATCCGCAAATGCCCAGAACGCTTGACCGCGACGACCGACCGCCCAGCGACAACAGCACTTCGAGCGAATCACTCGCAAGAGCGGCCGCCCGCTCAAGGAGCATCCATCGTCATTGAATACGACACCTGGCTCGCGCGGCCTGTGCCGCGCTGTCACCCCGCAGGGGCGGCATAGGCTCTCAGACGATGCCACCCGAAAGAAGAAGGGCGTTGAACAGAATGGTGCATGCAGAGGTGATAGCTCAGCCGGGCCGGTCCAGACCGCTTGTCACGGTCGGCGTCCTGTGGGTCCTCGGACCTGCATGGTACCTCCTGTGCGAAGCGATCGCAGCGGCGGCGTTTCACGGTTACGACTATGCGACTTTCTACATCAGCGACCTCGGCGTGCCGACGATCGGCGACTTCGACGGGCGCGCGCTCTCCTCCCAACTCCCCCAGGTGATGAACGCGGGCTTCATCGGATCGGGCCTCTTGTTCCTCCTCGGCATGGCCCTGCTGTTCCCTTTTCTGCACCCCGGTGCGTCCGGAGTCGTTCTGCTGAGCTTCGGGGTCCTGCATGCGGCGGGCATCACGTTCGTCGGCCTGGTTCCCGGCTCCCCCGAGAATGCCGAGAACGGGCTCATGCTGGTCCATGTCCTCGGCGCGTTCGGCGCGATCGCGGGCGGCAACCTCGCCGCCATCAGCTCGGCATGGGGCCTTCGAGGAATCGTGATGCCACGAGTCTCACGACGACTCGGGATCGTTCTCGGTGCGCTCGGACTGGTCAGCGCACTGCTGCTCACGCTGCATTGGCTGCTGCCCGACGGCGTGTGGGAACGCGGATCTGTCTACACCTTCATGCTCTGGCAGTTCGCGAGCGGCATCGCACTCCTCCGAACGTCGACCTCCCGGGTGCCGCGTCCCCCGGTCAGCGACCGCCCGGCGTGCGAATACGTCGCCGCCTCTTCTGGCCCTACACCGCATCGCGGGTGACCCCGCACTGACCGACCGCACGCCGCTTGTCACGCGCTGGCGCCCGGCCGATCCCCATCCTTAGGGCACCTATAGCGAATGCTTCGACAGCGCATGGCGGGCCTGCATAACTTGGCCCTATGCCCGCCATCGCTCCCCGTGACCCGCTCCACGCGCGAGCACCGGCACTCCCCGTGCACTCCGCAGTGTGGTTGCGGGAGCTGCGCAACCGGATCCCGATCCGTCGCCCCGACTTCCTGCGCGGTGCACCGGTGCGGACGCCGCTTCTCGCACCTGCGTTGAAGACGTCGCGACTGATGCTGCGACCGTACTCGATGAACGACGCGGCCGACTGGTTCCGGATCCAGTCCTCCCCCGAAGTCCTGGAGTTCCTGCCCTGGCCTCGGCGGTCGCCGACAGCGTCCCGACGTCACCTGCGCCACCGCACCCGTCACACCCGGCTGCGGTACGACGGGGACTTCTTCGCGCTGGCGGTGACTCATGACGGCCAGGTCATCGGCGACATCTCCCTGCATCTGCGCGGCACGGATCCGATGTCGCTCGGTGTCGAGATCGGCTGGCTGCTCCTGCCGGAGTGCACCGGTCTCGGCTACGCCACCGAAGCGGCCACTGCGGTGCTGACGCTGGCATTCCAGCGACTGGGGGCTCAATGGGCGGCGGCGATCGTCCACGAGGACAACCGCGCCTCGCTGCGCCTCGCCGAGCGGCTCGGGTTCGCGCCCGTCAGCCGCACGCCCGAAGGAATCCTCCGACTCGTGCGGCAGCCGTAGCGCCGGATCCACTCGACGAGGCGCGTGTCCGACCGGGTCGGCAGCACATCGCCCGTCCGATCGAGCACGAGCCGGCCGAGAGGGCTGCGGCGTCGACGACGAACGGGCGCCCTCGGCGGATGAATGCCGAGGACGCCCGTTCGTCGGTGACGTCAGATCACCTGGATGTTCGCAGCCTGCATGCCCTTGGGGCCACGCTCGGAGTCGAACGAGACCTTCTGGTTCTCCTCGAGGTTGCGGTAACCATCACCGGTGATCGCGCTGAAGTGCGCGAAGACGTCGGCGGTGCCGTCGTCGGGCGCGATGAATCCGAAGCCCTTTTCGGTGTTGAACCATTTGACGATGCCAGTGGCCATGTCGTCGTTCCTTCTTGTCTGGGACCCGTTGAACGGTCCGCGAATCCGCGACGATGCCGTCGGGAAGTATGGGGTCGCGCCGGCAGGCGCTCGGTCTGGTCGTCGATCCGACGTGCGGAGAGGGGTCCACGAGTTCCCCGGGGCCGACGCGGGCTGCGGGAGGGATACGGGAACAGCAGGAGAGATCAGAGAACCAACCGATAGGAGCGCATCACGATGGCTGACGCAACCAGAGTCACTGAACTGAATACCCGCTCGGCCGATGTCCGAGCCCAGAAGCTGGTCCGGAGCAGGACTCCGGCAGAAACCACAACTTCAACAACCTGAAGTCGAGCATATCCCCTTGTCACCTGAGTGAAGGCCCAGAGACGTGAATCAGGCCGGGCCGTCCGGATGCGCCAGGTCGTCGGCGCCGGACGGCTTCTGCGGCCTGCTCGGCCTGGAGCTTCGTCGATCGCACGCGGGCGACGGAGTATGCCGATCGGCTGCGGAACGCGCTCGATTCCGGCGAATGGGATCGCCGGTATGGCGCCCTCCCCGTCAGCGACGTTCGAGGGCTCGCTCATGCTGGTGCGTGCTCCGCCCGGCCGTGCCGCTCGATGATCTGACGGTGCGACGCCACGTCGACGCGACCGACTATCCTGCTGTCCTTTGCCGGTGTTCGAGCGGTGAGCTCTGCGAGTGTCCGGGCGGCTGAGCGCGAACGTCCTCAGCGTCGGGGCGTCCAGCCCGTCGGCAGCGGGCCGGCGAGCATCGCTCGCTCCTCATCGACGGCGAGCGACCATCCCTGGGCGGCGTCGGCGCGGTTGAAACTGCCGCGCGCGACGCGGAACCCGAGATCGTCCTGAGTCGTACGCGGGTCTCCGCCGCGCCGCACAGACGCGCGGACGCTCCACGCATCGTCCGCGAACCCGCCCCCGCGGAACACGCGGTACTCGCCGTAACGCGCCGGATCCAGCAGATCCCAGCACCACTCCCATACGTTGCCGAGCGTGTCGAAGAGCCCGTTCAGATTGGGCATCCGCTCCCCCACGTGCTGCGGGTGTCGCAGGCCATCGGCCGCCGTCCACGCCACCTCGGAGAGAGGTCCGTAGTGCGGCGTCGTCGAGCCCGCCCGGCAGGCATACTCCCATTCCGCCTCGGTCGGCAGCCGGTAGCCGTCCGCGGTGACGTCCCAATCGACCTCCGCCCCGTCGAACCGATATACCGGATCCAACCCCTCCCACTCCGATGCCGCGTTGCAGAAGCGGATCGCGCGCTGCCAGGAGATGTCGACGGCGGGGCGATCCGGATGCTCGGCGGCGATCCCGAGCAGCTCGGAGACCTGTTCCTCCGTCACGGCGAACACGCCGATCTCGAACGGTTCCAGGTCCACTCGCCACCGGCGCTTGCTCCGCGCGTCGTGCAGGGCGACCGAACCGGCCGGCAGGGCGCGCATCTCGATGTCACTCATCTCAGGCAAGTCTAAAAGCCGGTGAACGTACGATCGGGGTTATGACCGCCGCCGCCTCCCACCTCACCCTGGACCGCGTGTTCGCCGTGAGCATCGTGCTCAAGGGACTGGACGGCCTGGCCGAGCTGATCGGCGGGCTCGCACTGCTCTTCCTCTCCCCCGCCGCACTGCGTGAAGCTCTCGGCGATGTCGTCTCCTTCGTGCTCGTCGGCCATGAGCACTCGCCGGTCTTCCGCTGGGCGATGCATCTCGGCGACTCCTGGGGCACCAGGACGACGCTCTTCGCGGCCCTGTACCTGCTGCTGCACGGGATCATCAAGGTGGTGCTGGTCTGGGCCCTGCTGAGACAGCAGCTCTGGGCGTATCCGTGGATGCTCGCCGCGCTCGGGGTCTTCATCGTCCTGCAGTGCTACGAGCTGATCGTCCACTTCGGCTGGTGGATGCTCGCGCTCACGCTGTTCGACGTGTTCATCGTCTTCCTGACCGCGCGGGAGTGGCAGCTGCATCTGCGGCGCAGTGAGGCCGCTGCCGATGTCGAAGCCCTCGGCTGACGTCGGCCGCACGACACGCGCCATCTTCTCCACGGCTTCGACCATCAACGGCGTCCTGGCGGACGAGGCGGATTCTCCGTCGTCGCCGCTCACGATCGCGCAGGACGCCGCGATGGCAGACAGCGCCGCGTTCACGGAACGTGCCGGCGTTCTCGTGGAGGGGCTCCGCGACCTATGGGCACCCGACAAGGTGACGCTCACCGCTCGCCGTGTGCGCCGGCGGCCGAAGGCGACTTCTCCGCTCCGCCGCGCTTCTCCGCGCCGGGTCTGTTCAGCTCGCGTGAGACGGGCGGATCTCGGTCCAGTCCGCGTACTTGGGGAGGCGACCGTCGCCCGAGGACCGACGCGTCACCCGACGCTTGATCCACGGGCCGACATGCCGACGGTAATAGGCGGCCGTGCTCAGGGGCTCCTCCTCCGGAACCTCGCGGGCCTGCCACCACTCCTCCGGCGCCCCGACGCCGACGGCGTCGAGCACCCGGGCCGCGACGCGATGGTGTCCGTTCGCGTTCATGTGGAGGCGGTCCTCGGCCCAGTACTCGGGCCTGCTGAGCTCGCGATCCGGCCAGTTCAGCGCCTGCAGCACGTCGGGACGATCCTGGATCCTGCGCAGCACCGCCGCGGAGAGCTCGTCACCACGCCGTTGGATGAGCGAGGTCAGCGGCAGCTGAGCCGAGGGATTCGCGCCGGACAGCACGATGAGCGTCGCGCCGGTCTCGTCGCAGCGTCGCAGCACGCGGGTGAAGGCGTCGGCGATGTGCTCGATGTCGGCCCGGGGGCGCAGCATGTCGTTGCCGCCCGCGTTGAACGACAGGTGCGTCGGTTTCAGCGCGAGGGCGGGTTCGAGCTGCTCCTCGACGACCGGCCACGCCAGACGGCCGCGGATCGCGAAGTTCGCGTAGGAGATCGGCTCGCCGAGGGCATCCGCCCACCCCAGCGCGGCCAGATCCGCCCAGCCGCGGACCGTGCCGTCGGGCAGCTCGTCGCCGACGCCCTCACTGAAGGAGTCGCCGATGGCGACGAAGCGAACCGCGGTCATCCCCCCAGCCTACGACGGCGGAGACGGCCGGATCGGTTCCCGCATCCCCGGGTGATCAGTCGTCGGCGAGCAGACGCCGTACCCGCGGGATGACCTCGGTGCCGTACAGTTCGATGCTGCGCATGAGCGCCTCGTGCGAGGTCGTGCCGGTGGCGTACTTGAGGTCGAAACGGCCCAGCCCGAGGATGCGCACGGTGTCGGCGATCTTGGCGGCGACCCGTTCCGGGGATCCCGCGTACACGGCGCCCTCGGGGCCTACCTCGTTCTGGAACTGCGCGCGGCTGTATCCCGTGCCCCAGCCCCGCTCGGCGCCGATCGTGTTGCGCATCGTCTCGAAGCCCGGGTACGCGGTGGACCAGGCCTCCTCGTCGGTGTCTGCGATGTGTCCCGGAGAATGCACCGCGACCGGGAGCGCGGGGTTCCCGAAGGCGTCGACCGAGCGGTGGTACAGATCGACGAACGGGCGGAAGCGAGCCGCCGGTCCGCCGATGATCGCGAGCATCAGGCCGAGGCCGTGTCGCGCGACCCGCACGACCGACTCGGGCGAGCCGCCGACGCCGACCCAGGTGCGCATGCCCTTCTCGGTCTTCGGGAAGACATCCGCGTTCTCGAGCGGCGGGCGCACCGTCCCCTGCCAGCTCACCGGCTTCTCGGTGAGAAGCTCGACGAACAGCTCGAGCTTCTCCTCGAAGAGGCGGTCGTAGTCGCGCAGGTCGAAGCCGAACAGGGGGAACGACTCGGTGAACGAACCGCGGCCGAGGACGGCTTCGGCGCGGCCGCCGGAGAGTGCGTCGAGCGTGGCGAAGCGCTCATAGACGCGCACGGGGTCATCCGAGCTCAGGACGGTGACGGCCGTGCCCAGGCGCAGCCGCTCGGTGCGCGACGCGATGGCGGCGAGCACCATCTCGGGGCTGGAGACCGCGAAGTCCTTGCGGTGGTGCTCCCCCGCTCCGAAGAAGTCGACCCCGACGCGATCCGCGAGAGCGGCCTGCTCCACGATGTTGCGAATGGTCTGCGCTGCGCTGAGAGCACGGCCCTCCGCGTCGACCGTGATGTCGCCGAACGTATCCAGCCCGAACTCGATCTCCATGCCGAACCCCTTTCTATTCATTTGAATAGAGACGGAAGGGGCCGCGGACATTCCCGCGGCCCCTTCCCGCCCCTGGCGTGCGGCTCAGCCCACCTGGAAGACGGAGCGCAGCGTGTCGAGCCCGACTCCGCCCATGTCGAGCGCCCGCTTGTGGAACGCCTTGATGTCGAAGGCGTCCCCCTCGCGCTCCTTGACGGCGTCGCGGACCTGCTCCAAGATGCGCTGGCCGACCTTGTACGAGGGCGCCTGTCCGGGCCAGCCGAGATAGCGGTTGACCTCGAACTGGCGGAACTCGTCGGACATGTTCACGTTGCGGCGCATCATGTCGAGTCCGTAGTCGTGGTCCCAGACACCGTCGCCGTCGAGGCGCGGCTTTCCGAGGTGCACACCGATGTCGAGGACCACGCGCAGCGCCCGCATCCGTTGTCCGTCGAGCATGCCGAGCCGGTCGGCCGGGTCGTCGAGGTAGCCGAGCTGCTCCATCAGCCGCTCGGCGTACAGCGCCCAGCCCTCCGCATGCCCCGAGGTGCCTGCGAGCACCCGGCGCCAGGTGTTCAGCTCGGCGCGGTTGTAGGTCGCCTGCGCGATCTGCAGGTGGTGCCCGGGCACGCCCTCGTGGTACACCGTGGTGAGCTCGCGCCAGGTGTCGAACTCGGTGACGCCCTCCGGCACGGACCACCACATGCGACCGGGACGGGAGAAGTCGTCGGTCGGGCCGGTGTAGTAGATCCCGCCCTCCTGGGTCGGTGCGATCATGCACTCGAGTTCGCGGATCTGCTCCGGGATGTCGAAGTGGGTCGAGCCGAGCTCGGCGATCGCCCGGTCGCTGGTCTCCTGCATCCACCGCTGCAGCGCGTCCGTGCCGGCGAGCTTTCGGGCGGGGTCGGCCTCGAGATGTGCGACGGCTTCTTCGACCGTGGAACCGGGAAGGATCTCGTTCGCGATCGCCGTCTGCTCCGCGACCATGCGGGCGAGCTCCTCGCGACCCCACTCGTAGGTCTCGTCGAGGTCGATCGTGGCGCCGAGGAACCGGCGTGAGGCGAGCGCATAGAGGTCGCGCCCGACGGCGTCCTGCTCGCCTGCGACGGGGAGGAGCTCCGAGCTGAGGAAGGCGCGCAGCCCGTCGTACGCGACGCGGGCGGCCGCGGAGAGGTCGGCGAGGTCGCGGGCGAGGCTCGCGGGCAGCTGTCCCTCCTCGGGCGCGGCGTCGGCGACGAACGCCGCGAAGAAGCCGTCATCGGCGGTGTATCGGGCGATCTGCGTGGCCACCTCGACGACCTGGCGCCGGGCGGGGACCACGCCGTGGGCGATGCCTTCGCGCAGGGTGGCGGCGTAGCCCTCGAGTGCGGCCGGGATCGCGCCGAGACGATCGGCGATGACGCTCCAGTCCTCGGTCGTCGCCGTGGGCATGAGGTCGAAGGCCTGGCGTACGTCCTGGGCCGCGGACGCGATCACGTTCAGGTCGCGCAGATGCCACTGCGCGTCGTGCTGCTCGAGCGAGAGCCGCAGCTCGGCGGAGAGGTCGGTCTTCGTGACCCGGTCGATCTCATCGACGGGCTCCGTCGCGTCGAGCTCTGCGAGCACGCGCCGGGTCTCGGCCATGGCGTGCTCGTGGCCGGAAGGGCTGAAGTCGTCGAGGCGGCTGTTCACCTCGTTGCGCCCGATGTAGGTGCCGAGGATCGGAGAGAGTTCGGTCAGGGTGTCGACCCAGCCCTCGGCGATCTGGTCGATGGCGGAGGGCGTGCGCGTCGTGGGCTGCTCTGCGGTCATCCTGTGAGCCTATCCGCGCAACGGGCCCCGCTCCATGGCACGGCGCGTCCGGAGGACCGGGTCGTGCCATGGAGCGGGGCCCTATGCGGGGGAAATGCGTCAGTGGGCTGCGTCGTTCCAGTCGAGGCCACGCCCCACCTGCACGTCCAGGGGCACCGACAGCTCGGCGGCGCCCCCCATGCGGTCCCGCACGATGCGCTCGGTGGCGTCCCACTCGCCCGGCGCGACCTCGACGACGAGTTCGTCGTGGATCTGCAGCAGCACACGGGAGGTGAGTCCCTGCTCGAGCAGATCGGCATGGATCCGGAACAGTGCGATCTTCATGATGTCGGCCGCGCTGCCCTGGATGGGCGCGTTGAGCGCGGCGCGTTCGGCGTTCTCGCGGAGCACGCGATTCGGGCTGACCAGATCCGGGAACGGACGACGGCGCCCGAAGATCGTCTCGGTGTAGCCGACCTCCTTCGCGGCGAGCACCGACGCGCGCAGGTAGTCGCGCACCGCGCCGAATCGGGCGAAGTACTCCATCATGAGCTGCTTCGCCTCGGACTGCTCGATGCGCAGCTGCTTGGAGAGCCCGAAGGCGCTCAGACCGTAGACGAGGCCGTAGGACATCGCCTTGACCTTCGTGCGCATCGCCGCCGTGACGTCCTGCGGATCCACCCCGAACACGCGAGCGCCGACGAAGCGGTGCAGATCCTCGCCGGAGTTGAACGCCTCGATCAGCCCCTCGTCGCCGGACAGGTGCGCCATGATGCGCATCTCGATCTGGGAGTAGTCGGCCGTGAGGAGCGTCTCGTAGCCTTCGCCCACCTGGAACGCGCTGCGGATCCGGCGCGACTCCTCGGTGCGCACGGGGATGTTCTGCAGGTTCGGGTCGGTGCTGGACAGGCGACCGGTCTGGCTGCCGGTCTGCACGTAGGTCGTGTGGACGCGGTGGTCGGCGCGGATCGCCCCGCCCTTGCCGATGGCGCTGTCGAGCGACTCGATGATCTGGCGGAGCTTCGTGGCCTCGCGATGCTGCAGCAGCAGATCGAGGAAGGGATGCGGATTGCTCTCCTGCAGGTCGGCGAGCACGGCCGCGTCGGTCGAGTAGCCGGTCTTCGTCTTGCGGGTCTTGGGCAGCTCGAGCTGCTCGAACAGGACCTCCTGCAGCTGCTTCGGCGAGCCCAGGTTCACCTCGCGCCCGATGATCTCGAACGCCTCGTGCGCGATTCCGCCGGCCCGCTCCCCCAGCTCCTGCGAGAAACCCGAGAGGATCTCGTGCGAGACGGCGACGCCCGCGAGTTCCATGTCCGCCAGCGTGATGAGCGTGGGCAGCTCGATCTCGCGGAGCACGCGATCCACGCTCTCCGGCACGTCACCGCGCAGGGAAGCGGCCACCCGCGTCGCGAACCAGGCGAGCTGCGCGGGCGATGCGCCCTCGGTCTCGGGCACGAGCTGACTCGGATCCGATTCCGGCAGCTTCTCGCCCAGGTAGCGATCGACCAGGTCGGCGAGGGTCTTGTCGGGGTAGCTCGGGCGCAGCAGCCAGCCGGCGAGGTTCGTGTCGTAGGTGAGGCCGCCGAGACGCACTCCGGCCATGTGCAGCGCCTTCACCTGCGGCTTCGCGTCGTGGAACACCTTGGGCGCATCCGACTCCAGCCAGTCGCCCAGCGCGGACTGCACCGCCGGATCCCAGGAGAGTTCGACCAGGTCGTCGCCGTGGGCGAGCCCGACGCGGCGCGGCAGACCGCCCGAGACCGTCACCTCCACGGCCACTTCCCCCGTGGCTCCCGCCAGCCAGGCGGCGACGCCGTCGGCGGTGAGCTCGATCGCGGCCGGGACGGCGACGGCCGTGGACTCCTCTTCCGGAGCCTCTTCGCCGACCGCCTCGAACACGCGCGGGAGCAGCGTGCGGAACTCGAGGCGCGCGAAGATGTCGCGCACGGCCTGTGCGTCGATCGGCCGCGTCGCCAGATCCGCGGGGCCGACCTCGAGCTCCACATCCTGCAGCAGTCGGTTGAGCTTGCGGTTGCGCCGCACGTCGTCGATGTGCTCGCGCAGGTTGCCGCCCACGACGCCCTTGATCTCATCCGCACGATCGAGCAGCTGGTCGAGCGAGCCGAACTGGGTGAGCCACTTCACCGCCGTCTTCTCGCCGACCTTCGGCACGCCGGGCAGGTTGTCGCTCGTCTCGCCGACGAGGGCGGCGATGTCGGGGTACTGCTCGGGGCGCACGCCGTAGCGCTCCTGCACGGCGATCGGGTCATACCGCTTGAGCTGGGAGACGCCCTGCACGTTCGGGTACAGCAGGGTGACCTCGTCGTTCACCAGCTGGATCGTGTCGCGGTCTCCCGAGACGACGAGCACGTCGTAGCCCTGGGCGGATCCCTGCGTGGCGAGCGTGGCGAGGATGTCGTCGGCCTCGATGCCCTCCTTGGTGAGCACCGGGATCGACATCGCGGCGAGGCAGTCCTGCAGCAGCGGGATCTGGCCGCGGAACTCCGACGGCGTCTCCGAGCGGGTCGCCTTGTATTCCGGGTACTCGTCGGTGCGGAACGAGTGCCGTGACGTGTCGAACGCGATCGCCAGGTGCGTCGGACGCTCTGCCTTGATGAGGTTCACCAGCATCGACAGGAAGCCGTAGATGGCGTTCGTGTGCTGGTTGTCCTTGGTGGTGAAGTTCTCCACCGGAAGGGCGAAGAACGCCCGGTATGCGAGCGAATGGCCGTCGACGACCATGAGGGTAGGCTTTGCGGAGTCCGTCACGACTTCAGCCTAACGACCCCTGCGGACATCGAAATCGAGGAGGATCCGCGTGAGCGATCACGTCGACGCGAACACCGTGCGGCCGAGCGCCGGCATGGACTGGGCGGCCGAGCGCGGCATGGGAGCACTGGCCGAGAAGATGGGCCTGAGCTGGGTCGAGTTCTCGGTGGACCGCTGCGTCGCCACAATGCCCGTCGAAGGCAACACGCAGCCCGTCGGCCTCATGCACGGCGGCGCCTACGTGGTGCTCGGCGAATCCCTCGGCTCGATGGCGGCGAACCTGCACGCCGGCCCCGGGCGTCTCGCGGTGGGCGTCGACATCAACGCGACGCACACGCGATCGGCGACCAGCGGCCTCGTCACCGGGGTGTGCACGCCGGTGCACCTGGGCCGCAGCATCACCGTGCACGAGATAGCGATCAGCGACGATCAGGGCCGACGCTGCTCCACGATCCGGATCACGAACATGATCAAGACGGTGGAGTGATCCGCAGGCGATCCGGCCGGGCGACGGCTCGTCTCAGTCCGTCGGCGTGAGGAGCCCGATCAGGGCGTCGAGCTTCTGCTCGATGGCGGCGAGCTGTGCCTCGTACTGGTCCAGGCGCCGATCGACGCCGCCGAGACGTGCGTCCACGGACAGCCGGCTCTCCTGATCGGCGCGCAACGACCGATCGAGCCAGGTCCGCACCTGCAGCATGCCCCCGTGGATCGCGCCGATCTCGTTGCGCAGATCGCGCGCCGTGTGGGTCGGGAACGGAAGGATGATGTCCGGGTCCGGGCTCTCGACGAGGACCTCCTGCATCCTCATGCAGGCTCCCCCGGCCGGAGGATCGAGAGGATCTCGGTGAGCTGGACGCCCTGGGCATCCAGCCGCGCGTCGACCGCATCGAACCGCTTGTCGACTTCGTCGAACCGCTTGTCGACTTCGTCGAACCGCTTGTCGACCGCATCGAACCGCGCGTCGTGGTCGTCGAGATGAGCATCCACGTGCTTCAAGAGATCGTAGATCTCGTCGATGTCGTTGGAGTTGCGCTCGATCATGGTGATCAAAGGAATGGTCGGTATCGGCATGCCCCGACGATACTCCGCGAGAGATCCTGAGGGAGCCCCTGAGCCGGATCTGTGAAGAACTCCCGCCCCTGCTGCGCTGTGCAGGATGACGCGACTACTTCTTGGGAGCGAGCTGCTCGATGATCGCCTTCGCCACGTCCTGCATGGTGAGGCGGCGGTCCATCGACGCCTTCTGGATCCAGCGGAACGCCTCAGGCTCCGAGAGGCCCATCTTCTCGTTGAGCAGGCCCTTGGCGCGATCGACGAGCTTGCGGGTCTCGAACCGCTCGACCATGTCGGCGACCTCGGCCTCGAGCGTGATGATCTGCTCGTGGCGGGCCAGAGCGATCTCGATGGCCGGGAGGAGGTCGTTCGGCGTGAACGGCTTGACCACGTAGGCCAGGGCGCCGGCCTCGCTCGCGCGCTCGACGAGCTCCTTCTGGCTGAAGGCGGTGAGCAGCACGACAGGGGCGATGTTGCCCTTGTGCAGCTTCTCCGCGGCGCTGATTCCGTCCAGCTGCGGCATCTTCACGTCCATGATGACGAGATCGGGACGCAGCTCGGTGGCCAGCTGCACCGCGGTCTCCCCGTCGCCGGCCTCACCGACCACGTCGAAGCCGTTGTCGCGGAGGATCTCGACGATGTCGAGGCGGATCAGCGACTCGTCCTCGGCGACGACCACGCGTCGCGGAGCGGACGAGGCGGGCTGCTCAGGCTGCTGCTCTTCAGTCACGGATCCATCCTATCGGACGTGGGTTTCGGATCCGGTGAACATGGTGCCGGCGGTGGGACTCGAACCCACACACCCTTTCGGATAGAGCATTTTGAGTGCTCCGCGTCTGCCATTCCGCCACGCCGGCCCGGGATCGACCCTAGCGCATCCGCGGAGACGACGAACGCTGGCCCCGTGAGGGACCGGCGTTCCGGGTTGCGCTCAGCTGTTGTTCGACTGGTAGATCGGAGCCGCACCGTGCACGGTGTCGCCGACCCGGTGGATGCGCACATCATTCGTCGAGCCGATGATCCCGGGAGGGGATCCGGAGATCACGACGACCTTGTCCCCTACCTCGGCGAGGCCGGATCCGAGCAGATGCTCATCGACCTGGTGGAACATCATGTCGGTGTGCGGCACGAAGTTCACGAGGCTCGTGCGCACGCCCCAGGTGACGGCGAGACGACGCCGGATGCCCGGGTCGGGCGTGTACGCCAGCATCGGGATGCGCGAGCGCAGCCGGGCGAGGCGGCGCGCGGAGTCGCCGGACTGGGTGAACACGCAGAGGAACTTCGCCTCGACGAACTCGGCGACCTCGAGTGCGGCGAGGGTGATCGCGCCGCCCTGGGTGCGCGGCTTGGTGGTGAGCGGATGGATCCGCTCGAGCCCGTGGTCCTCGGTGGACTCGATGATTCGCGCCATGGTCTCCACGACGATGACCGGGTACTCGCCCACGCTGGTCTCGCCCGAGAGCATGACCGCGTCGGCGCCGTCGAGGACGGCATTGGCGACGTCGGAGGTCTCGGCGCGGGTCGGCACCGGGCTGGAGATCATCGACTCGAGCATCTGGGTCGCCACGATCACCGGCTTCGCCATGCGGCGGGCGAGCTCGACCGCCTGCTTCTGCACGATCGGCACCGCCTCCAGGGGCAGCTCGACGCCGAGGTCGCCGCGGGCGACCATGATGCCGTCGAACGCGTCGACGATGCTCTCGAGGTTGTCGACCGCCTGCGGCTTCTCGATCTTCGCGATGACCGGGATCTTGACGCCCTCCTCGGCCATGATCTCGTGCACCCGGGTGACGTCGGCCGCGTCGCGGACGAACGACAGGGCGATGAGGTCGGCGCCGGTGCGCAGACCCCAGCGCAGGTCGTCCTCGTCCTTCTCGCTCAGCGCGGGCACGCTGACGGCGACGCCGGGCAGGTTGATGCCCTTGTTGTTGGACACAGCGCCGGCGACCACGACGCGTGTGGTGACGACCGTGCCGTCGGTCTCCACCACCTCGACGCGGACCTTGCCGTCGTCGATGAGGAGGAAGTCACCCGGCTTGACGTCCTGCGGGAGACCCTTGAAGGTGGTGCCGCAGATGTCCTTGTCGCCGAGGATGTCCTCGGTCGTGATCTTGAAGATGTCGCCGACCGCGAGCTCGTAGGGGCCGGCCTCGAACTTGCCGAGACGGATCTTCGGACCCTGCAGGTCGACGAGCACGGCGACCGCGCGACCGGAGTCCTCCGCGGCGCGGCGGACGTTGGCGTAGTTGTTCTCGTGCACGGAGTAGTCCCCGTGGCTGAGGTTCAGTCGGGCGACGTCGACGCCCGCATCGATGAGGGCCCGCACCGTGTCATATGTCGAGGTTGCGGGGCCGAGTGTGGCCACGATCTTGGCGCGTCTCAATGCGTTCTCCGATGGATGTCAGGGGGATGGAATAGCGGCCACGTAGCCGGGCCCAGCCTACGCGGGCTGGACCCCGATCGCGACATCCGACGGGCGGACCGGAGCGGGCAGCACCGTCTGCCCCATGAGGTGCCGGTCCACGGCGGCGGCCGCGGCGCGACCCTCCGCGATCGCCCAGACGATCAGCGACTGACCGCGCCCGGCATCGCCGGCCACGAACACGCCCGGGATGGTCGAGGCGTAGTCCTCGTCGCGGCGGAACGCGCCACGGTCGGTGCGCTGCGGCCCGTCGTCGCCGTACGCCTCGTATTCAGGGCCGGTGAAGCCCATCGCGATGAGCACCAGGTCCGCCGGGATCTCCCGCTCGGTCCCGCTCTTCGGGACCCGCCTCCCGTCCACGAACTCGGTCTCGGCGACGCGCAGGGCGCGCACCTCGCCGGCCTCGTTGCCGAGGAACTCCACGGTGGAGGCAAGGTACTGCCGCTCCCCGCCCTCCTCGTGCGCCGAGGACACCTCGAACACGGTCGGCATCATCGGCCAGGGCTGGTGCTCCGGGCGATGAGAGGACGGCTGCCGGCCGATCGCGAGGTTGGTCACGCTGAGCGCGCCCTGACGGTGCGCCGTGCCGATGCAGTCGGCGCCGGTGTCGCCGCCGCCGATCACGATCACATGCTTGCCCTCGGCGGTGATCTGGTTCGCGATCGGATCGCCCGCGACGGCCTTGTTCGACTCGACGAGGTACTCCATGGCGAAGTGCACGCCGTCCAGATCCCGCCCGGGGATCGCGAGCTCGCGCGGGAGCGTGGCCCCGGTCGCGATCACCACGGCGTCGTACCGGGCGCGCAGATCGGCCCAGCTGATGTCGGTGCCGATGTTCACGCCGGCGCGGAAGCGAGTGCCCTCCTCGGACATCTGCCGCAGGCGCGCGTCGAGGTGCGACTTCTCCATCTTGAAGTCCGGGATGCCGTAGCGCAGCAGCCCGCCGATGCGGTCATCGCGCTCGAACACGGCCACGGTGTGCCCCGCGCGCGTGAGCTGCTGAGCGGCGGCGAGGCCGGCAGGACCGGATCCGACCACCGCGACGGTCTTGCCGGTGAGCCGTGCCGGCGGCTGCGCCTCGACCCAGCCCGACGCGAAGGCCTCGTCGATGATCGAGACCTCGATCTGCTTGATCGTGACGGCCGGCTGGTTGATGCCGAGCACGCACGCGCTCTCGCAGGGCGCCGGGCACAGGCGACCCGTGAACTCCGGGAAGTTGTTCGTCGCGTGCAGGCGCTCGATCGCCGCCCTGCCCTCGCCGCGCCAGGTGAGGTCGTTCCACTCCGGGATGAGGTTGCCCAGCGGGCAGCCCTGGTGGCAGAACGGCACGCCGCAGTCCATGCAGCGTCCGGCCTGACGGCGGAGCACGGCCGAATCACCCGGCTCGTACACCTCCTTCCAGTCCATGATGCGGACCGGGACGGGCCGGCGTGCGGGGAGCTCGCGCTCCGTGACGGTCAGGAAGCCCTTGGGATCAGCCACCGGTCACCTCCAGGATGCGGGTCCAGACGATGGAGCCGTCGGGGTCGATCCCCTCGGCCTCTGCCTCTGCCCTCGTGCGCAGCACGGCCGCGTAGTCTCGGGGCAGGATCTTCGTGAAAGCGGCGGCGAAGTCGTCGTCCGCCAGGATCTCCGCGGCGAGCGGGGATCCGGTGCGCTCCACATGCTGAGCGAGCAGCTCGCGCAGTTCCTGCGCGTCCACCTCGTCGAGCGGGAGGAGCTCGAGCTCGCCCGAGCCCAGCGACAGCGGGTTCAGGCGCTCGGTGTGCAGGTCGCGCACGTACGCGATGCCGCCGGACATGCCGGCGCCGAGGTTGCGCCCGGTGCTGCCGAGGATCACGGCGACGCCGCCGGTCATGTACTCCAGAGCGTGGTCGCCCACGCCCTCGGCGACGGCGGTCGCCCCGGAGTTGCGGACCAGGAAGCGCTCGCCGACGACGCCGGAGATGTGGATCGTGCCGTTCGTGGCGCCGTACCCGATCACGTTGCCGGCGATCACGTTGCGATGCGGGGCGAATGTCGCGCCCCGAGGCGGCCGGATGGCGATCTCTCCGCCGGAGAGCCCCTTGCCGACGTAGTCGTTGGCGTCGCCCTCCAGCACGATCGAGATGCCGCGGGGCAGGAACGCCCCGAGCGACTGGCCCGCGGTGCCGTGCAGGGAGATGCCGATCGTGCCGGCGGGCAGACCCTCTCCCCCGTGCTGCACGGTCACCTCGTGGCCGAGCATGGTGCCCACGGCACGCTCGGTGTTGCGGATCGGCAGGTCGAAGGAGATCGGCGTGCCCTGCGCGATCGCCTCGCGGGCGGCCTCGATCAGGGGCGCATCGAAGTGCTTCTCCAGCTCGTGGTCCTGCGTGCGGGCGCTGCGACGGGGTTCGCCGGCCGGGAACGCCGGACCCTCGAGTACAGGGGCGAGGTCGAGGCCGTCAGCCTTCCAGTGCTTGATCGCGGCGTCCGTGCGCAGCAGATCCGCGCGTCCCACGATCTCGTCGAGGCTGCGGAAGCCGAGCGCGGCCAGGTGCTCGCGCACCTCCTCCGCGATGAACTCCATGAAGTTCACGACGAACTCGGGCTTGCCGGTGAACCGCTCGCGCAGCACCGGGTTCTGCGTGGCGACGCCGACCGGGCAGGTGTCGAGGTGGCAGACGCGCATCATGATGCAGCCGCTCACCACGAGCGGCGCCGTCGCGAAGCCGAACTCCTCCGCACCCAGCAGCGCGCCGATGATCACGTCGCGGCCGGTCTTCAGCTGGCCGTCGACCTGCACCACGACGCGGTCGCGCATGCCGTTGAGCATGAGCGTCTGCTGCGTCTCGGCCAGGCCCAGCTCCCACGGCGTGCCCGCGTGCTTGAGCGAGTTCAGCGGGCTCGCGCCCGTGCCGCCGTCGTGGCCGGAGACGAGCACGACGTCGCTCAGCGCCTTGGCGACGCCCGCCGCGACCGCGCCGATGCCGGACTGGCTGACCAGCTTGGTGTGGATCCGGGCGTCCGGGTTGGCGCGCTTCAGGTCGAAGATGAGCTGCTTGAGGTCTTCGATCGAGTAGATGTCGTGGTGCGGCGGCGGGGAGATGAGCCCGACGCCGGGCGTCGCGTGCCGGGTGCGCGCGATCCACGGATACACCTTCTGCGGCGGCAGCTGGCCGCCCTCGCCGGGCTTGGCGCCCTGGGCGAGCTTGATCTGGATGTCGTCCGCGGAGGTGAGGTACTGGCTGGTCACGCCGAACCGCCCGGACGCGACCTGCTTGATCGCGCTGCGGCGCTCCGGGTCGACGAGGCGTTCCGGATCCTCTCCGCCCTCGCCGGTGTTCGACTTCGCGCCGAGCCGGTTCATCGCGATCGCGAGCGTCTCGTGCGCCTCCTGCGAGATGGATCCGTAGCTCATCGCGCCGGTGGAGAACCGCTTCACGATCGACGACACGGGCTCGACCTCGTCGATCGGCACCGGCGGGCGCTCCCCCATGCGCAGCTCGAACAGGCCGCGCAGCGTCTTCAGCTCCTTCGCCTGGTCGTCCACGAGCTGTGTGTACTCGCGGAAGATGTCGTAGCGACGGGTACGCGTGGAATGCTGCAGGCGGAACACGGTCTGCGGGTTGAACAGGTGCGGGGATCCGTCGCGGCGCCATTGGTACTCGCCGCCCGTCCAGAGCCGCTCGTGCGCGCGGGACGCGCGGTCCTCGGGGTAGGCGAAGTCGTGGCGGGCCTGGTTCTCGGCCCCGATCTCCTCGATGCCGATGCCGCCGAGCTTGGTCTCCGTGCCGGTGAAGTACGCGTCGACGAGCTCCTGGCTGAGGCCGACGGCCTCGAACACCTGGGCGCCGGCGTAGGAGCCGACGGTGGAGATGCCCATCTTGGACATGATCTTCAGCACGCCCTTGCCGAGCGCGTAGATGAGGTTGCGGACGGCCTTCTCCGGCGTGATGCCCGTGATGTATCCGGTGCGCACGAGATGCTCGACCGTCTCCATCGCGAGGTACGGGTTCACCGCGGATGCGCCGTAGCCGATGAGCGTCGCGACGTGGTGCACCTCGCGCACATCGCCGGCCTCGACGATCAGGCCCACCTTCATGCGGTCCTCACGGCGGATCAGGTGATGGTGCACCGCGGACAGCATCAGCAGCGACGGGATCGGGACGAGGTCCTTGTTGGAGTCGCGGTCGCTGAGGATGATCAGCTCTGCGCCGTCCTCGATCGCGGCGTCGACCTCGGCGCACATCTCCTCGAGACGCTGCGCGAGCGCGTGCGGACCCACCTCGAAGTGGTACAAGCCCTTGATCGTGGCGCTCGAGCGCTCCGGGCGCGCCTTGTCGATGTGCCGGAGCTTGGCGAGCTCGTCGTTGTCGATCACGGGGAAGTCCAGCACGATCGTGCGCGCGTGATCCGGCCCCCAGGACAGCAGGTTGCGCTCCGGGCCGAGTCCGAGCGAGAGGTTCGTGACGACCTCTTCGCGGATCGCGTCGAGCGGCGGGTTCGTGACCTGTGCGAACTGCTGCACGAAGTAGTCGAAGAGCAGGCGGGGGCGCTCGGAGAGCACCGCGATCGGGGCGTCGCTGCCCATGGCGCCCAGCGGCTCCACGCCCGTCTGCCCCATCGGGGTGAGCAGGATCCGCACCTCCTCCTCGGTGTAGCCGAAGGTGCGCTGGCGGCGGGTGATGGAGGCGACGGGATGCACGATGTGCTCGCGCTCGGGGAGGTCGGCGAGGCGCACGCGCCCCTCGTCGAGCCACTCCTGCCACGGGTGCAGGGCGGCGAGGTCGCGCTTGACCTCCTCGTCCTCGACGATGCGGCGCTGCGCCGTGTCGACCACGAACATGGTGCCCGGCTGCAGCCGGCCGCGGCGCTTGATGCGCTCGGGCTCGAACTCGAGCACGCCGGTCTCGCTGCCGATCACGACGAGGCCGTCGGTGGTCTCGGTCCAGCGGCCGGGGCGCAGCCCGTTGCGGTCGAGCGTGGCGCCGACGACGGTGCCGTCGGTGAAGATCAGGGCGGCGGGGCCGTCCCAGGGCTCCATCTGGTTCGCGTGGTACTCGTAGAAGGCGCGCAGGTCCGGATCCAGATCCGTCTGACGCTCCCAGGCGGCGGGGACCATCATCATCACGGCGTGCGGCAGGCTGCGGCCGGTGAGGGTGAGCAGCTCGAGTACCTCGTCGAAGGACGCGGAGTCGCTCGCGCCGTCGGTGCAGATCGGCAGGAGCGGGCGGATGTCGCCGAGCAGTTCGGACTCGAGCTGGGACTGGCGGGCGCGCATCCAGTTGCGGTTGCCGCCGACCGTGTTGATCTCGCCGTTGTGCGCGAGCATGCGCAGCGGCTGAGCGAGCGGCCACGACGGGAACGTGTTGGTCGAGTAGCGGGAGTGCACGACCGCGAGCTCGGAGGCGAAGCGCTCGTCCTGCAGGTCGGGGTAGAACGGCTCCAGCTGCAGGGTCGTGACCATGCCCTTGTAGCCGAGCGTGCGGGCGGACAGCGAGACGAAGTAGGCGCCGAGCTCGTGGCCGGCGCGCTTGCGCAGCCGGTACGCGACGCGATCCAGCGCGATGCCCGAGAGGGCCTCGGCGGTCCCTGCGGCAGTGCGCGAGACGAAGAGCTGCTCGAATGCGGGGCGGGCCTCGTCGGCGAGCTTCCCGAGGTGCTGGTTCGCGGTGGGCACCTCGCGCCAGCCGAGCACGGTGAGCCCCTCGGACCGGGCGATCTTCTCGATCCCCGCCTTCTGCTCGCGGCGGGCGCGGGAGTCGAGCGGGAGGAAGGCGAGGCCGGCGGCGTACTCGCCGACCGGGGGAAGCTCGAAGGAGGTCACGGCCCGCAGGAACGCGTCCGGCATCTGGGTCAGGATCCCGGCGCCGTCGCCGGTGCCCGCGTCGGAGCCGATCGCCCCGCGGTGCTCCAGGTTGCGCAGCGCCTCCAGGGCGAGCGCGATGATGTCGTGGCCGGGCTCCCCGCGGAGCGTCGCGACCATGGCCAGGCCGCAGGCGTCCTTCTCGAACGCGGGGTTGTACATCCCCTGCTTCGGGGGGTAGGCGCCGGAAGCGCCGTGGGGGGGCTGGAAGTGCACCAGTCACCGTCCTCAGATTTCTGATGAACCCGGGGACATCGTCGGCCCGCTCGTTCAGTGCGTGATTCCCGGTGGACGTGCGTCCACCGCGGCGAGGCTCCTGTCGGTGCCGTTCTCAGGGGCGGGAGACGGGGCTCGTGGCGTCCGCCTCCGCGCGATTCTCGTCGGACTGAGGCTCGCTCAGGTCGACGAAATCATCGGGGTTTTGTGATTCTACCTCAGCGGTGCTCGGCTCCCGACCCGGCTGGTAGGGCGAGGGCTCGACGCCGGGGTGGCGACGGGTCTGCACGAACAGGATCACGATGCCCAGCACGACGCCGAACAGCGCCGCCCAGACGTTCGTGCGCAGCCCGAAGTAGATCTCGCTGGGGTCGATGCGGATCGACTCCCAGACCGTGCGCCCTGCACCGTACCAGATCAGGTAGACAGCGAACAGCTTGCCCCACTGCAGGTGCAGCCTGTGGCCGAGCCAGAGCAGGAAGACGCAGCCCAGGGCGTTCCAGATCACCTCGTAGAGGAAGGTGGGCTGGAACAGGGTCCCTGGCGCCAGGCCCGGGGGGAAGGCCGAGTTCGTGGACTCGATCTCCAGGCCCCACGGGAGGTCGGTGGGCAGACCGAACAGCTCGTGATTGAACCAGTTGCCGAAGCGGCCGAACGCCTGCGCCAGGATGAGGCCGGGGGCGAGCGCGTCCGCGAACGCCGAGAAGCGCACGCCGGTCCACTTGCAGCCGAGCCAGGCGCCGATCGCGCCGCCGATGAGGGCGCCGAAGATCGCGATGCCGCCCTCCCAGATCGCCCACACCGAGCCCGGCTCGAACGGGTTCCAGGTGTTCTTGCCCGGGCCGAAGTAGAAGCCGGGGTGGGTGGCGACGTGGAAGATGCGCGCGCCGATGATCGCGAGCGGCACGGCGATGATGCAGATGTCCACGACGACCCAGCGCTCCGCACCGCGCTGGGTGAGGCGGTGGTTGGTCATCAGCGTCGCGACGATGATTCCGGCGATGATGCACAGGGCGTAGTAGTGGATCGTCAGCGGGCCGAGCTGGAACGAGCCGCTCGGCGGGCTCGGGATGCTGGCGTGCACGCCGATGAGGGCGTTCTGGAGCGCGAAGGGCATGGTCACGAGTCTACGTCGTCAGCGGGCGGTCACCGTGCGCGCACCGTGCCCGCGGCGAGTTCGCGGGTGACCTCGGAAAGGCGCTCCACTCCCCCGTCCCGCAGGGCGCGCACGAGGGCCGTGCCGACGATCGCGCCGTCGGCGTACTCCAGGACGCCCGCGATCTGATCCGCGGTCGAGATGCCGATGCCGACGCAGGCTCGGCCGGCGCCGTGCCGGCGGAGTCGTCCCACGAGGATGCGGGCGGCCTTGTCCAACTCGGCGCGCTCCCCCGTGATTCCCATGGTCGAGACCGTGTAGACGAACCCCGTGGAGCTGGACGCGACCAGGTCGAGGCGCGCGTCGGTCGAGGTGGGCGCGGCGAGGAAGACCCGGTCCAGACCGGTGCGCTCGCTCGCGGCGATCCACTCGGGCGCCGCCTCCGGTGTGATGTCCGGCGTGATGAGCCCGGCCCCGCCTGCGGCCAGGAGGTCGTCGGCGTAGCGGTCGACGCCGTACTGCAGCACGGGGTTCCAGTACGTCATGACGACGACGGGCGCGTCCACGGCGTCCGTGATGGCCTTGACCGCCGTGAAGAGATCGCGCATCCGGAAGCCGTTCGCGAGCGCCGCCTGCGTGGCCTCCTGGATGATCGCGCCGTCCATCACGGGATCGCTGTAGGGCGGGCCGAGCTCGATGATGTCCACGCCGTTGCGCGCCAGGGCGATCGCCGCGTCGATGCTGGTCTGCAGATCGGGATAGCCGACCGGCAGATAGCCGATGAATGCGCCGCGCCCGTCGTCGTGCGCGCGCTGGATGGCGTCTTCGACGCGGCTCATGCGCCGACTCCGTTCTGCGGACTGCTGTCGCCGGCGGCCTCGTCGTACAGCCCGAAGTAGCGGGCCGCGGTGTCCATGTCCTTGTCGCCGCGTCCGGAGAGGCAGACGGCGAGGATCGCGTCGGGGCCGAGCTCGGTGCCGATCCGGATCGCTCCGGCCAGGGCGTGCGCGGACTCGATCGCCGGGATGATGCCCTCGGTGCGGCTGAGCAGGCGCAGCGCCTGCATGGCCTCGTTGTCGGTCGCAGGGATGTACTCGGCGCGGCCGATCGACGCCAGCCAGGAGTGCTCCGGGCCGACGCCGGGGTAGTCGAGCCCGGCCGAGATCGAGTGCGACTCGACCGTCTGGCCGTCCTCGTCCTGCAGCACGAACGTGCGCGCGCCGTGCAGCACGCCGGGTCGGCCGCGCTCGATCGATGCCGCGTGCTTCGGCGTGTCGACGCCGTCGCCCGCGGCTTCCACGCCGTAGAGCCGCACGCCGTCGTCGTCCAGGAATGCGTCGAACATGCCGATCGCGTTAGATCCGCCGCCCACGCAGGCGAGCACCGCGTCCGGCAGGCGCCCGGCCTCGTCGAGCAGCTGCCGGCGCGCCTCCTCGCCGATGATCTTCTGGAAGTCGCGGACCATCGCCGGGAACGGGTGCGGCCCGGCCGCCGTGCCGAAGATGTAGTTGGTGGTCTCGACGGTCGCGACCCAGTCGCGGTACGCATCGTTGATCGCGTCCTTGAGCGTGCGGGATCCGGTCTTCACCGGCACGACCTCCGCGCCGAGCAGGCGCATGCGTGCGACGTTGAGCGCCTGGCGCTCGGTGTCGACCTCGCCCATGTAGATCGTGCACTCCAGGCCGAACAGCGCGGCCGCCGTCGCCGTGGCGACGCCGTGCTGGCCGGCGCCCGTCTCCGCGATCACCCGGGTCTTGCCGAGGCGCTTGGTGAGCAGGGCCTGGCCGAGCACGTTGTTGATCTTGTGGGATCCGGTGTGGTTGAGATCCTCGCGCTTGAGGAAGATCCGCGCACCGCCGGCGTGCTCGGCGAACCGCGGCACCTCGGTGATCGGCGAGGGACGCCCCGCGTAGGAGTGCAACAGGGCCGCGAGCTCGGACTGGAACGCGGGATCCGCGATCGCCTCGTGGTAGGCCGTGGTGAGCTCGTCGATCGCGGCGATGAGCGATTCGGGCATGAACCGTCCGCCGAAGTCGCCGAAGAACGGCCCGGGCTGGTCGCGCAGACTCACGTCGTCTCCTTCTGGTCGCTCCGTGTGGCGTGTGTGCCGGCCTCCAGGAAGGAGTGCAGGGTGGCGACAGGGTCGCCGGTCACGAGGGCCTCGCCGATGAGCACGGCGTCGGCGCCTGCCGAGCGATAGTGCGCGACGTCGGCCGGGGCCAGCACCGCGGACTCCGCGATCTTCACGGACGTCGACGGGATCCGGTCGACGAGTCGTCCGAACAGGTCGCGGTCGAGCTCGAGGGTCTTCAGGTCGCGGGCGTTCACCCCGATCAGGTGCGCGCCCAGGTCGATCGCGACCTCGAGCTCCGCGGCGGAGTGGGTCTCGACGAGCGGGGTCATGCCCAGCTCGAGGATGAGCGCGTACAGCCGCTCCAGGTTCGCGCGGTCCAGGCCCGCCACGATGAGCAGGGCGAGCGAGGCGCCGGCCGCGCGGGCCTCGAACACCTGATACGGCGTGGCGATGAAGTCCTTGCGGAGCACCGGCACATCGACCGCCGCCGTGACGGCTTCGAGGTCGGCGAGGCTGCCGCCGAAGCGGCGCTCCTCCGTGAGCACGCTGATCGCGGATGCCCCGCCCTGCTGGTACAGGGACGCCTGCAGAGCCGGATCCGGGATCTCGGCGAGGGCGCCGCGGGACGGGCTCGCGCGCTTGACCTCGGCGATGATCTTCACCCGTTCGGCGGGTGCGAGCGCGGCGCGGACGTCCAGGGCCGGTGCGCGATCGAGGGCTGCGCGCTCCACGATCGCGAGCGGACGATCCCGCTCGCGACGGGCGGCGTCCTCGACTGCGCCGGCCGTGAGGTCGGCGAGCACCATTAGTGCGCCTTCGGCTGGTACTTCGGGCCCTTCGCGCCGTAACCGGCCTTGGAGAGCACCCAGCCCGCGATCGCGCCGATGACGATCAGCGCGACACCCACCCAGACCACGACGGGGCTCTCGAGGAAGAACGCGGTCGTGCCGACGGCGAAGCCGAGCAGCATGATCACCACGGCGGTCCAAGCCGCAGGCGAGTGTCCGTGGCCGGGATCTGCGATGGGGTTGCTCATGTTCTCCTCCGAGCGTTCGGGTGGTCGGGTCAAGTCTATCGGGATCGAGGTTCGCGACGAGGACGCCGGACGGCCCGGGCGTCATCGGATGGGGCTCAGCGCGTGGGGTCGGTTCCGCGGCTGAGGTCGTCCCAGCTCTCCACCGCGTCCACCGGTCCGTCGTGCGGCATCGGGGCGGTGCGGTAGCGGCGCCCGCCGCTGCGCCAGCGGCCCGCGGTGATCAGGGCGAGCCCACCGCCCAGCAGCAGCACGAGCCAGCCGACGAGCGCGGCCCACGGCCACGCGGTCGCCGCGATCCCGCCGACGATCGCCGACAGTGCCGTGTCCCCGGCGAGGCCGGTGGCCTTGGTCAACGCCGGGCTCACGGCGTCGAGCGGATGCTGCAGCAGGATCCGCGCGGTCAGCACGAGCATCACCGCAGCGACGACGACGGCGATCGCCGCGAACACACGGCGCATCACCGGGCCGACGAGCGCGATGGCCGCGCAGAGGGCGAGCGCGGTGAGGCTCAGCGGGGCCAGCACCGGCAGCGCCGCATTGCCGGCGACGTCGAGCGCCTCTCCCCCGTCGGCGCGGGTGACGGTGAGCCAGGGCTGCGTCGAGGAGAGGATCCCGATCCCGCCTGCGAGCAGGATCAGCAGCAGGCTCGTCGACTTCGCGCGGCGCGTGAGCATCAGGCGGGCGCCTGCCCGGCCTCGTCCAGATCGTCGCCGTCCTGCGCCGCCGCGAGGACCGGATCCAGATCCGTGGAGTCGAAGCAGGTGCGGGTGCCGGTGTGGCAGGCCACGCCGATCTGGTCCACGAGCAGGAGCACCGTGTCGCCGTCGCAGTCCAACCGGGCGCCGCGCACGTGCTGCACGTGCCCGGACGTGTCGCCCTTGCGCCAGTACTGCCGGCGGGAGCGGGACCAGTACGTGGCACGGCCCGTGGTCAGCGTGCGGCGCAGCGCCTCCTGGTCGGCCCAGGCCATCATGAGCACCTCGAGGGTGTCCCACTGCTGCACGATCACGGGCACGAGGCCCTGATCGTTCCAGGTGACCCCGGCCAGCCGCGCGTCCAGATCCTGATCCGTCATCGCACCAGCACCCCCGCGCCGCTCAGGGCCGCCTTGACGTCGCCGACCGTGAGCTGGCCGGAGTGGAACACGCTCGCGGCGAGCACGGCGTCCGCACCCGCGGCGATGGCCGGGGCGAAGTCCTCCGCCTTCCCGGCGCCGCCCGAGGCGATCACCGGCACGCTGGAGACCTCGCGCATCAGGCTCACCAGCTCCAGGTCGAACCCGTCCTTGGTGCCGTCGGCGTCGATCGAGTTGACCAGCAGCTCCCCCGCGCCGCGCTCGATGGCCTCCCGCGCCCATTCCAGCGCATCGAGGTCGGTCTCGGTGCGGCCCCCGTGCGTGGTGACGGCGAAGCCCGACGCGGTGCGCGCACTGCGCTTGATGTCGAGCGAGAGCACGAGCACCTGGGCGCCGAACCGGTCGGCGATCTCGCCGATCAGGTCGGGGCGCGCGATCGCCGCGGAGTTCACGCCGACCTTGTCGGCGCCGACGCTCTGGAGGCGGGCCACATCGTCGACCGAGCGCACGCCGCCGCCGACCGTGAGCGGCACGAAGACCTCCTCGGCCGTGCGGCGCACCACGTCGTAGGTGGTGGCGCGCTCATCCACGGTCGCGGTGACGTCGAGGAAGGTGATCTCGTCGGCGCCCTGCGCGGCGTAGTGCCGCGCGAGATCCACGGGGTCGCCCATGTCGCGCAGGTTCTCGAAGTTCACGCCCTTGACGACCCGGCCGGCGGCCACGTCGAGGCACGGGATGACGCGGGCGGCGAGCGACATCAGAGCCTCGCCGCGTGGATCGCGGTCACGAGGATCGCCCGCGCGCCGAGCGCGTAGAGCTGGTCCATGACCTGGTTCATGCCGCGGCGCGGGATCATCACCCGCACGGCGACCCAGGCCGGATCCCGCAGCGGGGACACGGTCGGCGATTCCCGCCCCGGCGCGATCGCTGCGGCCTGCTCGACGAGGTCGGCGGGCAGGTCGTAGTCCAGCAGCACGAAGCGGTGCGCGACCATGACGCCGCGCAGGCGCCGCAGGAGGGTCTCGGTCCCCTCGGCGTCGCCGGGGCGGCTGATCAGCACGGCCTCGGATTCGATGATCACCGGGCCGAAGATCTCCAGTCCCGCCTGGCGGAGCGTGGTGCCGGTCTCCACGACGTCGGCGATGGCGTCGGCGACGCCCAGGCGCACGGCCGATTCCACCGCGCCGTCGAGCGGGACGAGCTCTGCAGTGACGCCGTGCTCGCGCAGGTAGTCGTCGACGAGCCCCGGATAGGCGGAGGCGACGCGCACGCCGCCCAGATCCTCGACGGTCTTGAACCGGCCGGGAGGCGCCGCGAAGCGGAACGTCGAGCGCGCGAAGCCGAGCTGCTCGATCTCGCGGGCGTCGGGGTGGCGCACGTCGCGCAGCAGGTCACGCCCCGTGATGCCCACGTCCAGCGCGCCGGAGGCGACGTAGGTGGCGATGTCACGGGGACGGAGGAAGAAGAACTCGACGTCGTTGTCGGCGTCGATCACGTGCAGGGTCTTGGTGTCGCGGCGGCCGGCGTATCCGGCTTCGGCGAGCATCTCGGCGGCGGTCTCGGACAGCGATCCCTTGTTCGGGACGGCGATGCGCAGCATGGGAGGTCTTTCGTTTCGAAGCGATCTGTGTGCGACGAGAGCCCCGTCAGGGGCGCATCACAGATGTCGGTAGACGTCCTGGAGGGTCAGTCCCTTGGCAAGCATGAGCACCTGCAGGTGGTACAGCAGCTGCGAGATCTCCTCGGCCGCGGCCTCATCGGTCTCGTACTCGGCGGCCATCCATACCTCGGCGGCCTCCTCCACGATCTTCTTGCCGATCGTGTGCACGCCCGCGTCGAGCTCGCGCACCGTCCCGGATCCCTCCGGGCGCTCGGCCGCCTTGCGGCGCAGCTCGGCGAACAGTTCGTCGAAGGTCTTCACCCTCCCAGGCTACCGGCTCGGGCGAGGCCGCGGAGCCGCGTGACGGCTGCTTCGATGTCGTGGGAGCCGTACACGGCGGATCCGGCGACGAACGTGTCGGCGCCCGCGGCGGCGGCCTGCGCGATCGTCGCGTCGGAGATCCCGCCGTCGACCTGCAGCCAGACGTCGGATCCGCGGCGCTTCGCCTCGTCGGCCAGCGCCCGCAGCTTCGGCATCGTCTCGGGCATGAACCCCTGCCCGCCGAAGCCGGGCTCCACGGTCATCACGAGGATCTGGTCGAACTCGCCGAGGATGTCGTAGAGCGGCTCCGCCGCCGTGCCGGGCTTGATCGCGACGCCTGCTCTGGCGCCGATGCTGCGCAGGGTGCGCGCGAGAGCGACAGGATCGGACGCCGCCTCGAGGTGGAAGGTGACGCTGGCGGCGCCCAGTTCGGCGTAGCCCGGCGCCCAGCGATCCGGATCCGTGATCATCAGGTGCACATCGAGCGGGATCGGGCTCGTCGCCTGGATGCGCTCGACCATTTGCGGCCCGAACGTGAGGTTGGGCACGAAATGGTTGTCCATCACGTCGACGTGCGCGAAGTCGGCTGCCGCGATGCGGGCGAGCTCGGCCTGCATGTTCACGAAGTCGGCGGCGAGGATCGAGGGGTTGATCCGGGGGGCTGCGGGCAGGTCGGCACGGGATGCGGGCATGCGCCCATTATCCCGGCGCTCCGACCCTGCTCGTTCCGGCGCGCGCCGGCCCGGGTGTCAGCGTGTGCTTAGCGGGCGCGGATAACGTCGTCGCGGATCTGCGCCCGCGTCGCGCGGATCGGCATCGCCGGGGACCCGAGGAGACCGATGAGCAGCATGACAACCGCCGATCGTCGGCAGGCGCCCGTGCGCGTGCCCGACCCGACGGCCGGGTTCTGGGTCGCGAAGGCGGCCTCGACCGCGTTCGGCGAGGCGGCCTCCGACTTCTCGATCCGGGTCATGCCGCCGGTCGTCGCGGTCCTGCTCGGATTCGCGCTGTTCGCCCTCGCGCTGGGCTGGCAGCTCACCCGGCGCCGGTACGTGCCGGGCGTGTACTGGTTCACGGTCGCGATGGTCGGTGTGTTCGGGACGATGGCGGCGGACGTGGTGCACGTCGTGCTGGGCCTCCCCTACGCCGTCACGACCGTCGCCTACGCGGCCGTGCTGGCGGGCGTGTTCCTGCTGTGGTGGCGCACCGAGCGCACGCTCTCCGTCCACGAGGTGCGCACCACGCGGCGCGAGCTGTTCTACTGGGCCGCCGTCGTCGCGACGTTCGCGCTCGGCACCGCCGCCGGGGATCTCGCCGCCGTGGGACTGCACCTCGGGTACGTGCCGTCGATCCTGCTCTTCGCGGTCCTGATCCTCGTGCCGGCAGTCGGGTACCGGTTCCTGCGGTGGAACGGGATCCTCGCCTTCTGGGTCGCGTATGTGCTGACCAGGCCGCTCGGAGCCTCGGCGGCGGACTGGCTCGGAAAGCCCGTCGCCGAGGGCGGGGTCGGCGTCGGATCGGGCTGGATCGCACTCGCGTTCGCGGTGGCGATGGTCGTGATCGTGGCGGCCACGGCGAGCCGTGTTCGCTCGCGCCGGGCCCTGGCGACGTTCGCCGAGTAGCGCCCTTCCTACGGCCGCTTGCTCAGCAGCGACAGGAACATCGCGTCGGTGCCGTGCCGGTGCGGCCAGAGCTGGGCATGCCCGGATTCGCCCGACGGCGCCGGCAGGTCGATCGGATGCTGCGATACGGCGCGGACGACCTCACGCGCATCCAGCTCCTGCACGTCGTCCCGGTCGCGGAGCACCGTCTGCACGATCGCCGCGGTCTCGGCGAGGTGCGGCGAGCACGTGACGTACGCGAGGATGCCTCCGGGCTTGAGCGCTCCGAGGGCGGCCGTGAGCAGCTCCTCCTGCAGCGCGGCGAGCTCGGGGACGTCGGCGGCGGTCTTGCGCCAGCGCGCCTCCGGACGGCGGCGCAGCGCGCCGAGTCCCGTGCAGGGCGCGTCGAGCAGGATCCGGTCGTAGGCGCCAGGGCGTTCGGCGGCGAGCAGGCGGCCGTCCTCCTCCGCGACGTCTACCGGCAGGGGCACGGGGGCGATCGCCGTGCGGACCAGGCCTGCGCGGGCCGGCACGACCTCGTTCGCATCCAGCGTCGCACCCGCGCGCAGCGCCTCCGCCGCGAGCAGCGCGGTCTTGCCGCCCGGCCCTGCGCAGAGGTCGAGCCAGCGCTCCCCGGCGGCGACCGGCCGGGCGCCGACGAGGGCGAGGGCGACGAGCTGCGAGCCCTCGTCCTGCACGCGCACCCGGCCACCGCTCGCCGCGACGACCGCGCCGGGATCTCCGCCCTCGGAACCGAACGCCGTCGGCGCATAGGGTCGCCGCGGCTCCCGCGGCTCCGCCAGCCCCGGCAGGGCCACGAGCGTCACCTCGGGCGCGGCGTTGTCGGCGGCGAGGAGCTGCTCGAGCTCGTCCTCCCGGCCCTCCGCGGCGAGGGCGCGGCGCAGGGCGCGGATGATCCACACCGGGTGGGCGAAGCGCAGTCCCAGGCGCTCGTCATCGGACCGAGCCGCCGCGGTGACGGCGTCGAGCCACTCGTCCTGCGTGCGTGCGGCGATGGTGCGCAGCACCGCGTTCGCGAAGCCGGAGGCGCCTCGCCCGGCCTCGCGCGCCACGAGGTTGACCGACTCGTTGACCGCGGCGTGCGTCGCCACGCGGGTGGCGAGCAGCTGGTGCGCGCCGAGCCGGAGGGCGTCGAGCACGGGCGGATCGATCCTCGCGACCTCGCGGCCGGCCGCGAGGCCGATGATCGCGTCGTAGGTGCCCAGACGCCGCAGCGTCCCGTAGGCGAGCTCGGTGGCCAGGGCCGCATCCGCGCTGGAGAGCCCGGCCTCCCTGATGGCCCCGGGCAGCAGCAGGTTGGCGTAGGCGTCGGACGTGCCGACAGCACGGAGCACGTCGTAGGCGACACGGCGCGAAGGCTGCACCTCGCGGGCGCGCGCGTCGCGGCCGGGCTCGCGGCGCCCCGCACGGCCGGCGACCTGCCCCCCTGGTCGTCCCTGCCCGCCGGCGCGTCGCCGCGAGCCACGGTTCTGGGGGGCCGGCCGATCCTGCGCGCTCACCGGGCCGCCCTCCCTGCGTTCGGCGCCTCGGCCGCGCCGAGACGCACCGATGCGCCGTCGGGCACGCGCAGGCCGCGGTACCAGTCCGCCGCCGCCATCGCCGGCTTGCCCGCGGGCTGCACGCGCACGAGCAGCAGCGGCCGGGTGCCGGTGCCGACGAGCACCCCGCCCTTGGCTCCGCGCAGCTCGCCGGGCGGCAGCGGATCCGCGTCCTGCGCCCGCGCGAGCTCACGGATCTTCAGTGCAGCCCCGTCGATCGTCGTGTGCGCGCCGGGCTCGCTGGTGACTCCGCGGTAGCGGGCGAACACGCCGTCCGCCGGCTCCGTCCACTCCAGCAGGCCGTCCGACAGGTCGAGCTTGGCTGCGTGCGTGGGCTCGCCCTGCTGGGGCGCGGGGCGAGCCGTACCGTCGGCGATCGCGGCGATCGCCTCCGCCGTCAGCCCCGCGCCGTCGTCGGCGAGCGAGGCCAGCGCGTCGTCCGCGGTCGCATCCTCCGCCACGGGGAACACGCGCATGGCGTGCACATCGCCCGCATCCAACGCCGGGACCAGCTGGAACACGGTCGCACCCAGTTCCGCATCACCCGCGATGAGCGCGCGCTGCACGGGGGCTGCTCCGCGCCACGCCGGCAGCAGGGAGAAGTGCAGGTTGATCCAGCCGTGCTCGGGCGTGCTCAGCAGGGGTTCGCGCACGAGTCCGCCGTAGGCGACGATCACCCCCAGCTCGGGACGCAGCGCGGCGATGCGCCCGGTCGCCTCCTCGTCGAGACGTGCGGCCTTGATCACACCGATCCCGAGGGCGTCCGCCTCCTGCGCGACCGGCGAAGGCGTGAGGATCCGCTTGCGGCCGAGCGGCGCGTCGGGACGGGTCACGACCGCGACGACCTCGTGCTCGGCGGCGAGTCGGCGGAGCGTGGGCACGGCGGCCGCCGGGGTTCCGGCGAAGACGAGGCGCATGGGGGTCCTTCGGAGGTGCTGCGGGCCCGGCCTTCGAAGGGCTCGGAGACCGGGACAGGCGGTTCAGAGATCGGGTTCGGTGACGTCGAGCCTCACCGAGAGCGTAGTGCGTGCGGTTCTGCCACGGGCCCGGCGCCGCCCCGTCGCCTCGGCGATCACCGAGGCGCGGAGCGTGGCCGCCACCCGCGTGCCCTCGGCGTACGGGAAGCGCACGAGTGCACGCTCGCGCCCGTCGTCATCGGAATCGATCGGCACCGGGCCGAGCACGGCGTCCGGCGGCAGCTGCAGGGCGGCGAGATCGTCGAGGGCGCGGCGCATGCCCGCCGCCGTACCCTCGAGCTGGGCCACCCGCACCGATGGCGGCATGCGCAGCGGTGCGCGCTCGGCGAGCTCGGAACGCGCATACGACTCCTGCGACCAGGTGGCGAGGGCCCGTGCCACGGCGCCGTCGACGCCGACGAGATGGATCGGCGCGCCGGGAGCGGCGAGGGCCGCGGCGTTCGACCACCAGCGCAGGCACGACTCCCCGATCCGCAGCTCCGGCGCCTGCAGCATGCGCGAGCCGTCGAGCAGCACGACGGCCCGGTACCCGCCCGCCGCGCGCGGTTCGGCGCCGCGGGTCGCGACGACCAGCGCGGGCTTCGCGTCGACGCGCTCCACGGGGTGGGCGCCGTCGGCGACGATCACCCTGATCCCGGGGAACGCGCGGCCGAGCTCCTCCGCCGTCCGTTCGCTGCCGGATGCGGCGAGGCGCACGGACTCGCCGCCGCAGGAGCCGCAGGCCCAGGAGCGCGCGTCGCGTCCGCACCAGGCGCAGACCGGGAGCGCCCCGCGGTGCGCGGCCCCGAGCGGCCCCCCGCAGGCGCGGCAGCGGGCGGGGGCACGGCACGACGCGCACACGAGCGTCGGCGCGAACCCGGGACGCGCGACCTGCAGCAGCACCGGTCCGGTCGCCGCCGCGTCGCGCGCCGCGAGGAACGCGCGCGACGGGAGACGCTGGCCGCGGCGGTCCAGATCCTCGGTGGAGTCGAGCACCACGCGCGGGAGCCGCCGCCTCGCAGCCGTGATCGAACGGATCCATCCCGTCTCGACCAGCCGCTCCACGTCCGTCGTGCGCGTGTGCCCGGCGAACAGCAGCGCCGACCCCTCCTGCTCCTGACGCAGCAGCGCGACGTCGCGGGCATGCACGCCGGGTGCGAGGGGCTCTCCGAGCAGGCCGTCGCCGTCGTCCCAGAGCGCCACCAGTCCCGCCCTCACCGGCGCGTAGGCGGCGGAGCGATTGCCGACCACGATGCAGGGCGCGTCCTCGAGCGTACGCAGGTAGGCGCGGTACCGGTCGGGGCCCGACTGCCGCGAGTCCAGTCGGACGACGGGTGCGCCAGGCGCGAGCACCTCGAGTGCGGCGAGGAGGGCGTCCAGGTCGCGGTAGTCGGGCACCACCAGGATCGTGGAGGCGCCGCCGGCGAGCATGCGCGCAGCCGCGGCGGCGAGCAGTCGCGTCCACTCCGGCAGGTCGTCCGGCGCGAGCCTCGGGATCGCCTCGACCGCGGCGCGGCCCGACTCCGCGAGCACCTCCTCGAGGCCCGCGTACTGCGCGATGGTCTCCGCGACCGCGGGAACCGCGGCGTGCCGTGAGGAGGGGCCCTCCGGATCCGGAGCCTCCCCGCCCGCCGCGAGCCAGGCCTTCTCCACGCGCACCTGGCGCTTGGGCACGATGAGCCGGAGCACGTCCGAGGCGCCGCCCGCCGCGCGATCCGCGACCCGCCGTGCGAGCGCGTGCAGCCGCGGGGGCAGCACCCGGGCGCGGGACACCACGGCATCGAGGTCAGCGAGGGCGCGGCCGTCGTCGTCCTCGACGCCGGTCTCGACGATGTACCCGTCGACCATCCGGCCCGCGGAGCGCAGCGGCACACGCACACGCACGCCGGGGATGGCGTCGCCGGTCAGCTCATCCGGGATGGCGTAGTCGAAGAGCCGGTCCAGCTGCGGGACCGGTGAGTCCAGCAGCACGCGGACGATCGGCCGAGGCACGGGTGAGCCCTGGGACGGGACGGACCGGTCAGAGCCCGGCGGCGCGTCGCAGATCCTCGGCGCGGGTGGTCTGCTCCCACGTGAACGCGGGCAGCTCGCGGCCGAAGTGCCCGTAGGCCGCGGTGGCGGCATAGATCGGGCGCAGCAGGTCCAGCTCCTCGATGATCGCCTGCGGGCGCAGGTCGAACACCTCGCGGATCGCGCGGGTGATGGTCTCGTCGTCGACCGCGCCGGTGCCGAAGGTCTCCACGTAGAGACCCACGGGCTGCGCGACGCCGATCGCGTACGCGACCTGCACCTCGAGCCGGTCGGCGAGGCCCGCCGCGACGGCGTTCTTCGCGACCCAGCGCATCGCGTAGGCGCCCGAACGATCGACCTTGGACGGGTCCTTGCCGCTGAAGGCGCCGCCGCCGTGGCGGGCGGCGCCGCCGTACGTGTCGATGATGATCTTGCGGCCGGTCAGACCCGCGTCGCCCTTCGGCCCGCCGGTCACGAAGGGGCCGGCCGGGTTGATGTAGTGCGTCACGGCGTCGAGGTCGAGGCCCGTCGTGGCCAGCACGGGATCGATCACGTGCGTGCGGACCAGAGCCGTGAGCTCCTCTTGCGAGATCTCCGGATTGTGCTGCGTGGACAGCACGATCGCGTCGACCGTCTTCGGCGTGAAGCCGTCATAGCCGAGGGTGACCTGGGTCTTTCCGTCAGGGCGCAGGAACGGCAGGGTGCCATCTCGGCGCACCTCGGTCAGCCGCTCCGCGAGCCGGTGCGCGGTCCACGCCGCCATCGGCATCAGCTGCGGCGTCTCCGTCGTGGCGAAGCCGAACATGATGCCCTGGTCGCCGGCGCCCAGCAGGTCGCGGGGATCGGAGGATCCGCCTTCGCGGTGCTCGCGCGCCTGGTCCACGCCGCTGGCGATGTCGGACGACTGCTCGCCCACGGACACGCTCACGCCGCACGACGAGCCGTCGAACCCGGTGTCGCTCGAGGTGTAGCCGATGCCGTTGACCACGTCGCGCACGATCGTGGGGATGTCGACGTAGCCGGAGGTGCGGATCTCCCCCGCGACATGCACGAGACCGGTCGTCACGAGCGTCTCCACGGCGACGCGTGCCCCGGTGTCCACCGTGAGCAGTCCGTCCAGGATGGAGTCGGAGATCTGGTCGCAGATCTTGTCCGGGTGTCCTTCGGTGACGGACTCGGAGGTGAACAGACGCAGCGCGCTCATCGGTGCTCCCTAGGTGTGCAGGGCGGGTGTGCGGGGCGTGTGCGCCCCGGGCGTCGGACGTGTGCGCCCGAGCCCAGTATGGGCGGAGCCGCCGACACCCGCGGACGGGATGACGGCGGCTCCTCTCCTTCAGCCGCGGGGGCGGCTCACTCCGCGTGGCGGATCCGGAGCTTGTCCTCGTTGATCTCGTGCAGCGCGATGGTCAGCGGCTTGTCCTCGACCGAGGAGTCGACCAGCGGACCGACGTTGTCGAAGAGGTTGCCCTCGTGCAGATCCGAGTAGTAATCGTTGATCTGGCGGGCCCGCTTGGACGCGTAGATCACGAGCTCGTACTTGGACTCGACGCGGTCGAGCAGGTTGTCGATGGGCGGGTCGATGATGCCGTTGTTGTGTCCGGCCATGGTGGACCTCCTGTTGGTGGGATGTTCGGCGACGCATGTCGCGAAGAATGCGGGCGGGCGTGCCTTCGGGAGGCTCAGCGACCGGCGGAACCGGTCAGCGCGCAGACGCCGACGACAATTCTACGACCTCGCGGGCCGCAGCGGCGACGTCCTCGTTCACGACCCGGTGATCGAACTCGGACTGCGAGGCCAGTTCGACCTTGGCGGTACGCAGCCGCCGGGAGCGTTCCTCGGCGTCCTCCGTGCCGCGGCCGACCAGGCGCTGCACGAGCTCGTCCCAGGACGGCGGCAGCAGGAACACGAGGTTCGCGGTGGGATCGGCGGCCCGCACCTGACGCGCGCCCTGCAGATCGATCTCCAGCAGCACGGTCTTGCCCTCGGCCAGGGCCGCCTCGATCGGCTTGCGCGGAGTGCCGTAGCGGAACCGGTTGTGCACGGTCGCGTGCTCGAGGAGCTCGCCCGCCGCGATCATGCGGTCGAACTCGGCGTCGTCCACGAAGAAGTAGTGCACGCCGTTCTGCTCCCCGGGGCGGGGCGCGCGCGTGGTCGCGGAGACGGACAGGTGGATCTCGGGGTGGTTCTCCCGGATGTGCGCGGCGACCGTGCCCTTTCCGACGGCGGTGGGGCCGGCCAGCACCAGCAGGCGGCTGCGGCCCTCGCGCGGCACGGGCTGCGGGAACCGCGTGTCGACCCACCGGCGCAACGCCAGCTGCTGGCGGGATCCGAGCCCTCCGAGGCGCTTGACCGGAGAGATCTGCAGGTCGGCCAGGATCCGGTCGCGCTTGCCCGCGCCGATCGCGGGAAGCGCCGTGAGGAAGTCCGGCACGCGCAGCGTACCCGCCGTGGAGAGCGGATCCGCCGCGGCCGCGGTCAGCACGTCCTGCGGGGCGATCACCCGCATGGTCAGATCGCGCTTCAGCGATGCGCGTGCCCGGCGTCGCTCGACCGCTCGACGAGCGGCGGCGACGCGATCGACCTCGGGGACTGCGCGCCCTGCCGGTTCAACCACCGATGACCTCCTGGTAGCGCGCGGCGCGCTCTTCGATCGTCGCTGCGATCCGGTCCGGACCGGCGGACAGGATGCTCCGGCTCTCGGAAGCCAGGACGTTACCTGCCAGCGTACCGAATCTCGGTCGCAGATCCGCGGGCGTCGCGCCCTGCGCGCCGAAACCGGGGGCGAGGATCGGCGCCGGCGGCTGGAAGGCGGCGATGCCCGCCTCGGACCAGTCCACGGTGGCTCCGACGACGAAGCCGTTGCTCCCCCACTCCCCCGCGGCGGTGTCGGCGGCGTTGCGGCGCGACACCGCGTCGATCACCGCGGCGGAGACCGTGCGGCCGTCGGCATCGATGGCGCGCTGCAGCGATGCCGCATCCGGGTTGCTGGTCGCGGCCAGGACCAGTGTGCCCTTGCCGTACCGGGCCGCCAGGTCGAAGGCGCCGTCGAGCACGCCCACCCCGAGATACGGGCTGACCGTGAGGGCGTCGCACTCGAGCGGCGAGCCAGGGGTGAACCAGGCCGCGGCGTAGGCGTCCATCGTGGTGCCGATGTCGCCGCGTTTGGCATCGGCGATCACGAGCAGCCCTGCTGCGGAGGCCGCCGCCATCACCTGCTCGAGCGCGGCGATGCCGGCGGATCCGAAGCGCTCGAAGAACGACACCTGCGGCTTCACCGCGGCCACACGCCCGGCGGCGGCCTCGACGGTCCGCAGCCCGAACTCGCGGACTCCGGCGGCGTCCTGCGTCAGGCCCCAGTCGTCCAGGAGCGCAGCGTGCGGATCGATGCCGACGCAGAGCGGCCCGTACGCCGCCAACGCCGCGCGCGTGCGCTCACCGAAGCCCGTGCTCATCAGGCCTTCGCCCTGTCCTGCGCGTACTCCTGCAGGCTGCGCACCTCGAAGCCCTTGTCCGCGGCGTCCATCCCGCTCACGGCGGCGCCGAGCGTCGCGATCGTCGTGAACAGCGCCTTGTCGGCGGCGACCGCCGCCGCGCGGATCTCGTACCCGTCGGCGCGTGCGGCGCCGCCGGAGGGCGTGTTGACGATGATGTCTATCGCACCCTGGTCGATCAGGTCGACGATGTTCGTCTCGCCCGAGTCCTGCGTCTCGCTGTATTTCTCCACGACGGTCACCGGGATGCCGTTGCGAGAGAGGATCTCCGCCGTCCCCGCGGTCGCCACGATCGTGAAGCCGAGCTGGTGCAGCCGGTGCGCAGGCAGGATCACGGCGCGCTTGTCGGCGTCCGCGACCGAGATGAACACGGTGCCCGACGTCGGCGTGCCGCCGTAGGCCGCGGCCTGGCTCTTCGCGAACGCGGTCGGGAAGTCGCGGTCGATGCCCATGACCTCACCGGTCGAGCGCATCTCCGGGCCGAGCACGGAGTCGACGATCCGGCCGTCGGCGGTGCGGAACCGCTTGAACGGCAGCACGGCCTCCTTGACCGACACCGGCGAGCCCAGCGGCACGCGGGATCCGTCGTTCTCGGGCAGCAGGCCCTCGTCCTTGAGCGCGGCGATCGTGGATCCGGACAGGATCCGGCTCGCGGCCTTCGCGAGCGGGATCCCGAGCGCCTTCGACACGAACGGAACGGTGCGGCTCGCACGGGGGTTCGCCTCGATGACGTAGAGCACACCGGCGCTGATCGCGAACTGCACGTTCAGCAGTCCGCGCACGCCCACGCCCTCTGCGATCGCGAGCGTCGCCTCGCGCACCCGGTCGATGTCGGTGCGACCGAGCGAGACCGGCGGGAGCGTGCAGCTCGAGTCGCCGGAGTGGATCCCGGCCTCCTCGAGGTGCTCCATGACGCCGCCGATGTAGAGCTCGGAGCCGTCGTAGAGCGCGTCCACGTCGATCTCGATCGCGTCGTCGAGGAAGCGGTCCACGAGCAGCGGCTTGCCCTCCTCGATGATGACCTCGCCCGCGGTGCGCACGAAGTAGTCGCGCAGCGCCGGGGTGTCGTAGACGATCTCCATTCCGCGTCCGCCGAGCACGAAGCTCGGGCGCACCAGCACGGGGTAGCCGATCTCCTCGGCGACCGCGACCGCGCCGTCCACGTCGATCGCCGTGCCGTTGCGGGGCGCGATCAGGGCGGCGTCGTCGAGCAGCCGCGAGAACAGCTCGCGCTCCTCGGCGAGGTCGATCGCCTCGGGGCTCGTGCCGAGCACGGTGTAGCCGGCGGCCTCGATGCCCTTCGCGAGCCCCAGCGGTGTCTGTCCGCCGAGCTGGCAGACGACGCCGAGGATGGTGCCGCTCTGCGCCTCGGCGTGCAGCACCTCGAGCACGTCCTCCAGCGTGAGCGGCTCGAAGTAGAGCCGGTCGGAGGTGTCGTAGTCGGTGGACACGGTCTCCGGGTTGCAGTTCACCATCACGGTCTCGAAGCCGGCGGCGGAGAGCGCGAAGGAGGCGTGCACGCACGAGTAGTCGAATTCGACGCCCTGGCCGATGCGGTTCGGGCCGGATCCGATGATGACGACCTTGGTCCGGTCGGACGGGGTGACCTCGGTCTCGCTGTCGTAGCTGGAGTAGTGGTACGGGGTGAGCGCGGGGAACTCGCCCGCGCAGGTGTCCACGGTCTTGTAGACCGGGCGGATGCCGAGTCCGTGCCGCACGCCCCGCACCTCGGCCTCGGTGAGACCGCGGAGCTCGGCGAACTGCGCGTCGGAGAAGCCGTGGTCCTTGCCGAGCCGGATCGTGTCGGCGTCGAGCTCCGGCGCGGTGCGGATCTGCTCGGCGACCTCGTTGATCAGCACCATCTGGTCGATGAACCAGGGGTCGATCGCGGTGGCCTCGAAGGCCTGCTCGATCGTGGCGCCCTTGCGGAGGGCCTGCTGCAGCGTGACGATCCGGCCGTCCGTCGGGATCCGGGAGATCTCGAGCAGCTCCTCGACGCTGCGGCCCTCCTCGCCCCAGTGGAACGAGGATCCGCGCTTCTCGAGCGAGCGGAGCGCCTTCTGCAGCGCGGTCGTGTAGTTGCGCCCGATCGCCATCGCCTCGCCGACCGACTTCATAGTGGTCGTGAGCGTGGCGTCGGCGGCGGGGAACTTCTCGAATGCGAACCGCGGCGCCTTCACCACCACGTAGTCGAGCGTGGGCTCGAAGCTCGCCGGGGTGACGCCGGTGATGTCGTTCGGGATCTCGTCGAGCCGGTAGCCGAGCGCGAGCTTGGCCGCGAGCTTGGCGATCGGGAATCCGGTCGCCTTCGATGCGAGGGCCGAGGACCGGGACACCCGCGGGTTCATCTCGATGACGATGATGCGGCCGTTGGCCGGGTTCACGGCGAACTGGATGTTGCAGCCGCCGGTGTCCACGCCGACCGCGCGGATGATGTCGATGCCGATGTCGCGGAGCTTCTGGTACTCGCGGTCGGTCAGGGTGAGCGCCGGCGCGACGGTGATCGAGTCGCCGGTGTGCACGCCCACGGGGTCGACGTTCTCGATCGAGCAGACGACGACCGTGTTGTCGGCGGTGTCGCGCATGAGCTCGAGCTCGTACTCCTTCCAGCCGAGGATCGACTCCTCCAGGAGCACCTCGGTGGTGGGCGAGTCGTGCAGGCCCGCGCCACCGATGCGGCGCAGGTCCGCCTCGTCGTAGGCGAAACCGGATCCGAGTCCGCCCATCGTGAAGGAGGGACGCACGACCAGCGGGTAGCCGAGCTTGTCGGCACCGGCGAGCAGCTCGTCCATGGTGTGGCAGATCACCGAGGCGGCCACGTCGGCGCCGGCGTCGAGCACGAGCTGCTTGAAGATCTGGCGGTCCTCCCCCTTCTGGATCGCGTCGACCTTGGCGCCGATGAGCTCGACGCCGTACTTGGTCAGGATGCCGCGCTCGTGCAGCGCCATGGCGGCGTTCAGCGCGGTCTGGCCGCCCAGGGTCGGCAGGATCGCGTCGGGCTTCTCCTTGGCGATGATGGTCTCGATGACCTCGGGCGTGATCGGCTCGATGTAGGTCGCGTCGGCGAAGTCGGGGTCGGTCATGATCGTGGCCGGGTTCGAGTTCACCAGGATGACGCGCACACCCTCCTCGCGCAGCACCCGGCACGCCTGGGTGCCGGAGTAGTCGAACTCGCAGGCCTGACCGATCACGATCGGGCCGGATCCGATGACGAGGACGGAGTGGATGTCGTCGCGCTTGGGCATTACTTGCTGTCCTTCCGGGTCTCGAGGACCAGGTCGCGGAATCTGTCGAAGAGGTAGTTGGCGTCGTGCGGACCGGCCGCCGCCTCGGGGTGGTACTGCACCGAGAAGGCCGGGATGTCGAGCGCGCGCAGGCCCTCGACCACCTGGTCGTTCAGGCCGACGTGGCTCACCTCGACCTTCCCGTAGCCGTTCGGACTGTCGAAGGATCCCTCGAGGGGCGCCTCGACCGCGAAGCCATGGTTGTGCGCGGTGATCTCGACCTTGCCGGTGGACTTGTCGAGCACCGGCTGGTTGATGCCGCGGTGGCCGAAGGTGAGCTTGTAGGTGCCGAGTCCGAGGGCGCGGCCGAACAGCTGGTTGCCGAAGCAGATGCCGAAGTAGGGCAGCCCTGCGTCCAGAACCTCCCGGAGCACTGCGACCTGCGCGTCGGACGCGGAGGGATCCCCCGGGCCGTTCGAGTAGAACACCGCCACGGGGTCGATGGCCGTGATGTCGGCGAACGTGGACGCCTGCGGCAGCACGTGCACGTCGAAGCCGCGTGCGGCGAGGTTGTCCAGCGTGGACTGCTTGACGCCGAGGTCGAGCACGGCGAGGTTCCCGATCCGCTCGCCGGTGGCCGCGGTGACCTGCACCGCGTCGACCGAGACCGCGGCGGAGAGGTTCTGCCCGGCCATCTCCGGCGCGGCCGTCACGATACGCAGCTGCTCTTCAGTATCGATTGCCGCGTCGGCCCCCGAGAAGATGCCGCCGCGCATGGATCCGGCCGAACGGATGTGACGCGTGATCGCGCGGGTGTCGATCCCGCTGATCCCGACGATCCCGTCACGGACCAGGGTGTCGTCGAGCGAGCTGTTCGCGCGCCAGTTCGACACGACCCGCGAGGGGTCGCGCACGATGTAGCCGGCGACCCAGATGCGGCGGGACTCGGGGTCCTCGTCGTTCATGCCGGTGTTGCCGATGTGCGGCGCGGTCTGCAGCACGATCTGGCCCGCATAGGAGGGATCGGTGAGCGTCTCCTGGTAGCCGGACATGCCGGTGGCGAAGACCACCTCGCCGAGCGTGGTGCCCGTCGCGCCGTAGGCGCGCCCGACGTGGCGGGTGCCGTCCTCGAGGACGAGCACGGCGGAGTCGGAACCAACGGTCCCTGAGCTTCTCGAAGGGGTCATGCGGATTCTCCAGTCTCGGAGGCAGCGCACAGGCGCTGGAGGTCGGTGAGCGCGGCGCCGGCGGCATCGGTGTTGCCGAGGTCGCCGGTGATGCGCAGGTAGCTGTCGACGACGGTGCCGTCGTCCGTGCGCCAGGCCAGGCGGATCAGCCCGCCCGGTTCGACGACGCGGTCGATCGTGACCGTGGCGCGGTCGGCGCCGATCAGCCGCGCCGAGGCGAGGAACACGGTGGGCGAGCCGTCCAGGCTCAGCGCCGCACCGCGATCGGTGATGGTGAGCTCGCCGCGGGCGCGGTACACGAGCGGGCGGACCGCGAGCCGCTCGAGCGAGTGGTCGTGCCTCGTCGTCGCGACGTACAGGGTCTCGTAGCGGGCCTGCACCTCGGCGTGCTCGGGCACCCCGAGCGGCGCCGTGAGTCCGGAGTCGCGCCGCAGCCGCGCACGCCACGCCCACACCCCGGCGAGGATGAGCAGCACGGCGACCCCGAGGACGACCGCGCCGGCGATCTGCTGGTTCACGAGCGCTCCGCCGGGAGCTCGACGAGCACGCCGTCCTCGACGGTCGTGTACCCGCGGTGCACGGTCCAGAGGACCTTGCCCGGCAGCTCGCGGCCGAGGTACGGCGAGTTCGTGCTCGCCCCGTGCAGGTCGGCCTCGGCGAACACGCCCTGGGCGTCCGCGTCGTAGAGCGTGAACTCGGCCGGCTGTCCTGCCGCGATCGGCGTGCCGTGTCCGGCGAGGGATCCGATCCGCGCCGGGGCGGAACTCATGACGCGCGCGACATCGGCCCAGTCCAGCAGCCCCGTCTGCACCATGGACTGGTGCACGACCCGCAGCGCGGACTCGAGGCCGACCATGCCGTTCGCGGCCGCCTGCCACTCGCACGCCTTCGCCTCGCTCGGGTGCGGAGCGTGGTCGGTCGCGACGATGTCGATCGTGCCGTCGGCGAGGCCCTCGCGCACCGCGAGCACGTCCTCCTGGGTGCGCAGCGGCGGGTTGACCTTGAACCGCGCGTCGTAGCCGCGGGCCAGTTCGTCGGTCAGCAGCAGGTGGTGCGGGGTGACCTCGGCGGTCACGGCGACGCCGCGCTTCTTCGCCCAGCGGATCAGCTCGACCGAACCCGCGGTGGACAGGTGGCACACGTGCAGACGCGACCCGACGTGCTCGGCGAGCAGGACGTCGCGGGCGATGATCGACTCCTCGGCGACCGCGGGCCAGCCCGCGAGGCCGAGCTCGGCGGAGACCGAGCCCTCGTTCAGCTGCGCCCCCTCGGTGAGCCGCGGGTCCTGCGCGTGCTGGGCGATCACGCCGTCGAAGGCCTTCACGTACTCGAGCGCGCGGCGCATGATCAGCGGATCCCACACGCAGAAGCCGTCGTCGCTGAAGACGCGCACGTTCGCCCTCGAGGAGGCCATGGCGCCGAGCTCCGCCAGCCGCTCGCCCTTCTGCCCGACCGTGACCGCGCCGATCGGCTGCACCGTGGCGTAGCCGGCGGCCTCGCCGAGGGCGAGTTCCTGCTCCACTACGCCGGCGGAGTCGGCCACGGGCGATGTGTTGGGCATCGCGAAGACGGCGGTGAAGCCGCCGGCCGCGGCCGCGCGGGTGCCGGAGAGCACGGTCTCGCTCGCCTCGTATCCGGGCTCGCGAAGATGCGTGTGCAGGTCGACGAGGCCCGGCAGCGCGACGAGGCCGTCGGCGTCGATGACGCGGGCACCGGCGGCGGACAGGCCGGATCCGACCTCGGCGATCCGGCCGTCCTGGACGAGGATGTCGGCAGAAGAGGTCCCGAGGATCTTGGCGCCTCGGAAAAGCAGGCTCTTGGTCATCGGTCTCCTCGATTCATCTCGAACTCCTCGGCCCCGGTTCCCAGGCCCGTCGCAGGGCCTGTCGGAGGGCGTTCGCCGGCCAGCAGCAGGTACAGGGTCGCCATCCGCACCGAGACCCCGTTCGCGACCTGCTCCAGCACGGTGGAGCGGGCGGAGTCGGCGGCGTCGGAGGAGATCTCCAGGCCCCGGTTCATCGGACCGGGGTGCATCACGATCGTATCGTCGGGAAGGCGACGCAGTCGCGCCGCATCCAGCCCCCAGCGACGCGTGTACTCCCGCTCGGACGGGAAGAACGCCGCGTGCATGCGCTCCAGCTGGATGCGCAGCATCATGACCGCATCCGGCTCCTCGGCGAGGGCCGCGTCGAGGTCGTACATCACGCGCGCCGGCCACGCGGTGACGTCCTGCGGGATCAGCGTCGGCGGGGTGACCAGGGTGACCTCGGCGCCGAGTGTCGACAGCAGCCACACGTTGGAGCGCGCCACCCGGGAGTGCAGCACGTCCCCGACGATGACCACGCGGACTCCGCTGAGGTCGAGACCACGGCTGTCGGCGCCGAAGCGGCGCTTGCGGATCGTGAACGCATCGAGCAGCGCCTGCGTCGGATGCTCGTGCGTGCCGTCGCCGGCGTTCACGACGCCCGCGGAGATCCAGCCGCTCGTGGCGAGGGTGCGCGGCGCGCCGGAGGCGGGATGCCGCACCACGACGGCGTCGGCGCCGATCGCCTCCAGTGTCTGCGCGGTGTCCTTGAGGCTCTCGCCCTTGGAGACGCTGGATCCCTTCGCGGCGAAGTTGATCACGTCTGCGGAGAGGCGCTTGGCGGCGGCCTCGAACGAGATGCGCGTGCGGGTGGAGTCCTCGAAGAAGAGGTTCACCACCGTCTTGCCGCGCAGCGTCGGCAGCTTCTTGACCTCGCGGGACTGCGTGTCGGCCATGTCCTCGGCGATGTCGAGGATCCGCAGGGCGTCCTCGCGGGCGAGGGTGCGGGTGTCGAGCAGGTGCCTCATTCGTCGGCCCCCTCGAAAGTCGCCGCCGGGGGCGTCGAATTTCGCGGCCCCCCTTCAGTCAGCTGACTGCCGTCAGCTGACTCGATCGACACGTACTCCTCGCCGTCGTCCTCCCGCAGGCGCACGTTGACGCGCTCCGAACGTGACGAGGGGATGTTCTTGCCGACGAAATCGGGACGGATCGGCAGCTCGCGGTGGCCGCGGTCGACGAGGATCGCGAGCCGCACCACGGCGGGGCGTCCGACGGACTGCAGCGCGTCGAGGGCGGAGCGGATGCTGCGACCGGAGAACAGCACGTCGTCGACGAGCACGACGGTCTTGCCGTCGACCCCGCCGACGGGGATGTCGGTGCGGTGCGGTGACCGGGTCGGGTGCTTCGCGAGATCGTCGCGGAACAGCGTGACGTCGAGCGATCCGACCGGCACCGCGGTCTGCGCGATCTCGCTGATCAGCAGCGCGAGGCGCTCGGCGAGCGGGACCCCGCGGGTGGGGATGCCCAGGAGCACAAGACCCTCCGCTCCCCGATTGGACTCGAGGATCTCGTGGGCGATGCGCGTCAAAGCGCGCCTGATGTCGGCTTCCTGCAGCACGATGCGTGCGCTCATCTGCCGGCTCCCTTCTCCGCCTCACAGGACGGTGTTAAAGGTTGCTTCTGAGGATGCGTCCAGTCTACCGGGTGCGCTCACGCGCCGAGGACGGTGATGCCGCGCTCACGAGATGCTTCGGCGAGCCGTGCATCGAATGTGGCGAGGATGGCATCGAGCTGGATCGCCGTTGCGAGGACATAGGCATCCGGTAGCTTGAGCCGAGATTCGGCGCAGAGCCTCGCGACGCGTATAGGTTCGTCCAGGAGAGGCACGTGCCGCTCCACGCCCAGTCGGGCGATGTCCTGCACGGCCTCGTCCTCGCGCCCCTCTCGCACCGGCCATACCAGGGTTTCCGCCAATGTGACCGGATGCAGCACCAGATCCTCCTCGGTATCGAGGATCTCCATCGACTGATCGGCGTGCGCGTCGCCTGGGGTCCAGAACGCGATGATCACGTTCGCGTCGACCACGATCATTCCGGCCAGTCCTTGCGGAGTTCGTCGAGGTAACCCGGCGGATAGGCGTATTTGCCGCGGGTCTCCTCCAGCACCTTGCGCCGTTCAGCCCGCCTCGCCGCGCGCTTCGCGGCGAGGATCTCGCTCCCCGCCTCGGCCAGACGTGCGACCAGCTCGGATCGAGACGCACCCGGCCACTCCTTCGCCGCCAGTTCGAGCCCCGCGGCGAGCTCGGGCGTCTGCGTCACTTGGATCCGCGGCAGTGTGGTCGCCATGAGCTTAGTGTACCGTCGGTTGCGCGAGTGGTACAGGCTGCCGATCAGCCCGCCGACTGCAGCGCCTCTCGTGCGGTGCGGCCTGTCTCGACGATGCGGGAGGCTCGGATCGGGTGACCGGCCGTGGAGAGGCAGCGACCCGTCTTCAGGTCCCACTTCCAGTCGTGCATGCTGCAGGTGAGCACGCCCTCCTCGTCGATGGATCCGGTGCGGGTGAGGTCGGCGCGCAGGTGCGGGCAGCGACGCTGCACGACCCAGTCGCCGATCTCCGCGTCCTCGGTCTGGTCGGTCTGCTCCTGGTACCAGTTCTCGACGTACTCGATCCGGTCGACGGACAGGCACTTGAGGAAGGTCGTGAGGAACTCGTTGAACTTGCCGCTGCGGCCCACGGAGAACTGCATGGAGAGGAAGATCGAGTTCGACCAGTCGATCTCGTGATCGGCGATGTTCGTCGAGACGAGATCCGCAGGGATCGTGTACCAGTAGATGCATTCCTCCCCCGCGTACTCGCGCACCTTGGCCTTCGGGAAGTCGACCACCATGTCCAGCTCGCCGATGCGGAAGCGGACGTTGCCGCCGACGCCGAGCCGGATCGTGCGCGACTTCTTCAGCAGCGGCTCCCACCACTCCTTGATCGCCGCGAGCATCTCCTCGGGCGGCAGGATCGGGGCACGGCGGGCCTCCTCGTCGCGGAGCTCCTGCTGGCGGCTCGCGCGCTGCTCCTCGAGGTAGTCCCACTTCTCATCGAAGACATGACGCAGCTCGTCCTCGGAGTAGAGGGTCTGCTCGATCGACGCGATCTCGCGGTTCTCGAGGGTCACCACAGTGCCGGGCACGAAGAGGTGCCCGGCGTACTGCGGGGCGAGCTCGTTCAGATGCGCGAGGAACTGCTTCTGATCCGTGAAGATCGACTCGCCGTTGCGGCCGATGCCGTTGAAGTCGAACAGCCCATCACGCAGGAACATCGGCGGACCAGCCATCGGGAACACGTGCGGCGCGTCGACCTTCTCGATGTAGTACATCGCACGCTTGTTCTGCGCCTCGCGCTTGAGCCGGGCGAAGTTCTGCTTGGCGTCCAGCGGCAGATCGTAGACCATGGGCCACCAGATCGCACCGGACACCTGCGTGAAGTACGCGTCCGGCTTGCCGAACGCCATCAGCTTCTCAAGGTCGAGCGGGTGCGAGTCGTTCTGGTTCAGCACGGATCCGGTACCGTCGTCGACGCTGAGCGACGAATCGCCGATCGGACCGTCGCTGGGCGCACGCAGCGGCGTGATCATGATCTTGAGCTCGCCGCGCTCGATCACCTCGCCGGCCGGCGCGTAGGTGATGTTCTCGTACCCGAGGGCTCGGAGATCCTTCTCCAGATCGTCGGTCGGGTACTCCGGCAGGAGCACCTCGATGTCGGTGCGGACGTAGCGCTTCAGCAGTCGCGGGTCGAAGTGGTCGCGGTGCCGGTGAGACACGTAGAGGAAGTCGGCTTCGCGTCCGAAACGCTCCCAGTCGAGACCGCGGTTGTCGGGGAACGGGAACCAGGATCCGTAGAACGACGGGCCGAGGACGGGGTCGCAGATGATGTTCCCGCCGACCGTCTCGATGAACATCCCGGCGTGCCCGAGTCCCGTGATCCGCATGTTTCTCCTCCTGTGTGGACCTGTCGATCCTACCGGGGAGGTCGCCGGCGGGCCTGGAGACGGCCCGTGCATCACCGCATCCTTCCCTCGGGGTCGTTGAGCGAGGACGCCGAAGGCGACCGAGCCGAAACGCGGTGACCCCGCGAGATCGCGACGTTTCGTCTCGCTCAACGACCCCGAGGGGTGCTCGCTGCGAGCCGAAACAGTCAGGCGAGGTGTTCGGTGCGTACTCTGCCGCCGAGACGAGGCGGGGCTCCGGTGCCGGGCGGGGGCAGGAACCAGACTTTCGCTCGAATGCCGACACCGTCGACGCGGATGCTCCAGCCGTTGTCGTGGACGAGGTGATGGCAGGTCTCGCAGAGCAGAACCCCATTGGACAGGTCCGTCGTACCGTGATCTCTGGCCCACCAGGCGAGGTGGTGGGCTTTCGCCATCCCGGGCGGGAGCCCGCAGAACGCGCACCCGCCGTCCCGCTCGGTGAGGGCGAGACGCTGTGCCCGGGTGAACAGGCGACGGTCTCGTCCCCAGTTCAGGATCTCCCCGCTCTGCCCGCAGACCCAGCCGACCAGCCCGCCTCCGCCGGCCATCCGGCGCACGGTATCGATGCTCACGGGCTGCTCGATCCCGTCGATGAGCCCGCACCCGGTCCCGGATTCCAGGTCGGTGGCATTCACGCGGACGATCACGGTCGCCCCATTCAACGACGTGTTCTTCACACAGGTGAGCGCGTGCTCCGCGAGGTGCACCAGCGCATCAGCCTGGATCTGCTGCACGGTGCGCCGGTCCGCGTCGGCCAGGTCGGGCCCGCGGTCACGGCGGGCGGCGAACTCGGCGGACACGTATCCTTCGATCGCGGTCTTCACCGTCGCGCCCCGCGCCGGGTCGAGGACCGCGTTCAGGTGCAGCATCCCGTCCCGTTCGCACATCGACACCGACGCCCGGCCCCGCAGCTCGTCTTCCCGGGGCGCGACGCCATCCGGATCCAGATGAGCCTCCATCCGGGTCGCCATCCGCCGCACCTCGTCCAACGACAACCCGGGCGCTTTCTCGACCAGCAGCTCCTCCGCCCGGGCGACGGCCTCGCGTCCGACTTTCAGGATCATCCGGTCCAGGAACGACACCAGCAGCCCCGCCGTCGTCGCCCCGATCCGCCCTGCCGACAGTGCCTCCCGGACGGCGGGGAACTTCGCCGGCAGAACCTCCCCGATCAGGTTCGACCGCGGCGCGGTCGCCTCCCCGACCTTCACCAACCGGACCGCATCCCCCGCCGACGCCCCCGTCGTCGTCGTGATCAACTGCGCCGCACCCCGGAACCCCTGCTGCCTCGCCAACGACTCCGGCCCCAGCTCCCGCCGCGACTCCCGAGCGATCGACGCCGCGACCTCCACATGCACCCCATCCAGGGAACGTTTCACCAACCCGATCGCATCGTTCACGGCCACCAGCTGCGCCCGGGACAACTCTGCACCCGAGCCCGCGTCACCCCACGCGTCCACCAGAAGCCGGGTGGCTTCCAGAAGCGGTTCAAGAGTGCTGGTCATACCCCGATTCTACCCAATATCGAAGATATATTCGAGACTTATCCACAGACTATTTCCAAGGATGACCTGGGAATTCCCTGCACGAGCGAGGATCCGCCACAGCCTCCCGCGCGACTCAGCCGAGCAGTTCACGGATGTCGTCGGCGGTGAGGGACTGCGCGAAGAGGTCCTCGTCGTCGAGCACCGTCGAGAACAGCCGCGCCTTGCGCTGCTGCAGGGCGAGCACCTTCTCCTCGATCGTGCCCTCGGAGATCATCCGGTAGACGAAGACGCGGTTCTGCTGCCCGATCCGGTGCGCGCGGTCGGCCGCCTGCGCCTCGGCGGCGGGGTTCCACCAGGGATCCAGCAGGAACACGTAGTCGGCCTCGGTGAGCGTGAGGCCCGTGCCGCCGGCCTTGAGACTGAGCAGGAAGGCGTCCTGCTCCCCCTCGCGGAAGTCCTGCACGACGCGGTCCCGGTCCCTGGTCGATCCGTCGAGGTACGAGATCCGCAGACCGGCCCGGCGCAGACGTTCGGCGGCGAGGCCGAGGAACGACGTGAACTGGCTGAACACGAGCGCCCTGTGGCCCTCGGCGCGCAGCTCGAGCAGCCGCTCGACGAGCTCTTCGAGCTTGCGGGAGGCGATGCCCGCGTCGTCCGGCTCGATCAGTCCCGGCGCCAGGCTGAGCATGCGCAGCATGGTGAGCGAGCGGAACACGATGAACCGCTGCCGGTCGAGGTCGGGCAGCAGCCCCAGGACCTTCTGCCGCTCGCGTTGCAGCACCGTGTCGTAGCGGTGCCGGTGCGCAGGGGCGAGCTCGACGTGCAGCACCTGCTCCTGCCGCTCGGGGAGATCGCGCGCGACGAGCTCCTTGGTACGGCGGATGAGGAACGGACGGATCCGCCGTCGCAACAGGTCGATGCGTGACCGGCGATAGGGCGCGCCCTCGGCGTTCTCGGGTACCTTGCCCTCCTCGATGGGCTGGATGAAGTCCTCCCGGAACCTCCGCGCCGAGGCGAACAGGCCCGGGGATGTCAGGCTCAACAGCGCCCACAGCTCGCCCAGTCCGTTCTCCAGCGGAGTGCCGGTCGCGGCGTACACCGCCCTGGCGTCGAGCGCGGCGACCGCCTGATGCTGCCGGGTCGCCGGGTTCTTCACGTTCTGGGCTTCATCGAGCACGACGCCCGACCAGGGCCGGCGCGCGAACTCCCCCGCGTCCAGTCGCAGGACGGTGTACGAGGTGATCACCAGGTCCGCGCCGTCGATGTGCGCGGCCAGGTCGACACCGTGCGCGTCCCGGGTGCGATCGACGACCGCGACCCGGAGCCCGGGCGCGAACCGCTCGGCCTCGCGCTGCCAGACCGGAAGCACCGACGTGGGTGCCACGACCAGCCACGGGGCGGTCCCGGCGGTACCGTCCTCGCGGGCGTGCGCGATGAGCGCGAGCAGCTGCAGGGTCTTGCCGAGGCCCATGTCGTCGGCGAGGATGCCGCCGAGACGGTGCTGCCAGAGGCGCGCGAGCCGCGTGAACCCCTCCTGCTGATACGGGCGCAGCTCGGCGGTGATCGCGGCAGGGACGGGAACCGGATCCGCACCCGGATCGGCGCGGAGGTCGTCGACGGCGGCCCGCCAGGTCCGGGCGGGGAGCGTCTCGTCGGCGAGGTCCTCGAAGTCATCCCACAGCGCCAGATGGGTGCGCGCGATCCTCGGCCCGGTCTCCCACTCGGCGAGTTCCGCCGCCTCGTCCAGAAGCTCCTTGAGCCGGTCGAAGGCGGGATGGCGCAGCGAGAACCAGGTGTTGTCGACGAGCTTGAGCTTGCCCTGACCCAGGGCGAGCGCCCGGAACAGCGGCTCGAACGGGATCGTGCGGCCGTCGATCCGCACCAGGACGCCGAGTTCGAACCAGTCCGGATCCGTGCTCTCCACCGTGCTGACGGTGATCGCCGGATCGCCGGCGAGCTCCGCGTAGGTGCGCGGCGTGCCGGTGGTCTCCGTGACGATGCCGCGCGCTTCGAGGGCCGGCACGAGGTGCGAGACGAACTCGGCGGCGTCGGCGTCGTGCAGCGCGCCGGCGAGCATGAACGGCAGGCCGGTGACCTCGGTCCAGGCCCCGAGCACGGAAGGGCGCAGCTGCGCTTCCGCGGCACCGTCGCGGATCCCGGACTCGGCGGCGCGCTCATCGAGGGGGAACCGCGCGTACCCCGGGTAGTCCCAGTGCAGCCGATAGGCCACGACGTCGTCGGGGCGGAAGTCGACCACGAGGAGCGGCACCGGCTTCGGCGCCGCGGGCAGCGCGACCCCGTGTCCCGCACGCACGGCGCCCCCGCGCAGGAGCGTCGGATACCCGTCCCGGAAGAAGGCCTTCCTGTCCACCGGCGCGACGGTCAACCCGGCCGGCGCCGACAGCAGCGCCCGCAGGCCATCGGTGAGCGGCACCTGTCCGAGCAGGAGGTCGATCCTCTTGCCGACGACGCGGTGGACGTACACCCCGCCGGATCCCACCGCGTGCGTCGCCGCGGAGGGGAACGACTCTCCCTCGGCGTCGACCGAGGCGGACAGGACGAGCCCGCCGTCGCCGTCCGCGGCGATGTCCACCACGATCCGCAGTTCGTCCGACCACTGCAGACGGGTGCTGCGCTCGGTCGCCACGAGGGGGATCCCGGTCGCGGATGCCGCCTGCAGATGCGGCCACAACAGCGGAGACGCGACCGGATCCAGCAGCAGCCAGTCCCCCGCCGTGCCGGAGAGCAGCGAGTCGCGGGAGATGCTCAGCAGGTCGGCGAACCAGCGGGAGTGCGCCGCGTCGTAGCGCGTGCCGGGGCGACGGACGGCGTCCCAGTCCGCGTCGGACTGCACCCAGGCGGATCCGGCGTCGTTGCGCCGCAGCGGGCGGACGGCGAGGAACAGCTCGCCCGGATCCTTCACCAGATCCCGTGCGGTCGCGGTGCGCAGCGGCCGTGCCGCCCAGTGCCGCGCGTCGGCGCGATCACGTCGGCGCAGTTCCACGCCGAGCGCCAGCGGCGCTCCGCTCGCCCGGGCGGACGGCAGCAGTATGCGCCAGTCGTCGGCGTCAGCGGAGGTCATGATGATCCATCCTCTCCCGAGCCACCGACAGCGAAGGGCGCCCCGTCCCCGAGCACGGCTCGGAGGCGGGACGCCCTTCGAAGAACGATGTGCGGATCAGGCCGAGCGCGCGACCCGCGCCAGCACGCCGTGCACGAACGCGCCGGACTCGTCGGTGGAGAACTCCTTCGCGAGCTCGACCGCCTCGTCGATCGCGACCGCCGTCGGGACCTCGTCGTTGTGCAGGATCTCCCACACTCCGATGCGCAGCAGCGCCCGGTCCACGGCCGGCATCCGGTCGAGCTTCCAATCCCGGCTGTGCGTGGTGATCTGCTCGTCGATCTCGTCGCGGTGATCGATGATCCCGTCCACGATCTCTCGGCCGTAGAGCCAGGACGCTTCGCGGGCGGGCTCGGAGGCCGCGCGCTTGGCCTCGGCGGCGAGGGTCACCGCGAGATCGTCGCCGCGCACGTCGGCGGAGAACAGGATGTCGAGGGCGCGTTTGCGCGCCTTGGTCCGGGCGCCCACGCGTCAGTCGTTGATGCGGCCGAGGTAGCCGCCGGTGCGCGTGTCGACCTTGACCTTGGTGCCGGCCTCCAGGAACAGCGGGACCTGGATCTCGTACCCGGTCTCGAGCGTGGCGGGCTTGGTGCCGGCCGAGGAGCGGTCGCCCTGCAGGCCGGGCTCGGTGTAGGTGACCTCGAGCACGACGGAGGCGGGCAGCTCGATGTAGAGCGGGTTGCCGTTGTTCAGCGCGATCTGCACCTGCTGGTTCTCCAGCATGAAGTTCTTCGCGTCGCCGACCGTCGCGGCGGCCACGTTGATCTGGTCGTAGTCCTCCTGGTCCATGAAGACGTAGTTGTCTCCATCGGTGTACAGGTAGGTGAAGTCACGGCGGTCGACGTTCTCGATGTCGATCTTGGCGCCCGCGTTGTAGGTGCGGTCGACGACCTTGCCGCTGACGACGTTCTTGAGCTTCGTGCGGACGAACGCGCCGCCCTTGCCGGGCTTGACGTGCTGGAACTCGATGACGTTCCAGAGCTGTCCGTCGATGGAGAGGACGACGCCGTTCTTGATGTCTGCGGTCGATGCCATGGGTCTGAGAAGTCCGTTCCTGAGGTTCGCGGCCGAGCGGCCGACGTTCAATCTTACGGGATGCCCGCCGCTCGGCCGGTGAGAGCGGCCGGAGCAACGTCGCGGATCAGCCGTCCGCCTGACCCTCGAGCAGCAGGATCAGGCGCCGCGTCGCGGTCGCGTACCCCTGCACGCCCTCGCCCACGACGTGCACGGCCGCGACGTCGGTGAGGTAGGAGTGATGCCGGAACTCCTCGCGCGCGTACACGTCGGAGATGTGGATCTCCGCGAACGGAAGGGCGACCCCGGTCAACGCGTCGCGAAGTGCGACCGACGTGTGCGTATACGCGCCCGCGTTGATGACGATGCCGGCGCAGTCCTCGCGGGCGTCGTGGATCGCGTCGAGCAACACGCCCTCATGGTTGCTCTGCACGGCGCGGACCTCGTAGCCGTAGGCGGCCGCCGCTTCGGAGGCGATCCTCTCCACATCGGCGAGAGTCGCGGATCCGTAGATCCCCGGTTCGCGCAGGCCCAGCAGGTTGAGGTTCGGTCCGTTGACGAGGAGCAGGCGGCGTGGCGTGGTCACGCCCTCACGGTATCAGCGTGCGGCGGGCACGAGAGGGCGGGTCATCACGTACTCGTGCCCGTTGGCGAGCTCGGTGATCTGCCCGGTGCGCGTGAAGCCGCAGCGCTCGTACGCGGCCTGGGCGCGGTGGTTGTCCACGTGCACTTCGAGGGTGAGCTCGGCGGCGCCCTGCTCCGCGGCCCACGCCGCGCACTCGTCGAAGAGCGTCTCGATCGCACCGGCCCCGCGGTGCCCTTCGGCGACGTACACGCCGACGACGAGCGCCGCGGCAGGCAGCGCGCCGAGGAAGGTCGCCAGCACGGTCGCGGATCCGAACCAGACGCCGTCCTCGTCGATCGCGACGAACTGCGCGGCTTCCTCCCCGTCGGCCGCATCCGTCGCCCTGGCCTGCCAGAACCCGTCCGGCTGGCGGGATGCGTTCTCGAACGTGTCCAGGAACGCGATCGCCGCAGCAGGATCCTGCAGGCCGCGCAGCCGCAGGTCCCGCGCCCGGCGCCATTCCTCGGCGCGGATCCGGCGGACATGAAAGGAGCGACGGGACATTTCTGCACCCTAGCCCGGATTCAGTGCCGAGGGTGCGCCGGCGCTCCGCCCGCGTCCCCGCCGTGCAGCAGCGGCACCAATTCGTGCACGGCATCCGCGTAGCCCTGCACGCCTCGCCCGATCACGCGCACCGCTGCCACGTCGGACAGATAGGAGAAGTGCCGGAATCCCTCGCGGGCGTGCACGTCGGAGATGTGCACCTCGGCGAACGGAAGGGCGATCCCGGTGAGCGCGTCGCGCAGCGCGACCGAGGTGTGCGTGAGCCCGCCCGGGTTGATCACCACGCCGGCGCAGTCGGTGCGCGCCTCGTGGATCCGGTCGATCAGCACGCCCTCGTGGTTGCTCTGCACCGCGCGCAGGTCGAGCCCGTGCTCGGCAGCGGCATCGGCCGTGATCCGCTCCACGTCGGCGAGCGTCGCGGATCCGTAGATCCCGGGCTCTCGCGCACCGAGAAGGTTGAGGTTCGGACCGTTGACGAGCAGGAGGCGGAGGGGCACGGTCATGCGCGCACCGTCTGAGCGCCCTGGGCGGTGAGCCGCACCGGCGCGTTGCCCGCGCCATAGCCGTCGTAGCCGCCGGTGCGCTCCACGAACTCGAAGAACACCTGCCCGATCGTCGACGTGTAGAACTGCAGGTACTCCGCGTCGCCGGTGCGGTCGTACACGATGCCGAGCGAGCGCAGCAGTGCGATCCGCTCCGCCGCCAGATCCGTGCGTGCGGCGAGGTCCGCGTAGTAGTTGTCCGGGATCTGCAGCAGGGCGAGGCCACGCGCCCGCGCCTGCTGCGCCACTGCGACGACGTCCGAGCAGGCGAAGGCGATGTGCTGCGGCAGTCCGCCGCGAGCCCCCTGCTCGGCGATGACCGGCGGCGCGACGTTCAGGGGGATCCGGATCCGCCCGTCCGCCGACGCCATGACCCGGCTCTGCACGAGGCCGTGCGGGCTCGCGACATCCGTCGACCCCTCCTCGCGCAGCCCGAACATCGACGCATAGAACAGCGTCGACTCGTCGAGGACCTGCCAGGGCTGCGTGAGCGAGACGTGGTCGACGCCGATGATGGGGGTGCTGACCGGATCCCGGCCGTGCTCGAACTCGGCGACCCAGCCGGGTTCGCCCGTGTCGGGCGCCTGTGCCCAGAACACCTCGGTGCCGTCGGGGGCGATCGCGCCGTCCAGGCGCTGCTCGGCCGCATACGTGCGGCGGTGCACCCGCATGGCGAGCAGCTCGTCTGCGCGCCGGGTGACCGCCTCGGCATCGTCCACCTCGAAGCCGAGCGCCGCCAGATGCGGGGCGAGGTCGCGGGCGTGCTGCTCGTTGATCACGACCCGCGCGGCCCCGGCGGTCCACAGCGCGACGGGCTTGGTGCGGTGCCGCCCCCGGGCCGTGAATCCGACCGCGGCGAGCACCGCCTCGACCGCGGACGCATCCTCCGCCTTGATCTCGACGAAGTCGACGGCGGAAGGGGCGGCGCTGTCGGACAGCATCGTCACGAGGCCCGGATCCGGCAGCCCGTCGGCGCGCGCGATCCCGTCCTCGAGCCAGCGCAGCGAGCGGCGGGCGTGCCGAGCGGTACGCCGCACGTCCGTCTGCCGGAACGTGTCGTTGAACACCTCGAGCGAGAGCGGTCCTCGATAGCCCGCGCGCAGCACGTGGCCAGTGAAGCCGACGAGATCGAAGCCGCCCTCGCCCGGGAAGAGCCGGTGATGCCGGCTCCACGAGAGCACGTCCAGCGACAGCAGGGGCGCGTCGGCGAGCTGCACGAAGAAGATCTTCTCCCCCGGGATCTGCTCGATCCCCGCGGGATCGTGGCCCCGCGAGAGGATGTGGAACGAGTCCAGGCACACGCCGACCGCGGGGTGGTCCGCGCCCCGCACGATCTCCCAGGCTCGCCGGTAGTCGTTCACGAACCGCCCCCACGCGAGCGCCTCGAAGGCGATGCGCACGCCGTAGCGCTCGGCGAGGTCGCCGAGCCGGCGCAGCTGCGCCGAGCTCACCTCGTCGTCATCGATCGTGGCGGTGCCGACGTTGCTGCAGCACAGCACGAGATCCATTCCGAGCCGCTGCATGAGCGCGAACTTCGCCTCGGCGCGGCGCAGCACCTCGGCGAACGCGGTCTCGTCGACGCCCTCGACATCGCGCAGCGGCTGGTACAGATCGAGAGTCAGCCCGAGCCGGTCCGCAAGTGCGCGGATCTCCTCCGGGCTCTCCGGGGCAGCGATCAGGTCGGGCTCGAAGATCTCCACGCCGTCGAAGCCCGCTTCTGCGCACGCGTGCAGCTTGGAGGCGAGGGTTCCGCTGATGCACACAGTCGCTATCGAGGTCCGCATGCGCTCAATGTACCATTTGGTTCATTGAGCGCGGAAGACCCTCGTCCCGCGGCATCCCGAGCAGCCCATCACGACCGCCCGCCCGGATGTTCCGACTGCCCGCCCGGATGTCCTGACCGTCCGCTCGGATATCCTGACGCCATGGCCACCCTGCAGCGCGATGCCGAACGCACCCGGAGCGAGCTTCTCGCCGTGGCCACCGAGGTGTTCGCCGAGCAGGGCTACTCGGGTGCCAGGGTGGACGAGATCGCCGAGCGCACGCGCACCACCAAGCGGATGATCTACTACTACTTCGAGAGCAAGGAAGGCCTCTACCTCGCGGCCCTCGAGCACGCGTACCTGGGGATCCGCGCCGCCGAGCGGACGATCGACGTCGACCGCACCGACCCGGTGAGGGCCGTGCGCGAACTCGCCGAGCTCACGTTCGACCACCACGTCTCCCATCAGGCGTTCATCAGGATCGTCGCGATCGAGAACGTCCACCGCGGCGAGTTCATCCGGCGCATCGAGTCGTTGCGCCGCGTCGCACAGCCGGCGAAGAACCTGCTCGACGAGATCCTGGAACGCGGCCGGGCCGGCGGCGTGTTCCGGCCCGAGGTGGATGCCCTCGACGTGCACATGGTGATCAGCGCGTACTGCGTGTTCCAGATCGCGAACCGGCACACCTTCGGCTACCTCTTCGACGTCGACTTCGACGACCCCGCCACCCGGGCTCACCAGCGATCGGTGATCGGAGACGTCGTCGTCGGCTGGCTCACGGCGCCCGCGCGCTGATCGCATCCCGCCGCTGATCGCATCCGGCCGCTGATCGCATCCGACCAGGAGGTTGACAAGGCCGGCTCCGGATGATTCACTACGTACGAACCAGTTAGTACATGCGGGCCGAAGGAGACCTGATGAGCGAGCGGCCGTACCTCGTAGGCCTCGTCGGAGCGGGCGTGACACCGTCGCTGACTCCTCCGATGCACATGGACGAGGCCGCGCAGCTCGGGCTGACCTACGTCTACCGTCCGATCGACCTGACCCTGCTCGGTCTCGGCGTCGACGATCTGGGCGCGATCCTGGACTGGGCCGAGCGTCTCGGTTTCGACGCCCTCAACATCACCCACCCGTGCAAGCAGGCAGTCCTCGCGCACCTCGACCGCGTCGACCCGATCGCCGCCGCCCTGGGCGCCGTCAACACCGTCCTGCTCACCGCCGGGGGCCGGATCGGCTACAACACCGACACGACAGGCTTCGAGCGCGCCTTCCGCGAGGGCATGCCGGACGCCGCCCTCGCGCGCGTGGTGCAGCTCGGCGCGGGCGGAGCGGGATCGGCCGTCGCCGATGCGCTGCTCCGGCTCGGCGCACAGGAGCTCACGATCCTCGACCTGGACGTCTCCCGGGCACGAGCCCTCGCCGAAAGCCTGTCCGAACGGCACGGCGTGCGCGTGCTCCCGGACACGACCGATTCCCTCCCCGCCCGCCTCGCGGTCGCCGACGGGCTGGTGCACTGCACGCCCACCGGCATGGCGGAGCACCCCGGCCTGCCGTTCTCCGCAGACCTGCTCCGCCCGGACCTGTGGGTCGCCGACATCGTCTACCGGCCTTACCTCACCGAGCTGCTCGCCGCGGCGCGCACGCTCGGGGCGCGCACGCTCGACGGCGGCAGGATGGCGGTCTACCAGGCCGTCGACGCTTTCGAGCTGATCACCGGGATCCATCCCGAACCCGCCCGGATGACCGAGCATCTCCATCGGCTCGTGGCCCGCCACGACGCCATCGACTGAAACGGAGCACACCCGATGACCACTCCCGCAACGGTGCGGAAGACCCCTGTGAAGGCCGCGATCGCGAGCTTCATGGGCAGCGCCGTCGAATACTACGACTTCTTCCTCTTCGGCTCCGCCGCCGCCCTGATCTTCCCGAAGGTGTTCTTCCCGAGCGGCGACCAGGCCGCTCTCGTGATGTCGTTCGCGACGTTCGGGTTCGCGTACGTGGCCCGCCCGGTGGGGGCGTTCTTCGTCGGGCACTTCGGCGACCGGATCGGCCGGCAGAAGGTCCTGCTGTTCACCCTTCTCCTGATGGGCATCTCCACGTTCGTGATCGGCTGCCTGCCCGGCTTCGCGCAGATCGGCTGGGCCGCGCCCGTGCTGCTCGTGCTGTGCCGGCTGATGCAGGGTCTGTCCGCCGCAGGCGAGCAGGCCGGGGCCTCGTCGCTCACGCTCGAGCACTCCCCCGACGATCGACGCGCGTACTTCACGTCGTGGACGCTGACCGGCACGCAGGGCGGGCAGATCCTCGCCGCGCTGGTGTTCATCCCGGTCACCGCCGCCCCCGACGCGTTCAAGCTCACGTGGGGCTGGCGGATCCCGTTCTGGCTCAGCGCCGTGGTCGTCATGGTCGCGTTCTTCATCCGCCGCAGCCTGCACGAGACCCCCGCATTCGTGGAGGCGAAGGCGCAGGGCGAGATCGCCCGGGTGCCGCTGGTGCCGCTCCTGCGGGATCACTGGAAGGACGTGCTGCGCGTCATCCTGTGCGCCACCATCGCGGCCGTGTCCACCGTGTTCGGCAACCTCGCGCTCGCGTACGGCAAGGAGGTCGGGCTCGCGGAGAGCCTGACCCTGTGGCTCGTCGTCGCGGCCAACCTCGTCGCGATCGGCACCCAGCCGCTGTTCGGCGGACTCGCCGACCGGATCGGTCGCAAGCCCGTCTTCATCTACGGCGCGCTGTCGTCGGCCGTGTTCATGCCGTTCTACATGCTGTCGATGAGCAGCGGGAACACCATCCTGGTCTTCGCCCTCGCGGTTCTCACGTTCTCCTGCGGCTACGCAGCGGCGAACGCGGTCTGGCCCTCCTTCTACGCCGAGATGTTCAGCGCCCGGGTCCGCTTCTCCGGCATGGCGATCGGCACCCAGCTCGGCTTCCTCGCGGCCGGGTTCGCGCCGAGCATCGTGACGGCGCTCGGCGGTGTCGCACCCGGCGGCTGGATCATCATCAGCATCTTCACCGCGATCGTGTCGCTCATCGCGACGCTCAGCGCACTGACCGCCCGGGAGACCCGCACCGTTCCGACGGCGGAGCTCGGCACGACCGCGCTGGTGCGCACCATCGCCGAGGACTGAGCTCAGACGGTCGCAGGAGGCGTCCCCTCCCCGCTGCGAGGCGGTGGGAGGGGACGCCTTCCGCGTCCGGCCGTCATCCCCGGACGCACCCATCCGCTCCCCCGGGGCCTGCGGTATGGCCTCGGCCTGCCGACCGGGCTACTGCTCGGTGATCTCCTGGTACGCGGCGAAGAGCAGCGACTCGTCGGGCGCCTGCAGCACCGTGGGCTTGGCGACGTCATCGAGCACGATGAAGCGGAGCATGCCCGCGCGCGACTTCTTGTCTCGCTGCATGGTGGCCAGCAGCTGCGGCCACGCGCCCGCCCGGTACGTCATCGGCAGGCCCAGGGATCCGAGGATGTCGCGGTGCCGCTGCACCGCGGTGTCGCTCAGCCGCCCGGCGAGACGGGACAGCTCAGCGGCGAACACCATCCCGATCGAGATGGCCGCGCCGTGGCGCCACTGGTACCGCTCGGCATGCTCGATCGCGTGGCCGAGCGTGTGCCCGTAGTTCAGGATCTCGCGCTGCCCGGCCTCGCGCAGATCGTTCCCGACGACGCGCGCCTTCATGTCGATCGCGAGCTCGATCGCCCGGCGGAAGCCCGGCGTCGTGGGATCGACGGCCGCTTCCGCGTCGGCCTCGACGATGTCGAGGATCTCCGGCGCCCAGATCAGTCCCGCCTTGACGACCTCGGCGAAGCCCGCCACGCGCTCGTTGCGGCTGAGACTGTCCAGCTGCTCCAGGTCGCACAGCACCGCGTGCGGCGGCCAGAACGCGCCGACGAGGTTCTTGCCCTCGGCGGTGTTCACCCCGGTCTTGCCGCCCACCGCCGCGTCGACCATGCCCAGCACCGTGGTCGGCACCTGCACGATCGCCACGCCGCGCAGCCAGCTGGCCGCGACGAAGCCGGCGACGTCGGTCACCGCTCCGCCGCCGAAGCCGATGATGACGTCGGTGCGGGTGAAGTCGGCCTGACCGAGGATCTGCCAGCAGAATGCCGCGACCTCGATGCGCTTTCCGGCCTCCGCGTCCGGGATCTCCGCGAGGAGCACCTCGAGCGCGTCGGACAGGAGTGCGGCCCGCAGCTCCTCCGCGCGGTCGCGCAGCGTCGGCGGGTGCACGATGAGCACCTTGCGGGCGGCGTCCGGGATCAGCTCGGGCAGCTGACCGAGGATCCCCCGCCCGATCCGGATGTCATACGGACGCTCCCCCGTGACGGTGATCGTGGTGGTGTCGGTCATCGGTCCTCCTCGGTGGTGTTCTCTTCCCGCGCCCACTGCACGATCCGGGTCACGACGTCGGAGAGGTGACCGGATGAGGTGTCCAGGGTGAGATCGGCGACCGCGCGGTAGACGGGCAGCCGCTCGGCGTAGATGCGCTTCCATTCGGCGATCGGATCCTCGCCGGCGAGGAGCGGACGCTGCGTGCCGAGCACCCGGGATGCGACGATGTGCGGTGCGACGGTCAGCAGCACCACGCGATGCCCCGTCAGCCGGTCGCGGGTCTCCTCGTTCATCACGGCCCCGCCGCCCAGAGCGACCACGCCGCCGCGTGCGAGCGCCTCGGCGACCGCGTCGCGCTCGATCAGGCGGAAGTGCGGCTCGCCGTGGGCGAGGAACAGCTCGGGGATCGGGCCGTGGTCGCGGACGATGACCTTGTCCGTGTCGGTGAAGGTCGTCCCGAGCGCGCGCGCGACCCGCCGGCCGATGCTGGTCTTGCCGGCCCCCATCGGCCCGACCAGGACGATCGCCGGGTCAGCCGAGCTCATCGTGCAGGATCAGCGCCGCCTCGGAGGCCGGCGTCGTGCGCAGCTCCTCCGGGATCGCGGCGAGGTACGCCTCGAGGTTGCGCCGGGTCTCGGCGACGTTGTCGCCGCCGAACTTCTCCAGCACCGAGTTCGCGAGCTCGATCGCGACCATGGCCTCGGCCACGACGCCCGCCGCGGGCACGGCGCAGACGTCGGAACGCTGGTGGTGCGCGGTGGCCTGCTCGCCCGAGGCGACGTCGACCGTGCGCAGCGCATGCGGGATGGTGGCGATCGGCTTCATGCCGGCGCGCACGCGCAGCACGGTGCCGGTGGACATGCCGCCCTCGGTGCCGCCCGCGCGGTCGGAGCCGCGGCTGATGCCGTCCTCGGTCGCGAAGAGCTCGTCATGCGCCGCGGATCCGCGCCGGCGCGTGGTCTCGAAGCCGTCGCCGACCTCGACGCCCTTGATCGCCTGGATGCCCATGAGCGCATACGCGAGCCGCGCGTCCAGCCGGCGGTCCCAGTGCACGTGCGAGCCCAGCCCCGGCGGCAGCCCGTAGGCGAGCACCTCGACGATGCCGCCCAGGGTGTCGCCGTCCTTGCGGGCCGCGTCGACCTCCTCGACCATGCGGGCGGAGGTGGCGGAGTCGAAGCAGCGCAGCGGATCCGCGTCCAGCGCGTCGACGTCGTCGGGCGTCGGGAGGTCGGATCCCTCCGGCACCTGGACGGGGCCGATGGACAGCGTGTGGCTGACCAGGCGGATCCCGAGCTCGCCGAGGAAGGCGCGTGCCACGGCGCCGAGGGCGACGCGGGCGGCGGTCTCGCGGGCGCTCGCGCGCTCCAGGATCGGGCGGGCCTCGTCGAAGCCGTACTTCTGCATGCCGACGAGGTCGGCGTGGCCGGGGCGCGGGCGGGTCAGCGCCGCACTGCGCCCGCGGGACTTGTCCGTGAGCTCGACGGGCTCGGCGCTCATGACCTCGACCCACTTGGGCCACTCGGTGTTGCCGATCCGCATCGCGATCGGGCTGCCGAGCGAGAAGCCGTGGCGCACACCGCCGGAGATCGAGAGCTCGTCCTGCTCGAACTTCATCCGCGAGCCGCGCCCGTAGCCGAGCTTGCGGCGCTGCAGGTCGGACTGGATCGCCTCACGGGACAGCGGGACGCCCGCAGGCAGTCCCTCCATGACGGCAATGAGTTCGGGGCCGTGCGATTCGCCGGCCGTGAGCACGCGGAGCATTTCTCTAGTCTCCCATGCCTTCACGGGCAGCCTCGCCGCGTTGCACCGGTCAGCGGGACGTCGTCTCGGCGCCGGGCGCCGGGATCGCGGCGCGCATGGCGGCGAGCACGGCCGCCTCGTCCCGCAGCTCATGCGCGGGGTCGCCGTGCAGGAAGATCCGGATCTGCCGGATCGCCTGATGCAGCAGCATCTCCAGGCCGTTCAGCACCGGTGCGTCGGTCCAGGACCGCACGAGCGCGGTCGGCCAGGGCGCGTAGGCGGCGGAGAACAGCGGACCGCCCTGCCGCGCGAGCGCTGTCGTCACGGCATCCGGCAGCTCCGCGGTACCGGGCAGCGTGGAGACGGTGACATCCACCGACGGTGACGCCGCCGCAGATCCGAGCTCCGCCGTCGTCGCCTGCAGCCCGATGCGCTCGGCGAATCCGGCGAGCTCCGCCGCCTGCTCCGGTCGGCGCGTCCGGAGCTCGACCGCATCGATCCCGAGACGCAGCAGCGACACGAGAGCGGAGCGGGCCGTCGCTCCCCCGCCGAGCACCCGTGCCGTGCGCGCCGACCCCAGCCCGCCCGCCAGGAGCGCGGAGGCGAGTCCGCCGACATCCGTGTTGAAGCCGCGGATCTCCCCGCCCAGCAGCAGCGTGTTCACCGCGCCGGTGAGGCGCGCGTCGTCGTCGAGCGTCGTGGCGCGGGCATACGCGCACTCCTTGAGCGGCATCGTGAGCGACAGGCCGCGCCAGGTGCCGTCGAGTCCGTCCAGTGCGGCGTCGAAGCCGGCCTCGTCGACCTGGCGGCGGTCGTACCGCCAGTCCAGGCCGAGCAGCCGGTAGGCGGCGTCGTGCAGTTCCGGAGAGCGACTGTGATCGATCGGATCCCCCCAGACCGCCAGGCGCGAGGCGGCAGCGACGTCGGAGGACACCTCAGCAGCCCGAATCCGGATTCGCCTTGCACCAGTCCTGCCACTGCTTCACCGCGGCCTCGTGCTCGGCGTACGTCGTCGAGAACACGGTCTGACCCGTGTCCAGGTTGACGGTGACGAAATAGAGCCAGGGTCCGGCCGCGGGATGCATCGCCGCGTCGATCGCCTTGTCCCCGGGATTGGCGATCGGGGTCTTCGGCAGCCCGTCGATCACGTAGGTGTTCCACGGGTTGTCATCGGTCTGCGCCGCGTCGGAGGTGCTGGCGGATCCGCTGTGCAGCTCGCCGTAGCCGTACTGCGCGGTCGAGTCCATCTGCAGCTTCATGCCCTGGTCGAGGCGATTCTGGATGACCCGGGAGACCTTGTAGAAGTCGGCCTCGGCACGGGCCTCGCGCTGGATGATGGATGCGATCGTGAGCACGCGCTGCTCATCCGCGGCAGGCACCGCCGCGGCGCTCAGCGAGTCCCTGGTGCGTTGCACGAGCGTCGTCACCACGTCCTTCGCGGTCGCACCGGGCTGGAACTCGTACAGCGCCGGGAACAGCCAGCCCTCCAGCGACGGCGCGTTCACGCCGTAATCCGCCGGGTTCTTCACGGCCGCCTGGAGATCCTCGAGCGGGACATCCACGCTCTGCGCGATGCGGGAGATGGTCTCGGCGACCGAGAGTCCCTCCGGGATCACCGCCGAGTTCTGCATCTTGTTCTTCGGGTCGTTGAGCGCCGTGAGCGCCGCCGCAGCCGTCATCTTCTGCTGGAGCTTGTACACGCCGGGGTAGAACGTGGTGGCGACGTTCTCCTTGACCAGCATCTCGTAGAAGATGCCGGAGGTCTTCGTCACGCCTGCGTCGTACAGGGCCTGGGAGATCTGCCGGCCGCCGTCGCCCTTCTTGATCGTCACGAGCGCGGTGCCTGTGGCCAGTCCTGTCTCGAAGTCTTTGGAGGGCCCCCAGCCCATGACCTCGCTGATCTTGCCACCATAGGTGTTCCACACCCACAGTCCTCCGCCCGCGGCGCCGGCGACGAGCACGAACACGACGAGCAGGGCGACCAGGCATCCGCGCCGCTTCTTCCGCTTCGGTGCGACGGGCGGATCCGCCTCGTGGCGGAACAGCGCCTCGAGCGTGGAATGGCTCTCGTCCTGCCGTTCCGCGGCGACTCCGACGCCCCCCTCCGGCGCCTTCGGCGCGGGGACCGAGGACGCGGCCGCACGGGCCGCGCGACGGGAGCCGGGAACAGCGGGCTGCTCGACCGGACGGGGTGTCTGCATCCGGGGATCCGGCAGTGCGCCGAACAGGTCGTGCGAGACGGGGTCGTTCTCCGGCGTGGCGGCCGATGGCGATCGGTCGGACATGTCAGGGGTTCTCCTCGTCGAGGATCAGCGGGGTGCCGGCCGGGTTGCCGGTGTTCTTCTCGGTGTCGATGGCGTGCTGCAGCAGCACGACGGCGGCGGCTTGGTCCACCACGCCGCGGGAGGTGCGCTGCGTGCGACCGGAGGCACGCAGCGCCTGGTGCGCGGTGACGGTGCTCAGCCGCTCGTCGATCAGGCGCACCGCGATCCCGCACGCGCGGCCGAGCGCCTCGGCGAACTCACGCGCGTCCGCCGTCGATGCGGTGTCCTCGCCGCGGAGGTTGATGGGCAGGCCCACCACGAGTTCGAGCGGCTCGTACTCGGCGGCGAGCTCGGCGATCCGCCCCACGGCCGCGTCGCTGCGCGGCACCGTCTCCACGGGCACCGCGAGCAGGCCGTCCGGATCGCACCGGGCCACGCCGATCCTGGCGCGGCCCACATCGATGCCGAGCCGCACGCCCCGTCGGAACCCGGTCACGCGCGACGCAGCTCCTGCTCGATCGCGGAGAACGCCGCCGGCAGCGCCGCAGCGTCCGATCCGCCGCCCTGCGCGACGTCGTCGCGACCGCCGCCGCCGCCGCCGAGCACACCGGCGGCGATCTTGGCGAGGGCGCCCGCCTTCGCACCCGTGGCGCGTGCGGCGTCGTTGGTCGCGATGACGACCATCGGCCGGCCGTTCGCGACCCCCGAGATCGCCGCGACCGCGGCCGCGGCGCCGAAGGTGTCGCGCACGCCCGTCGCGATCTCGCGCACCTCGTCCGCGCCGCCGACCTCGCCGAGGTCGTGCGCCACGAACTGCAGCGAGCCGAGCGAGGTCGCGGTCTGCGCGATCGCCGGGACGCGGCCGGCCCGCTCCGCGGCCTCGAACTGGGCGATGCGCTTCTCTGCCGCCTTGAGCTGGGCGGCCAGATCCGTCACCCGCTCGGTGAGCTGCTCTCGCGGAGTCTTCAGCGCGGAGGTGAGCTGGGACACGAGGGCGCGCTCGGCGGCGAACTCGCGGAACGCGTCCGCACCGACGAGCGCCTCCACGCGACGGTTCGAGGCGCCGACCGAGGACTCGCCGACGAGGTTGATGAGCCCGATCTCGGCGCTGGAGGACACGTGGGTGCCGGCGCAGAGCTCTCGCGACCAGGGCCCGCCGATGTCGACCATGCGCACGGTGGAGCCGTACTTCTCGCCGAACAGCGCCATGGCGCCCGCGGCTTTCGCGTCATCGAGCGACATGATCCGCGTGGTGACCTCGAGTCCGTCCTGCACGGCGCGGTTCGCGATCTCCTCGATCTCGGTCTTCGTGTCGGCGGAGAGCGCCTGACCCCAGGAGAAGTCGAAGCGCAGGTAGCCGGCACGGTTCAGCGATCCGGCCTGCGTGGCGGTCTTGCCCAGCGTGTCGCGCAGGGCCGCGTGCACGAGGTGCGTCGCGGAGTGCGCCTGGCGGGCGGCGCGCCGGTTGGCGGCGTCGACGGTCGTGGTCGCGGGCGCGTCGACGGAGACGACGCCGCGGGTGACCTCGACTGTGTGGCTGATCAGCCCCGGCACCGGGCGCTGAACGTCCAGCACCTCGAGCGCGTAGCCGGGGCCGGTGATCACGCCCTTGTCCGCGACCTGACCGCCCGACTCGGCGTAGAGCGTGGTCTCGGCCAGCACGACCTCCGCGACCTGGCCCTCGGCGGCGCTCGTCACCGACGCACCGTCGACGAGGATCCCGAGCACCGTCGTGGAGGTCTCCAGCTCGTCATAGCCGAGGAAGGACGTCTCGCCCTGGGCGCGCAGGTTGCCGTACACCGACACATCGGCGATCTGGCGCTTCCGGCTGCGTGCATCGGCCTTCGCGCGGGAGCGCTGCTCCTGCATGAGGGTGTCGAACGCAGCACGGTCGACGTTGAGGCCCGCCTCCTCGGCGATCTCGAGGGTGAGGTCGATGGGGAAGCCGTACGTGTCGTGCAGCAGGAACGCCTCGGATCCCTTCAACGTCTCGGATCCGGACTTCTTCGTGTCGGCGAGGGCGAGGTCGAGGATCGTGGATCCGGCATCCAGCGTACGGCGGAAGGTCTCCTCCTCCGCCGTGGCCGCGACGGAGAGCTGCGCCCAGTCCTGCTCGAGGATCGGGTAGGCGCTCTTCATCGCATCCTTGGAGGCCGCGAAGAGCTCGGCGAACACCGGCTCGTCCACGCCGAGGAGCCGCATCGACCGCACGGTGCGGCGCATGAGGCGGCGCAGGATGTAGCCGCGGCCCTCGTTCGACGGACGCACGCCGTCGGAGAGGAGCATCAGCGAGGAGCGCACGTGGTCGGCCACGACGCGGAAGCGCACGTCGTCCGCATGCTCGACGCCGTACGTCCGGCCGGAGAGCTCGACCGCGCGGTCGAGGACGGGCCGCACCTGATCCGTCTCGTACATGTTCTCGACGCCCTGCTTGAGGAACGCGACGCGCTCGAGCCCCATGCCGGTGTCGATGTTCTTCATGGGCAACTCGCCCACGATGTCGAACTCGGTCTTGCCGCGGATGTTCTCGATGAAGTCCTGCATGAACACGAGGTTCCAGATCTCCAGGAACCGGTTGTCGTCGACGGCCGGTCCCCCGTCCTGGCCGTACGCGGGGCCGCGGTCGAAGAAGATCTCGCTGTCGGGACCGCCGGGGCCGGGCTGACCCGTGTTCCAGTAGTTGTCCGCACGGCCCAGGCGCTGGATGCGCTCCGGCTTGAGTCCGATGACGTCACGCCAGATCGCCTCCGCCTCGTCGTCCGTCTCGAAGACCGTGACCCAGAGGTCCTTCTCGTCGAAGCCGAGTCCGCCGTCGCTCTCGGAGCTGGTCAGCAGCTCCCAGGCGTAGCGGATCGCCCCCTCCTTGAAGTAGTCGCCGAACGACCAGTTGCCGAGCATCTGGAAGAAGGTGCCGTGTCGTGCCGTGCGCCCGACCTCCTCGATGTCGTTCGTTCGGATGCACTTCTGCAGATCGGCCATCCGGGGGTGCGGCGCCGGGACCAGTCCGGTGAGGTACGGGATCATCGGCACCATGCCGGCGACCGTGAACAGCAGGGAGGGGTCCTCGCTGACGAGCGACGACGAGGGGACGATGAGGTGATCGTTCTTCTCGAAGTAGCTCAGGTAGCGCTGCGCGATCTCCGCGGTCTTCATGCTCGTCGGGGGGTCCTTGCTGTCAGGGCGCGCCGGAGCGCGAATTCGGGAGAGGGAGGGATCCGCGTCAGTCCGCGGCGCCGTCCTGGGTGAGACGGGCCTCCTGCGCGTGGAAGGCGTCGGCGAGGATCCCGGTGAACTCGTTGATCCGGTCGTCGACGGCCGCCAGCACATCGTGCCCGCGAGGGTCCTTGTTCAGGAAGTGCGCGGCGACGAACCCGCCGATCACGCCGATGAGGAACCACAACAGGCTCTTCATGTCACCACCTCCGGGTCGGGCCGTTTGTCACAACGATGTCCATCGTAGGCGCAAACGCCGAGGAGGCGCCGGGGGTGCCCCCGACGCCTCCTCGGCGTGTTCGCAGAGTTCGCTGAACTCGGCGGGACTCGAATCAGCGCGCGGCGTAGTACTCGACGACCAGCTGCACGTCACAGGTCACGGGGACCTCGGCACGCTTCGGACGACGGACCAGACGGGCCTCCAGCTTGTCGAGCTCGACCTCGAGGTAGCCCGGAACCGGGGGCAGGACCTCGGCGTGACCGCCGGCGGCCGCCACCTGGAAGGGCTCGAGGCCCTCGCTCTTGGGCTTGACGTGGATGAGCTGACCCGGCTTCACACGGAAGGACGGGCGGTCGACGAGCTGGCCGTCGACGAGGATGTGACGGTGCACGACGAGCTGACGCGCCTGTGCGGTGGTGCGCGCGAAACCTGCGCGGACCACGAGCGCGTCCAGACGCATCTCGAGCTGCTCGACGAGGTTCTCACCCGTCAGACCGTCTTTGCGACGAGCCTCGTTGAACTGGATGACCAGCTGCTTCTCGCGGATGCCGTACTGCTCCCGCAGACGCTGCTTCTCGCGCAGACGGACGGCGTAGTCGCTGTCGGCCTTGCGCTTGGTGCGGCCGTGCTCACCCGGAGCGTAGGGACGCTTCTCGAGGTAGCGGGCGGCCTTCGGGGTGAGCGCGACGCCGAGGGCGCGCGACAGACGCACCTTGCGGCGGTCCTGGGACTTCGTGACCACGAAGTGTTCCTTTCGATACGCGGCCGTGTCCGTCACGGCTCGCGGACGTATCGTCTCGATTCCGCCCCTCACGAACGCACGCCGGGGCGGACGAGAGGGTGGTGCAGGAGTGGAGAGATGCCCGAAAACACGGTTTCGAGCCGATCCATGCTATCAGATCCGTTCTGAGCACCTGGCACGCCCGGGTTCTACACGCCCGGGTTCTACACGCCCGGGTTATACACGGAAGCGCTACCCCTCCCCCAGGATCCTTCGGATGCGCTCCAGTCGCGCCTGCACCTCGCGCTCCCCGCCGAGCGCCTTGGGCTGATAGTAGCGGCGCCCGCGCAGTTCGTCCGGAAGGTACTGCTGCGGCACGATCCCCGCGTCGCTGTCATGCGGATAGCGGTAGCCCTTGCCGTGCCCCAGGCGCTTCGCTCCGGGGTAGTGCGCGTCGCGCAGATGCACCGGGACTCGCCCGAACCCGCCCGCACGGATATCCGCGATCGCCGCATCGAGCGCCAGATACGCGGCGTTCGACTTCGCGGTGGTCGCGAGGTAGACGGTCGCCTCGGCGAGCGGGATCCGCCCCTCCGGCATGCCGATGAAGGCGACCGCGTCCGCGGCTGCGACAGCGATCACGAGCGCCTGCGGATCGGCCAGCCCGATGTCCTCCGAGGCCGAGATCACCAGGCGCCGGGCGATGAACCGCGGGTCCTCGCCCGCCTCGATCATGCGGGCGAGATAGTGGACGGCCGCGTCGACGTCGGATCCGCGGATCGATTTGATGAAGGCGCTGATCACGTCGTAGTGCTCATCGCCCTGGCGGTCGTAGCGCAGCAGCGCCCGGTCCACCGCCTGAGCCACGTCGTCATCGGTGATGGCCGGCGTCTCGTCGTCGGTCAGGCGATCCGGCGAGGCTGCGACGGCCGCCGCCGCCTCGAGCCCCGTGAGCGCCCGCCGCGCGTCGCCCGAGGCGAGCCGGATCAGGGCGGCCCGGGCGGAGTCGTCGAGCGTCGCACGCCCGTTGAGTCCCCGCGGATCCGCCACGGCCCGGTCGATGAGAAGGCCGATGTCGTCGTCGGTGAGCGGCTGCAGCGTGAGCAGCAGCGAACGCGACAACAGCGGCGAGATCACCGAGAACGACGGGTTCTC